>Ga0194037_1000280_pt1 | contig 40200 bp, 34 predicted proteins | sample JunL306m_MetaG_FD_148653 | JGI IMG/M metagenome (GOLD analysis project Ga0194037, IMG submission 148653) | Anoxic zone freshwater microbial communities from boreal shield lake in IISD Experimental Lakes Area, Ontario, Canada - Jun2016-L304-6m | ecosystem: Environmental > Aquatic > Freshwater >... | reverse complement strand
ATCCCCGACATATGAGAGATGAGGGACTTTGGAACCCGCTCCGATTGAAGAGTTCTTTACTTCTACATAGGCGCCGACCTTGGCATCAGCGGCTAAGACGGTGCCAGGGCGAATGAACGAGAAAGGTCCGACCGTTGCGCCAGGTCCAACCTCTGACTCGGCGACTCGGGATTCAATAATGCTCGCTCCAACACCGACGATCACACTATCGAGAGTGCTGCGCGGGCCAATACTGGCGCCAGTAGCAATCTTCGTTGCACCTGAAATCGCAGATCCAGGATAGATAGTTACATCGCTCTCAATTTCAACGCTGAGATCAATCCAGGTAGTTGTTGGATCAATCATTGTTACTCCGCTGCGCATGATGGCGTCATTGATGCGGTCGCGCATGATGGCGGCGCACTCTGCCAACTGCGAGCGATCATTAACCCCCAGCGTCTCGGTGTAATCATTAGATCGAATTGCAATCACACTCTGACTAGCAGCCTTCATCAATTCAATAACATCGGTGAGATAAAGCTCGCCCTGCGAATTTCCGCTCTTTAAACCAGCGAGCGCTGTGCGCAGTGCCGCGATATCAAATAAGTAAACCCCGGTGTTGATCTCATCGATCTCTTTTTCGAGCGGATCGGCATCGCGCTCTTCAACAATCTTGGAGAGGTTGCCTTCGTCATCACGAACGATGCGGCCATAGCCAAAAGCATCTGGGGTGAAGGCGGTGAGAACGGAGGCATCAGCACCCAACCCAACATGTGCGTCAAAGAACTCTTGCAAGGTGACTGAGGTAAGTAAAGGAGTATCGCCAGCAAGGACCAGGACAGTCCCGATGTGGGGTGCACCATCCATCGCCAATTGCACGGCATGGCCGGTCCCATTGCGCTGCTCTTGAAGGACGAAGGTGGCTTCTGGGAAAGCACTACTCACACGAGCCTCGACCAGTTCGCGAGCGGCTCCCACAACGAGGCGTACCTCTTTCGCATTTAAGGGTGCAGTTGCGTAAAGAACGTGCTCAATGAGTGGACGTCCGGCAATCTCATGGAGAACTTTGGGTGTCTTCGATTTCATCCGGGTGCCTTCACCGGCGGCGAGAATAATGGTGAGGTCGAGCTGCTTCATTGCTCTCCCCCTTCTTAACTCGGCGGCGACTTTCTGGCTCCGCCGCCCTTTTGATCGGGTGGCTTTGCTTTGCTCCGCCACCAGGTATCGATCCTGGACCCTGGGCTTCAAAGGCCCATGTGCTAGCCACTACACAATGGCGGAACCTGAATTGTCCCTTATTAACGCCAATGCGACAAATACGCCAGTTTTTTCCCGCCTTTAGAGAGTTTCAATAACCCGCGCCCCGAAGGTGGGACCTGTTGCTCTAATTACCCCAGCAACCACGCCACTGGCGCTGAGCGCCACCGTCAGATCTAAAGCCCGCTCTTCATCAGCTACCAAGAATGCAACGGTCGGACCGCTTCCAGAGACAATCGCCCCTTGGGCCCCATAATCAATCCCCACATCGAGCACCAAACGCAGTGCAGGTCGAAGTGAGCAGGCGGCCGATTGCAGATCATTGGATAGCGACTTTCCCACCAACACCGAATCACCGGCACGTAGCGCCTGCAGAATTTGATCCCCTACCTGCGGGCGAGAGATATCTAACCCAGTGCGCAAGCGATCACATTCGTTATAAACCGCCTGCGTCGATAGCCCTTGTGGAGCCATTGCTAAAACCCAGTTATAACTTCCGCGCGCCAAAACCGGTGTCAGGTGATCTCCATGACCACGTCCGATGGCAATTCCACCAGTGATTGCAAAGGGAACATCGCTCCCCAGTTCTGCACCGATCTTCTCCATGCCATCGCGTGACATACCAAGTTCGTAGAGCGCATCAAAAGCGACAATCACTGCCGCGGCATCTGCGCTTCCGCCCGCCATTCCACCAGCGACGGGAATCTCTTTCTTGATATGAATTGCGATATCAGAATCTAAATCATGGCGATCGATCATTAACTGTGCCGCTTGATAGGCCAGATTTGTAGAATCGTTGGGCACACCCGACGCTGTGGTGCCGCTAATCTCTAGCGTGATCCCAGAACCCGGTTCGGCGAATCTAACCGTGACATCATCGTAAATCGAGATCGCTTGAAAGACCGTGGTGACTTCGTGATACCCATCAGAATCGAGGGGGCCGACGGAGAGTTGTAAGTTCACCTTTCCGGGAACCCGGACAACTACGCCATTTCGCCTCATGGGGTAAGAGTATTAGCAATAGCCATAAAGTCGCCGAGTAGAAGTGTCTCTCCACGTGCTGTCGGGTCTACTCCCGCTTGGGCGATTGCATCTTCGGCAGTTCCCTCAAAGAGTTGCGAGAGAGCCCCGCGCAGCATCTTGCGCCGTTGCGCAAAAGCAGCGTCAATCACCGAGAAGGTCACCAATCTTGCTGCCTCATCCCCCGCAGCCTGATGGCGAACAAAGCGGACTAAAGAAGAATCCACGTTAGGGATGGGCCAAAAGACTTGCCGGGCCACATTGCCAGCGCCACTAAGGTCGGCCCACCAGGTGGCCTTTACCGAAGGAGAACCGTAATTCTTGGTGCCTGGCTTGGCGACCAAGCGATCGGCGACCTCGCTCTGCACCATCACTACTCCAGAGCGAATGGTGGGAAATTTCTGCAAGTAGTGCAGTAAAACTGGAACCGAAATGTTGTACGGCAAGTTCGCAACCAAGATTGTTGGGTCCAGCGGAAGTGATTGCGTGGTCAGCGCATCTTCATTGCGAACTATTAAATTTTCGACATCAAATCCGTGAGTCGCAACCGTTATAGGAAGCTCCGCGGCCAGGCGCTGGTCGATCTCGATCGCAACTACCTTACGGGCGATCTCCATGAGGGCAAGCGTCAATGATCCCAGGCCGGGCCCAATTTCAAGTACTACATCATCGCTGCGTACATCTGCCACTTTCACGATGCGGCGGCATGTGTTTGCATCGACAACAAAGTTCTGTCCCAATTTCTTAGTGGGATTTACCCCGATGCGCGCAGCAATTTCGCGAATCTCTGCCGCACCTAGCAGTGTTGTCATTTAATCAAAACTTCCGAAGAGGCGCAAGGCATTTTCAGTAACGCGATCACAGATGTAATCGACGCTCTCGCCACGAACATCCGCGATGAAACGAGCGATATTCGCCACCTGGGCCGGGGTATTGAGCGCACCACGGTGTGGCATCGGGGCTAAGAATGGCGAATCTGTTTCCAACAGGAGTTGATCGATGGGCACCAACTTGGCCGCTTCACGCAACTCTGGAGCATTTTTAAAAGTCACCGTCCCGGCAAAGGAAAGTACGTATCCAGCAGCGATGCATTCGCGTGCCATCTCGGCATCCCCGGAATAGCAATGAAAGATCGTGCTCTTGGGAGCACCAACATCGAGCAAGGTATCGAGTACCGCACGATGTGCATTGCGATCATGAATCACCAGCGCCTTATCAACCTCTTTAGCTAAAGCGATATGGCGGCGAAATGAATACGCCTGCTTGTCACGCAGTTCGGGTTCGGTTCTAAAGAAATCTAAGCCGGTTTCACCGATCGCTCGGACTCTGGGGTGTCGTGCAAGTTCTTCGATGATTGCCAGGTCGCCTTCGAGATCTGCGACAACTGGCGCCTCGTTAGGGTGAAGAGCGACTGCTGCTAGTACGCGACCTGGGAATGACTCGGCGCATTTAACGCCCCACTTGGATTGCTCTGCCGAATATCCAACTTGAACTACGCGGTCGATTCCAGCGCGCGCCGCCGCATCTAGTAGTTCGCGAATTTGCCGGGAATCGGGTTCGCTCTCGGTGACCAACTCCATGTGAGCGTGAACATCTATACACGACCTAGTGAGCGGTTCGGGCTCCGGCGCAGCGGGGCGCGGCTCTTTGAGCGAATGACGATCAGCCATCTACTCCGCTTTTTCTTCTAGCCGCGGAAAGAGCACCGCGCCCTTCGTTACCTTTGAACCTGGAGGCAATTGTCCCCAATGGGAGACAGCGCCAATCTTCTGCAAACCGATATCGCCCAGCGTCTCTTGTGCGCCCAGGCTCTCCCAAAGAATTAGCGTGGTAGCCGGCATGACCGGATGAAGCAAAACCGCCAAAGCGCGAAGTGAATCAGCGGTGTTGTACAAGACTTTATCTAACTCAGCCTTGTTGGCGGGATCCTTCGCCAAAACCCAAGGAGCTTGCTCGGTGACATAGCCGTTGACGCGTTTGCAGAAATCGATGATGGCATTGATGCCACCTTGGAAATCTAGCGCGCATATTGCAGCGTCCGCTGTAGATGCAGCACTGCCAAGCGCAGCACTTAAAGCATCATCGTGCGCAACAGCAGGGATTACTCCATCGCAATACTTTTCGATCATGGCGATCAACCGCGATGCCAAATTTCCAAAGTCATTTGCCAGTTCTGATGTGTAACGCGCAGACATATCTTCCCAGGAGAAAGAGCCATCGCTGCCGAAGGGAATTGCACGTAAGAAGTAATAACGGAATGCATCCACACCGAAATGGTCTGTGATATCCGACGGTGCAATACCGGTAAGTTTTGATTTGCTCATTTTTTCGCCACCAACGAGCAACCACCCGTGAGCAAATACCTTCTTAGGCGAGGGCAAGCCAGCTGCCATCAACATGGCAGGCCAGATAACAGCATGAAAGCGCAAGATATCTTTTCCAACAAGATGTACATCGGCGGGCCAGGTCTGGGCAAACTTCTCGGCCCCCGCGGTACCAACTTCATCTCCTAAACCAACTGCTGTTGCATAGTTGAGAAGCGCATCGAACCAGACATAAATAACCTGCTTGGTATCCCAAGGAACCGGAATTCCCCAATCGAAGGTAGAACGTGAAATTGAAAGATCCTGAACTTCACCTTCGAGAAATGAAATTACCTCGTTGCGGGCAGATGTTGGCTCACATGTTGATGGATCTGTCTTATAACGTTCCAGTAGGGCAGGAACGAAGGCAGAGAGCCTAAAGAACCAGTTCTCTTCGCTCAGAATTTCACAAGGGGTCGAGTGAGTGGGACAGAGTCCTCCGGGGAGAAGATCCCCGGGGAGCTTGAACTCCTCACAACCAATGCAATATGGGCCTTCGTACTTGCCAGCGTAGATATGGCCTTGATCCTTCAGCCCAGAGAGAAAACGCTGTACCCGTTCCATGTGGCGCGGTTCGGTGGTACGAATGAAATCATCATTGGCGATATTGAGTGATTTCCATACCGGCTTCCAAGCGCCCTCTACGAGATTGTCACACCACTCTTGAGGTTCAACGTTATTTGCCTTAGCGGTATTGAGAACTTTCTGACCGTGCTCATCCGTGCCGGTAAGGAACCAGACTGATTCACCACGTTGGCGATGCCAGCGAGTGAGAACATCACCAGCGACTGTTGTGTACGCATGGCCGATATGCGGAGCATCATTGACATAATAAATCGGCGTCGTGAGGTAAAAAGACTTAGATTCGGCGCTCATTAGACGATCTTACCGACCCGCGGCTTTGCTACCCACCATGGCATCAAAGACCACGCGCTTAGGCAGGTTTAGCTCTTTGGCGAGCGCAGCAATTGCATCCTTACGCGATTCGCCGGCGCCTTCGCGAGCCACAACCAACGCCACCAAATCCGCCGCGGAGTAAGTGAGCGTTCCGGCATCAAAGCCTTCCAGCACGATGGTGAGTTCTCCCAATATCTCGCGATCGGAACTCCATGCAAGCAGCTCACCAATCGTCCCGCGCACCGTCTCTTCATAGGTTTTGGTCATCTCACGACAGATGGCCGCTTTTCGATCAGGACCCAATATCGCAAGGGCATCCTCCAGGGATTCTTGCAAGCGATGCGGTGCTTCAAAGAAGATGATGGTGCGCTCTTCGGTGATCAACTTTTCATACCAACTCTTGCGGCTTCCCGCAGTCCGTGGCGAGAAACCCTCAAAACAGAATCGATCTGTGGCCATCCCAGAGAGCAAGAGAGCTGTCGTGACCGCGCTTGGACCGGGAAGAACTTGGATCGGAATCCCGTGGTCAATAGCCACGCGAATTAAGCGGTATCCCGGGTCACTAATTCCCGGCGCCCCCGCATCGGTGATAACTAAGAGGTCATTGCCAGATATGAGAATTTCAGTGAGCTGTTCAATCCGTTCACTCTCGTTGCCCTCAAAGTAGGAGATAACTTTGCCGGTGTAGCGGATCCCCAGATCGCCGGTGAGGCGGCTGAGTTTCCGAGAGTCTTCCGCTGCTATGTAAGGGGCGGTCTCTAAGGCGTTCATCACCCGTGCGGAAGTATCCCCAGGGTTGCCCAAGGGGCCACAGGCAAGAATGAGCATGAGGTAATTCTCGCAGGCTTTAGGCTTACCCCATGACATTCCCGGTGCAGGTTGAGGATCGCCTGCGGGAACGCCTCAGCGTAATTGGGCTCGCCATCTTCGCCCTCATCTTCCGCCTCTGGCATTTGGCCACACCGAAGGGCTTTGTCTTCGATGAGCTCTACTACGCCCAAAATGCTAACTCTTTGCTCCACCACGGCGTCGAATTAGATCCCAAGACCGCCGCAGCGCAGTACATCGTTCACCCGCCGATTGGTAAGTGGATGATCGCCGCTGGAATAAAAGTATTTGGCTACCACGAATTCGGTTGGCGCATAAGTGCAGCGCTCGTTGGCACCGCTTCCATCGTCATGGTTTTCTACATTGCTAAGCGCCTCTTTAATAACTACTTCTTATCTTTGAGCGCTGGTATTTTAATGAGCGTCGATGGAATGCACCTCGTGATGTCGCGCACCGCCCTGCTCGATATCTTCTTAATGTTCTTCACTCTTTTAGGATTTCTCTTTCTTCTGCGCAGCCAACACTTTGCTGCGGGAATTTCTCTGGGATTAGCGGCAGCAACTAAATGGAGTGGCGTTTATTACCTAGCCGCCTATCTCCTCTTCACTCTCTACGTCGACTATCGCCAGAACCGCGCCTTAGAAGTTGAGAACCCGCTAAGAACTCTGATCCGAGAGAAAGTTCTCAAACGAATTTTGCAGTACATCGTTATTCCAATGGGCGTATACATCGCGAGTTGGACGGGGTGGCTGGTCACTACCACCGGTTACGATCGCGGTTGGGCAAATACGCAACCATCTGGTTTCTTTAGTTTTATACCCGCTCCGTTCCGCTCGCTCTGGCATTATCACGCTGAAATGTGGAATTTCCACACAACGTTAACTGCCACCCACCCTTATGCCGCAAACCCGTGGAGTTGGCTGATTATGGGTAGGCCAACATCTTTCTATTATCAATCCCCCAAAGGTTGTGGAGCTTCTGCTTGCGCCCAAGAGGTAATTGCACTCGGCACACCAGTGCTTTGGTGGTCGGGCGTAATCGCCATCGCCGTAACTTTTGGTTACTGGATTGCGCGCCGAGAGTGGCAGAGTGGGCTCTTATTATTGAGTTTGGCAGCAGGTTATTTGCCCTGGTTTAACTGGCAGAAACGCACTGTCTTTACCTTTTACACCATCGCCTTCGAACCATTTATCGTCCTGATAATTGTCTATGCGATGGCAAAACTCTTAGAACCAAATGGGTTGGGAGTTGTTTCAAAATTCCGAAAATATCTAAGTTACGGATATTTGGCGGCAGTTGTGCTGAATTTTCTCTATCTGTTGCCGCTCTTTCTCGGCAGCCTCATCACATATCACCACTGGCTCTCGCTGATGTGGTTTCCTAGCTGGATTTAAAGTTATTGGTTAACAACGTGATCGCGAGCAGAAGCCGCTTGTTCGGCTAACTCTTGATCAAATAGTTCATCGCGCTCTGGGAGTTCAAGCGCCTTCGCTCGCTCTTGCTCTGCGCTCCACTTGCCTGGTGTTGTTAAATCAATGGTGCGTTTTGGATTGATCGCCTTAGGTGCGGTCGCATACGTTGGACGTGGAACGGCGATTGGAGACCAACTGCGCTCTTCATGTTTCTCAATGATCGTGATTGACGAACTCAGTTCACGCTCGCGCAAAGGAATCCATTGCTCCAAGATAACTTCGCTCTCGTTAACCTCGTGATTTGAAAGATTAATTCGAGCCTGCGGATCTGACTTAATTTCAACTGCCGTGATAGCAGCGAGTGCAGCAAGCCTGCGTTTCTTGATTTGCGCAGCTACAACCTGGCGACGAACATTGATCACATATATTGAAAGAGCGGTAAGCGGAATCAAAATCGCGATGGAGGGAACATAACTCAACAGGCTGGCAATCGAAGTTCCTAAAAGAACGGCAACGAGGGCGGTCAGTATGAGGCGGCGTATCTTCAACGCCTTTGATCTCTCTTCTGGATCTATGAGGTCAGGAAAATTAGGGGTAGATGCAACGATCTTCATCGCGCTTTTGTATCTTTCGCCCTCACGGCCAGATTGGGTGTCATGCTGACGCATCCAACGAGGCAAAAAATAGGCGACCCACATTCCGATAATAATCAGATAAATGAGTCCGGAGGCCATGGAATGAAACACTATTTCAGTTTTAGGCGAAAAGTCGGTATTTAACCCTTATGTCTCAATTGAAATTATTTGGGTTTTCGGCCACAAAAGTCAGGTGATCACGCCAGTCTCCCGCAATATGAAGGTACCGCTCGCGCACTCCCTCAAAAATATAACCGCTCTTTTCCGCCACTTTCTTGGAGGCAGCATTTTCTGGTCGGAGGTTAATCTCTATGCGATGAAGCTGCAACTCAGTAAAAGCAAAGCGGGTCAAGGCTTTTACGGCCCGAGTTGTATACCCTCTATTGGCAACGCTCTGATCAATCCAATAACCGATATGCCCACCACGATAAGCGCCGAGGACAATCCCGCCAAGGGTGATCTGCCCTATGAGTCGCTCTCTGCCCTTTTTGCGGAGCCAAATTCCTAGCGACAAAGAACGTAACTCGCGACCTTCCTTGTTGTAATAACGCACCATCCCGAAATAACTCGGCAAGGGTGCATCCGACTCGATTACGGGGCGGGTGGCCTCCCATGGGGCGAGCCAAGCCAGATTAGCCCGACGCACTTTCTGCCACTCGGCTCGATCTCGAAAGCGCAAGGGCCGGAGCGAGATCTCATGATCTTCGATTCGATAGGGCCAACGTTCCATCTTTAAATAGTTCTATCCAAGATCATGATCTCTGCCGTCTCTCCTTTGAGATATCCAGGTGAGTCTGCTGAAACCGTAATGAAGGCACTGGCTTGCGAGAGGGCTAGGAGCTGATCTTGTTCTGCTATCGGCCGAACAAAAGGTTCCCCTTCTGCCCCAGATGAGATGGTCGCGCGTACGAGTGAGGCAAATCCAATAGGGGATTCCAGGTCAGCAGCCAACACCGCCTTAACGGTGGAGCGAAATACATTCTTAACGCCCAGCATGGTTCGAATCATGGGACGAATAAATATCTCGAAGGAGATATATGCACTCATGGGATCTCCTGGGAGAGTAATCACGGGGATTCCATCTTCACCGATCGTTCCGTAGCAATGTCGCGCGCTACCCTGCAGATTAGGGATCACGCTGGCAATTTCTCCCATTTCGCGCAGGACCGCTTCGATCAGTTCGAAGGATCCGTCATTACTTTCACCGCTGATAACGATCAGGTCGGCGCGCACCAGCTGGTCCTCAATGACAGCCTTCAACTGCTCGTGATTCACGGGAATTGTGTGAACGCGATAGGCCACCGCTCCAGCCTCTTTGGCGGCGGTAGCGAGCATCCAAGAGTTGGTTTCGAACTCCCCTGCCGGAGTAATGGGTTGCCCCGGTTCGACCAGATCGTCCCCAGCAGAGATGACAACTACTCGAGGATGTGGCTGCGTGGGAAGGTTCGAGAGTCCCAATGAGGCGGCTAGACCAATCTGAGGGGAGCGAATGCGGGCACCTTTATGGAGAACTATCTGATCATCGACATAAATGTCATCGGCCAATGTTGCACCGTGAGCGTCGAGAAGCGGCATATCAAAGGGGGTAAGTGAGTGAGAAATCGCAAGCAATTCCGCCAACATTTTTTTGACAGTAATCTGCGAGTCCATGGTTTAACCTTACTTCTTTCACCAGGTATTCCCGTGGAGGTGCTCTAGTGGATTCAACGAGTAGGACGAAGCACACACTTCGCGCAGAGTTGCGACGCGAGCGCGAGCTCTCTTTCACGCCAGAGAGTTGGTTGCACATTGTGCAGGCGAGAGAAATCCAGAGTACTCAAATTGTTGCCTCGTATGCTTCCTATGGATTTGAGCCGCAGACCGTAGATATTAATGCAGCGTTGATCCACGAGGGGAAGTTACTACTCCTTCCCAGAACAATGCCGGATAAGGATATTGAATGGGTGGCGTGGGATGGCAGCGATGAGTCGTTGCAGCAAAATGGCAATATCTTGGAGCCCCTCGGCGAAACATATACGGACCTATCATCGATCGGTGCAGTAATAGTTCCCGCATTAAGTATTGATCGAGAGGGTAATCGAATGGGTCAAGGTGGCGGATCTTACGACCGAGCTCTCTCCCGTTTGGATGCTTGGAAAGTTGGATTGGTTGGAGCAACTGAACTTACGGGCCACCACTTACCTGTCGAAAGCCACGATCAAAAGGTGGATGCGGCTGCAACTCCCGAACTGCTTCTACGGTTTAGTCGGGATGCTCCAGGTCACCTCTAGCAAGTGTTGATAAGTACTTATTGTATTGAGCGAGTTCATCTTCTTCCCCCATCGCAGCAGCGCGATCGGCAGCGCGATCTATGCGTTTTGCTTCGCGGGAATCATCTCGCATCCACTGAATAAAGGTGGCGATCAGTGCAACAAGTATTGGAATTTCTCCCATCATCCAACCCAACGATGCGCCGACATGCTGGTCTGCCAATAAATTGATATTCCAGGGGCGATTGAGAGATGCAAAATATCCGCCATCAGTGAGAGTTGTTGTTGACAACAATGCGATTGAAAAGAAGGCATGGATACTCATGGCGGCAAAGAGCACAATTATTCGAACGATATGTGGAATCTTTCGCGGATTGGGATCGATCCCGACGATCACGTAGAAGAAGAGATATCCAGCTAATAGAAAGTGAATATCCATCAAGATATGTCCACTATGGGATTGCATCAACTTTCCAAAAAGTGGAGTCATGTAAAGCAGAAAGAGAGAGCCATCAAAAAGACCCAGCGCAACGACAGGGTTGGTGATGATTACCGAATACTTAGAATGAATTACGGTGATGAAGGTGCCGCGAATGCCCCGCTCTTGCGGGGTACGACCTTGCGGCAATGTGCGTAGCGCCAAGGTAACGGGCGCAGCTAAGACAAAACCGATCGGGGCGATCATTCCTAAAATCATGTGAGCCAGCATGTGATACGAGAACGCAAAGTGCGCGTAGACCCCAATCCCACCGCTTGTTGCAAAATCGACGAGCGCTACTGCCACCGCAAAGGCCACGGTCCTACCTACTGGCCACTTATCTCCCCGCCTGGTGAGGGTCACTACTCCATATATATAGAGAGCGGTTATCAATAATAAGAAGCCCAAGATTGTTCCATCGGGCGAGTAAGCGGTTAAGAGTCGCGAAAAGGAAGGCGCAGGTGGCAGCGATATTCCAGTGATACCGATAGCTGGATCGGCAGCCGCCTTAATACCTCCTGCGGAAAGAGGCGGCAGCGTCGTGCTGAGCCAACCACCGATGGCAACGGCGCTCAGCATCACCGCGCTCTCGTTGACCAGAAGTCGGAAAACTTGTTTCGATCCTTCGAGTTTTGCCGATATATATCGGCGCTGTTTCGCACCCACTGCAACCAGTGCGACAAAGAGCGCGACCTTAATTAATACCAGCAGGCCGTAGCGACTCTGCCAACCGGCCCAGAAATTCAATCGGGTCCAGGCGCTGGCGAGCCCGCTGATTCCAACGATGATCGCGGCCCAGAGCGCTAGCGCGCTAAATCGCGAGATAGATGCAGAACGTTCTCCAGGGGAAATAACTATTAGCCCGATTACTCCACCGACCCAGAGCGAAACTGCGCCAACGTGAAAGATCAAGGAACCGATGGCTAATCCATGATTTCCCGCGCTGGAAGCATGGCTTTGAAAGAGAGGTATGAGAAGCGCGAGCATGGTAAGTGCCAGTGCAAAATACGTTGCACCAACTTTTCTCGCTCGAGCGATCAATACCAGTGCACCGATTCCCATGATGATTTGAAAGATGTAATCGCGACCGATGCTGGTCGATGTTAGAAAGCTCCATATTGTCGCTGAGTTGAATGCATCTAGGAAACCGCCACCCAGCAAGTTTGCTAGCTCGGTAATCACTCCCCCGACGCTGGTGACTATCCAGACAATTGTGGCAAGTAGGGCTAAGTTCTTAATGCGTATAGCTTCGCGGCCCAACTTTCCGCGATCTTCGCCGAGCAAGAATCCAATGGTGAAGGTCAATCCAATGGCAACGAATATTGCGACTAGATAAAGATCTTTAACGATCGGAAGCAGGAACGCAACAAGAGAGTTTGTACTTTGCAAGTGGTTATGAAGATCGACCACTGCGCTTTCGAGAATTATTTCTCGCCTCGCTCATGTGCGCGACGATGACGCCCCTTGCGGGCCTGGATCCAAATCATGCGGGCATACCAGAGTAGGAAGAGCGCAACGATGGTGGCAATCCCCAGAAATACCAAGATGGTGATGCTTGCAGAAGAACTGCCTGTTGACTTCTTCGGAATTACCGTTGAGGTAACGGTAGGACTTGGAGTTGCACCCGGTGATGAAACGGTTGCAGGCGCATTAAAAAGAAATGTGTACGAACCAGTTACTGGGTCATCCGTCGGGCTCAACAAGGTGTACGAAACGGTATAAATTCCCGTAACAGTAAGCGGCTTAAGTCCAACCACCGCGGTGGTATCGGCGATCGTCAACGAACCATCATCCACTTTAAGATCGTTGGGATCTGTAACAGTGAGGCTATTTCCATCGGGCAAGAGTGAGGTAGCGGCACTCACCGAGATCGCATTGGGGGCTTGAGAAAGCACGGCGCCTACAGCTGGAACGGTGGAGACGACGCTATTCGCCTGCGCGCTCGGGGCTAAAAAGGTGCTGAGACCCACGAAAGCGGCAATTACAGCCATTCGAGCCAGCTTGCTCCGAACTAGATTGCGCATTGCCAGCCCTTCATTCCGCCAGAGAGCCGCAAAACCGCCCTCAATCCCTCGTGGATTAGAACCTATCCTCTCACCTCTTTACACTTACCTCCATGCCGACCTACGAATACGCGTGCGCCGACTGCGGTCACCAATTTGAGCAGTTCCAGGCCTTCTCTGAAGAGCCGATTTTGACCTGCCCAGAATGCAAGGGCGAACTCCGCAAGGTCTATTCCAACGTTGGCGTGGTCTTTAAAGGGACTGGTTTCTACAAGAACGATTCTCGTCCGGCTGCATCTAGTTCTGGCGAATAATTAAAAATACGAATTAGCCGTGGTGCGGAGGCTTATCCGCCGCGATCTCTGCTTCGCGTCGGGCTTCATCATCATCGCGCGGATCAATCTCATCCTGCGTTACCTTCGGCAAAATATTTGAGTCGCTCATTATTTCCCCGCTCTCGAGTTGTTTGCTCTCATTGCCAGATCTAATCCATCAAGCAAATCTTCAAATGCCGCTTCGGGCAGATGCCCTTCCACGATCAGGGTTGAAGCTCCTTGCACCGCCGTCCAGGAAAGCAATTCGCCATACTTACGCATTGACTTGGAAATCACTCCGGTAGCCAGCAGATCATCGAGGCACTCCGTCAGCATGATGAAGGCACCATTACCCTGATGATCGCCTTGTTTCTCAATCTTGCAAAAGCCACCGAACATCAAGCGAAATAGATTGGGTTCTTTATTTGCCCAGCGGAAGTAAGTGCGTCCCAATTCGCGATAGCGCAATTTGGCGGCGCGGGCCGAAACTCCAGGAATTCTTGCCAGCGCTTCGCGCTGCATATTCGCCAGGTCAATGAAGAGCTTGTCGCCGACCCCGGAAATCAGAGAATCTTTATCTGGGAAGTAGTGATAGACGGCGCTGGGGCTCACACCGACTTGCTCGGCTACCGCTCGCAACGAGAGATGATCGGGTCCAGTCTGACGGACTAGATCAAGTGCCGCATCTACGAGAGCTGCTTCCAAATCGCCATGGTGGTAATTCTCTCGAGTAACCCGCTTACGTCGGACGACATTTGTTATGGACACGCCGAAAGTATCCCCCTTAACTTGACAATGTTCAAATCGACACCCCATAATCTGAACACTATTCAGATACCGACCACACCTGAAAGGCATCACCCATGTTTGAGAAACTCGGCCACAGCCTCGTACGCCGCCGCAAGGCAGTTCTGGCACTCTTTTTTGTTATCTTGATTGTCGCCGGCGCAAGCAGCGCCCTGCTCATCCCGCGTCTTAGCAGTGGTGGATTCAACGATCCCTCCAGCCAGTCAGCGAAGGCTGATGCCTACCTAGCGTCCACCTTCCACGTTAAGGATCCTGCCCTGGTGCTTGTTGTTGATAGCAAAACCGCAGTGACTGATCCAATAACGGTCGCAGATGCCGCCCTTCTTGAGAGAGCAATTTCAAGTGAAACTGGTGTTACCAAAGTTCTCTCCTATTGGTCCGCTGGAGGTGCCCCGGCACTCAAGAGCGTTGATGGTAAAGCTGGTTTTCTCTTTGTTTACACCGCAAATAACGACCCTGGTGGATCTACCGATCTCGCCAAACTCATTCAAAAGAAATATGACGGCAATTACAAATCACTGCGCGTTTACGTTGGTGGATTCTCAACGATCAGTTATGCCATCTCCTCAAAGATATCCAAAGATCTCGCAGTAGCGGAGTCGATTTCAATTCCGCTGACCTTCCTGCTTCTACTCTTCATTTTCGGCGGCCTGATTGCATCAGCGATGCCGTTGGTCGTGGGTCTTAGTGCAATCTTGGGAACCTTCCTGATCCTTTATCTGATCAGCCTTGCTACGGGTGTAAGCATCTTCGCCCTTAACCTGACAACTGGTATGGGACTTGGTCTCGGTATTGATTACTCACTTCTGATCGTGAACCGATTCCGCGAAGAGCTCCACTCTGGGAAGTCGGTTGAAGATTCAATAGCACGCACAGTTGCTACCGCCGGTCGAACTGTCTTCTTCTCCGGACTCACAGTCCTAGTCACAATCTCATCGCTCATGTTCTTTCCGCTGATGTTCCTCAAGTCCTTTGGATACGCGGGTATTGGCGTGGTCTTCACGGCGGTCTTTGGAGCGCTTATTCCGCTACCGGCGATCTTGGCGATGCTGGGGACTCGGATCGACAAATTCGTTGTTCGCAAGAGCGCTATTACCCCTAAAGAAGATGGCCGTTGGGCTCAAACTGCTCGCTTTGTCATGAAGCGCCCCGTGGCGATTGTGGTCTTTGTCTTGATGATTCTCGCCATCCTTGCAACCCCAATAAAAAACATCGTCTTCTCGGAAGTCGATAGCAGAGTGCTTCCAGCCAATAACCAGGCGGCAATAGCTTCGGCAGTTTCGATCGCACGTTTCGATGGGCAGACCGCCAATCCGATAGAAATCATTATTCCCGGTGGAGCGGCGCATCAAGATCAGTTAGCCACATATTCTTCCGATCTAGCAAAGGTCAAGAACATCGTTGCAGTTTCGGAACCGCAAATAGTGGGTAAGGATGTTCGGATATCGGCGACCTTCTCGATTAGTTCGCGCACAACGCAGGCCGAAACCATGATCAATGCGGTTCGTAACGTTCCGGCACCTTTCGCAACACTTGTAGGTGGCACCGCTGCTGATTACACGGATACACAAGCAGGAATTTCAAGAACGGTTCCCTGGGCATTGGGCTGGATTGCGTTATCCGTGTTACTACTTCTCTTCATGTACACCGGTTCAATAATCCTTCCGATCAAAGCCGTTGTTCTTAATATCCTTTCACTGGGCGCAACGATCGGAGCGCTCTCGTGGATCTTTATTGAAGGGCACATGACATGGCTCGTGGGCCCGTTTACCAAAACAGGCACCATCGATACCTCTATGGTGATTTTGACGTGCATCGTTGTCTTTGGTCTTTCGATGGATTATGAAGTTTTCTTGCTCTCTCGCATTAAGGAAGAGCACGACGCGGGTCGCTCCAATATTGATGCCGTCGCTACTGGACTACAGAGATCTGCTCGCATCATCACTTCAGCGGCTGTTCTCCTAGCCGTTGTCTTCGCGGTATTTCTTACCAGCGGCGTTACAAACATCAAGACGCTGGGCTTTGGCGTTGCCTTCGCTATCCTTTTGGATTCAACGCTGGTTCGCGCACTATTAGTTCCGGCCCTGATGCGACTCTTCGGAGAACGCAACTGGTGGGCGCCAAAGGCGCTCAAGCGCTTCACTATTAGCCACTAAATGAATCAAACCTAGGAATTACCTGTCTGCCTATCTGATATATAAGGATGGAAAAGTAGGTTTAAGACTTCTTTTTCCATCCAGTCGGGCAGACAGGCTTTGCAGAAGTAATTTTCTTGGTGACCTTCCCCTTAACGCAAGTGATGGTCGGCTTTTTTAGCGCTTTTGAAACGTGAGTGGCCGTTGCAGATGGGATGGGTCCCGACGGGAGTGAAGGCGAAGGAGTTAAACCGGGCGAGAGAGTCGGCTCGGGTGTCGGTTTTGGACTGGGAATAGGAGTCTTAAAGGAAACCATCAACTTCGGATTTGAATATTCGAAATTTGCCGCTGTGAAGTAGAAAATTCCATCTTGCTGACGAGCATTGGTCGTTGCGATTTGGGAAGTACCATTTCCGCTCACAATTCGAATTTGGGCATTGGCAGCAGATGCGTCGTTACCCCAGAGACATTTTACTAAATCTACAGAAAGAGCAAGTTGGTAGTAACCACGACTTGCTTGTCCATCCATTGCTAGATGAGTCGAAGCGACCGTAAATGCGAACGAACGTGATTCAGTATCCCAGGTTGGAACGCTGCTTGAATAGATTGTGGCATTTGTGGACAAAGTCCCGGTGATCACGTGTTGAGTCCATAGCGCTGAACATTCCGGCATCACAATTGGATTTGTAGCGCGCAATTCCCACATGGTTGTTTCCGCAACTGTCTTCAATCCACGCTTCTCCCATTCGCCAAAATGTTGGACCATGTTTAATCCGTTAAAGGTAACTGGCATTATGCAGTTGCCAATATGTACTTCGGTCTTGCAACTCCATCCATTTTCAAGATAGCCACCCCAGTCAGCTCGAAGTTCGGCTGGAACCGTGAGAACGGGCACGGGCCAAACCTCTGCGACCGGAACTCGCACGGGCAAACCAGAGATAGTCAGTCGGTTAAAGGGGTCTGTCCCACCAACAACGCTCATGTTTTCGACACGTCCAAAGAAGAACCCGTCCGGTTTGATTAATTCTGCACCAGCAAGTCGCAAAATAATCCTGTATTCAACGTTCTTTGGAAAGTCATACATCTGATAGTCAGGGCGAGATGTTCCCGGTACTTCTTCAAAACTCTGACTTGGCCCTAGTTTGAGTGGCACTATTTGCATAAAAGTACAAGGGTTTAACCCACATTTTCCATAAACACTATTCGCAACACTTTGATTAAGCTGCACGTCAACTCGATAATCAGTACCGCCTCCGTGAGCAGATTGAGACAGCGTCCACATCGAACCGTAGCCACCATATTGTTTTGTTTTGTCAAAAGGGGTTGATACAAAAGGTTCATATGTCTTACTCGTTGCGCACCAACCACACAGTGCCCCGTAAACAATTTTTGGTTGTGTGTTTGCTACGGTACCTAACTGCCACGTGGAAGTGCCGACTTCTCGAGTACTGACGCTTTCGATGCAGGGAGTATCGGATTCCGAAATACATGGGGGCAGATATGCCCGACCCGGTATCGGACCATCATAAGAATTGAAATCGTTTTTCTGAGGTAATCCATTTGTGCCAGCGTATCCGTGCCCAAAAATATCGGGATAAGTTAAACCTTGATTGAAGAAATCAGCCAGCCCCAGGCGGAATCCAAAATTTGAATAATCCGTATGAGGATCATTCGAGCTATCGGCTTGGACAGTGATTTGGTATGCCAAGGGTGTTGCTGGGTCAACTGACATGGATGGTGAGATGGAAACGAAGAGAAGAATGAGTGAAGCGGCGATGATGCTGATTCTCTTTCGTATGCCCATTCCCTCCGTGAAACCTGGATTCTGGGTGTCAATCTGCTACTCAACAGAATTCCAGAGCCTGCGCAATTGCTTAACCGTATCGCGAGGAGCTTTTTATGCGACGAGTGGCAACTCCCTTTAACGTGCTAACTTCATGTTTAATCTAAACATTCTTTTGAAAACTAGAGAGGTAGCACTCATGATCATTGGTGCTAAAGGTCGCTCTTTTCGAAGAAGTTCCACTGATACCCTTTAAGAATGTCAAAGCTAGACCAAGTCGAATTTACGATTTGGCTACAGGAGCGCCAAACCATCTTTCTGCGCGCCGCTCGAACTATATGTTTTGATGGACAAAATGCAGAAGATGTCATGCAAGAAGCGTTGGCTGATGTTTATGTTCGATGGAATAAAATCAAAGGACATGAAAATCTGGATGCTTATGTAATTCGAGTGATGGTTAGTAAGCATGCTGATTTACGGAGAAAATGGGCTCGTAAGAAAGCGGAGAAGGAAACCAGTATAGATTTGGTTGAAAGTGTCTTGCAAATAGCAGATCAAACCGATGCTGTTGCAGAAAGACTCTTGGTTCAGGCGGCTCTCAAATCGCTTAGTGCTCAACAGCGTGCTGTCCTTTTATTAATTTACGAACATGGCCTAGTGCTTCGGGAAGTAGCAGAAGTTTTGGAAATTCCGATGGGCACAGCCGCCTCGCACCTGGCCAGAGGTAAAGCTGCCGTAGCGGCTTTCGTGGATTTGGTGCCTGAACTTGAAAATTCAGCAATAAAATCAATAGCGCCGAGGGTTGCTAAGCACGAAAAAATCGATGTTGCAGGGGTGGAACTTGCGGAGGTGGTGGAAAATGACTGATGTCGATCCTTTGATTCGTCGAGAACTGCAATGGATGGCCTTGGAAGTTCGAGAAAACAGCGATTTGGTGACTGTGATTCGACAGCGTGTTCTTCGCAAGAGAATTAGGAAAATCACGATATTGGTTGCTGCTTTAGCTGCCCTCGGACTTTTGGTTACGGCGATCCTTGTGCTGCCAGGGGCATTTTCCAAAAATTCTGGGCGCTCGAACTCGGCTAATACGGGTTCTGTTGGTTCACTCAATGATAATGCTCTTCAACCTGCACAAATTCAGGGCTTAATTTCGGATTACCCATTGACATGGGAAGAAAGTATCGGCGATCTTGGAGCTATTAGTAAGCCAGCAGGGGTGGGTGACACTCTAGGTGGACTAACTGCAATGGGGTTGAAAGTTTCTTGGGAACACTGCCCCTCGGGAACCTGTCCAACGACTTGGAGCCTCAATGTTAAGAACAACACGCAAGACATCGTGTCGGCTGAGCCGGCGCTGATGATCTACGTAAATCACGGGCCGCTGGACAGCACCGCCAGACCGGTATCTGTTGTCCCTGGGGCGACTTCAATCCTGGTTTACTCATTTCCTGAACTCAAGGATGGTTTAGCAGTAGGAGCAAATCCCAGTTGGCAGTGGAACTGGTTTCTAACGGTAGCTCGATAAGCGCTTTCAGAGAGAGGCGGGAAATACAGTGGGAATGCAAAAGGTGACAAGCGGGAGCATCGCTGCACTCTTTCTATTTGTGAGCACGCTATTTTCGCCGCAAGCATCTGCCGCTATAACGTTGCCTAAAGGATCGTGGCTGCCTTGTGATCAAGCTGGAAGCAACTACTGCATAGAGTCAGTCTCAGTTGCGCATGCTGGAGAAAAATCACTAGCACTCAAGTGGATTGCGACTGGGAGCTCCGCCGTTGGCGCAACCGCTACAAACCCTGCAGTTGTCCCAGGAAGAGCGCTTCCCGGGCGCTGGACTTCAGACTCTTGGAATACAAATGGCTTTAGTTCTCTTGGTTACGACGGGCTTTATATCGATGCCAAGCCAGCGAATGAGTATGTCCCATGGGTGTATGTAGTCGCCCAGCCAACGCTTACATCAAATAGCCAAGTCTCCTTAGCGGCACAAGCATCAAATACCTTGAATCCAACCAGCCTCGACTCCGAAACAGTTATAGATATTAAAATCAGGACTGGCGATATGAAGGTAGGAGTCACTTTTGGTGTCGGCACGGATGTTGCCACCGAATTTCAATCCGCCTCGGGATATTCAACAATTGATATTTCCGGAAATCCTGTTTTAGTACCCATTGCCAAAGCTGCTAAAGATTGTGTTGATAACTCCGGCATCGCGAGTGACCTGATTGTTCAATTTCAAAGCGTTATTGTTCCGCAAAATGACTCCTTTGGATTTGGAGCTGAAGGATCTACTGGGAAGCTTTACGTCGGTTCAAATGGAATCTGCAAACTTTCGACCCCAGATTGGGATCCTGATAACAAAGTATTTAAGTATTCAGCGTCTGCCCCACACTTCGCCCCAAATGGGATCACGATTAACGCCGGCTTCTATCGCGCGGTAATTCCCTATGCGGATGCAGCTCTCATGTGGGGATTGCAATCACCCCAAGACGCCGCTTCGGCATTGATAGTGTCCATCTCAACCAGTGCAGGTGGTTCAGTCGCGGCGACCAAATCCGTTTCTGCACGCAATGGACTTATTGTGATAGACGTCTCAGGATTCAATTTTCCAAGCCCCACCCTAGACATTCGATTAAATCCAAGTTACAAAATGAATTCCGCGGGCCTAGGAACTCTCGTTTCACCCCCATCCCCTAAGCCAAAACCGACTCCAACTCCAAAGAAAATCACAATTAAATGCGTAAGAGGCGTCGTCACGAAGATGCTCACCGCGGTAAAACCCGCTTGCCCCAAGGGGTACAAAAAGACCAAGTAGGGGTTATATTTGATCTAGATATTGCATAAATCTCGGCAAATTCAACGGTTAGAGGAATAACAGGCCATCGTGGCCTGTTTTAGAAACACCCGAAGAAGGTTGAGGGTCATCGTGCGTAAACCCATCATTGCTAGTGGAAGTGCTTTTGTACTTTTAATCGCATTATTAGCGGGGATGTCTCCCACTTCCAACGCTGCAACTCTTCGAGTTCCGAAAACCTCCTTTCCTGCTTGTGCGCAAGTAAACGGTGTTTACTGCGTGGAATCAGTCGTGATCACCACCGGCCAAGGCAAAACCATTCCGCTGATGTGGGTACCAAATGGAAATCCAGTTCCTAGCGCCCCTGCCAACGCCGGGATTTCCTTCGCTCCTATAGCTCAATTAAATAAAAACAGTGTTGTGACAAAGAACAACTGGTGGACTGATCAGTATCAGCGCGATGTCCTCACCTCGGGTACAGAAGTTTTCATGGACGTCACATCTTTGATTAACACTCCTAAATTCCCAGATCAAGGTGCGATATACGATTCCACGACAAAGACCTTTGACGTAACTAAAACTACAGATTTCTTTTCTAGCACCATAGGTTGTTGGGACGCAGCCACTAAAACAACCGTCCAGAAAGCTTGGAGTGATTGCTACAAGGGAGCTCTTGTAGTTATAAAGGACGGAAAGGTCCAATTTGAATTTGATTATGGGACTGCGGCCCTAGCCTCGTCATCGGTCGCTACATTTTCTGCTTCAAAATTTATTGATTTGAAAGACCTAGCCAATATGCAACAGATGCCAGACATTGGTGCAAAATATGATCCAACAGCAAAAACTTTTGACAAAGTTTTATCACTTGTCACACCAATTTGGGTAACCAACAATGCCCTCGTCAATGGTTGGGATGTGGCTGGGACTGTAGCGACTCAACCAACAGTTGCAACTCCTTCGCCCTCTGCTAGCGCCACTCCTTCGGCTTCACCTAGCACTTCACCTAGCACTTCACCTTCAGCGATTCCAAGTGCAACGCAATCGAGTTCTGCTAGTCCATCTCCGTCGCCTACCGACTCTTCGGGTGCCACAATTGCACCTGCTCCCCTAGCTCCAGATGCCAACACCGCAGTATCGCCACCGGTAGAGGCGGGCCGTGCTCTCGCCGGGCGCTGGACAGTACCAGGTTGGAACACGCTTAACCTAGGTAGCCTGGGGTATGACGGCTTATTTGTTGATGCTAAAGCAGCAAACCAATTCACTAATAATCTCTTTGTGGATGTAGTTCCCACATTGACTGATAGCGCAAATAAGGTCAATCTCGCTTCTCAGCCAGGCAGCAAGGGCTTCGCTTCTAATCTCGATCCTGACATCACGATTAAAGTGACAGTGAGAACCGGTGACATGAAGACCGGCGTTACTGTAGCCGTTGGTATTGATACCACGATTTCTACCTTTGACCATGGCGATTACACCCAATTGACTCTTGAAGGTTCAGCTGTCACCGTGCCACTTGCAGCGAATCCCGCAACAGATTGTTCTGGCGAATCTGGAGTGGCTAAGGCAAATGTCCGCCAATTCCAGACCTTGATCATTCCTCAGAATGATCAAACAGGGTTCGGAGTTGATGGAACAACCGGCAATCTTTACGTTGGAACTAACGGGGTCTGTTCGCTCTCCACACCTATTTGGGATCAGACGACCAAGTCCTTTACCTGGGATGCATCAGCACCTCACTTTGCATCTGATGGCACTACAGTCAATCAAGGATTTTATAAAGCAGTCATCCCCTTTAAAGATGCCGCGATACTTTGGGGGTTAACCAACCCAGCCGATGCAGCAACCGCCTTGAAGGTATCGGTCTCTACCGAAGCCGGTGGGTCATCCGCTTCGATAAGCGTTGTTTCAGCTAAAAACAACAACATTATTATCGATGTTTCCGGCTTCACGTATTCAAAGCCACGCTTAAAGATCACTTTGCAGAAGGGATATAAGCCCTCGAAGAAGAAGATCTCTGCGCTACCTGCACCTAAATACACACTCACTTGTGCTCTGGGAGCTACTACAAAGAAGATTACGGGCACAAAGCCTGTCTGTCCAAAGGGATACAAAAAAGTCGGAGCGAAGCGTTAGGGCGGTGCCTGCCTTTCAGTTGATTTCCCCAAATGGTAGCTGAGGTCTTGACCCACCATTTGGGGAGAGTCCCATTTCTTTTGCGTCCCTTCGATTCGTCCGTTGTTTTTAACGGTATTAGACCTTCTTTTTCCATCCTGCAGGACAGGTTGGCTTAACAGTCGTGACCTTCTTTGTCGCCTTACCTTTAGCACAAACTATCGTCGATTTCTTAACAACTTTCAAAGTGGAAGAAGGCTGCGGAGAAAGCACAACAGTGGGTGAGGACTTTTTCGGAACGAGGGTAACTCTCAATTTAGGATTTGAATATTCAAAATTTGAAGCAGTGAAATAAAAGATTCCATCTTGCACCTGAACACTAGTTGTGGCTATCTCAGGCATGCCGTCCTGACTAACTATTTGAATCTTAGCGTTGGCGGCTGATGCTGCAGAACCCCAAAGACATTTGACGATTCCTTCCTTGAGTGCGAGTTGGTAAAACCCTTTGTTCAAAAGACCGACTTCATTGAAGTGTGTCGAGCCCACACTAAAAGTAAAGGACTTTGTAGCTTCATCCCAGGTGGGAATGTCCGATGAGTAAATGGTTGAATTGACGGTTAGCGTTCCCGTTATTCCATTATTGGTGAAAAGATTTGAACAAGTTCCTGCGCTCGGTGGATTTGCGGCTCGCATTTCCCAGATCGTTCCCGACCCAATGGTCTTTAAACCAAAATTTTCCCAGCCCGTAAAATTGTAAAGTTCATTGGCTTGCATGGGCGTAACACATTTGTTCACGTCATCAGCCGTGCAAGTCCAAGTCTGCCGCAGCGGATCTCCGCTGGCTATGAGACTGTAAGGAATGGTAGCCATCGGCTTGCCTGATATTTCGGCAAATGGAACGCGGGTGGGCGTACCAATAATCGTCATGCGATTCATATCATCAGATGAACTTGTTACTTGCAAATTATTAACTCTTCCAAATAGGAACCCGTCCGGAGCAATGAGGTTTGCACCTTTTAGCCTGAGGACAATTCTATATTCGACATTCTGAGGAAATTCAAACTGCGTGTAGTCCAAGCTCGGGGCGGCTCCGCTCCAATTAGTATCGGGGCTCAGTGAAGGACCCAGCTTCAATGGGACAATTTGAATGAAGGTGCACGGTCCTTGAACACAATTTTTTCCACTGCTTTCAATAGTTTTCTGGTTCAACTGCACGTCGACTCGATAGTCAGAGCCTCCACCATGCGGTGCTTGAGGAAGCGACCACATCGATGGGGTGCCACCATATTGGTTTGATTTGTCAAAAGGTATTGGAACAAAGGGACCATAGTCCGCAGCACAAGCAGCGCATTTTTCTCCATAGTTATATTTATATTGATTCTGCGAAACGCTGCCAGTTTGCCAATCGCTCTGGTCGAGAACCCTAGAGCTCACACTTTCAATGCACGGTGTATCTGCAGGGCCGTTGCAAGGAGGTAAGTATGCCCGTGGGGGAACTGATCCCACATAGCTAGTCCAGAGCCACTTTTGTTGAGGATTTTGCACTCCTACAAAACCATGTTCAAATACATTAGCCATTTTGGAACCTTGGTTAAAATAATCTTGCAAGCCGATTCTGAAACCATAAGGCTGATCGGGGTGAAGAGTCGACCCGCTCCAAGCTTGGTCTCCGAGCAAGAATGCGGGTGGCGTCAGTGACGTGTCAGCAAATAAAATTGATGGATTCATCAAGCCGAAAAAAACGAACGAAAATATCGCGATGAGTATTTTTCTTCGCATATTTCTACCTTTCGAGAGAGAACTTCCCACAACTAAATTATGCAAAATGGCAACGACGCGAATATGGCTCAGTTCTCCCATCGTACTTAGACTTGTTTCCCTTGAATAGAGAGTTACCCCTCGTTCGACCGTCATACGATCGTTATCGGCTCGGGATTAAACTCAAATCTGGAAGCATCAAAGAAGTATTCAAAGAAAGTCCAGTCTGAGCAAACCTCTGTCGATGACGAGTTCGGTGAATAGTGGCCAGCTTGATTCCGACAGTTTGATTACTTTCTGATGACGCTCTGCAAGTTGCCACTAAATCGGCGCCCACCACAATAGAAATTCCATAACTGTTTTAGGAATCTTGTTCGGTTGGGGCGACACTTACGGACGTTAGGTTACAGAGCACCCGTGGCAAGGAAATAAGAGGTAGGTCAGACATTGTTAAAATCCCTTCAATTTAACGGAGAAATGCGTGTCCCAGGCCGGAGTTGAACCGGCGACCTACCGCTTAGGAGGCGGTTGCTCTATCCACTGAGCTACTGGGACTAGGGGTACTGGGTGCCTAGTTTAATCGGGCAAATTCACACCAACTTCACAACTCAAGAGCCAATTCTTCACATGATTTTACAAGGCTACCCTCTAGAATTGCCCCGTGCCGCAGAAGATCTGGGGCTTTCGAAGGAGTCGAAAATGAAGAAGCTCACCTCTCGTAAGTTTGCGAGTGTGCTTGTAGCAGGCGCGCTTATCCTAGGCGGCTCGGTTGCATTCACCGCATCTGCAAATGCCGCAGGCAAGCAAGGAACAGCCTGCACAAAATTGAATTCAAAGTCAGGTGTCTACACCTGCGTTGCTAACCCACTGAAGACAACTCCAAAGCTCGTCTGGGCTACTGCGAACTGCATCAGCGCTCAAGCCGGTTACCTTGGAAGCATCACTGATTTAGCTACGTACACAAAAAATGCCAGCAACGCCACCACTCAGGCACAGAGCCTGCTCGCTTCATATCAGAATGCGTTGACCGTGGCGCAGAACTCTTTAAATGAAATCATGAATACCAAGGTCTTCCCGATTGAATACACCCCCGGTACGCGTACTCCATCGGTGACGGCGATTGGTTTTAACGCAGCTATTGCGGCATATACCGCCAAGCTCGCAGCCGACCAGGCCGGAATTGATAAGTACACAGCAGCCCTAGCCAAGGATGTTGTCGGAAGTGTTCAAGCCAAGAGTGATCAGAAGTCAATCAATGCCTACCAGCTCGGAATGAAGAGCCGCCAAAGCACAATCGATCTTCTGAAGCGACAAGTTGCACGTATCAATACAACTATCACAAATGATCAAACCTCAATTGCCACGTGGACTTCAACCGTCAACGGCTCAATTGCACAACAGAAGGAACTAACTGCCCAACTTAAGGCGTCGACAACTTCTGCGAAATCAACTCGTGCGCTCGCATGTAAGACCGGTTTGTAAGAATAAAATATAGAACTTAAACCGCCAAGTACCTGGTGCATAAAGCGCTAAGTACTTGGCGGTTCTTCTTTGTATTACGGGCAGAAAATCTATTGTCCCCCGATTAAGGGATTAGTTAGCCTCTTACGATGGCTATCGGTACCGCGCGGACCTACATCAAACTACGCGTTGCAGTATTTGTCCTATTGTTCGTGCACATATTCATGCGGCTGATTTGGCCCACTCCAAGCGTATTTGCCGATCTATATATTTATAACACGGTGGCTCTCTTAATCGTAGCGGTGGCTTACTATGCCCCACCTTTTAATGACCAACTGGCTCGCCTTGCTTTGAGCGCGGCACTTTTTTTATGGGCCATCGGGTCAATAGCCACTGCATGGAATGACTTTTACAGTGCAACAATCTGGCCCAATCTCTCTGACCTTTGCTACATACTCTTTTATCCGCTCATTTTATTTGCGTTGATTAGAGCGCTCACCGCCCATCGTAAATTTCAAGCGTTGGAATTGCTGGATGTGGTCATCATTATCTTCGGCTTTTCCACTTTGATTGCTGCACTCTTCCTAAAGAGCGCCATGGTGCACTTCATCGGAAGTTCAACAAGCGTATTTCTCTCAATTCTCTATCCAATTGGCGATGTTGTTTTGCTTTCCATGGCCCTCATCATCGTAATAGTGCAACGGCGGGCGCTACGGTCGCTGCTCTTCTTGCTGGCCATAGCCACATTTACAGCTACCGATATCTACTTTTTATATAAGTCAGCGACGACTGGTTACACCTTCGCCCAGTTGACCGACGATGGCTGGCTCTTCGGACTCATATTGATGGCTGAAGCGCTGTGGCACCATGGCGGCGAAGCAGAGATCAGCGAACGGATCATCACAACATCCATCACCGTCGCGATGATATTTAGTGGAGCAATACTGACTATCTCGGCGCTGAAGCGAGGTTATCTTCCCGATGTCGCATTGATTCCAGCGATTGCCACTGTAGCACTCGCGGTCGTCCGAATGGCGGTGGCGCTTAAAGATGCAAGAAGTGCGGCCACTAATCTCGAACTCTCTCGCATCGATGAACTGACCGGTCTGGCCAATCGTCGACGCTTCATGGCAGAGATCGAGTTGATGGGTAACAATCCGGGCACACTGCTCTTATTGGATTTAGATGGTTTCAAAGCGGTGAATGACACCTTGGGACATGGCGCCGGAGATGAATTACTTCGCCAAATTTCGCTGCGTTTTTCCCGCGTGGTTCCCCACGGCGCTCTCCTGGCTCGTCTAGGCGGAGATGAGTTTGGAGTAGTGATACCTGGTGGAGTGAGAAGCGGGGCGGAAGTTTCGATGGCTCTATCCTCGACGGTAAGTTATCCCTTTGTTGTGGAGAGCCATGAGGTTTCTGTTGGAGTTAGCATCGGCCGCGTTATCAATGACGGTAGCAACGAGTTGATGCGACGCGCAGATACTGCAATGTATGAAGCTAAGCGGGCTGGTGGGGGTTCGGTGCTTTGGCAGCCTTGATTTCATCTAAACGGGCCAGCGACTCCAGCCGCTCGCGCGCATGATCAACGATGGGTTGCGGGTACCCATTGGCGTTACCAGCTAAAACTTCCCATGGCGTATGAATTTCCGGTGCGGATAAATGCGCTAGTTCGGGAACAAAACGTTTAATGTAATTTCCCTCGGGATCGAAACGGCGCCCCTGCTCTACTGGATTAAAGACTCGATAGTAGGGTGATGCGTCCGTACCGCAGCCAGCGGTCCACTGCCATCCATGTGAGTTGGAAGCAACATCGTTATCAATTAAATATTTCATGAAGTAATCAGCACCATGGCGCCATTCGATGTGGAGATCTTTTACTAAGAACGATGCAACGACCATCCGCGTGCGATTGTGCATCCAGCCCTCTTGGCGCAATTGGCGCATCGCCGCATCAACGATTGGGTAACCAGTTCTACCCTCACACCAGGCGATGAATTTTGCACCAGGTTCGTCGTAACGCATGGCGGCAAAAGCTGGTGCGTAATAGTCACGGGAGGTGTGTGGATTGTGGTGCAAAACATCGGCATAGAACTCACGCCAGGCGATCTCTTTGCGGAAGACCTCGTGCGCTGGGGTTTGATTAAGACCGGCGAGCAGGGTGCGGGGGTGGATTTCACCCCAACGCAGGTGCGGGCTCAATCGGCTCGTTCCCGCAACGCCAGGGATGTTTCTCTGCTCGTCGTATTCGGACAAGGCCTCCCCTTTAAAAGCGCTCCAGCGGGCCAGTGCGGCCCTCTCTCCCGCCTCTTGGATATCCACACCTGCTGGCGCGCTCCACGTGGGCAGATTCCGCTCTGCGGCCGTCGGCTCAACAAATCTAGGGTTGCTGGGGGCAAAGATGGGCGGGCGCCAGCCGTGGGTCTGCCACGCTCGAAAGAAGGGTGTGTAGACCCGATAGTTAGTTCCATCTGGCTTTCGAACTCGTCCCGGCGCAATGGCATAAGGAGAGCCCGCGTACTCCACTTTTAAGCCTGCGGCGGCGAGCTCTCTTTCGACTGCTGCTCCATAGGGCGCAAAATCGCGAGCGGCGTGAATAGAGGTAATTCCATATCGCGCTGAAAGATCCTTTAAAACATCAACATGCGTTCCGGACACAACTGCGAGTTTGCCCCCTACAGATTCATTTAATCTCAATAAGGAATCCGCTAGATAGGCGCGGCGATATTGACCCGCTCTTTGCGCAACCTCTTCATCCATAATAAAAAGCAGTAGCGTCTCATCTGCTGCAGCGAGGGCATCAAGTAGTGCGGGGTTATCCGCTAAACGAAGGTCGCGTCTAAACCAGAAGAGAGATCGCGTGGCCATGCCGTTATCCTTTCATAATGCAGATCGTTAAGCAGTTTCAAGTTCGAGGTGCGGCGGGCGAAGTCAAGCGAGCACTCTTGGCAGGTCGAACGGTAGATTTTTGGGCCCCCGCTAATCCGACACCCTTCCTTCTTGTTACTCACGACGGTCAAAACATCTTTGATAAAACCACATCCAGTCGCAATCGCACCTGGGAATTAGCAGGCACCGCCACAAAGGTGGCGGCTCAATTCGAAATACCCGCGCCGGTCATCATCGCGGTCTTTCACTCTTCCAATCCCGGTGACCCCTACGGCCGCGGCAAAGATCTAGCACCGCAAGATGTCTTTACCGGCGGCGTTGAACCAGTTGTGAATCTCTCCGGGATTTGGCCGACGCCAGAGCCGACATTCCCGCTCTCGGAGCTTCGCGGAAATCAATACATTAAGGAGATCGCTGAAACGATCGTGCCGTCACTATGTAACTATCTAGGTCATGAATTTGTTCCTGAAGGATCAGCAGTCCTCGGTGCGAGCATGGGAGGACTAGCTGCCCTTAACACCTTAGCTCGCTACCCCGATATCTTTCATACCGCGCTCTCCTTCTCTCCGCATTGGATCGTGGGGAAAGAGCCGCTGGTGGAAAGGTTGATGGGTGCCCTACCCGCACCTGGGAATCACAATATTTGGATGAGCCGCGGAACAAAGGGACATGATTCTCGCTACGGCCCTTATCAAGAATTGGCGAATGATTTAGCACTCGCGGCTGGTTATAAATACGGAAGAGATTTAGCGACCCCGGTTTTCAACCATATGAGTCATAACGAACGATCGTGGTCGAGCTACGTTAATCAAGCCCTGCGCTTTTGGCTTTCGCGATAACTACTTGGTTGTGAAAGTTTTTACGGCGCTGGTAGCAGTAACGCCATAAGAGTCCGTTGCAATGGTTTCGAATTGAATGACCGACTTTCTAGGAAATGTAGAAAGCATTGGGAATACTCGGTAGAGACCGCTGGCCTTCGGATCAGGTGAAAAAGTGGGTGCGGAGTCCACACCAAGGCTCTGCCAAGCCCCACTACCGATTCGATACATGAAGGCCACATCAACAAAGGGTGAGCCCTTGGCCGTGGCATCAATCTCCAATTGAGTTGGCTCCACCAAATCTGGAATGACCTTGGCAACCACCGTCGACAATTTTGCTGCTTGCTTGACCGGAGTGTTAGCTGTGAATACCGCCCAACCTAACGCGGGAAGCGTGACTGTCGTCTTTCCGGATTTCACACTCGTTTTTCCATGACCGCTCTGCAGAATCCATGAGGAATTACTCGCGTTGTTTGCAAAGGTTGCCACCGCGGCAGCGGAATAAGCATTGAACGCAACTAGAACCTCTTGATGGGTCGAGCTATCAAATCGACTAAAGGCAAATATTCCTTTATCCGCATAATCGGTTCGCTGACTCCCATTCGCCAGGGCTGGAAACTTGTCTCGCAAAGCAGTGAGCGTACGAATCGTATTTTGCAACGGGTTGGTTGTAGTGAAACTGCTGCTCTTTTCAATGAAATCTCCACCAATTCGGTATTGAGACTGCCAACTGAGCACACCAGTTGGAAAGAGATCCTGTCTCGCTTCCTTGTCGTTGCCACCAGTCATGCCAAATTCATCTCCATAATAAACGATGGGAACACCGCGAATTGTAAAGAGCAGGGCGTGGGCCAATTGATCCCGCTTGAGTGCAACGCTGGCGTCATTCGCCTTGGCAACGATGAAGGAACCAATTCGACCCATATCGTGGTTACCCAAAAAAGTACCTAAGCCATTGGCGTTGGTCGTTGCTGTTGTATAAAGGTCATCGGTGTTGAAATATGCCCCAAGGATTGATGTATCAAAATTGTTTACGTACCCAACCATGGCTGCCTGAATCGGAAAATCTAAAACCTCATTGAAAGAAGCGTTCTTCACCCAATAAGAAGTGTTGTGCGGATTGGCGTCATAGATCTCTCCCCACATCGGGAAAGAACCTTTCCCTTGCGTAAAGGCTGCCTGACGCATAGCGGGAAGAAAAACATTCCAGAATTCCTTGTTTATATGGCGCGATGAATCAATACGAAAGCCATCGATGCCGGTATCGGTTATCCAATTGCTAAAGACATCAACCCAGCCTTTCACTACTGCCGGGCTCTCGGTGAAGAGATCATCTAACCCAAAGAAATCTCCAAATTGCATCGATTCATCTGACGACCCGACATCACCGCGATTGTGGTAATTCAGGGGGTCGTTGAGCCAGGGCGGACTCTTTATATTTGCGAGCTGCGGGGCAATTACTGGGGTCTTTGGAAAACTGGTCGATGCGCTGAGTTGATCCAGCGTTGGAAATGCCGAAGAACCGGCAACCTTCACGGCATCGAAAGTTGAACCGGCGATGGTCTTATACGGCTGGTCGGCTAAGCCAACATATGAACCTCCTTGGAGATAATGAATCACATTTGCCGTGTGGTTGACGACGATATCTAAAATGACTTTCATCTCTTGTGAGTGCGCATCGCTAACAAATTCTTTGAAATCCGCCATTGTTCCTAGGTGCGGATCGACTTGATCGAAGCCCACTCCCCAGTATCCGTGATAGGCCGCGCTCTTGCCATCTTCTGCGACGGGAAGCTGACGAACAACGGGGGTTACCCAAATTGCGGTGAAACCCAGGGACTTAATATATGGAATTCGATTGATTAAACCGCGGATATCTCCACCGTGATAAAAGGCCGGACTAGAAGCAAGGAAGCCTGTTTTCGTTTGATCACCAGTAAATCCGCCGGTGTCGTTGGTGGGATCCCCATTTTCAAATCGATCAAGCATTACAAAATAGATCATTTCGGGATGGGCTGTGGCAGGCGCAGCAGCCTTAGCAGGTAAGCCTGTCGCCGTAAGAGCCAGGATTACAAAGAGCAAAGCGAAGGATCGAGCACGCTTCAAAAATTTAACCCTTAACAGAGCCAGCGGTTAATCCGCTGATGATGTATTTCTGAAGTGAGAGGAATATTGCTACCAAAGGAATTGAGGCGATGATCGAACCTGCTGCAAATGGACCCCAGTTGGATGCATATTGACCGCTAATAAAGCCTTGCAAGCCGACTGCGATCGTTCGAGCGTGCATATCGACCAAGAACAAACGAGCGAGAATGAACTCATTGAATGTACCGATAAAGCTCAGCAAACTGACCACGGCGAGAACAGGTGCGGCTAGCGGTACAAATATCAGCCAGTAAGTCTGCACCGCGCTAGCACCATCTACTCGAGCAGCTTCATCTAGCTCCAAAGGAATCGAATCCACGAATCCTTTGAGCAACCAGATATTTACCCCCATGGCTCCGCCCATATACACGAGCAGCAGTCCAGGTTGGGTACCAAGTCCAATACGTGGAGCGAATGAGTAAACGCGCTCCATGATCACGTAGACGGCCGAGAGGGAGAGAATCGCTGGAAACATTTGAACGAGAAGCAGAAGTTGCAGACCCTGCTTCTTACCTTTAAATCGTAAACGACTAAAAGCGAAGGCAGAGGCGGCTCCTATGACAACGGAGAGAATTGCCACGGTTCCGGCAATCATGATCGAGTTCTTCATCCAAACTAGATAAGGAATTGTTGGACTACTGAAAAGCATGTGGAAATTGCGGAAGGAGATCGTCTTAGGGATAAATGAAGTTACCTGCAGACTTCCCGTAGGACTCAGAGCCGAGAGGAAGACGAGATAGATCGGAAAAAGGACGAAGAAGCAGATGACAAGGGCAAAAGCGTGGCGCCATAAATCTTCCTTCAGGAACTTTTTCATTTGAATGAATCCAATACCTTAGATCGTCTGATTCCATACAAGGATATCGAGGCGATGATGATGAAGATAACGACCGAAATTGCGCTAGCTAATCCCAGATTTTGCGTTCCAGCGCCGAAGGCAATTTTGTAGGTATAACTGATCAAGATATCGGTGGAGCCCGCAACATCTCCTCCGAGTGTGTTCGACGGCCCACCACCAGTGAGCAGATAGATAATGTTGAAATTATTGAAATTGAAGGCGAACGATGCAACGAGCAACGGCGAGACCACCTGTAACAGTAGAGGCATGGTTATTTTGCGGAAAATTTGGCGATTTGAAGCGCCGTCGATGGCCGCAGCCTCTGACAGTTCCGCCGGGATCGCCTGGAGCGCGCCACTACAGATGAGATAGAAGTACGGGAAGCCCAACCATAAGTTGACGATAATTACCGCGGCTCTTGCATACATGGCATTTTGGAACCAATGCACGTGCGTTCCAAAGAGATGGTTGATCGCACCGAATTCGGTGTCAAACATGCCACCCCAGATCAAAATGCTCATGATGCTCGGCATCGCGTACGGCAAGATAAAGATAGATCGATAAATTCTGCGGCCGAAGAGTTTGCGGTTCATAATCATCGCTACAAACAAACCGAGTGCAAACTGAGTAAGTACCGTCAATGAGGCGAAAACCATGGTCCAGATAAATACTTTGATAAGCGGCTTTCGAATTTGCGGATCTGTAAATAACTTGGTGTAGTTAGAGAACCAAATTGGTGCGCGCCAGCCTGGCTGCAGGAATTCCGCCTTATTCGCTACATTGGCGTAATCACCTCGCCCATTGTCTTTATAAATGGCGCCGGTTTGAACATTTGTAAAAGTGTCGGTGGATGAGTTAAAGGTCAACGTTTGACTCTTCAGCGAGGCAACGTTGCTACCCTCGATGGTAATAAAGTAAGCAGAAGAGTATTTAAAGCGAGTATCCGCAAGCTTCTGATCAACTGCATTCTGTTGATCGGGAGTTAACGGATGAAATCCCGGAGCTTTAGTGGCATCGCCATTGCCATCGACCGCGACGGTCGCTGGATCTAGGTCGGTCTTTGTGGTGGCAGTTGAAAGGAAATACACCTTATTTGTGGGGTCGGAGGCCAAGATTTCTAAGTTTTTAGCGTTGTCCTCACCAACAATGATGTCAAAAGTCGTCTGATTGGCATCAGGCCTAATGCCGGTGGCGATGATTCTCTCAATTGCGACCGGCTTTGAAATGTAATTACCGGTTGAGTATTGGAAGCCAGACATCGCAACGGTATAAAGAATTGGCCCGACAACGAAGGCGAAGAGAAAGAGCATCCCGGGCAGAAAGAACTTCATCGGGATCGAATAATTTGTGAGGTACGTCAGCGCTATTGCAATCAATCCGACGGTAAGAAAGCCAGAGATCGCGTATTCGCGTTTGGCAAAGGAACTCATGATGAGCATAAGCATGAGCGAGGAGACAAAAGCAACCACGATGTACTTAAGGGTCACCGTGACCTTGCGGTTAAAGAGCTTCTCCACTTTAGCTATCCGTTCATTAAATTGGGCAGATTAACAACGGTAAGAGAAATTGGTGGGCAAAAGTTCTTGCCCACCAATTTCGATAGAACAGATCCTACTATTAGCAGGATTTAGAGCTGTGGAATTCCAGCAGCAATGTTGGCCTGGAAGAAGGTATCCATCTTCTGAGCCGACGCTAGTGGATCTTTTCCGTTAACTAGAACATCGGTCCAGAAAGCTGGAAGAAGATCCCAGTAACTCTTTCCGCCCGGTGCTCCGTTGAGGATTGCACCAATCTGTGGAATACCAGCAACAGCGCCTGACTTACCGAAGCCCTTTTGAGCTGCAGAGATAGAGGCATCTTTTTGCGCAGCCTTTTGAGCAGGTGGACGCAATTCGATGTTCTCGTAGGCAATTGCACCAGCGGCTGATCCAAAGAAGTTGTTGAGCAAGCTCTTAGCGCCTTGATCGACTCCGTGAGCTGCTGCATAAACGGTCAACATTGCGCCAGATACTGAAGCGAATGCTGAGCCATTCTTTCCGTGGAGAACGCCAGGAACAGGCATGAGGTTCATATCGAATCCAGCCTTGACGTAATCCTGCCACTCCCAGTTACCAATGATTGCGTAAGGAACAGTGCCAGCAAGGAATGCAGTCTTGCAACCGGTATCGGATGCAGGGAAGAAACCATTGCTCTTACCATTCTTATCCAAGAAGTACTTATTGATGTTTGCAGCAACAGTAGCTGCAGGAACTGGATCAGCTGTAGCACTTACGCTACCGGTAGGAGTCATTACATATGGAGCTCCACCGAGTGCGCCAAGAACAGATGCAGCGCCCCATGACATTCCGCCACCAGCAACACAGAGACCAGCAGTTAACTTTGCTGAAGTCTTGTTTGCGAGGTAGTAGTTAACCATTTGACCTAGTGTCGCAGGCTTGCCGGTGAGCTTTGAGTTGAAAATCATCGCTACGTTGTTGACATCAAGAGGAACTCCATAAAGAACGCCCTTATAAGAAAGGTCGAAGAAGTTGTTTGCTGTGAACTTTGAGCGAACTGCTGAAGACAAAGTAACTGGAGCTAACTTGCCTTGCTTGGCACCTGTTGGAACCCAGTCATTTGCACCGACCACGATATCTGGACCGGTGAGAGCAGTTGCATTGTCAAAAGCGGCCTTCAAAGCATCGAAGCTTGAGAAAGGAACGATCTTGATGGTGTAACCAGGAACCCAGTCACCCTTAGCGGTAATAACTTTCTGAAGGTTTGGTCCGCGTGTTTCGTCGGCCCAAACGATAATTGTCTTGGAGGCGGCGTGAACTGGTGCAGAGACGAAGCCTGAGATCAGACCTGCTGCAATAGTTACTGCGGCTACCTTTCCAAATTTGCTGCGAATCATGTGACTCCTTATTGAAAATAGAGCTCATCGAGGGATGAGGCTTGTAAGCGAATTTCAGTCCATAGCAAAGGGCAAGTCAAGCCTAAATGGCTGGGACTAGTATGAGTCGCTAGTGCTAGCCCTATTATCACGCTCAACAATGCGGGCGAATATTTATTGATGCCAAATCGTTATGGAACCGTTATTTTATAGGGACTACACGACGCACTAAAAATAAGAGATCCGGTGGAACTAAAATCCTATTTTAATTGTGCAGGTGATGGACTGTCTCGTCCCAGCCCTTAACATCTTTTGGACTACGTGGACCGGGTCCTACATAGCGAGCAGATGGACGGATGAGACGGCCGGTTCGCTTCTGCTCCAATATATGTGCAGACCAACCCGCGGTGCGAGCAGCTGTAAACATTGAAGTAAAGAGTGGCGCTGGAACTTCAGCAAAATCCAAAACGATCGCGGCCCAGAACTCGACATTGGTTTCTAGCACGCGCTCTGGATGACGCTCATGCAACTCGGCAAGTGCAGCTTGCTCAAGAGCAAGTGCGACTTCATAACGCGGTGCGCCCAACTCCTTAGCAGTACGTCGCAGCGTGCGAGCGCGAGGATCTTCGGCGCGGTAAACGCGATGGCCAAAGCCCATCAATCGCTCGCCGCGATCCATAACTCCCTTTACATAGGCTCGTGCATCACCCATCTGTTCAACGCCTTCAATCATGCTTAATACACGTGCAGGTGCTCCTCCGTGAAGTGGGCCTGACATTGCACCGATGGCACCAGAGAGTGAAGCAGCAACATCGGCACCGGTTGAGGCAATAACACGAGCGGTGAAGGTAGAGGCGTTCATTCCATGCTCTGCTGCAGATACAAAGTACGCATCTATAGCCCGAACATGGAGCGGATCAGGCTCTCCGCGCCAACGAATCAACATACGCTCCACGACGGTATGAGCTTTATCGATTTCTGATTCTGGAACTGCAGGATGAATTACTCCGCGCGCAGATTGTGCAACATATGAAAGAACCATGACTGATGCTCGTGCAAGATTTGAACGCGCCTCTTCATCTGAAATATCAAGAAGTGGTTTTAGCCCCCACGCAGGAGCCAACATTGCGATCGCTGACTGCACATCTACACGCACATCGCCGGAGTGCACCGGAAGCGGAAAGCGTTCTGCATTCGGCAGTCCTGGATTAAATTCATCATCAACTAAAAGGCCCCAGACATTTCCAAAGGTGACGCGGCCAACGAGGTCTTCAATATCAACACCGCGATAGCGCAGCGCACTTCCCTCTTTATCTGGCTCGGCAATCGTCGACTCAAAGGCAATAACGCCCTCTAGGCCAGGCTTGAAATCATCGCTCACGGAAAGATCCCTCCAGAATTAGGTACGCCTATTGTTGCCCTAGAAGGTGCACGGTACAAACCCCAGGACCCAAATAGCCGAAAAGTGGAAAGTGACGTTAGATACACCTATGAGTACTCCATTGGACTCCAACTCCAGTCTAGGTCGCGATGCAATTCGTGCCATGCGCCGCTCCTATGGGGAGAAAGGGCTGGCAGAGGAAGATCTAGCTGCCGATCCCATCATTCAATTTCGCAATTGGCTTGCAGAGGCAGCACTCAATTCAGTGATCGTCGAGGCCAATGCCATGGTCCTGTCCACAGTCGGCGAAGATGGCCCGCAGTCGCGAACCGTCTTATTGAAGGATGTTTCCGATCTAGGATTTTCATTCTTCACAAATTATGAGTCCAACAAGGGCAGAGCAATCGCCGCCAATCCCAACGTCTCTCTTCTCTTCCCTTGGTATGCCATGGAGCGGCAGGTAATTATTCGTGGGGTTGCTGCGCAGGTATCGACGGAGGCAAGTAGCGAATATTTTGCAACAAGACCGTGGAGTAGCCAGATCGGCGCTTGGGCCAGTTCCCAATCTCAAGATTTGGAATCGCGAGAGCACTTACAAAATCGCTTCGATGAATTTGCGGAGAAATTTCCTGAGGGAAATCCCGTCCCGATGCCTGCGCATTGGGGGGGATATCTTGTTTCTCCTCGATCAATTGAATTCTGGCAAGGTCGCTACTCTCGGCTGCACGATCGCTTGATATTCACCGCATCAGGCTCGGATTGGCAACTCGCGCGCTTGCACCCATAGGTATGCCTTAAGGTTTGGACATGAGCGATATTCAAATCCCAACTAACCTCAAACCTCGCGATGGACGTTTTGGATGTGGTCCCTCCAAGATAAGCAGTTCAGCCCTGGCAGTTCTTTCGAATAGCAACGCGCTCCTGCTTGGAACCTCCCACCGCCAGGCACCCGTTAAAAACTTGGTCAAAGAGGTGCGTGCCGGGCTCGGCGAACTCTTCGCACTTCCCGCTGGATATGAAGTAGTCCTCGGAAACGGGGGCTCCACTGCATTCTGGGATATCGCCACATTTAATTTGATTGAAAAAAAATCGCAACACCTTGTCTTCGGTGAGTTCTCTTCCAAGTTTGCTGCCGCCGCAAAAGAAGCCCCATTCTTGGATGATCCCACCGTAATTAAATCAGAGCCAGGCACCCATCCAACCGCGGTGGCTGAAACTGGCGTAGATGTATATGCGCTCACGCATAACGAGACCAGCACCGGGGTCGCAGCACCAATCATTCGTCCTGCAGGTACCGAAGGGGCGCTCGTGCTCGTCGATGCGACCAGCGCCGCCGGCGGGCTCGACGTTGACCTGGCGCAATGCGATGTTTATTACTTTGCTCCGCAGAAGTCGTTCGCCTCTGATGGTGGCCTCTGGATAGCGATCATGAGCCCAGCCGCTATTGCTCGCGTAGAAAAAATCAAGGCATCTGGTCGTTGGATCCCTGCCTTCTTCGACCTCACCATTGCAATCGAGAATTCTCGGCTAGAGCAGACCTATAACACCCCTGCCTTGGCGACCCTCGTACTACTCAATGAACAAATTAAATGGATGAATGCCGGTGGAGGCCTCTCCTTCGCCGCGGGGCGCAGCAGCGAATCTTCTGATCATCTCTATCAATGGGCAGAGAACACCTCATTTACAACCCCGTTCGTTGAAAATCCCGCCGCGCGTTCGAAAGTAGTAGGGACAATCAATTTCGACGATGCAATCGATGCAATGGCTGTTGCCAAGGCCTTACGCGCCAATGGAATCGTAGATACCGAGCCTTATCGCAAACTTGGGAAGAACCAATTGCGCATCGCGATGTTCCCCGCAATTGATCCCGATGATGTTCGCGCACTTACATCGTGCATTGAATTCGTTGTTAAGGAGTTGACCAAGTGATGAGTAATAAGATGCGTCGCAGAGTAACTATTGGAGTTTTAATGCTCTTGTTCTTGCTGGCAGTACTAGGCAGCGTTGGGGTACTTAAGTAAACGCTTTCTCATCAATGTATATATAAGCAGTGCCCCCAGTGTTGTAATCGCACCGCAGATTGCAACAGTGGTTCGGACCCCTGCCACATCAGCTAGCCATCCGATTAAGGGCGAGCCAATGGGGGTTGCTCCGAGAAAAATCAGCAGATAGAAACCCATCACTCGTCCCCGTAACTCGTGCGGAGTTGTCGTTTGAACGTAGGTGTTAGCTGAGATCATTGTCGTGAGCGCAAAGAATCCGCAGAACGGGAGCATCAACGCATAAGTTGGATAATTGGGCATGTAGGCCTGTGCAATTACCATTAGCCCAAAAATGCCAGAGAAGGTCATGATGAAGAGTGGTTTTCGCTTTTGATCCAACCGGGTCGAGACGATCGCAGCGCCAAGTGAACCGATCGCCAAGACGCTTCCCAGCAAACCAAACGCCCCGGCATCTTTATGGAATATCTTTGTTGATATTAGGGCATTAAATATCTGAAAATTCAGACCGAAGGTAGAGGCAAAGAATACGGTAGCGATAATTGCCACTAAATCGTGCCTGCTCTTGATATAGCGCAACCCCTCCATGATCTTGCGATCTTTATTATCCCGGGGTAAACGATGGAGGTCCTCCGGTCGCATTCGAGCCAGTGCCACAATAACGAAAAAGAAGGTGCAGGCATTGAGTAAAAATGAGGGTCCCGTATGGAAATACTTAATCAAGATTCCTGATACTGCTGGGCCAATCAGCCTTCCCAAATTGAAGTTGGCTGAATTCAAATTCACGGCATTAGCAATATCACTCTTGCCAACAAGTTCTGAAGTAAATGCTTGACGAACCGGTGCATCCAGCGCTCCAAAGAGTCCTAAGAAGAATGCCAAGATAAAGACCTCGGTGAGGTTTACGCGATGCGAAATTATCAACCATCCCAGGATTGCGGCCGTTATACCTCCTCCCGCATTTGTGATTATCAATAGCT
>Ga0194037_1000279_pt1 | contig 40247 bp, 32 predicted proteins | sample JunL306m_MetaG_FD_148653 | JGI IMG/M metagenome (GOLD analysis project Ga0194037, IMG submission 148653) | Anoxic zone freshwater microbial communities from boreal shield lake in IISD Experimental Lakes Area, Ontario, Canada - Jun2016-L304-6m | ecosystem: Environmental > Aquatic > Freshwater >... | reverse complement strand
TCAGAGCACGAGTACTAAAACCGAGAACTCTTAGCTGATAAAGTGGTAGCAATACTAAGAGGTGATAACATAAATTAGGCCAATCGTATCATTCCTGCCGGTTAAAAACACCCCCACATTGACATTTAACCTCTATTTATTGTTATTCACTGATTACATAGCTAAATATTTATAAGATTTTATAAAGATTAAATGGCATGAGGCTTCTTTAGAATTGGTAACACAGACTGCTTAATCACGGCAGAGTTTATTTTATCGGTTATAATACCGCCAAAATCATCGCATTTACGCATAGTCACAGGTAAGTTAATGAAAAAATTGCTATTCCAATTCGACACAGACAGCCACCCCTCTGTTTTCGATACCGTAGTTGGGTACGATGGTGGTGCTGATCACGTCATTGGTCATGGTGACTTAACGCCAGAAAATATCACTTCACTCGTAGAAGGTACTATTTTTACACGCGCGCCCAAAGATAAGAAAAACACTGCTATTTTTATTGGCGGTAGCGACATGATGGCCGGCCAACAGTTATTAACAGCAGTTCAATCTTGTTTTTTCTCTGGTTTTCAAGTGTCTGTCATGCTTGACAGCAATGGCAGCAATACTACAGCAGCGGCAGCAGTTGCTAAACTTGCCGCTAGTGGCACACTCGCTGGTAAAAAAGCGGTCGTATTAGCGGGCACGGGCCCTGTTGGGCAACGTGCGGCAACCCTATTAGCTCTTGAAGGCGCTGATGTTTCACTCACTGCCCGCACACTAATTAGAGCAACTAACGCTTGTGCTAATATGAAAGCTCGTTTTGGTGTAACAATCACCCCTATTGAGGCCTTTGATAATAATGATCGAGCCCACGCCATTAAAGATGCTCAGATTGTTTTAGCTACTGGCGCTGCAGGTGTTGAACTGCTCACTTTAGAGCAATGGCAAGATAATCCTACCTTAGAAATGATAGCCGATGCTAATGCTACCCCACCGATTGGAATAGGCGGCACTGATATGATGGATAAAGGCATTGTGCGTCATGGTAAAATTATTTGGGGCGCTATCGGTTTTGGCACCTTAAAACTTGCCTTGCATCGCGCCTGCATCGCTCATTTATTCACTGACAATAAACACGTACTTGATGCAGAAAACATCTACGCTTTAGCTAAAGATATGGCTTAATCAACATCTTTCCTTATGAGTGATTCGGCAATCATTAGCACATCATCTTCAAGATCAGCAGCATTAAGTATTTTTCTAGCAGGTGTTAAAGCGGCTGATCCTTATTTAGCCGTTAAACGCGGCTTAAGTTCAGATGGGCAAAACATAACCATCCAACTAAAGCTTGATGACGCTAGCCAAACACGCACAGGCTATTGGTCGAAAATTCAGGTAATTGCTATCGGTAAAGCTGCGTGCGCAATGTCTAAAGCGGCTCAAGAAATCATACCTACTGAGTTATTATCACTGCCAATTCTTGCCGTTACTAATTATGAAAATGTGACTGAAGTCGCACAAACCAAGGTGATGGGAGCTGGTCATCCTTTGCCAGATCAAAATGGCTATCTTGCCGCCGAATTTATTGCCGAGCAGCTAAGAACTGCTAAAAAAGATGAGCTAGTTTTGGTACTAGTCAGTGGGGGTGGGTCTGCACTCATTCCCTACCCTGTCGATGGAATTACCCTAGAAGAAAAGATTGCCACCACCAATTTACTACTGGCATCTGGCGCAACCATCAATCAAATTAACTGTGTACGCAAACACTTATCTCAATTAAAAGGCGGTGGTTTTTCACACCTTGCAGCACCTGCTGACCTTCATGCTTTCATATTATCTGATGTCTTGGGCGATGACTTAAGCAGCATTGCAAGTGGGCCAACTGTTCCAGACCCCACTACATACAGTGATGCCATCGCTATTTTTTATACCTATGGCATTTGGGATCAATTGCCTAGGAATGTTCAGATGCATTTAGAGCAAGGAAGAATAGGCTATAAACCTGAAACACCTAAAGCCGATAATAGACTATTTAAACACTGTACCCAGACGCTGATCGGGAGCAATTCAATCAGCGTTAAGGCCGCATTGAATGCTGCAGCACAGCTAGGCTACCCAACTCAGTTATATGACAATCATTTATGCGGCGAAGCCAAAGCGGTTGCAGAAACTTGGGTATTGGCAGCAAAACAATTAGTTAATAACGGCATTAGCCAAACTCTAGCTTTAGTGGCTGGCGGAGAAACCACAGTCAGTATAAATGGCTCTGGACGCGGAGGTCGCAATCAAGAGATGGCGCTAGCTTTTGCAGTTGCGGCAAAGCAACATGACTTAAGCGGCAATTGGACATTTTTAAGCGGTGGAACAGATGGTCGTGACGGCCCAACCGATGCAGCTGGCGGCATTGTTGACCAGGACAGCTTGAGCCGAATGATATTAGCTAACCTAGATCCAATAGCTTTACTTAACAATAATGACTCTTATACTGCCTTACAAGGTTCACAAGATTTACTTATTACCGGCGCAACCGGTACTAATGTAGCTGATTTACAAGTATTATTACTTCATCCCACTCAACCCCACAAACTTTAAAATTTAGGGAAGCCCATGTTTAAAAAATCTATGTCTATCGCCGGTTTTGATGATGATCTATTCCAAGCTATGGAAGAAGAGCGTAGTCGTCAAGAAGATCACATTGAATTAATTGCTTCAGAAAACTACGCCAGCCCAAGGGTCATGGAAGCACAAGGATCACAATTAACCAATAAATATGCCGAAGGTTATCCTGGCAAACGTTATTATGGTGGTTGTGAATTTGTCGACAAAGTTGAACAACTCGCTATTGATCGCGCCAAAGCCTTGTTCGCAGCGGATTATGCAAATGTTCAGCCACACTCTGGCTCACAAGCCAACATGGCAGTATTCATGGCCTTGATTAAGCCTGGCGATACCATTTTAGGTTTAAGTTTGGCCGATGGTGGTCATTTAACCCATGGCGCTAAACCTAATTTCTCTGGAAAAATCTACAATGCTATTCAATATGGCTTAGAGTCAGCTAGCGGTGAAATTGATTACGCACAAGTAGAAGCACTCGCCTTAGAACACAAACCTAAGTTGATTATTGCTGGATTTTCTGCCTACTCACGTGTTTGGGATTGGCAAAAATTTCGTGACATCGCTGATAAAGTGGGCGCTTACTTTGTGGTTGATATGGCTCATGTTGCTGGCTTAGTAGCAGCGGGCTTATATCCTAATCCAGTCCCTTTTGCTGATGTAGTCACCAGTACTACGCACAAGTCTTTACGTGGCCCTCGTGGTGGACTTATCGTTTGCAAAAGCAATCCTGAAATCGAAAAGAAAATTGATTCCAGTATTTTTCCAGGTATCCAAGGCGGGCCTGCTATGCACATAATTGCCGCTAAAGCCGTTGCCTTTAAAGAAGCCTTGCAACCAGAATTTCGTGCTTATCAGCAACAAGTTATTAACAATGCAAAAGCTATGGCTAAAGTTTTCATTGAACGCGGCTTTGAAATTGTTTCAGAAGGTACAGACAATCATTTAATGTTGGTCTCATTAATTCCTAAAGGAATTACTGGAAAAGCAGCCGATGCAGCACTTAGCAAAGCACATATTACCGTCAACAAAAATGCTGTGCCTAATGACCCGCAATCACCTTTTGTGACTAGCGGTATACGTGTGGGTACTCCCGCTCCTACGACTCGTGGTTTTAAAGAAGCGGAAATGATAGAGATCGCTAACATGATGTGTGATGTCATGGAAAACTTAGAAGACGACACCATTATTGCCTCAGTACGTGAAAAAGTCAGCGCTTTGTGCGCGCGTTTTCCAGTTTATAGCTAAGGTTAACGCCTAAAAATATTTGTCGGGTTACGCTAACGCTAACCCGACCTACTTGGATTCTCCAATTTTTATCCGCCCAAATAGTATTAGCTTAGGAATTACATGTCAGATATAGAAATTGCCCAACAAGCAACAATGCGACCCATTATCGCTTTAGCTAAAGAACACTACAATATAGACGCTGAGCATTTAGATCCTCACGGTCATTACAAAGCTAAGCTGTCACTAGAATACATCAATAGCTTGGCTGATAAACCCGATGGCAAACTCATACTCGTAACCGCTATAAGCCCTACTCCGGCGGGTGAAGGCAAGACGACAACGACAGTTGGTTTAGGCGATGCTATGAATCGCATGGGCAAAAAAACCATCATGTGTTTGCGCGAGCCGTCTTTAGGTCCCTGCTTTGGTGTAAAAGGTGGCGCTGCTGGTGGAGGCTATGCACAAGTTGTACCGATGGAAGACATCAACTTACATTTTACCGGTGACTTTCATGCTATAGGTGTGGCACACAATTTATTGTCTGCGTTAATCGACAATCACATTAATCATGGAAACAGCCTAGATATAGACCCACGTCGCATCCAATGGAAACGTGTAGTTGATATGAATGACCGTGCCCTTAGAAATATCGTGGTCGGTATGGGTGGCGCCGCTAATGGTTATTTACGAGAAGATGGCTATGACATTGTAGTTGCTTCTGAAGTGATGGCGATCTTATGCTTAGCAACAAATCGTGCTGACCTTAAAAAACGCTTGGGCCGTATCATCATTGGTTATAAATCAGATCGAATCACACCGGTTTATGCGAGCGACTTAAACGCTCAAGGTGCTATGGCAGCTTTATTAAAAGATGCTATTAATCCTAATTTAGTACAAACCCTAGAAAATAATATAGCCATTATTCATGGTGGTCCTTTCGCTAATATTGCTCATGGTTGCAACACCGTAACCGCTACTAAAACCGCTTTAAAACTCGCTGATTATGTGGTTACCGAAGCAGGCTTTGGTGCAGACTTAGGCGCTGAAAAGTTCATTGATATCAAATGCCGTATGTCGGGATTAACTCCCTCCGCTGTCGTATTGGTTGCAACGATCAGAGCCTTAAAATTTCATGGTGGCGTTTCTAAAGACGACCTAAATCAAGAAAACTTAGTGGCCCTAGAACAGGGATTTGTGAATCTTGAGCGTCATTATCATAATATTACCCAGCATTACGGCTTACCTTGTGTGGTGTGTATTAATCACTTCACTTTTGATAGTGATGCGGAAATTGCTTTATTACAACAGCAATGTGCGGCTTTAGGTGCAACTTGTATTGTCTCTAAACATTGGGCTAATGGGGGTGCAGGTGCTGAAGATTTAGCACAAAGTATCATTGAGGTGGTCGATAATCGTGAACCTGGTTTTACTTATGTTTATGATGAAAATCTAAGTTTATGGGAAAAAATAGAAACCATAGCAACTAAGCTTTATGGTGCGACTGACATTACTGCCAGCGCCAAAGTTAAAGCTCAACTCGCAGAATGGAATGCTGATTACGGAAAATTTCCTATTTGTATGGCTAAAACCCAGATGTCCTTTTCTACCAATCCAAATGCTAAAGGTGCACCGACTGGTCATAGCTTAGAAATACGTGAACTTAAACTCGCAAATGGTGCTGGCTTTATAGTTGCCATTGCTGGTGACATTATGACCATGCCTGGTTTACCCAAAGTACCAGCTGCAGAGCGTATTGATATCGATGATAATGGTAAAATTACTGGTTTATTTTGAAGCTAGTTCATTTAAGCTTTTATGTAGGTTGGCTTAGCGATAGAGACTGTGAAAGTATTATGATTTTAGCTTCCCCCTTTGTAAAAGCGGGACTGAGGGGAATTTTTGTGTTATAGATTACTAATATTTAATGATTATTATTAATAGAAAATCTCCCCTAGCCCCTCTTTGCTAAAGAGGGGGAATAAAAAGAATACTTTCACTATAAATATCATCATATAGCATGCTATTACAATACGACCCTACCCTACTTTTACTCATTTCACTGGCTGGTCTTTATGCAGGGACACAAAACACACTCGCCGGAGGTGGTTCTTTTATCACCTTTCCAGCATTACTGCTCGCTGGACTCGATCCATTATCAGCTAATATCACTTCGACACTGGCTCTATTTCCTAATCAAATAACCTCATCTCTTGCTGGACGTAAACTAGCCGGTGGCGTTGGTAAACTAAGTTTAAAGAAATTATTTGCACTGAGCATAGCAGGCGGTTTGGTCGGTGCGATACTGTTGCTTAATACGCCCATCTCTATATTTACAAAATTAGTCCCTTGGCTAGTCCTTATCGCGACAATTCTATTCACTTGGGGTAGCTTTCGTAAAAAGCCACTTCATACGACTAAAACAATGCCTTTGCCTATACTGGCATTAGTACAGTTTTTAATTGGTATTTACGGCGGCTACTTCGGCGGTGGCATTGGTATTTTAATGCTGGCTAGTTTAAGCCTAGCTGGACAACAAGTACGTATGGCAACAGCGACTAAAAACGTGTTAGCCATGGCGATGAACACCTCTGCAGTGATCTTATTTGCTTTCTCTAATCATGTGTATTGGCTGGAAGGATTAGCACTAGCTATGGGTGGTATTGGAGGTGGTTTTTTAGGCAGTTGGTTAGTACATCGCTTACCAGAGAAAGTCATGCGTGGTTTTGTAGTATTAGTTGGCATGACCTTAAGTACTTGGCTATTTGTACGCTAAAAATTATTATGGATTACCCCAGCGAAACAAATAATTATTTAGTCGAGCACGCAAAGCTTATCAGACATAGCTATAGTCACTGGTTATTAGATGAACTAATTCCTCAAAGCAAATCTGAACTTGATTTTGCAAAACGTTTATTTGAAGCAGATTTTGCCTTAGTTACTCATAACACCGAAGCTGAACCCGTGTTTAATTATGCTAACCAAAAGGCTTTAGATTTATTTGAATTTAATTGGCAAGACTTCACTCGCTTAGCCTCAAAACATTCAGCAGAACCCGTTAATCAAAGTGAACGTGAACGCTTATTAACTCTCGTCACAAAAAATGGCTATATCAATGAATATGAAGGCATTAGAATTTCAAGTACAGGCAAACGCTTTGTTATTAGAAATGCCATCGTTTGGAATTTAGTCGATGAAAATCAGGTCTATCAAGGCCAAGCAGCCTGCTTTGATCAATGGAGTTATTTATAATTTCCGCTGACCGTAAGAGCGTATTGCCTACGCCCATTTATCGAGTACTCATAATTGTAATAGTAGGTCGGGTTAGCGATAGCGTAACCCGACACAATGCACTACGAATTGTTGGGTTACGCTATCGCTAACCCAACCTACAAAACAAAATCTTACGCGCGCCCTACATAATCCATCTTGCCAACATCTACACCCATATGCCTCAAAATCGCATAAGTGGTAGTCAGATGAAAATGAAAATTAGGTATCACAAAGTCCAATAAATACGGTAGCCCTAAGAAATTTAATTCATTACTTCCGAACTTTAAGTGTATTTCCCGCTGCTCATTTCCATCGATTTGCTCTGGACTCAAGGTTTGTAAAAAGGAAATGGTTTTAGCAATGCGGGCTTGTAACTCAGGAAAGCTGCTTTCCTTATCTTCATAACTAGGCACCTCAACACCCGCCAAACGTGCCCCACAACCTTTAACCATATCGGTCGCAATTTGTACCTGACGACTTAACGGAAACATATCCGGCGCTAAACGACCATTGATAAAAATAGCAGGATCAATCTTCTTTGCTTCTGCATGAACTGCCGCTTTATTGAGTATTTCAGATAAATTACCTAACATGCGTATAAACGAAGGTACAGAGGCTTGATATAATGATATAGACATAAGAACTCCAAGTAGTTGATGGATATGTATTAAGTTAATTGGCAATAAAATGCCAAGGGTTTAAATCAAATAAAATATTATATTGTATTTTAGGGGTGACAGATTCGCCCAGAAATAAGAAGATCCAAGATACTGGGCGAATCTGTCGCCCTTACAAGCATAGGTATCTACACAAATAATTGTTAGCATTCCCACGCGCGAACGATAACATTGTGGTGTAGATCGTAGGGGCGTATTGCATACGCCCTTATAAAATAAGCTTTATAACAATGGACTTTCGATGTTGGGCGTATGCAATACGCCCCTACGGTGCTTTTTATCATTTCCACGCCGATAAGTAACTTGTGTGGATACCTATGCCTTACAAGATAACATCTGTCTTAGCTAGACTCACATAGAGCCAAACTTATTTCTAGGCCAGTCCAATGCTTCCAATGCCTGCAAACGCTCTGGCGTACCGATATCCATCCAAAAACCTGAATAATATTGACCAGTTACCTGACCAGAACTAATAGCGGTTCGTAATAACAACCCTAACTTACGACTACCCGCAGCCAGATCTTTAAATAAGTCAGTATGATAAAGACCAATGCCACTAAAAGTAAGTTGTTTTGATGAAAGCTCACAAACCTGCCCTAAGTCATCAAGACCAAAATCTCCCTGTGGATGATGAACTGGATTATCAATCAGCACTAGATGGGCTAAATCTATGGCTAGCTCTCTAAGTTGAGCATAAGAAAAATCGGTAGCGATATCAGCATTAACAACTAAAAAAACACCCTCCCCCAACAAAGGCAAGGCATTAATAATTCCTCCAGCCGTTTCTAAACCTAACTCACCTTCTGCCGAATAGTGAATATTGGCACCATAACGTTGACCATCACCTAAATAATCAACGATTTGCTGACCAAGATGGGCGTGATTAATCACAATATCTGTAAAGCCAGCGCTCACCAATTGATTGATAGTATGCTCAATCAATGCTTGACCAGAAACTTGCAATAAAGGTTTAGGCGTATGATCAGTTAGTGGCCTCATCCTTTCGCCGCGACCTGCCGCTAAGATCATCGCCTTCATGATAAGTGACTCTGTCTATATATTTCGTAAACCGGCAGTACTTGCTCCAGCAAGAACTCTGAAAAAGCTGACAATTCTGGGTATTCATCGCAAACAGTTAGCACATAATTAAGTGTACGTGGAATATCATTAAGATAAGTAGACTTACCATCTCTCAGATGTAATCTTGAAAAAATACCGATCGCTTTAAGATGTCGCTGTAAACCCATTAAATCAAACCAGCGTTTAAATTGCTCAGGCGTTACAGTAATTAATTCTAAGGCAACTAAACGCTGATAATAATCACTGCGCCACTGCGCTATCAGTTCGGGTGACCAACTAATATAACAATCTCGTAATAAAGACACTAAATCATAAGTAATAGGCCCTATAACTGCATCTTGAAAATCAATAATACCCGGCGAATCATCTGTCAAAAACATCAAATTACGCGAATGATAATCTCTATGTACGCATACCTGTGGTTGTTCTAAAGCTGAATTGATGAGCAATTCACACAGATTAGTCCATAGTTGATCTGGAAGAGAAGCATCTAAACTTTCATTCAAAAACCAATCTTCAAAAATACTTAACTCACGCTGTAACAATGCCGAGTTATAAGCCGGCAAATTACAATACTCTAAAGATGTTTGTGACTGAATAATTAATAATGCATCAAAAGCACTTGCATATAACCCAGAGGCATTATCTATTGTTAATTGATCCAAAAAACACAAAGAACCAAAATCTTCAAGTAACAAATACCCTTCTTCGATATTTTGCTGATAAATAATCGGGACATTAACATGGATTTTAGCCAATAGATCGGCTACAGATATAAATGCGCCTATATTTTCTTTGTCCGGTGGCGCATCCATGATCACAAAAGAACCATCAGGCGTTTTTATTCTAAAATAGCGACGAAAACTAGCATCGCTAGAAGCTAATTGGCAGGATTCAACTATCATTAATAAGTCGTTTTCTAGCCAATCAAGCATTGATATTGTTCTTAAGTCGTCGAACATGGTTATATTTAAGTTAGTTTAGTTATAATGCTGAGATAAATGAGGTAAAATGCACATTAGCATTCTATTCGATTTACCTTCTGTAACGCCACTAAACTTAATGCCGCCTATGCTTCGCCGTTTATTCTTGGTTTTTTTACCCTCTCTATTCACCTCTGTCAGTCATGCCAACGATGCCTCGTGGAATTGCGAGCAGAATAAAGACAGTAAAGAATGGGTCTGCGTAGGTGAAAAAAAAAAGGACCCTACCACAGAACCTACTCCCTCATTAGGAAAAACAGAGCCTGTTAAAGCACCTGCGAACGAAACAGTCACGAAAGAAAAAGATTACCCAACTAAAGCTACTGAAATTGCGGTAGATAAACCAACTGAAATTGAAACGGTACCGCCCAAAGCCCAATCTACAGATCCTGCACCTATAGCTAATCGTAATCCAGAACCCATTGAAACTAAACCGACTAGTCCTGCTGTCGCTATTGAAGCTAAACCCTCTAACAAAGCTCAAGCCAAGGTAACCCAAACATCGTCAGAACCGCCCCTAAAAACAGCGACATTAAATAAAAATAATTCACGATCTGGATGGAATTGTGGCGCTAGCCCTCAAAAATCTACTTGGAATTGCGAGCCTACTGGCTCACCAAGCGGTTCCACTGAGACTGAATTATCAGCCAATACAATCTTTACTGGCTCTGAAGCACCGCACAGCAATGAACCAGAAACTTTCCAAAAGCCGTTGATAAGTTTATTGGATCCTGCTTTTAATCATCAACAAGAACAAATCTTTACTACCCTAACCTCTAAACTTCCTTATGACCCTTGGGAAAATTGCGGTGCTGGCCCTATGAAAAAGCGCAATTTTATTTCGTCTGCAAATCTACGCGAAGTCACGCCTTTAGATGTTAAATCTAATTTCGCTGAAATTTTCGACAATGAAATCAGTGATTACTCTGGGAATGTACATATTAATCGCGCAGATCAACATGCTATTGCACATATCGCCAATTACGATAATGTCTCGGATGTAATGAACTTGCAGGGCGATGTTTATTATAATGAAGATGCATTAGCCCTTCATACTGAGGCGGCTACTATCAACTTAGCCAATGATCAAGCCAAGCTTCGAGATGTAGAATTTATTTCACCAACTACACCCTTAAGAGGTTGGGCAGGCTCATACTTTCGCAAAAGTAAAACCTTATCCCAATACACTGATGTTGCTTATACTACCTGTCGTCCCGGCAACCAAGATTGGGTGATTCACGCCTCTGAATTAGAAATGGATAAAGTGACTGGTCAAGGCACGACAAAAAACACATGGATTGAGTTTAAAGGTGTCCCCGTTATTTATACGCCGTACTTATCTTTTCCTATCGATGACAGACGTCTTTCTGGGTTTCTTTCGCCCACATTCAGTAGTACTCGTTACAGTGGGGCATTGATAGCTGCACCGTATTATTGGAATATTGCCCCTAATTATGACGCCACCTTAACACCCAGAGAACTTACTTCAAGAGGCCCATTAATGGCCGGTACTTTTAGATACTTAACAGAAAAAGCAACAGGTAAAGTATCGGCTGAATTTATGCCTAATGATAGTCAACTTAATACCTCACGATATTTGCTATCATTGAAAAACAGCTCTGTTATTAATCCATCGCTTAGTTCTAACATGGATTTAAATCTGGTTTCTGATTCTTCATATATTGCAACCACAGGAACAGCACTAAGCTTCGTTAATTATAATTACTTAAAAAGCTCCGCGAACCTAAATTATAATAAATACGGTTTTAACTTTATTGCTGCTGCAGATAGCTACCAATCCATTAATGCCGCAACACCCAATACAGCTTTACCGTATAGAAGATTGCCGCAACTTAATCTTAATTATGCTCATGACTTTAGCGGATTTCCTTTACACACCGAAGTACAAAATGAATTTGTAGACTTCCAACATACTAATAATATCGTTGAAGGTCAGCGTTTAAATACAAGACCCTCTATGAGTGTCCCTATACAAACAGCCAGTACTTATATAACACCTAAATTTTCGATACAAAATACCGATTACACACTTAATAACGGGCCAGCTAATTCTCCGCTAGCTATATCAAGAACACTACCCATTTTTTCTACTGATTCTGGATTGTATTTAGAAAAAAATGTCAATTTTGCCAATACAAATTATATACATACTCTAGAACCACGACTATTCTACTTATACGTGCCTTCGGCTAATCAAAGTAGTATTCCAGTATTTGATACTGCGCTTTACGACTTCCAGTTTAATACCATGTTCAGAGAAAATAGCTTTAGTGGGACTGATCGTATACAAAATGCCAATCAAATCACTACAGCACTTACCACTCGATTAGTTGATGATAGTACTGGATTAGAAAGACTTAAACTTAATGTCGGGGAGATTTTCTATTTTAACGATCGCCAAATCGGAGTGCCAACAGCCCTAGCTAATGGTTCTGTCGTTAACATGGGAGCCTCTAAAGATGCTGAATCTAATTTAGTTACTGAATTATCCAGTGAACTGAGCAAACAAATATCGGTTAACACCGGAGCCCAATGGAATCCTATTCGAAATGACATTGAAAGGGTCAAAGCCAATATCCATTTTAAAAACCAAAATAATGAACTCTTTAATGTTGGCTATATTTATAGGAAGAACCCTTTAATTCCTGAGGGTAACAATAACATTACCCAAACTGATACTTCTTTTCGCTGGCCTATCGCCAAAGACTGGCACTTATTGGGACGTATGCAATATTCTTTACTCTATGGTGACATCCAAGATAGCTTCATAGGTGTAGAAAAAGAAAACTGTTGCTGGCGCTTTCGCTTATTAGCTAGGCATTACATGAACAACGTGACTATTATCAACAATCAAGTTGTAGTCGCAACGACAGGCTCTACTGTGCCTGGTTCCAGCCAAGAGGGTGTATTCTTTCAAATCGAACTTAAAGGCTTAACTGGTTTTGGAGATGATGTAGATCAGTTCCTACAAAAAAGTATTTATGGTTATCGGACAACTAAAAAAAATGATTTATAACGACATGATAAAAAAAGCCTTGCTACCTCTCTTATTAGCTACACTCTTTTTCAGTTATTTTTCTGCACAAGCTGAAGTACTCGGCAAAATCTCTGCCGTTGTTGAAGAGGACATTATTCTCGAACAAGAACTTGATAAAGAAGTTGCCACTATCTCACAAAGAATACGTGCCAGTAACACCGCCATACCTCCAGAATCAGTATTACGCAAACAAGTACTTGAAAAAATGATTATGGATAAACTTCAGCGCCAATTAGCTGAAAAAGCCGGCATTAATGTCTCGGAAGATCAAATTGCCAGTTCTGCAGCAGATATTGCCCAAAGAAACAATATGTCACTAGAGCAATTTAGAGCAGAACTGGATAAACAAGGCATATCCTACAAGGCTTTTTTAGATAATATGCGCAATGAAATCATCATTAACCAATTACGTAGCCGAGAAATCGGTGGGCGCATTAAGGTGACTGATCGCGAGGTCGAGCATTTTATAGAAACACAAGGCAAATCCGGCGTTGAAAAAGTTCAATATCATTTAGGTCATATCTTAATTGCCCTTAAAGAAGGTGCTTCATCGTCAGAAATACAAAAAGCCGAAGCTAAAGCTGATCACCTAGTCAAAAATCTACGTGCGGGACAAAGCTTTACTCAAGTCGCCATGAGTGAATCAGAAGACGACAATGCCTTAAAAGGTGGTGATTTAGGTTGGCGTACTGCTAACGACATCCCCACTTTATTTGCTCATAAGGTTAATGAGATGCAAGTAAATGAGGTTTCCGAGCCTATCAGAAGTCCTAGCGGATTTCATATTCTAAAAATGTTAGAAATTAAAGGCCTAGATAGCCATGTGACTACCCAAACTAAGGTCCGCCATATTCTAATTAAAACCAATGAATTAATTGATGATGACGAAGCCAAAAAACGCCTACAAGCATTACGTGATCGAATTATTGACGGCGATGACTTCGCTAAACTAGCACGCGCAAATTCTGATGATAAAGGCTCTGCTATCAAAGGAGGTTCTTTAGACTGGGTAAATCCTGGAGATTTGGTTAAGCCCTTTGAAGAAACAATGAACAAACTGACTATCAATGAATTAAGCGAACCAATACAATCACAATTTGGCTGGCATTTAATTCAAGTATTAGAAAGAAAAGCCAAAGATGATAGTGAAGAACATAAAAAGAATCTTATTCGTGACTCCCTACGTAAACGTAAAATTGAGGAAGAAACCGAACTTTGGATGCGAAGACTACGAGATGAAGGTTTTGTGGAAATTTATCCATAACTGAGTAAAACGATCACAACTACCCTAAACTATAAACAGAGAACCGTCGTTGAAGAATCAAATACAACAGATTTTAAGCAGCACTAATTTAGATGCTCAACGTGCTTTAATCAGTGAACTTTGCACTGAATTAAGCATTGATAGCTTAAGCTGTGCAGCGGCCTTATTGAGTTTAATGCCATCGAATGAAAATTTAAATGTAAACACTCTATCACCTCCTAGAAGCTTAACTGCAAGTAATGCAACAGGAGAAATCAAAATGATTCGTTATCGGCTAGATGTCGGGAGTAAACAACAGATCACTGCGGATCAGCTAAGAAAAGTATTGATAGAAGAATCCGGTGTAGATAAAAAAAACATCAATAATATTCATATTCATAGTTTATACACTCTCTTAGAATTACCCGATGAGATGCCCCCTGATATATTTCAACACTTAAAATCCGTAGAAATAAACCAACAAAAACTCGATATTAGACGCGTAAAAAATAATAATAAAAGGCGTGGCAATAATTACATTCGACGAGGACGTAAGCGTGACAACAAACCTATTAATACAGAAACAAAACCAGACAATCAGGCTGCTGATTAATTATTTGAGATAGTTAAAGGCTTATTTTAATGACTCATTCTGATTCGCACAAAAGTGATACTGAGCAAATGCTTCCTATATTAGGTTGGCGTGAATGGGTAACACTCCCCGAACTTAATATTGAACATATTAAAGCTAAGATAGACACAGGTGCTAGATCTTCAGCTTTACATGCCTTTGCTATTGAACCTTATCGCAAACAAAATCAAAGCTGGATTATGTTTGCCATACATCCTGAGCAAAATAATACTGATATTGTGATTGAGTGCCATGCCGCTGTCAAAGATAGACGTATAGTCTCTGACTCTGGTGGTCATAAACAACGCCGCTATGTGATAGAAACACAATTATTACTAGGTACAACAGTCATTAATGCAGAAATGACCCTAACAAATCGAGATAGCATGTTGTTTCGAATGTTAATAGGTCGTACAACTTTAAACGATCGTTTCATGATTAATTCTAGCGCGTCTTTTTGCCAGGGATTTCCTAGCCCACCATCAACATTATAATTGATGCAATTGATTTATATTGAAATTGCAATGAATTCCAACACTGCTTTGCACGAAGGTCGTTTTACAAAAACATAACCCGACCTACAAAAACTTATTTTATAAGGGCGTAGCAATACGCCCTACTGACTGCGATGAGCTTTACCCCACTCCATCTCATCTCGCCTTCAAGCAATCTTGTCTTTTAAAACCAATTTACTAATCGCTGGCAATACCACAAAAGTACATACCATAATCCAAAATATGCCTATGGTAATCACCAAGCCCATGCTGGCTATGCCTTCATGCGGTGAAAATGCTAAGCCAGCAAAACTTGATGCTGTAGTTAGGGCGCCATAAAACATCGCTCTGGCGGTACTAGATTGATAAATATTCTGGTCTTCTGATAAAGAATGATGGAGTTTTTCAACCATGTGTATGCCGTTATCGACACCTAAACCCAATAACAACGGTAAGGCGATAATATTGGCATAATTGATGGGCGTATGCGTCAGCACGGTACTCGCCATCGTAAATAAACCCGCCAATATCAGTGGTGTCATCACCAAAAAGGTATCGGTAAAGTTACGTCGTATGGCATATAGCAATAAAGTAATGGTAATCAGCGCGATGATAATGGCTTTTTGAAAGGCCGCTAGCACTTCTTTCATAGACTCCCAATAGATAATCGGCAAGTCTGTGGTTTCTGGTGCGACCGTTTGCACTTCATTAATAAACTCTTGCAAATTAGCGAGATCATTCAAATCTTTCTTAGGGAATATTTGAATACGATACCAGCCTTCTTTACTTAACCAGCGATCTTTAATATCCGCTGGCAAATCTGACAAAGCAACTTCCTTAGCGCCCATACCGACTAACAATTCATTCATAGCATCAGGTAACGTACCTAGCAAGGTTGTTTGCATTTTCTCTATAAACAAACGTCGACTGGGCTGTTGCCTTGTATCGAGCTCGATTAACATATCCTGTAATTCTTTCTTAAAAGAACCTAAGGCCGCCAACTCATGGGCATCCGTTTTTTCAAGTAAGCGTTGATCTATCGCTTTAATCAAGCGATTAATACCAGGAATCGGATCGTTATCCACTTTCAAGGCAGGAAATCCATGAGCTTGTGCACCTAACATCAATGCCATATCTTCTATAACGGCTAATTTGTCTTCTTGTTGTTCCGGTACAAAATCAAAGACACTGATGGTTTTATCAACACTAGCCAAGCCTAATAACTTTTGTTCCATATCCTTGGCTTTTTGGGCATCTTCTGCCAATACCGTCAAGGTCATCGGTGTGGTATCAGGATTTTTATTTAAATTCTTAAAGGCGATGACTGATTCTGTATTGGGATCACGTAAATTAATAGGATTAAAGTCTGTTTGAACTTTAAAAACTAGGCCTATGGATAAAAGTGTAAACAACACCGTAGCTATTGCAATAGGCTTGGCATAATGCAGTGTGTGATTAGCCATCTTTTCAGCTAAGGTAGCCAAGAATGGATGCGTTGCTAAGGGTTCTGATTTATCTGCGACAGGAATAAAACGTAAAAAAGCTGGCATGACAGTTAAAGTCACCACTAAACTAATAAACAAACTGGTTCCAGCCAATAAACCCAGTTCAGACACGCCTCTATAATCAGTCGGTACAAAAGCAAAAAGTCCAATTGAAGTGGTTCCTGCACAGAGTAACAAAGAAGGTCCAGTTGATATCAAAGTACTGTGTATAGCTCTTTCACGATTCACGTGATGTTGGATATTATCTTTATAACGCAGACAAAAATGGATGGCATACTCTACGCCCAAACCTATATTCGATACTGCAAAAGCAACAGAAATTAAATTAAGTTCTTTCACAGCAAGCGCCGCAAAAGCACCGCAAAACACCATCCCTAGTGCCAAGGTAAATAAGGTCGCTAAAGTGAATAAAATAGAACGATAAGCCACTAACAATATCACTAGCACCAACACCACAGAGAAGATACAGGCATTGAAAGTACCATTACTCATACCTACGACCTCATCATCTTCTAAGCCCACTTCGCCAGTAATCCAAACCTTAACCTCTGGCAAATCAGGCTGCTGAATTTCAGCAATGGCTTTACGAACAGATTCTATAGCGTGTTCAGCGGGTCGTATTTGTGAGTATTCAAACTTAGGTGAAAGCGTAATAAAGCCTTTGCCACCATCTTTGCCACTGAGCTTGTTGTCAGCAATCAAGCCCTCCCATGACAATAGATTATTTTCACCATTAATGCTTTTATGCAAAGCCAAAGCCACCTTATCGATCAAGGTGGCTAAATCAACGGGCAAGTCTTGCTTATCGGCTTTAGCACTCAAAGCATCTTCAAAGATAGAGAAAAAACCTGTTAGATTAGGCTCTTGTGAGATTCGTCCAATAAAAGGTTGAGCTTGAGATAGATTATTAGAAACCGCTTGTAATTCGGTCGGCGTTAAATAGAGCAGACCATTTTTATGAAAGAATTCATTTTCACTAGGAATATATACCGTCTCAAAATTAGTCTTGTCTGCATTTAATAAACGACCTAAACGCTTAGTGGCAGCCTTAGTTAATTCTGGCGTGTCTGATTCAACAACCAATAATAAGGTGTGCAAGTCCTGAGCAAAAGCTTTTTCATAATGACGTCTATTTTGTTGAAAAGGCGCATTAGGGGCGACCATATCTTGAGTATCGGTATCAATACTTAAGTGACTACCCGCATATTGCCCTGCCAATACGGTTAATAGTGCAACTATTATTAATACTGAAAAGGGATGCTTTAACACCCAACCGCCCCAAATTGAAAATAGATTATTGCTTTGGTTCTTAAACGTCATTTGTGTCTTCCATTATTTTAATAATTCAACCCACCTCTTTGTTGAGAGGGGCTAAAGGAGGCTGCCTACTTTAGGTACAGAATCAGATCAAGCCTTTCACCGTGCCCCGTCTTAAGTTAGCGTTTACACCTTAGAGACTGTGAAAGTATTATGATTTTAGCTTCCCCTTTGTAAAAGGGGGACTGAGGGGGATTTTTTGTGTTATGGGCTACTAAAATTTAATGATTATTTTTAATAGACCCAATCTCCCCTAGCCCCTCTTTGCTAAAGAGGGGGAAACTTTCACAATCTTCCTACCTTCCCAACTCTCATTCAATAGTAATTTTATCTAATGTATCGAGTGCATCACTTTTAGATTCGATAAGTTCAGCGCCCTGCTGTTGAATAAATAAAGCGGGGATATGAGCAATATTAGCAGCTTGCATACCTTCTTTTTGACCCAAACACAATAAAGCAGTATCCCAAGCATCGGCAATGGTGGGGTCTTCATGAATAACAGTGACAGATACCAAATCGTGAGTTATTGGCCGACCATTACGTGCATCTAATATGTGACTATAACGCTGACCCTGATAATCAAAATAATGATTATAAGTACCGGAAGTCATCACTGCCATTTGGGTATCCTTAGGCATGGTGATTCTTTTTTGCATGTGCATATCGCCAGGCAATGGTTTTTCTAGTGCGATGCGCCAAGCTTGTTCATCGGGTTTATAACCACGAGTTTGCAGTTCACCACCGATTTCTACTAAATAATCAGTAATGCCTATCTGCTCTAACACTTTGCTAATTTCACCGACACTATAACCTTGGGCAATAGAGGATAAATCAACTTTCAAATCCGCTTGCTGCTTGCGTAAATGACTATCATCTATGATGTCTAACTTCGCCATGCCAATACGAGCCTGCAACTTCTGAATCATTGCTTCATCCGGCATGGCAGGAGCTTCACCACGAAAGCCCCATAAATCAAATAGCGGCTTCATGGTTAAATCGTAACAACCTTGAGATGCCAATGAAACAGTTTGAGCGATACGTACTAATTTTACAATTTCAGAACCCACTTCCTGACTATCTGTATTTTCAGTGCTATTAAAGATTTCAATAACTGAGTCTGGACGATAATTTGAAAGGGTTTTGTCAATGTTATCAAGTTCATTTTTAACAGCATTGGCAATGGCTGCGTTATCTATCGGTTTTTTCGACCAATAACTGATATGATAAGTCGTACCTTGAGCGGCGCCTTCTAGTTTTTGAATACTTGGAGCTGAGCAAGCGATCAGTTGGCTTAATATAAAAAAGACAGTGAGTACTTTTAATAATGGGGAATTGTTCTGAGTAGATTTCATAATACTTCTGATGGTTGAGTGTTGATTCATTATCATCGCTTGCAGTTACTTTATTATTACGAGATGAGTTTTCTTAAGTTTATATACTCAATAAACTGGGTTAATTGCGGATTCATAGCAATAATCTAAGGTTTATGTACTCAACAATGCGACTAAGCCCTACATTATAAGGGTATTGTGATTTGATTTCTAAATTGAACCTATCATAAAGACCATAACTAACTACACAAATTTTAAATGAATGCACTGTAGGGTGGATAAGCGCTAGAGCATCTACCAAAACATCACGAACCAAAGTTAAGTTTTTGTAGGCCGTAATAAGACCCTGCTAGCGCAGAGCGTGGTAGCGTTTCCGGCACAGGAGCCATGCCGATGCCGGAAACGCTTTTCTCGCTGATGCTCGTAATGACTTATACAGGCCTACAATAAGTTCAAATAGTCCTTAACTTTAAGCAGTAACCAAAATATAGAGGCGTGTAAGGTTATCATCGATCTTGAAGACTAAACAATCACGATCATACTCCCTAGATACGCTGGCACTTATCCATCCTACAATTACGCGTGAAGGTTCTTATTAGTTTTACCACATAACCAACCATCAATTTGTTATTACATAGATAGGTCATAATGATGAATAATGTTTTAGTTAAAAAGATAGGCAATCTAATTCCTTACACTTTATTAACAGGTCTTTTATTATTAAGTTATAAGGTACTTAATGAGCTATTGATACCACTGACCTGGGCCATCATTATTGCTTATGTACTGTGGCCGGCTTACCAAAGGTTAAAGCATCAGCTTAATAATAGAGATACTTTAAGTGCTAGTGTAATGACAGGCCTAATAACTATCGTCATTTCGTTAAGCCTCTATTGCTTAGGTTCTTTATTACAAAATGAAACTAAAATTGCTTATCAAAGCCTATCAATTAACTTTACTAACAATGCATATCACCTACCGAAACCTATAAGCCAAATTCCATGGTTGGGGCGACAGTTACAAGACCTTATAGATCAATTCATTGATAACCAAGTAGAAATCAGCAGTCAACTCACTAACTGGGTAGGGCAATGGCTGGGAGAATTTACCCAGTTGCTTGGCAGTATTGGTCGCAACATCATGAAATTGGGTGTTATTTTAGTCACGGTATTTTTTTGTTTTCGTGATGGACTTAATATTATTAAGCAATTGCAGCAAGGCATCATTGGTTTTTTAGGTTCATATCAACATGTTTACCTTCAAACTGCTGGAGCCACTACACGCGCAGTAGTTTACGGCTTAGTTCTTGCGGCACTTAGTCAAGGTTTACTTGCAGGAATAGGTTATGCGGTAGCGGGTATCAAAGCACCCTTATTATTTGGACTGATAACGGCCTTCCTGGCCATCATTCCTATGGGAGCAACATTGATATGGCTACCTTTAAGCATAATACTGATCGTCTCTAATCAATTCTGGTCAGGTATCGGTTTATTACTTTGGGGATTTCTAGCCGTAAGCACCATAGATAATGTGGTGCGTCCATTAGTTATTAGCGGTGCTGGTCGAGTACCTTTCCCCATCGTATTATTTGGCGTGCTTGGAGGCTTATCAGCTTTCGGTGCTGTCGGGCTATTTTTAGGGCCAGTGATTCTGGCCGTACTGCTCTCTGTGTGGCAAACTTGGCTAAAACTACAGCAAATAAAATTATCTGAACATGAATACTCTCAACCTATCTGGCACACACTTTCGACAGAAAAGGTCATTGCCGAATTAGATTCAGATTATGGCTTGGGTTTAAGTACAGAAGAGGCGCAAAAACGCTTAAAAAAATACGGAACTAATAGTCTTACTGAAATAGCTCCCCGCTCCACTTTACATTTATTACTATCCCAATTCAAAGGCGTACTTATTCTGGTATTGCTGGCAGCGGCCATATTAGCAACCACTATAGGTGACTTAAAAGACGGTCTTGTGATTTTAGTCGTTGTCATTATTAACGCTTTGCTGGGATTTTATCAGGAATTTCAAGCTGAAAAATCTTTGTGCGCTCTAAAAAAAATGCTGCCTTTACTAGCGATAGTTCGTCGTAATGGACAAGCAATCGAATTATTAGCTGACCAATTAGTAGTTGGAGATATTGTTATCCTAGAAGCGGGTAGAAAAATACCTGCGGATGGGCGCATTCTATTAGCACAAGCCTTAGAGGTTGATGAATCGTCCTTGACAGGCGAATCAGCGCCTATTACCAAACAAGACATCATCCTTGAACCATCTTTAGTGCTCGTAGAACGATACAACATGCTTTATATGAACAATTCAATCACTCATGGGCATGGAGAAATGATAGTCACAGCCACAGGAATGAATACTGAAATAGGCAAGCTTGCCAACTTACTAACGCAAAGCCAAGAGGTAGCCACACCTTTACAATTGCAGTTAGATAATCTAGGCAAACGCATCGCTGTCTGTGCGCTAGCCATAATTATCATATTATTTTTTAGTGCATTAATGCGTGGAGAAGCACTGATTATTAATGCCATCAATACGATTGCCCTAGCCGTAGCCGCTATACCTGAAGGATTACCAGCTGTTGTAACAGTCACACTGGCCTTAGGTATGCACCGCATGGCTAGACAACGTGCCATCGTTAAACGCTTGGCGTCTGTAGAAACTCTCGGTTGTACGACTGTTATCTGTAGCGACAAGACTGGCACTTTAACAGTTAACAAAATGACAGCACGTAGCTTTTTTTATAATAATCAGCACTATAAAGTCAGTGGGCAAGGCTATGAGCTCATCGGTAAAATTTCACCTGAGTGTTCGGTAGAACATCTTTCTAAGCTAATGATACCGCTAGTGCTCTGTAACAACAGCCACATACAAAATAATCAATTCATAGGCGATCCCATGGAAGCCGCCTTATTGGTACTTGCCGCTAAAGGCGGTATCGACCAAAAACAAGTAACTGATCAATTACCCAGACTTGCAGAAATTCCTTTTGATGCTAAACATAAATTCATGGCCACTTTTCATCAGATAGATGATGAAATCAAAGTTTTTATTAAAGGCGCACCCGAAGTAATACTCAAACTTTGTCAAAACTCTATCAATGACCATCAACAAACTAATGAATCTATTCTGGCTCAAAATGAACTTATCGCTAGTGAGGGTTATAGGGTGCTAGGCATGGCAGAAACGACATTGCCCTCTGCTACGTTTCAAATAAATAGCGATTTATTTAGTTATATTAATAATCTTAACTTTATCGCTTTAATAGGCCTAATGGATCCACCCAGAACTGAAGTAAAAGCTGCAATCAAGCAATGCCAGCAGGCAGGCATTGCCGTCAAAATGATTACTGGCGATCAAAAAACGACGGCTGTAGCAATAGCAAAAGAACTGGGTTTAATAGGTAAGGTCATTGAAGGTGATGCGCTCGCAGCTCTTGATGATGACGCATTATCTGCATGTATTAATACTATAGATGTGTTCGCTCGCATCGCACCTGAACAGAAAGTACGTATTATAAAAGCACTAAAAGCAAATCATCATATCGTTGCTATGACAGGTGACGGCGTTAACGATGCGCCTGCCTTAAAAATAGCCGATATCGGCATTGCTATGGGCTTATCAGGTAGCAATGTCGCTCAGGATGCAGCCACGATCATATTAACGGATGATAATTTCACAACTATCGTCATGGCTGTTAAAGAAGGCAGAAATGTTTACAGTAATATCGTCAAGTTTGTTCGATTTCAACTTTCAACGAATATCGGAGCCATCCTCACAGTCGCTTTAGCACCTTTATTGGGACTGCCTATTCCCTTTACTGCAATACAATTACTGTGGATTAACATTATCATGGATGGCCCACCCGCCCTTTCACTAGGCGTAGATCCCGCACAAAAAGAGTGTATACTGGAAGCTCCCCGAAATCATAATGCACGCATACTTTCTTGGTCACGCTTAGCTAATTTATTGAGCTACGGAATGATCATGGCGATAGGAACTTTGGGCGTTTTAAACTATGGTTTACAAACGAGTGACCATCTTCATGCTACATCTCTCGCCTTTACTACCTTTGTATTGTTTCAAATCTTTAATGCTTTTAATGCACGATCTGAAAAAAGCAGCATCTTTAATCGAGACCTATTTGCCAATAAAATACTCTGTTTATCAATTAGTTTAGTAGTCCTATTACAAATCGTGGTTATACATTGGCTGCCCGCACAAATACTGTTTCATACCACTGCACTGTCAATGAGTGATTGGTTAATGGCTTTAGCAGTTGCCTCATCGATAGTGGTTTTAGAAGAATTACGTAAAGTAATAATACCTGTACGATCAAAATTAAAATCGAACGTAACTATAACTAATTAAAACTTTAAAACATGAAGCACATGCTTTCTTTCATAACCTTGCCTTGTCAATACATAAGCATATTGCTAGTTTATTCAATGTTCAGGTTATAATGCACACCATAAATTAAGCATAACTGTTATTTAAGATCACTATGTTTTGTTTCACAGCAAGTCTACATAGACTTAAAAACCAGTTAATTAAAATGAGTACCCCAAATAAGTTATGACACAAAAACTTTATATTCAAACCAATGGTTGTCAGATGAATGAATATGATTCTGATAAAATGCGCGATGTACTTCAAGCTTCGCATGGTTTTGAATTAATCGACGATCCAAAATTAGCGGATGTTTTATTACTTAACACCTGCTCCATACGCGAAAAAGCCCAAGAAAAAGTATTTTCGGCACTGGGTAAATGGCGAAAAATAAAAGATAAACGCCCTGATGTTATTATTGGTGTAGGCGGCTGCGTGGCTAGTCAAGAAGGCGCTGCCATTCAAAAACGCGCACCGTTTGTTGACATGGTTTTTGGCCCACAAACCTTGCATCGTTTGCCACAATTACTTGATGAAGTTCGCAAGCAACATAAGCCTGTAGTTGACATCTCCTTCCCTGAAATTGAAAAGTTTGACTCATTGCCAGAACCACGAGCAGAAGGCCCTAAAGCTTTTGTTTCGATCATGGAAGGCTGTAGCAAATATTGTACTTTCTGCGTTGTGCCTTATACCAGAGGCGAAGAAATTAGCCGTCCGCTTAATGACGTGGTTGCTGAAATCACCATTTTGGCAAAGCAAGGCGTTCGTGAAATCAATTTATTAGGTCAAAATGTTAATGCCTATCGCGGCTTGATGGATGATGGCGACATCGCTGATTTTTCGTTGTTACTGCATTATGTTGCCGCCATTGATGGCATCGATAGATTGCGTTTCACGACCTCTCATCCGATGGAATTCACTGACAGCCTAATTGAAGCCTTTGCTGAAATTCCTCAATTGGTTGATCATTTGCATTTACCCGTACAAAGCGGTAGCGATCATATTTTAAAAATGATGAAACGTGGACATACCCGCGAAGATTACCGTGAGATCATTCGTAAACTACGTTTGGTACGTCCTAACATTTGCTTATCTTCAGATTTTATTATCGGTTTTCCAGGTGAAACTGATGAAGAGTTTGAAGAAACTTTAGCGTTTGCAACCGAAATCGGTTTTGATTTATCGTTCAGCTTTGTTTATAGCTCAAGACCTGGAACACCGGCTGCTGATTTACCAGACAATGTTCCTGCTGAAGTTAAAAAACTGCGCTTAGAGCGTTTTCAACAGCGTATTAATGAAATGGCCAACGCTATTTCTGAGAGCATGATAGGCACTGTACAAACAGTTTTAGTCGAAGGTAAATCAAAAAAGAATACTCTGCAAATGCAAGGTAGAACAGAAAATAATCGAGTCGTTAATTTTATAGGCCACCCACGCTTAGCGGGTCAGTTTGTTGATGTTTATATTAACGAATCGCTACCCAATTCCTTACGTGGTCGTATGGTCGAAGACACTGTCGCTAAAATTAGTATTCCAAACTGACCATGTCCTTAATTTCACAAGATCTTATTCTACTTCCCGTTAATAACGACAGGCTGTCAAACTTTTGTGGGCAACTTGACAGCCATTTACGGCAAATTGAAACGAGATTACAGGTTGAGATTGCTAATCGAGGCAATCAATTCAAAGTGACTGGTAGTGAAAGCTCGGTACAAGCCGCCTGTTTACTAATGCAGAATTTATTTGCTAATACTGAAAGCGAACAGCTAAGCGCTGAGTTAATCCACTTAGCCATGCAAGAATCTTCCATCGCTGAATTATTAACTAACTCAACAGCCGTTGCTGAAATTGAAGAACAAGCTCAAGTCACCATCAAAACTAAGTTTGGCCTCATTAAAGGTAGAGGCGTTAATCAACAAGACTATCTAAAGAAAATTGTCAGTCATGATATTAACTTTGGTGTTGGCCCTGCAGGAACAGGTAAAACCTATTTAGCGGTTGCTTGCGCTATTGAAGCCCTACAAAACGAACAAGTCAGAAAAATTATATTAGTGCGCCCTGCTGTAGAAGCCGGCGAAAAACTGGGTTTTTTACCCGGCGATATGGCTCAAAAAGTCGATCCTTATTTACGACCTCTCTACGATGCCCTATACGAAATGCTTGGCTTTGAACGCGTCGAAAAAATGATGGAAAAAGGCATCATTGAAGTCGCCCCCCTCGCATTTATGCGTGGCAGAACCTTAAGTGACGCGTTCATTATTTTAGATGAAGCACAAAACACCACCACCGAACAAATTAAAATGTTTCTAACTAGAGTAGGCTTTGGCTCTACCGCTGTTGTGACTGGCGATATAACTCAAATCGACTTACCTTCAGAAAAGATGTCCGGCCTAAGACATGTACTTACCGTTTTAAAAGACGTCGAAGGTATTAGCTATACTTTTTTCAACACTAAAGATGTAGTCAGACATCCTTTAGTGCAGCGCATAGTCACTGCCTATGAAAACTATGAGCAACAACAAAATAAATCATGAACTATATTGAAATTCAGAATATTTATCAGGCTAACAATCTGCCTGATGAACAACAAATACAACATTGGATTGATGTAGCACTTAAAGATCATCCTACTGACACTGAAATTGTCATACGAATAGTTGATGAGCAAGAAAGCGCTGAACTCAATGAGCAATATCGCCATAAAAAAGGCCCCACTAACATACTAAGTTTTCCCGTTGAAATACCCGAAGGTATTGAATTGGACTTACTAGGTGACTTAGTGATTTGCGCACCTGTCTTAGAAAAAGAAGCCCTGGAGCAACAAAAAGTCTTGGTTGATCATTGGGCGCATATTATCATCCACGGAGTTTTACATTTATTAGGCTATGATCATATTGAAGATGACGAAGCCGAGTTGATGGAAAATAAAGAAATAAGTATTTTAGAAACCTTATCAATAACCAACCCTTACCAACAGGATAATAACGCATGAGCGACGATCAACCTCCGAGTAGTAGCGCCCCCCGAAAACGCTGGGTAGAAAAAATTAGCCATCTATTTTCTGGGGAGCCACATGATTTGGATGATCTTCTAGGTATATTACGAGAAGCTCGCGAAAACAAACTGTTAGATACTGATGCCTTATCTATGATGGAAGGCGTTTTACAAGTATCACAAATGCGCGTAAGAGATATTATGATCCCTCGCGTACAAATGGTCGTACTGCCCCAAGAAGCAGAATTAGAGACTATATTCCCTTTAGTTATTGAGTTTTGTCATTCTCGCTATCCTGTTATTGACGGCGATCGCAGTAAAGTCGTTGGCGTTTTACTTGCCAAAGATTTACTGACTCATGTCTTGCAAAATAAAACCATGACCGTTAAAGAACTCATGCGCCCCGTCTGTTTCGTGCCAGAAAGTAAACGCTTAAACGTCTTGCTGCAAGAACTACGTACTAAAGGCAATCACATGGCCATCGTTGTTGATGAATATGGACAAGCTGCCGGCCTAGTCACCATTGAAGATGTGTTAGAAGAAATCGTTGGTGAAATCGAAGACGAACACGATGATCATGACGACGAGGGTTATGTTTTTCAACGTAACGCCAATGAATTTGTCATTAAAGCTTTAATGCCCATCGATGAGTTTGATGAACATTTTGCCACGCAATTAGCGACTGATGAATACGACACCATCGGCGGCTTTTTGGTAAATCAACTCGAACACATGCCAACAAAAGGTGAAAGCCTAGTCGTTGACAAATTACGCTTTGAAGTCATACGTGCCGATAATCGACGCGTACATTTATTAAAACTTAAAATAGCGTCCTAAGGAGTCTAGCTCATGAACAATCAGACTGTTTTAATAACCGGTGGCGCAGGCTATATAGGCAGTCATGCTTGCCTTGAATTATTGCAAGCCGGCTTTAAGGTCGTTGTGGTTGATAACTTAGCGAATAGTAAAGTAGAGTCTTTAACTCGCGTACAACAGATTACTGGTAAAACACTGAGTTTTTATCAAGCAGACATCCGAGATAAACAAGCGCTCAAAGATATTTTTGCAAAAGAAGCACCCGATACTGTTATACATTTTGCAGGTTTAAAAGCCGTTGGTGAGTCTTGCGCACTCCCGCACTTGTATTATCAAAACAATGTTTACGGAACGTTGGTATTAACTGAGGTAATGAGTGAGGCCAATGTCAAACAACTGGTTTTTAGTTCATCTGCTACAGTTTATGGCGAATCAGATAGCCCTCAATATTCAGAGCATTTTCCTTTAGGTGCCATCAATCCTTACGGTCGCTCTAAAGCGATGATAGAAGATATATTACGAGACCTATCAGCGGCGGATAAGCTTAATAAAACAGCGCAGCCTTGGAAAATCGCTTTATTACGTTACTTTAATCCGATAGGTGCCCATGATAGCGGCTTGATCGGTGAAGACCCCAACGGCATCCCTAATAACTTAATGCCTTATGTAGCGCAAGTTGCGATTGGTAAGCTGCCTCAATTATCTGTGTTTGGTAACGATTATCCAACTCCCGATGGTACAGGTATTAGGGATTATATTCATGTGGTCGACTTAGTCCAAGGACACATTAAAGCGATAACTGCGCTCAACGGCGAACATTTTGCAGAAGGAGCTTGCAAAGCTTATAACCTAGGAGCAGGTAAAGGCTATAGTGTTTTAGAAATTATCGAAGCTTTTGAGCGAGTCACAGGTAAAAATATCCCCTATCAAATATCTCCACGTAGAGCAGGCGATCTAGCCGAATGTTTTGCGAATCCAGCTTTAGCCTTAGCTGAGCTAAACTGGAAAGTAGAAAAAAATTTAGATGACATGGTAAGCGATACTTGGAACTGGCAAACTAAAAACCCACAGGGTTATCAGTAAGCAAATACTGGAACGATGCAATACAGTAAAGCAACTGTAGGCCGGTGAAGGCTTTTCGAGCGTAAGCGAGGAAAGTGTTTCCGGCATAGGCAACCACGAGTGCCGGAAACGCCACCTGCGCTACGCTTAGGTGGTCTTATTCCGGCCTACGGCTACATTGATACTAGCCAACCCCTTTCAAAAGTCAGCACACTCACCACTAGAACTGTCTTTATTCCAATCCCAATCCCAATTCCAATAAATCAATCTTAACCACCAAGCCATTTTTTTAGATTCACACCATTCTCTTAAGGCATTTCGTTCTGCTCTCTTCTTTTTGAATTCGCATTTTTTAAGACAAAACTTTTTCTTTAATCCAGCACTTTTGGAACATTGAACTTCGCAAGATTCCAGCGGCACTTTTTTTTCTATTTGATTAGGTGCAGAGTTGGAGGATGCTGTTTGTTCAAGCACAGGATCTTTATGAAAGAAATAAGAACATCCATCTAATAAAGATAACGTCATTAATAAGGATATGATTCCAAACGACCTACACATACTTTAAATAACCTTATTGATAATCTTATATATTCTTAAAAACCTAAGTATATAATGTATTATAAAATGTGCAAACAAAGTCAAAATACTGGACTTAAGCTCCGTAGGATTCATAAGTGCTAGAGACTCTTTTTATGCCCCCTCATTAGCCTAAAGTATCTGCACAATTAATTGTTAGCATTCCCACGCGAAAACGATAACTTTGTGGTGAAGATCGCCAATACAATCTATGTTGCTAGTCGCTGCAAACGAGTTTGAAGCAGCACAAATGCTTGACGACAATTAATAACTTGCAAGATAACGGTTATGCTTACTATATTTTGCGATTTCAACTATATTAAATATAATACATAAGCTTATTAGGGAGTCCTCTATTTATGGACATACATAAGAAATTATTTTCAAAGGGTAAGTTAATTGGAATATTGCGATTATTGTGGTTTAGAAGTAAAGATTGCTGGATTTAAAATAGATGATAAAGACATAAAAAAGAATTTTTGTTGCGAAGGCTGTAAGTCTATTTACAAATTATTCGGTGATGCTCATTTACTAAAAACCAAAGAACATGAACCTATCGACAATTCGATGAAACGTTAATCATTATCGAATTTGGTCAGTAAGCACGCTGTCATTCGTGCCATAAATCAACGCCTGTATCGAAATCAGTTCGACTCTATAAAGATGCTACAAATCGTTTCAAAAATTTTCACTAAGTTGATCCATCAAACAGTCCCAATGTTTGATAACCCGCCCTCAACAAAGCATAGTTATCAAACATAAATAAAATTCGCATTATCGGTACATTTATTCGTAGGAAAGGGTAACCTAACCCAATAAGTTTACGATCGATTTAATGTTTATTTTTAATAGTCCAAATCTCAATTAACCCCTTTTTGCTAAAGTGCAAAAATATAACCAATACTTTCAAAGTCCCAGTTGATAACCCGACCTGTCTAATGCTTTATTAGCCACAAAGATTTGTTATAGCTAAGCTTGGTTCTTTAAAAACCAAACTACAAAAGAAATAAGCATTACTCTGTAGGGGCGACAGGTTCGCCCTGTACATTCGTTTATTGATACAGGGCGAATCTGTCGCCCCCGAAGCTGGTCGGGGTTATAAACCTCGTCCCGCATAGGCGCACCATGTCGGGTTACGCTATCGCTAACCCGACCTACAAAAACTTTATTTAGCCAATATACCTAACATTAAGCCATAATTGATATTACCCAACAAAAGAGTAACTCACAATGTTCACCCTACCTTCCCTATGGAACCTAATCATATCCACGCTGGTATTTATCATTGCCGACAAATATTTACGCATTTATCTTGAAAGCCGAGGTTTAAATAAAGGCATACTGCGTGGAACACTGATATTCGCTGTGGCTTACTTATTATCATGGGGTAGCGAGGAAATGATAGACTGGACGGAACATAAAATAGGTGTTTCACAACCCGCCATACAAACCCCTGATTATTTGCAGCAATTACTCAATACAGTTGCCGCGCCTGTCCTCAAAGAAACGAATGAGCAAGGCTCTAAATAAAGCTACTCCACTATATAATTCTTTACTAAATAACTGATAAATCTACAAAACTAAGAATATTTATGAAAAAAACAGTCCTATGTTTTGGAGAGGTTTTATTTGACGTATTTCCAGCTTACAAAAAAATAGGTGGCGCACCATTGAATGTGGCCTTGAGATTAGCTTCATTAGGCATAAATGTTCAAATAATCAGTAGAATTGGTAACGATGCTTCAGGAAAAGAATTACTAGCCTTTATTGAAGCCAGCAATATATCTACAGAGACACTTCAAATAGATCAGAGCTTATCTACAGGAGAAGTATTAGTCCAATTAGATAATCAGGGCTCTGCTACTTATAGCATTAACTATCCAGTAGCCTGGGACAATATCGAATTAACTAGCTTAACATGCAATGCGACAAGAAATGCCGAGGTTTTTGTTTTTTCGAGTTTAGTTTGTAGGGACGAAAGATCATATAACAGCCTACAAAAGCTACTTAAAATAGCTAATTATAAAATCTTTGACGTAAACCTACGCGCACCTTTTTATAGTAAAGAATTGCTTATAAACTTAATGCAGCAAGCTGACTTTCTTAAATTTAACGATGATGAATTGTATGAGATCAGTGGCTATTTAAAGTCTCCTTACGCGTCCCTAGAAGAAAACATCGTTTTTATTGCTGAACGAACACAGACAAAAAGTATTTGTGTTACAAAAGGCCGTCATGGCGCGTTACAGTATTACAATCAACAATTTTATTTTAACAATGGATATGAAGTTATTGTTGCCGATACAGTTGGGGCAGGTGATTCTTTTCTTGCTGGATTAATAAGTCAATTAATAGACCATGTAGAGCCACAACAAGCTTTGAATTTTGCGTGTGCATTAGGAGCTATGGTTGCAAGTCATGAAGGGGCTAATCCAAAAATCTCGAATGACTCAATTACCAAACTTATGCAATTAGATTAAGATTTAACATAAGATGACATGCCAATTAATGTTAGGGCCTGTAGCGGCGAATCTGTCGCCCCTAAATTGGAATGCAGCCGATAACTTTCTGCCTCTCGCAACGCCGAAGCGATGTTGGATACCTTCCCAATAAGAGCGTGAGAAGGATAAAAAATAACCTAATTACTCAACTATTACAATCATGCCAAACTGGAACGAATACATACAACTATCAGCAGGACTCATTTCTGTTGTAAATCCTTTGGGCGCTATACCAACTTTTATGGCACTAACGACTAACAGGACAGGAGCAGACAAAAAACGCACCGCATTCGTGTGTGCTTGTTCTGTGTTCATGGTGCTTGAGATTTCATTGCTGGCAGGAGAACCCATCTTAAATTTCTTTAGCATTGGTTTACCCGCATTTCGTGTCGCGGGTGGTATTCTTATACTATTAATGGCTTTAAGAATGTTGCATGTAAGTCCTGACCGAGCAAGGCATACGCCAGAAGAACAAGCTGAATCCTCCGAAAAAGAATCAGTAGCCGTAGTACCCTTAGCTATCCCATTATTAAGTGGCCCAGGTGCCATTAGCACAACCATCGTCTACGGCCACATGAATCATACTTGGTTACATTATTTGTTAATGAGTGCTGTGATTTTATCCATCGCAGTCGTTGTATGGATTGCTATGCTGGTTGCTCCTAAAATTGCGAGATTCATGGGGCAAACAGGCATCAATGTCGTGACGAGAGTCATGGGTTTAATGCTAGCAGCCATTGCAGTAGAGTTTATTGCAAAAGGTTTATCGGCATTATTTCCAGCACTAACAGGCGTAACCGCTTAAAAAAACTTGAATCGGTAAGGTAAGGTAATCTACCCATCTTTAAAATCAACATGAGTAAAGTGATGCGTGATTCAACTAACTTTCACAAATAAGAGATAATGTCGATACGCTTACAGCTAATCTAAATAAAATAACTTTGGATAGTGGCAAAATAATAGTTAATCTTCACAACGTTATCCGGGATTTTGTCAAAAGATAAGTAATCCTCACAACATCCTCGGGATATTGACAAAATGACAGGTGCAAATCACAGCAACCCTCGGGATATTGACAAAATGACAGGTGCAAATCACAGCAACCTTCGGGATACTGACAAAATGACAGGTGCAAATCACAACTACCTTCGGGATACTGACAAAATGACAGGTGCAAATGACAACTACCCTCGGGATGCTGACAAAATGCTACGGGCTTTTTACTCCGTTACCCCTGATATTGACAACATGTTAAGGGATTTCCACATCGTTAGCCGTTATTTTGACAAGAGTTGCACTGCCATTAAAACAGATGCATCTTAATAACAAAAATAAGCATTCTTTTACTGCGGGCTTAAGATAATTTCTGAAATGGGGAATGACAATTGCTGAAACCCATCATAAATTTGCTATGCTATTGATTTTTTTTATTATTTCTTCCGAGAATTTGATGGGTTTCGCTATCGAGACTGTGAAAGTATTCTTTTTATTTCCCCTCTTTAGCAACATAGGTATCTACACAAATAATTGTTAGCATTCCCACGCGCGAACGATAATATGTGGTGAAGAACGTAGGGGCATATTGCATACGCCCTTATAAAATAAGCTCTATAACATTGGACTATCAATGTTGGGCGTATGCAATACTCCCCTACGGTGATTTTTATCGCTTCCACGCCGATAAGAATCTTGTGTAGATACCTATGTTACAAAGGGGGAAGCTAAAATCATAATACTTTCAAAGTCTCTATCGCTCTACCCATCCTACCGCAACTCTACCCTACGACTAACTTTTAGCTTTTCCAATTCCAAACGATTCAAGCAACATGAGCACCACTCCTAAGGTAATCGCAGAATCAGCGACATTAAAAGCGGGCCAATGCCAGGATTGCACATAAATATCCAGAAAATCGATGACATAACCATAGGCGAGTCGATCAATCAGATTACCAATCGCGCCCCCTAAGACTAATGATAACGAAACTGCCATCAAAGTCTCATGAGCTTTTAATCGAGTTAACCAGACGGCAATCACTGAACCAATCACTAAGGCTAAAGCCGCAAAAAACCAGCGTTGCCAGCCGCCTGCTTCACTTAAAAAACTAAAGGCGGCTCCGGTATTGTGTACATAAGTTAATCTAACATAAGGCAGAATTTCAATAGATTGAAAAAGCTGCATATCATGTGCAACCCATAACTTAGTGATCTGATCTAACAACACGGCTAATAACGACAAGCCTAACCATTTCAACATAGGAAACTTAGGCATAATGTCTGTGCTCACCGTTGCCTGCTACGTTTTCAACACAACGACCACACAACTCGGGATGCTCTGCGTGTTCGCCTACGTCATAACGTTGATGCCAACAGCGTACACATTTATGATGCTCAGAAACGATGACTTTTAATTTAATGCCTTCGAGCTCAGTTTGAATAGCATCTTCGGGACTGTGCTGTTCGGCCATAACAGAAGCATTTGAGGTGATAAAAATAAAATGTAGCTCGCCCGCTAACTGATTTAGTATCTCTAAATACTCAGGATTACAATACAACTCGAGTTCGGCATTTAACGAAGAACCAATTTCGCCTTTACCACGAGATTTTTCCAATTCTTTACTGACAGCATTTCTGACCAACATCACTTGCTGCCAGAATTCTTGGGTCATAGTTGATTTTTCATCTAACTTAACCAAGCCCTGATACCAAGTTTCTAAGAACACAGAGTCACTACGTTCGCCAGGCAAATATTGCCATATTTCATCAGCGGTATAACTAATAATGGGTGCTAACCAACGGGTGAGTGCCTCTAAAACGTGATACATCGCCGTTTGCGCTGAACGTCTTGCTAGGCCATCGGCTTTAGCGGTGTATTGACGATCTTTGATAATGTCTAAGTAAAAACCACCCAAATCAATTACACAAAAATGATGCACTTTTTGATAGATATGTTGAAATTGATACGTTTCATAAGCGGCTTTTACTTCTTCTTGCAAAGCATAAGCCTTATCAAGCACCCAGCGATCTAAGGCTAATAAATCTTGATGCGCCACACTATCTTGAGCAGGATTAAAATCATCCAGATTAGATAATAAAAAGCGTGCAGTATTGCGTAGACGACGATAACCATCAGAGGTACGCTCTAAAATCTCATCAGAGACGCGCATTTCACTACGATAATCAGTAGAGGCAATCCACAACCTTAATACATCAGCACCCAAATTTTTCATCACAGACTGAGGCGGAATGACATTACCTTTGGATTTAGACATTTTTTCGCCGTTTTTATCGACGGTAAAACCATGAGTTAATACGGCTTTATAAGGCGCGACATCATTCATAGCCACAGATGCCAATAATGATGATTGAAACCAGCCCCGATGTTGGTCAGAACCTTCTAAATATAAATCAGCCGGCGATGATAATTGCTCACGCTTATCTAGCACACAGGCATGAGTCACACCCGAATCAAACCAAACATCTAAGGTATCAGTAGATTTTTCATAGTCTGCAGCTTCTGCACCTAAGAGTTCTTCTTTTTCTAGCTCGAACCAAGCTTCTATGCCCTTTTCTTCTATGCGCTTAGCGATTTGTTCAATCAATTCGGCGGTACGTGGATGCAATTCACGGGTTTCTTTATGGATAAAGAAAGTAATAGGTACACCCCAAGTACGCTGCCTAGATACACACCAATCAGGTCGACCATCTATCATACTTTCAATACGCGCTTGACCCCAATCAGGTATCCAAGCGACACGCTTAACTTCACTTAAAGCTAAGTCACGCAAATGGTTTTTATTCATAGCGATAAACCATTGCGGAGTCGCTCTAAAAATAATAGGAGTTTTATGACGCCAGCAATGTGGATAGCTATGCAAGAGTGCGTGATGATGTACCAGCTTACCTTTACTTTCTAAGACTTCTAAAACATGAGCATTGGCATTAAATACATGCTCACCAGCAAACAATTCGGTAGTCGATAAAAACACGCCATCGGCACCCACTGGATTATCAATAGCTAAACCATATTTCATACCGACAATATAATCGTCTTGACCATGACCAGGAGCCGTATGCACTGCACCAGTACCCGCTTCGGTGGTAACATGATCACCTAAAACGATAGGCACCTTTCTATCATAGAAAGGATGTTCTAATAATTGGAATTCCCAAGCAGAACCTTTGCAATAACCGATGACATGATATTCCTCAATACCAAAACGTAATAGACTGTCTTTAAGTAAGGCTTCTGCAACCACTAATCGTTCTGTCGCACACTGCACGATTACGTATTCTAAATCAGGATTAAGTGCCACACCTTGATTTGCCGGTAAGGTCCAAGGCGTAGTTGTCCAAATAACAACGGATAAATCACCCTGTCCTTCATGAGCTGGCGCATGATGGCATAAGTTCATAAAAGCAGCCTCATCGACCACTTTAAAGCGCACATCTATGGCTGGCGAATGTTTATCTTCATATTCAACTTCAGCTTCTGCTAATGCAGAGCCACAATCTGTACACCAATGCACAGGTTTAGCCCCCGCTGCCATGTGGCCTTTTTGAGTGATTTTACCCAAAGAGCGTACGATGTCGGCTTCAAAAGCAAAGTCCATCGTTAAATAAGGATTTTGCCAATCACCTAAGATTCCTAGACGAATAAAGGCTTCCTTTTGAATTTCAACTTGCTTAGCCGCATATTCTCTACAAGCTTTACGAAACACCGCAGGCGACACCTTTACGCCAGCTTTGCCGATTTTCTTTTCAACCATCAGTTCGATGGGTAAGCCGTGACAATCCCAACCAGGCACATAAGGCGCATCAAAGCCACTTAAAGTTTTTGATTTAATGATGAAATCTTTTAAGACTTTATTAACGGCGTGACCTATGTGTATCTCGCCGTTAGCGTAAGGAGGACCATCATGTAAAATAAATTTGGGTCTACCTAAAAATTCTTGTCTGATCTTTTGATACAGTTCGGCTTGAGTCCATTTCTTAAGTCTTTCTGGTTCACGTTGCGCTAAGTTGCCTTTCATAGGGAAGGCAGTATTAGGTAAGTTCAGGGTTTTTTTATAATCGGTAGTCATAGTTTTTTATTCTCAGAAAAAATCTTTTTAGCACTCAGCACATCTTTTACAATTTGAGCTTGCAGTTGTTCGAATGATTGAAATTGCATTTCATCTCTAATTTTTTGTTTAAAATGCACTTCCACATAACAGCCATATATTTCTTTATTAAAGTCAAATAAATGGGTTTCAAGTAGCACTTTTGAGCCGCCATCAAAAGTAGGTCTGGTACCTACATTAGCAACCCCCTCGTATTCACGACCTTCTAAACCGGTCATGGTAACGGCAAATACCCCATTGACGGGGGTATTTTTTCTAAACATTTTTATATTAGCAGTAGGATATCCTAAAGTACGCCCACGTTTATCACCATGAGCAATGCGTCCACAGATGGAATAACTGCGCCCTAATAATTGTTTGGCTTGGGTTAAATCACCCTCACCTAGCGCATCTCTAATTAAAGTACTACTAACACGCTGACCCTCAATAGAACAAGAACGGGTATCTTCAACACTAAAACCATAGTCTTTACCCTTTTCCTTAAGCAGAGCAAAATTACCGCGTCGTGCCTTACCAAAGTGAAAATCATCACCTATCACTAAATGCTTTACATTGAGTTGCTTAACTAAAATATTTTCAATAAATTGCTCAGCGTCACCATTAGCGAAGCCACGATTAAAGCTTACTATAAGTAAGTTATCAACTGGTAATTTTGAAAACTCAATGACTTTTTCTCGTAAACGCATCAACCGTGAGGGTGCGTTATCTCCAAGAAAATACTCCAAAGGCTGTGGTTCAAAGACCATAACCACAACAGGCAAGGCTAATTCTTGACCACGCTCAGCTAGTTTTTTAATGACCGCAGCATGTCCTAAGTGCAAGCCATCAAAATTACCTATAGTTAGCACACAACCCTGTTCAAAAGCTTGTAAATGCGAAAGTCTTCTAATTAACTTCATGTCCCTACGATCAAAATTTTTTTATTCTATCATGGGCAACAAGTAAATGTCGTAGGGGATTGAAAGAAGATACTCTTTATAGAGAAAATTCGACTACGAATACAATATAGGGTGGATAAGCGCCAGAGACTGTGAAGGTATTATGATTTTAGCTTCTCCCTTTGTAAAAGCATAGGTATCTACACAAGTTTCTTATCGGCGTGGAAGCGATAAAAATCACCGTAGGGGCGTATTGCATACGCCCAACATCGAAAGTCCAATGTTATAGAGCTTATTTTATAAGGGCGTATGCAATACGCCCCTACGATCTTCACCACAATGTTATCGTTCTCGCGTGGGAATGCTAACAATTATTTGTGTAGATACCTATGTTGTAAAAGGATGACTAACGGGGGGCTTTTGTGTCACAAGTTATTGATATTTTATTATTATTTTTGATAGACCCAATCTCCCCTAACCCCTTTTTGTTAAAGAGGGGACATAAAAAGAATACTTTCACAGTCTTGCTAACACATCCACCAAGATAGAAGTTGGTGCACACTCATCATGTTTATCGTCACGATAGCGATCTTTATTTGTTTTTTAAACCCTTGAATGACTGCGTAACACCAGTTCAATGCAATTTCATCATCCCACGCCTACTGGGCTTTCGGGTCCGTAATTGAGGCGCTGATCTTTGAATAACCTGAACAATAATATTGCGTGGTTGTTTTATTTTCTCAGCTTTTAAAGCTGCCTTTTCAGCCGCTTGTTGTGCACTGTATTTCGACTCCCACTTTTTTAAAGCCTCTGCTGCCGCGGACTCTTGCTCAGCAGAGCGTGGTTTAGTGTCAATTATTTGTTCGCGAATTTTAGGTGCACAAGGGGTTGCTTGATAAATAGTCTTATAAGCATTGATTGTGCATTTAAATACTTGAGCCTGCACAGGAGTAACTATGACGAGTAACACTAGCAGTAATACTTTCATAGATTTCCGACATTTTTGATGCTATTAAAGCACTGAGAAAAACAAACCTTGATTTGATTCTTAGTGTAAAGAGGCGGATAACATTGCATTATCCGCCATCATACAAAACTTACTCTCTACCGTTAAATACACCTAACAATTGCAGCAAGCTTAAGAACAAGTTATAGATAGAAACATATAAAGAAATAGTGGCTAAAATATAGTTGGTTTCACCGCCATTCACTATTTGACTGGTCTGAAATAAAATCATACCTGACATCAATAAAATAAACATGGCAGAAACGGCCAATGAAAGCTCAGGTATAGCGAATACCGCTGCACCAATACCCGCTAAAAAAGCCACCAATACGCCAACCATTAAAAAGCCACCTAAGTAACTAAAGTCTTTGCGTGTGGTTAAAGCATAAGCAGATAAGCCCATGAATATGACGCCAGTGCCGCCTAGAGCCATCATAATCAATTCATGACCATTGCTAAACGCTTTAACATACATTGATAAGATAGGACCTAGTGTTAAGCCCATGAAACCCGTTAAGGCGAATACAAAAAGCAAACCTAAGGCGCTGTTGCTATATTTAGTAGTTAAAAATAATAAACCGTAAAAACCTACGAAGGTGATTAACATACCAAAAGGCGGTAAGTTCATAACCATAGCTGTACCTGCGGTTATTGCGCTGAATATCAAGGTCATTGATAACAGCATATAAGTGTTTCTTAAAACTTTGTTAGTAGCCAATATACTGGCTTCAGGACTAGAAATAGCGGTATTTATTTTCATTTTAATAACTCCATAATAAACATTAAAAATACACTGACAGACTGATTTTACAAGAGTTTCACATTCATTGTAAAAATTCTTTAAATTTAGTAATTATCAATTTAATAATCCGTAGTAAAGATGCTTTACTCTCGTCTGCGGTGACGAGGAGCGCAGAAACAAGCGGCTATAGCCACCTTTTCTTTGGATACTTCTTTTGACGGAGCAAAAGAAGTATCTGATCCTCGGGTGCGATTACCCGATAATAAAACCGTCGCGACAGCGACTTTATTAGCAAAAATTAAAAAAATCCCAATGGATTAATATCATAGCTAATGAGCAAGTTTTTAGTTTGCTGATAATGATCAAGCATCATTTTATGATTTTCACGTCCTACACCTGATTTCTTATAACCACCAAAGGCCGCATGAGCCGGATAATGATGATAACAATTTGTCCATACCCTACCCGCTTGTATACCACGTCCCATACGATAAGCAAGATTCATATCTCGCGTCCAAACACCCGCTCCTAAGCCAAACTGGGTATCATTGGCAATCGCCAAAGCTTCAGCTTCATCTTTAAAAGTAGTGACTGAAATGAAAGGACCAAAAATTTCTTCCTGAAAGATACGCATTTTATTGCCACCTTTCATAATGGTCGGTTCAATATAGTAGCCCTCTGAGAAATCAGCACCTAAAGCGGCTACTTTTCCACCCATCAAAACTTCAGCCCCTTCGTCT
>Ga0194037_1000277_pt1 | contig 40352 bp, 28 predicted proteins | sample JunL306m_MetaG_FD_148653 | JGI IMG/M metagenome (GOLD analysis project Ga0194037, IMG submission 148653) | Anoxic zone freshwater microbial communities from boreal shield lake in IISD Experimental Lakes Area, Ontario, Canada - Jun2016-L304-6m | ecosystem: Environmental > Aquatic > Freshwater >... | reverse complement strand
CATCAAACGCGGCGCGGGCCAGCGCCGGCAGCGTCAGGCGGCGCAATCGTTCCCGTTCGACGCCGACCATGTCGGGTGCGCGCTGGTGCTCGGTCGCCAGCGCGGCCAGCAGCCGTTCGCCCAGGGCCTGCCAGCCGGCCGCGGAAAAGCCGGTCAGCTCCGCGCCATCGCGGATCACGCGCAGCGCAGCGTCTTGCCACAGGGCGGCGGCGGCCTCGCCGGCCAGATTCCAGTTGGCGGCAAAGCGGGCCAGATCGACTCCCGCTGCGGACTGCTCCGCCAGCAGGTGCAGGCTCGTCGCCGCATCGTCGTCGCCCAGAGCCGCCAGCAGTGCCAGCCGTGCCGGGCTGCGCTTGTGGCGTGCCGGCGGGAAGCCGTCGAGCACACGTCCGCCGGCGATGGTGTGCCGCGCCGACGCATCGCGCAGTACGAAGCGGTCGCCGCGCACCGCGATGGTTTCGTGATCCAGCAGTATCTCCGCCAGTCCCGTCGCACCGGGTTCGATCTGATCGCCTTCGAGCAGGGCGACGCGGCCGGTGATGTCGGCGGCGCCCAGATGCACATGCACCGGCGTCCAGTGCTTTAGCGCCGCCTGCGCGGCCGGCACCTGCAACCCGGCCTGGAAGCGTGTCAGAGGTCGTGCCGCGACGGGATCGACGACCCACATGCCGCGCCCGATGTCGGCCTTCTCAAAATCGCCGGTCAAGGCCAGCGCGCAGCGATCGCCGGCGCGCCCGCGTGCCGCAGGCCGGTCCTGCACATGCAGCGTCTTTACCCGTGCCTTGATGCCGTCGTGCCCTGCCGGAGCAATCATTACCGTGTCGCCGGCGCCGATGCTGCCGGAGAAAGCCGTGCCGGTGACGACCGTGCCGATGCCCGCAAGCGAGAAGCAGCGGTCGATGGCGAGGCGGAAGCGGCCGTCGCTGCGGCGTGCCTGATGCGCTGCGGCGACGGCTTCGAGATGGGCGCGCAGCGCGGCCACGCCTTCACCCGTCGTCGCCGACAGCGCGAACAGCGGACTGCCCTGCAGTCGCGTGCCGGCCAGCAGCGCCTCGATCTCGCCGCGCGCGGCGCCGATGCGCGCGGCGTCTACCGCGTCGCACTTGGTCAGGGCCACGGCGCCGCGACGGATGCCGAGCAGTTCCACCAGTTCCAGGTGTTCGCGCGTCTGCGGCATCGGCCCGTCGTCGGCGGCGATCACCAACAGCACGAAGTCGATGCCGGTGGCGCCGGCCAGCATGTTGTGGATCAGCCGTTCATGCCCCGGCACGTCGACGAAACCGAGCACCGAACCGTCAGGCAGCGGCGTATAGGCATAGCCGAGGTCGACGGTGATGCCGCGCGCCTTCTCCTCCGGCAGGCGGTCGGCATCGACGCCGGTGAGCGCCTTCACCAGCGTCGTCTTGCCGTGGTCGATGTGGCCTGCGGTGCCGATGATCATGATTTAGCCGAAGAGGTCCTCGCGCATGTAGCCGAACCAGCGGAAATCCTCGACGATCAGCTCGGGACGGCGCTCGTTGTCGTCGATCTGGGTCTGCAGGATGACCTTGCCCTTGTCCTGGAAGTCGCCGATCTTGTAGTCGAACTGGACATTGATGGCTTGCTGCGGATCGGCGCTGACCCACATGTAGCACAGGTTGTCGGGCAGGCTGTAGGCCGGCTCGCGCCCGGCGGCCCGCTCGGCGATGTAGCGGGCGACGATCTTGGCGTGGCGGTTGGCGACGTGGCCGGCCTTGGGGTAGAACAGGAACTGCGGCGAGACGATGCCGACGGCATCGCCGATGACATAGACGTCGCGGTCGTCCCTGAGGTTGAGGAACAGCGGATCGACGCCGCTCCATCCCGTCGGCTTGCCTTCGGCGTTCTTGCCGATGACGCCGGCCTTCCATGCCAGATCGCCGGCCTGGTGCGGGGCCATGAGGATGGCATGGTCGAACTTGAAATCGCCGGCGGCGGTCTTGATGCGCTGGTTGAAGGGATCGACCTCCTTGACCTGGGCGTTGGGCACGTAGGTGATCTGGTCCTTGTACAGTTCCTCGAAGGCCTGCCTGAAGCCGAGGCCGATGGGACGGATGCCGTCCTTGTGGTCGAGGATGGTGATGTGGCCCTTGATCTTCTTCGTCTTCAGGTGCCAGGCCAGCAGGCAGGCGCGCTCGTAGGGACTGGGCGGGCAGCGCTGCGGCGGCGGCGGCAGGGTCATGACGATCTCGCCGCCCTTGAAGTCCTCGATCGCCTGCTTGAGGCGGAAGTGCTCGGCATTCGGCACATAGGCGGCGGGGAAGCGCGCCCGCGTGGCTTCGGCGGCGCGGCGGTCGTTGCCGAACCAGGCCTCGTAGTTGTAGCGGATGCCGGGGCTGAGGATCAGGTAGTCGTAGTCGAGGCTGCCGGCGGCGGTGACCACGCGCTTCCTGTCGCGCTCGACGGCGAGGATCTCGGTCTGGATGAAGCGGTAGCCGTATTTTTCGGAAACCTTGAGGTAGTCGAAGGTGAGAAAGTTGGTGTCGACCTGGCCGACCAGCCACTTGTTGCTCATCGGGCAGGAGAAGAACACCGGATTCCTTTCCAGCACCACCACTTCCAGCTGCGGCGCCAGCTGCCGCAGCTGCTTGGCGGCGTTGAGTCCGCCCCAGCCGCCGCCGCAGATGACCACGCGCTGCGCCTTGCCTTTGGGCAGCAGGACATCGGTGGCACTGGTGATGAGGAAGGGCGCCGTCTGGGCCAATGCCGGAGGCATTGCCGCCGCTGCGACCAGGCCGCCCGAGGCGGCGAGAAAATTTCTGCGCGAAGAGCGCGTTTCATGTGTCATGCCAACTCCCGTTTGAAACAACCGCCGCGGAGCGGAAGCCACCGCGGCTTACGATGCAAGGGGACGAACCCCTTGCGGCCATAGGGCGGTACTCAGACCGCCGTCCGGCGCAGCGCCGCGGGCAAGCCCGCCAGCGCCGCACCAAATTCATTTTCTTCACCGGCTGCAAGGCAGCGCAGGTCGAGCAGCAGCGCGCCGTCGCCGATGCGGCCGATCACCGGTTTTGCCAATGCGCGCAGGCCCTGCTCGATGCGCTTGAGCACGCCGCCCTTCCTGCCTTGCGGCCGGATGGCGAAGCCGGAGGAGGGCAGGCGCTCGACCGGCAGCGAGCCGGAGCCGATCTGCGACATCAGCGCGACAACATCCACCGTTACCGGCAATGCGGCCAGCGCCGCCTGCAGCACCGGCAGCAGGCGTGCGGCCTGTGCCGCAATGTCGGCTTGCGGCCGCGTCAGCTGTCGCACCGCGGTGACGCGCAGGTGCAGCCTGTCGGGGTCGCGGTAGAGCGCCAGCACCGCCTCCAGCGCGGCGAGCGTCAGCTTGCCGACGCGCAGGGCGCGCTTCAGCGGGTTCTTCTTGATCTTCGCGATCAGGTCCCGGCGGCCGACCAGGAGGCCCGCCTGCGGCCCGCCCAGCAGCTTGTCGCCGGAGAAGGTGACAAGGTCGGCGCCGGCGGCGATGGCTTCGGCCGCTGTCGGCTCGTGCGGCAGGCCGTAGGCGGCAAGATCGGTCAGCGTGCCGCTGCCGAGGTCGATGACGAATGGGAGTTGATGCCGGTGCGCCAGTTCCGCAAGTTCGCTTTCGGCGACGGCATGGGTGAAGCCGTGTATGGCGTAGTTGCTGGCATGCACCTTCATCAGCAGCGCGCTGCGCGGAGTGATGGCTTCGGCGAAGTCCTTGAGATGAGTGCGGTTGGTGGTGCCGACCTCGACCAATTTCGCCCCGGCGCGGCTCATGATGTCGGGCACGCGAAAGGCGCCGCCGATCTCGATCAGTTCGCCGCGCGAGACGATCACCTGTTTCTTCTGCGCCAGCGTGTTGAGCAGCAGGAAGACGGCCGCGGCATTGTTGTTGACCACCGTCGCGGCTTCGGCACCGGTGAGTTCGCAGAGCAGGTCATCGACGACATGATCGCGGTCGCCGCGGCCGCCCGTTTCGAGGTCGTATTCCAGCGCGCAGGGACTGCGTGCGGCGGCGATCAGGGCCTGCACGGCTTCTTCAGGCAGCGGCGCGCGACCGAGGTTGGTGTGCAGCACCGTGCCGGTGAGGTTGAATACCGGGCGCAGCCTGGGCTGCATCTGCGCCGTCACGGCGGCGCCGACCCGTGCGACAAGCGCCGCGTCTGCGGGCAACGCGGCGCCTTCCCTGACGGCGGTACGGACCGCTGCCAGCAGGTCGCGGATCGCTGCAGTGACCACGGCGTGGCCATGGGCGTCGACCAGCGCTGCGAGTTCCGGGGCGCAGAGCAGGCGGTCGACCGAGGGCAACTGGGAGAGTGGGTTCATGATTTCACCCGGACCGGGCAGAAACGAGATGGAGAGATTGTAACGGCATCCACGCGGCTTCGCGCGGCAAGCGGAACATCCGCCTGCGGCACTTGATCCGGGTCATTCCGCATGGCCGGCAGCTGTGCCAATCTGCCGCAACCCCGTGGGTGCGAGTATCGTAGGGCGCAAGGGCGGTCTTGATCGAGGAAAACGAAATGACAGCGACGAATGCAGCGACAGATTCAGCGTGGCAAAAAATGCTGGGCATCGAATCGAGCCGGGTCAGCCATCGCGAGCGACTGGTGTCCGCGCTCGGCGGTTTTGCCGGCCTGCTCGCGGTGGCCCTTGTCAGCCACGCACTTGGCGGCGCCGCAGCGCAGCCGTTGCTGGTCTTTTCCATCGGCGCCTCGGCGGTGCTGTTGTTCGCCGTGCCGCACGGTGCCCTCTCGCAGCCCTGGCCGGTCGTCGGCGGGCACCTGGTTTCGGCATTGACAGGCGTTGCCTGCGCCCGCCTGGTACCGGATACGGGGCTTGCGGCAGCGCTCGCGGTAGGCCTTGCCATCGCCGCCATGCATTACCTGCGCTGCATCCATCCGCCGGGCGGGGCCACGGCGCTGGCCGCCGTTCTCGGCGGCGAGTCCGTGCGCGCCCTGGGCTTCGGCTTCGTCCTGTCGCCGGTGCTGCTCAATGTCTGCGTCATTCTGGCCGTGGCCGTCGCCTTCAACGCCGTGTTCCCCTGGCGTCGCTATCCCGCCTTTCTGGCACGTCGCGCCGCATCACCGCAAGCATCCGCTGCCGGCTACGCAGCGATTTCACACGAGGACTTTGTCTTTGCGCTGACGCAGCTGGATTCCTTCATCGACGTCTCCGAAGAGGATCTGTTGCGCATCTACGGTCTTGCCACCGGACGCCATCGTGCGCTGGAGGCGCAGGCGGCGGCGACCAAGTAGTCCGCTGCTCCTTGAACCCCGGGTACGGCCGCGAAGCGCATGGTAGGATTTTCCATGTCCAAGCAGATCGTCATCGTCACCCCGGCGCTGGCCGATGCCAACAACGGCAACTGGCAGACGGCCCGGCGTTGGCAGCAATTTCTCGCGCCGCTTTACCCGACGCGGCTGGCGAAGAGCTGGCCCGACGCCGAGGCCGACGGCGACGCGGCGATGATCGCGCTGCACGCGCGCCGCTCGGCGGCGTCGATTGCCGCCTGGCACGAGCAGCACGGTGGCAGGAATCTGGCGCTGGTGCTGACGGGTACCGACCTCTATCGCGACATCGATACGGATGCGGCGGCACAGCGTTCGCTGGAACTGGCGCGGCTGCTGATCGTGCTGCAGGAACCCGGCTTGCAGGCCTTGCCGCCCGCGCATCGCGCCAGGACGCGGGTCATCCTGCAGTCGGCCACGGCGCGTTGCCCGGCGCAGAAGACATCCCGCCACCTGCGCGCGCTGGCGGTGGGCCATCTGCGCGCGGAGAAGGCCCCGGCGACGCTGTTCGCGGCGGTGCGCCTGTTGGCGGAACGGCCCGACATCCTGATCGATCATGTCGGCGCCGCGCTCGAGCCCGCACTCGGCGCGCAGGCACGCCAGCTCATGGATGCCTGTCCCAACTACCGCTGGCTGGGCGGCCTGCCGCACGAGGAGGCGCGGCGTCGCATCCAGCGCGCCCATGTCCTGATCAACCCCAGCCTGATGGAGGGCGGCCCGCACGTGGTCATGGAAGCGGTCTGCAGCGGCACCCCGGTGATCGCCTCGCGCATCGACGGCAACCTCGGCATGCTGGGCGCGGATTACGAGGGCTATTTCGCCCAAGGTAATGCCGCCGGACTGGCCGCGCTGTTGGCGGCCTGCCGCGATGAGCAGGCGCAGCCGCGCGGCCTGCTGCAGCGCCTCGGCCGCCAGGCGCAGAGCCGGCGGCCGCTGTTTGCGCCGGAGGCCGAATGCGGCGCGGTGCGGCAACTCGCCGCCGATCTGCTGGCGGGCGGCGCTGCCGATGCGAAGAAGGGAAGGGCATGAACAAGAGCATCGACTTCTTTGACGCGCAATTCCGCGACCAGGTCAGCGCCGGCGAGCTGGCCCTCAATCCCTTTGAGACCATCGCGTTGCCCCATCTTCGCGGCCGGCTGCTCGATTTCGGCTGCGGCCTCGGCAACCTCGCCGTCGCTGCGGCAAGGCAGGGCTGTTCGGTGCTGGCGCTGGATGCCAGTCCGACCGCGATCGCGCACCTGCGCCGGCGGGCGGCAGCCGATGCTCTCGACATAGAGGCGATCGAGGCCGACCTGGCAAGCTACGCCCTGACGGAGGATTTCGACAGCATGGTTTCGATCGGCCTGCTCATGTTCCTCGACTGCGCCGCAGCGCATGCCCGCCTGGCCATGCTCAAGTCCCGCCTGCGACCCGGCGGCACGGCGGTGATCAACCTGCTGGTGGCGGGCACGACCTATCTCGACATGTTCGACGGTGCCGGCTACTGCCTGTTCGGGCGCGACGAACTGCAGGCGAGCTTTGACGGCTGGACGGTTCTGGACGAGGAGTTCAGCGACTTCGCCGCGCCGGGCGGGACGACAAAGGCATTCGTGACGCTGACGGCGAGGAAGCCGGGCTGATCAGCCGCCCGGCACCAGCAGCAGGTTCGGCCCGCTGCGGGAGTAACCCGCCTCGTCGACCAGGATGTCCAGCGCCAGCGTCGCAAGGTCGTCGGCCACCGGGTCGACGGCATCCTTTTCCGCATAGACGATCTTGAGATAGCTTTTGCAGGCCTCGCAGGTTTCGGCGCGCACGGCACCGGCGGCCTTGACGCTGTCGGTTTCGAGATGACGATAGCTGATGCCTTCGGTGGCATCGCAACTGCTGCATTTGACGCGCACCAGGTTCCATTCGGTGTTGCACAGGGCGCAATGCAGGTAGCGCAGGTTGCCGACCTCGCCGCCGCCGCGCACCACGCTGGCCACCGGCAGGAAGCCGCAACAGGGGCAGACGCCGGGGACGTCGAGCGCCGCGATTTGACTGCCGCCAAGGCGTGCGGCGCTGGCGGTCCAGAGCACCTGCAGAGCTGCCGCGACATAGGGCAGCAGCGCGGCATCCTCGCCGTACAGCTCGGTGTGCAGCACGCGTTCGGCCAGCGCCTCGATGCGTCCGGCATCGAAGCCGCCGAGCCGGGCGAGATCCAGCCGGGCGGCCTGCGGCGCTGCTCCGGCAATGGCTGCAGCGATCTGCCGCAGGCTGGCATGCCAGGCCGGATCGCGCGGCCAGGACTGGGCCGGCAGCGGCGGCATGCGGTGTTCGCGGGAGCGGGCCAGTTGCGTCGCATCAGGCAGCGCGGGCGTCGGCAGGGCTTGCAGCGCCTCGTGCTGGGCGCGCGTGATGGCGGCGAGGAAGCGCAGCCAGTCGCCCAGGCTGTGCCCGGCGGCCAACTGATCGAAGCGCTGCGCGCGGGCGGCGAAGATCGTCGTCGCATCCGGCGCGATGACGTGCGGCGGCTCGCTGCTCGACTTGATCGGGATGACGGGTTCAGTGGTTTTCATGGTCTATAAAAAACTCCGCGGGCCGAAGCCCGCGGAGGGTGGAGAAAGATCAGGCGTGACTCACGACTTGCCGGTGACCTGACGATACCACGCGCGGTGATGCTGCTTGGCCCAGGCGCGCGTCACCGTGCCGTACCACATGGCGCGTACGGTGCCCTTGACCCACGTCGCGGCATAGATGTGCACCATGATCATGGCAATCATGACCGCCGCCGTGGCGGCGTGCACCACGGCGCCGAAACGTACCGCATTCACCGGAAAACCGAAGTAGGCGCGCCACAGCAGAATCCCGGAAACGGCCAGCAGCAGCATGCACGCCGACATGGCCCAGAACATCATCTTCTGGCCGCCGTTGTACTTGCCCTGTTCCGGCATGTTGTGGTCGTCGCCGGCCATCATCTCCCCGGCCCGGGAAAGCCACTCCTTGTCCACCGGCGTCATGACGTTGAGTGCCCTGAAGCGCAGGAAGATGACCAGGAAGGATGCCGCCATCAGCACGCCGATGAAGGGGTGCAGGATGCGGGTCCAGACGCCGCCGCCGAACAACTGGGTCAGCGGCCAGAACGCCGGATGGAAAAATGCCAGCCCGGAGAGCGCGAGCAGGATGAAGCAGATGCCCACGACCCAGTGGTTGGCGCGCTCGTCCGCCGTGTAGCGTGCGAGGTCTTTCGGATTGCGGATCATTGTGCATCCTCCTTCTCGAGTTCATCCTCAAGTTCCTTGGATACTTCGTTCGGTCCCTTGGTGACGTAGTGGAACAGGGTGCCGAGCGCGACGGCGGCCATGGCCACGGTCGCCAGCGGCTTGGCAAAGCCCTTCCACAGCGACACCAGCGGGCTGATGCCGGGATCATTCGACAGGCCCTTGTAGAGTTCGGGCCGGTCGGCGTGGTGCAGCACATACATGACATGCGTGCCGCCCACTCCCGGCGGATCGTAGAGCCCGGCCTTGTCGTAGCCGCGCGACTTGAGATCGCCGATGCGTTTGGCGGCGTAATCCGTCATCTGCTCTTTCGAGCCGAACTGGATGGCGCCCGTCGGGCAGGCCTTGGCGCAGGCCGGAGCCTGGCCGACGGCGACCCGGTCGGAACACAGCGTGCACTTGTAGGCCTTGCTGTCCTCCGCAGAGATGCGCGGAATGTTGAACGGGCAGCCGGTGACGCAGTAGCCGCAGCCGATGCAGTTTTCCTGGTGGAAATCGACAATGCCATTGGCGTACTGGATGATGGCGCCGGGGGCCGGGCAGGCCTTGAGGCAACCGGGGTCGGCGCAGTGCATGCAGCCGTCCTTGCGGATCAGCCACTCCAGCTTGCCCTTCTCCTCGACTTCGGCGAAGCGCATCACGGTCCACGACTTGGCGGTCAGGTCGACCGGGTTGTCGAAGACCCCGGAGCAGCTGCCGACGTCGTCGCGGATGTCGTTCCATTCCATGCAGGCGGCCTGGCAGGCCTTGCAGCCGATGCAGGTGGAAACGTCGATCAGCTTGGCCACTTCCGTGGTTTGCCGGATGCCCGGTGCCGGCGTGGTCGTCGCCGAGCGGCGGGCGATATCTAAACTTTGCAGTGCCATGCTTAGTTACCTCCCTTTTCTTATGCCTTCTCGATGTTGACCAGGAACGCCTTGAATTCGGGCGTATGGGAATTGGCGTCGCCGACGAAGGGCGTCAGGGTGTTGGTGATGAAGCCGGGCTTCGCCACTCCCTTGAAACCCCAGTGGATCGGGATGCCGACGGTATGGACTTTCTTGCCATCCACGTCGAGCGCCTTGATGCGCTTGGTGACCACGGCCACCGCCTTGATGAAGCCGCGGTTGCTGCGCACCTTGACCTTGTCGCCGCTGGCGATGCCCTTCTCCTTCGCCAACTCCTCGCCGATCTCGACGAACTGTTCCGGCTGCAGCACGGCGTTGATCTTCGCGTGCTTGGTCCAGAAGTGAAAATGTTCGACGAGCCGGTAGGTGGTGGCGACGTAGGGGAAGTCCTTGGCCTTGCCGAACACCTCCATGTCCCCCTTGTACACCCGCGCCGCCGGATTGCTGATGACCTTGGGATGGTTGGGGTGGAAGGGATTCCTGTCCAGCGGCGTTTCGAAGGGCTCGTAATGCTCCGGGAACGGACCGTCGGCCAGAGCCGGGGCGAACAGGCGCGCAACACCTTCCGGATTCATGATGAAGGGCATCACGTTTTCTTCGGGCGCCGCGTCGGGGCGCATGTCGGGGACGTCGTTGCCGCCCCACTTGTCGCCCAGCCACTTGATTACCGAGCGCTTCGCATCCCAGGGCTTGCCGGCGACGTCGCATGAGGCGCGATTGTAGATGATGCGCCGGTTGGCCGGCCAGGCGAAGCCCCAGTTCAGGGTCTGTCCCAGTCCCGACGGATCGGCATTGTCGCGCCGTGCCGTCAGATTGCCGGCCTGCGACCAGGAGCCGCCATAGATCCAGTTGCCGCAGGAGGTGGAGCCGTCGTCGCGCAACTGGGCGAAGCCGGCCAGTTGCTCACCGGCTTTGGCCAGCACCTTGGTCTTGTCCTTGGGATCGAAGACATCGCCCAGCGCCTTGCCGGAGACTTCCATGAGGATCTCTTCCGGCGACGGCTTGTTGGCGATGCGATGCGGCCAGGTCAGGTTGAGGATGGGCTCGGGCAGCTTGCCGCCGTCCTTGGCGTACATCTCCTTCAGCTTGAGGAACAGCGAGGCCATGATCTCGATGTCGCCCTTCGATTCGCCGGGCGCATCCGCCGCCTTCCAGTGCCACTGGATCAGGCGTCCGGAGTTGGTGAAGGAGCCCGCTTCCTCGGCGAAGAGGTTGGCCGGCAGGCGGAACACCTCGGTCTGGATCTTGGCCGGGTCGGCCTCGTTGAGTTCGCCGTAGGACTTCCAGAACTCGGCGGTTTCCGTCGCCAGCGGGTCCATGACAACCAGATATTTAAGCTTGGCCAGGCCGTCGCCGACCTTCTTCTTGTTCGACACCGAAGCCAGCGGGTTGAAGCCCTGGCAGAAGAAGCCGTTGAACTTGCCCTGGAACATGCGTTCGAACATCGCCAGCACGTCGTAGGAGGTGTCCTTCTTCGGCAGCCAGTCGTAGGCGTAGTCGTTCTTGTCGGTCGCCGCCGCGCCGTACCAGGCCTTCTGCAGGCTGGTAAACCACTTCGGGAAGTTCTGCGGGAAGTTCATCTGGTTCGGCCGCAGCGCCTTCGGCGTACGTTTTTCCAGATAGGTCTTGCGGTCCACGTCCGCATCCAGCGGCGCGCCGATGTAACCGGGCAGGTTGTCCGAGTACAGACACATGTCGGTGATGCCCTGCACATTGGCGTGGCCGCGCAGCGCATTGATGCCGCCACCCGCCATGCCCATGTTGCCGAGCAGGGTCTGGATGATGGCCATGGTGCGGATGTTCTGCGAACCCACCGAGTGCTGCGTCCAGCCCAGGGCGTAAAGGATGGTCATGGTCTTGTCCGGTGCCGCCGTTTCGGCGATCAGCTCGCAGACCTTGAGGAAGGCATCCTTCGGCGTGCCGGTGACCTTGCTGACCAGGTCCGCGTTGTAGCGGCTGTAGTGCTTCTTCAGCAGCTGGAAGACGCAGTTCGGGTCCTGCAGCGTCTCGTCGACCCTGGCAAAGCCGTCCTTGTCGAGCTGGTACTTCCAGGTGTCCTTGGCGTAGTTGCGCTTCTCGGCGTTATAGCCGGAATACAGCCCGTCCTCGAACTTGAAGCCTTCGTCGATCAGGAAGCTCGCGTTGCTGTAGTTCCTGACGTAATCGTGGTGAATCTTGTCCTTCTCGATCAGGTAATTGATGACGCCGCCGAGGAAGGCGATGTCGGAACCGGGACGGATCGGCGCGTAGAAGTCGGCCACCGCCGCCGAGCGGGTGAAGCGCGGGTCGACCACGGCCAGCTTGGCCTTGCGGTCTTTCTTCGCTTCAATCGCCCACTTGAAACCGCAGGGATGCGCTTCGGCGGCATTGCCGCCCATCACCAAAATGAAGTCGGCATTCTTGATGTCGACCCAGTGGTTCGTCATCGAACCACGCCCAAATGTCGGACCCAGACTGGATACCGTGGGGGCGTGTCAGATGCGTGCTTGCGTGTCGAAGGCTACATTGCCGAGCGAGCGGAGAATCTTGTGGGTGAGGTAGCCGGCTTCGTTGTTGGCCGCGGACGAAGCGAGGAAACCGGTGGTGTTCCAGCGGTTGACCGTCACGCCGTCGGCATTCTTTTCGACGAAGTTGGCATCGCGGTCCTTCTTCATGTGGGTGGCGATGCGGGTGATCGCGTCATCCCATGAAATGCGTTTCCATTCGCTGCTGCCGGGCTCGCGCACTTCCGGGAACTTGAGCCGGCTGGGGCTCTTGACCATGTCGAGCAGGCCGGCGCCCTTGGGGCACAGCGAGCCGCGATTCACCGGATTGTCGGGGTCGCCCTCGATGTGGATGATGTCCGCTTTCGCGTTCTTGGACTTGTCGCCCGTGGTGTAGATCAGAACCCCGCAGCTCACCGAGCAGTAGGGGCACATGTTGCGGGTTTCCGTGGCGCGGGCGAGCTTGAAGCTGCGCACCTCGGCCAGGGCCGACGTCGGCGAGAATCCCATCAGGGCGATGGAAGACCCGCTCAGGCCGGCGCCGCAGACCTTGAAGAACTGCCGCCGTGTAACTTGCATTGCTGTCTCCTCTGCAGAAATGGAAACCCGGAGCGGCTGCTCCGGACCGATCTGCTCTTTGGCAGATTCTCTATTTCTTTGGGCATAGTACTCTGACTTGTGGCGACGGATTGTCGCGGCGCAGCAAGAGCACGCGGAGCACGTGCAGGAGGGATGTTGCAGGCGGTCGCCGGTCCGCCGCAGCGGAGCGGCGCCGCCCCGGCATGGGGAAGTTCGGGTTAGCGCTACATCAGGTTGAACCGCCGGCCGAGCAGCCGGCCGAATAGCCGGTCAGCCGCCGGGAGCGCTGAAGCGTTTCTCGATTTCGGCCGCCGGAATGTATCCGCCGACGCGTTCGCCGCCGGCGAAGAAAATCGCCGGGGTGCCGTTGATGCGCAACTTGCGGCCGAGTTGCAGCGTCTTGTCGAGGCCAGTGGTGTCGCACTTGGCAGGCACGGCAGGCAATGCCTTGCCGTTGTTCATCCAGTCGGCCCAGGCTCTGGACTTGTCCGGCGCACACCAGATCGCCTTGGATTTTTCGACGGAATCATCGCCCAGCACGGGATAAAGGAAGGTATAGACCGTCACATCCTTCAAGCTCAGGATGTCTTTCGCCAGTTTCTTGCAATAGCCGCAGTTCGGATCCTCAAACGTCACCATGACGTGTTTTCCGGAACCGCGCACCTGCTTCACGGCAAGCTCAAGCGAGCCCGTGACGAGTGCCTTTTCGATATCCTTGACACGCTCTGCCGTGAGGTTCCTGCCCGTCTTTACTTCCATCAGATTGCCGAACATCAGGTAACCGGCCTTGTCGTCGGCGTAGAACACCTGACCGTCTGCGGTGACTTCCCAGATGCCGGTGATGGGCGCCTTCACCATCTTTTCGACCTTGCCTATCCGGGCTTCGACGGCTTTTCTCACATCGGCCTCGTCGGCAACGGCGGCAAGGGACACACAGGCCAGAGCGGCGGCAAGCAGAGGTAGTTTCATCAGTTCTCCAGAGGGGGCAGGATGCCGGCGATTCAGGACGCGAGTGCGTAGCGGACCAGCAAGTCCTTTATGACCGGCAAAGCGTTGGTGAGGTTCAATCCGAAATTGCGCAGACGGGTGAGAGAGTCGGTTGCCGGGAGAAAGAGGTCTTGCAGGCTATCAGTCACCGTTTGCAAAGTCACTACAGCCTCCTTGCGTGCCCGTTCGTAGCCGCGCAGCAGCGCCAGATCGCCGCAATCGACGTGTCCGGGCTTGTCGCACAGCACGCTTGCCAGAACCTTCGCGTCCTGAAAACCCATGTTGATGCCGTGGCCGGAAAGCGGATGGATGGTATGCGCCGCATCGCCGATCAGCGCCAGTCGCGGCGCCACGGTGTTCGGCGCGCGCATCAGGCGCAGCGGAAAGCCGGATGGCGGCGTAATCAGTTCCAGGTCGCCCAACTGCATATTGCCCGCCGCGGCGACTCGGGCGCACAGCGCGGCAGGATCCAGCGCCAGCAGTTCGCGTCCGTGGTATTCACCGGTAGACCAGACCATCGACATGCGATTGCCGGGCAGGGGCAGCCAGGCCAGTACGCCGTCCTCGCGGAACCACTGAAAGGCCGTGCCGCGATGCGGCAGCCCGGTGGCGAAGTTGGCCACCACGCCCAACTGGTCATAAGGGTTGAAGCGCACGCCGATTCCTGCCGCCGAGCGGGTCCAGGATTCGGCGCCATCGGCAGCAACGATCAGGCGCGCGGCAAGGCTGCGGCCGTCTTCCAGTGTCAGTTGCGCCGCATCGGCGGCAAATGTCAGCGCTTGCGGGCGCGCCGGACAAAGCAGCGTCAGGTTGCCCTGGCGCTTGACCGTCTCCCACAACTCGCGCTGCATCGACGAGGACTCGAGGATCCAGGCCAGTTCCGATACGCCGCTGCCATAGGCGGAGAAATCCAGGCGGCCGCCGGCGTCGCCGTGAATTTCCATGGTCCGCACCGCTTCCATGCGTGCAGCATCCAAGTGGCGCCAGACACCTACCTCATCGAGGAAGCGCGCATTGGCCGGGCTGATTGCGTAAACACGTGAATCCCATCCCTCCGGGATGGCCGGCGCCTGTCCTTCTACCAGTGCCACCGACAAACTCGAACGGCGCAAGGCCGCCGCCAGCGCCAGACCGGCCAGACCGCCACCCACAATTACGATATCGAAGTCCATGCCCCGATTGTCGCCTACCGGGGCTTGCCTTGACAAGCCGGGCGTGCGGCGACGATAATTCCGCCCCTTTGGTGATGTAGCTCAGTCGGTTAGAGCATCGGATTCATAATCCGGGGGTCGGTGGTTCAAGTCCACCCATCACCACCAGTAATACCAAGGCCTCCAGCGATGGGGGCCTTTTTCGTTTTCGGCTGGGGTTACGCCGGGGTTACATCTCCGAATGACTGTAACCCCGCTTGGGGCACTGACGGACCTACTTTGTCACCGATATCCGGAACAGAAGCTTGTGAAGATCCCAGCCCGCTGGTATGCGGCTTTGGGCTGCCCTTTGAGCGGGTGAGGAGCGGGTGAGCGGCTCCGGAAGACCGTAAGGAGCAACATGCATAATGCATAGTCAATGGCCGGTCCGCTCAGTTTGCCGGCGGATAGAGATCCAATGCTGAAAATGTATGTTGCCTTTGACCAACATGGGGTGAAGCACTTGCTGTCTGCTACCGAATATAGACCCGGCCCGGATGCTTTTCTGCGGGTATTATCCGGCGACAGGGGTTCCGGGATGGCGCACGAGGTACACGGGTTTTGGCGGCAAACCTGGTCCTCTGCCCCGAAGGTTCATGGACCAACAACATACATACATACATACAGAGGAGAACGGCAATGATGCATTTCAGGACAACATTCACAGCCATTGGCGTGGCCCTGCTAGTGGCTGCGTGCGGCGGCGGAAGCAATGACGCGGGGTCTTCTGCCGCCAAGGTCACCTCGCTAAAGGTCATGGGCGACAGCCTGGCCGACAGCGGGACTTTCGGCGGACTAAAATTCACGGTGCAGGGTGCGGACACCAAGATTTATCCTGAACTCGTTGCGCAGAGTTACGGGCTCACACTCTGCAGCGCGTATGCCGGAAACCCGGCGACCGGGATAATCGGCACCTCGACGGCGCCAGGCTGCAGCAACTACGCTGTGGGTGGCGGCAGAATCAACTATTACGCGGCTCCTACCGCAAAGTATTCAATAGTTCAGCAGCTTCAGGACGCTTCGGCGAGCGGCAACTATGCGGCCGGCGACATGCTCTTGATCGATGGTGGCGGCAATGATGCGGCCGACCTCGTGGGCGCGTATCTGGGCGCATCAACAGGTGTCAACGGCGTCGCGGCCTACACCAGCTTCCTCGGCACGGTGCTGACCCAGGCCGATGTGGGGAGCGCGGTGAGTCTGGGCTCGATTGGCATGGCTGTCGCAGGAAATCAATACATGCTGGGACTGGCAGACAAGTTTGCCAATGCGATCACGACCTATGCGCTCGATCGCGGAGCACAGCGCATCGTTATCCTGAACATGCCGGGCGTCACCAACACGCCGAGATTCCAGATGGTGCTTGGCGGTATCGAAGCCGCCAGGGGGGCTCAGGGGCGTGCGGATGCCGAAGCCCTGTTCAAGAGCTGGATCGAATCCTTCAACGCTCGACTCGCTGCCCGGTTTGCCGGAAATTCGAAGGTGGCAATAGTGGATTTCTACACCACCTTCAACAACTGGGTTGCGAATCCGGCTCAATATTCCTTTGCCAATGTAAGGACGCCGGCTTGCCCGCCCACGGGATTGGGTTCCGATGGTCTTCCTACCTACACTTTCCCGACCTGCACCAGCACCGCGCTGTCGGCCGCACCGCCCGCCGGTGTGACCACCGGTGCCGGCTGGTGGAAAACCTACTTGTTCTCGGACGGCTTCCATCCCACTCCCTACGGACACCAGTTGGCCGCCACCGTGATTTCCGACACTCTGAAGAGTGCGGGCTGGATATAGACAACGATGTTTGACGCCCCCGCACATGCGGGGGTTTCCCCAACCCCCGCATACGCGGGGTTTCGATGTGATGATGAAGGAAGCGAACCGCCATCGATCTTTTCGATGATGCGATTCGCATTGCCTTATCCGCATCAACTTTTCCATCGCCGTCCATCGTCCGGGCGCCACGTTCAATTTGCTCGGCGCCCGGGGGTGTCGCGTCTGCCGGTTTCCGATCTGCGGCACGAAAGGCGCGCCATGACAGGGTCGGCAATTGACATCGGACGCAGCAGAAAACCATGTAAGTGTGATGGTTATCGCGGCCAGCCGTCGGCATTGAAGCCACCGGAAAAACCATGCTGCAGATTCCGCCAAAATCAGGGGCGAAACGCCACGGGGCGGGGCTAAGAAGGCATAATGCGAGCTTAAAGTTCGTCCGCCGCCTTTCCCTGTTCGTGCGCTCGAGGTGCATGGCAACGTTCATAATGGGGATGGGGTGTTTGCAGCAGTGCGAACCGACCGACAACCTGCGGCCTCCTCAGATGAAAGCGACCAAAAGAATGGCAAAGTACCCTGGCATTCCCAGCGTTATCCATGGCAACGGTGCCGTGGCCCATGTCATGGGCCACGTCTGCGGCGGCGTGATCGGCTACCCGATTACGCCCTCGACCGAAATATCCGAAATTTATGAATCCGTGAGGGCCGACGGCGGCGTCAACATCTGGGGCCGGCATCCATTTTTCTTCAGCCCCGAAGGCGAGCATTCTGCCCAGAGCGGCGCGCTCGGGGCGTCGCTCACCGGCGGTCAGTTCATCTCCAACGCATCGTCGAGCCAGGGCATTCTGTACGGACTCGAATCGCATTACGTCACGGTCGGCAAGAAGGTCGGCGGCTTCGTGCTGCAGGTCGCGGCGCGCGTGGTTTCAAAGCATTCGCTCAACGTCATGGCCGGACATGATGACGTCTATGCGCTGCTCTCTTCCGGCTACACGATTCTGTTCGGCGCCAACCCGCAGGAAGCCGCCGATCTGGCGGCGATCTCCTATCGTGTTTCCTCGCTGGCGCTGTTTCCGGTGGCCAACGCGATGGATGGTTTCGCCACCAGCCACATGCTGAGCGAGGCGCTGCTGCCGGAGTCCGAGTTGCTCAAGGAATACCTCGGCGATCCCGGCGGCCGCATCAAGGCGCCGACGCTGGCGCAGGAGATGGTGTTCGGTTCCAAGGGCCGCGTGTTCCAGTTGCAGAATTATCTGTCCCGCCACAAGGCCGAAATCGAGCCCGCCAACCTGGCGTTGGCCCAGAGCTATCTGGCGGCCAACGCCGCCGCCATTGAAAAGGACAACGATGGCGCGCTGGTGGCCAAGACCTTCGGCTGGATGCCCAGGGAACTGCACGGACCGTGGCGCCGGCAGTGGCAGAACGCGCACGAGAAGGGAACCCGCCAACGGGTGCCGGCACTGGTCGATTCGCATAACCCCGGACTCACCGGCGCGGTGCAGAACCAGCCCGACTTCCAGGCCGGTGCGGTCGACCATCGCACTCACTTTGCCAACGCGGTTCCGGGTTTCGTGCGCCAGGCGATGGACGAATATGCAGAACTGACCGGGCGCCGCTATTCACCGGTGCACACCTTCATGTGCGATGACGCCGAGACCGTCATGGTAGGACTCGGTTCGGTCACCGACGACGTCGAGGCCGTGGTGAGTTACCTGCGCGGCAAGGGGCAGAAGGTCGGCCTGGTCGCCATCAAGCTGTTGCAGCCGTTTCCCGAAGCCGAACTGGTTGCCGCACTGGCGGGCAAGAAGGCCGTCACGGTACTCGAGCGCTGCGACCAGACCGCGCTCACCACCATGGTCACGCAGGCCCTGTTCAAGGCGCGCGAAAACGCCGAGCAGTCGCGCCATGCCGACATCCCGGCGCTGAGCGTGGTGCCGACGGTGACGACCGCGATCTTCGGCCTTGGCGGCCACGACCTGCAACCGCGTCATCTGATCGCGGCGTTCAAGAGCATGGCCGCCGGCGCCAGCGCCCCGCTGATCTATCTGGGCTCGCAGTTCTTCGCCAAGAATCCGACGCCGCGGGTTGCCGAACTTCAGGCGCGCCTCAAGCAGGCTTACCCCGAGACCGAACGCATGGCGCTCGAGACCGAAGAAAATCCCCGGCTGCTGCCGGACGCCGCCTTCCGCGTACGTTTCCACTCGGTGGGCGGTTACGGCACGATTGCCTCGGGCAAACTCCTGACCGACATCCTCGCCGGCGTCCTGGGCATGCACTCCAAGTCGGCGCCGAAGTACGGCTCGGAAAAGAGCGGCGCGCCGACCAACTACTACATCACCCTGAGTCCGGAGCCGATCAAGATCACCAACGCCGATCTGGAAGACGTCGAGATCGTCATTTCCCCCGACCACAAGGTATTCAGCCACACCAACCCCCTGCTCGGGTTGGCGCAGGGCGGCACCTTCATCCTGCAGACCAGCGCCACGGCCGAACAGGTCTGGCAGGAAATGCCGGCTGCCGCGCGCAAGACCATCCGCGACAGGAAGATCGGCTTTTTCATCATCGATGCCTTTTCCGTGGCGAAGAAGCATGCACCGACTCCGGAACTGGAAATCCGCATGATGGGCATCGCCTTCATCGGCGCCATTGCCGGTCATGTGGCCCGGGTTTCCGCCGGCGCCTCCGCCGAAGTCATACTGGAAAAAATCCGTCAGCAGATTTCCAAGAAGTTCGGCGCCAAGGGCGGCGACGTCGTCGTCGGCAACATGGCGGTGATCCGCGAGGGGATCGAGGCGACACGCCGGGTCGACTACGAATCCGCTGCATTCGCCAGTGTCGAAGCCAGGCCGGTGACGATCCCGATCCGCAGCGTGGCGCTGTCGGCCTCGATGTGTGGCTCCTCGGGCACGGCGGCCTGCGGCGGCCTGTTCGATCGCGAGTATTACGATGACATGATTGCCAGCCAGTTCCGCGAAGGCACCATGAGCGAAGCGCCGGTGCTGCCGGGAACAGGCCTGTTCATGCCGCCGGGCACCGCTGCCGCCAAGGACAAGGGGCTGTTCCGCCGCACCGTGCCCGAGTTCCTGGCCGACGTGTGTACCGGCTGCATGGAGTGCGCCGTGGTCTGCCCGGATGGTGCGATTCCGAATACCGTGCATGACATCAGTGATCTGCTGGCGACGGCAATCCGCCAGATCGACGTCAGCGCAGCGCAGCGAGAGGCTTTGCAGGAGCGCGTCGCCGCGCTGGCCGGCCTGGTGCGCGAAACCTACAGCCAGAGCAAGCATCCGCGGCCCTTGCACGAAATCGTCGCCGATGCGGCGTCCAGGCTTGAAACCGAAAATCCTGCCGTGTTGCGCGACTTCGGCAAGGTCGCCGCGGTGCTGGCGGTGTATCCGGTGGCCAAGTCGCGGCTGTTCTTCGACGTCATGGAAAAGGAGCAGGCGGGCAGCGGCGGCCTGTTCTCGGTCAGTGTCGATCCGTGGAAGTGCACCGGTTGCCAGGAATGCGTCGATGCCTGCGGCCCCGGCGCGCTGGTAACGCGCGAGCAGGATGCGGCGCTGCTGGAAACCATTCAGGCCCGTTTCGAATTCCTCACCAAGACCGCCAACACGCCGGCGCGCTTCACCGAGGACGCCATCAGGCCGGGCGGCAAGATCAAGTACCTGCTGCTCGACCGCGCCAACTATTACGCCACCACCGGCGGCCACGGCGCCTGCCGCGGCTGCGGCGAGGTCACCGCGATACGTCTGGTCATGGCCACCAACCGCGCCATCACCGATCAGCGCAAGCGCGACCACATCCGCGACCTGGAGGGCCTGCTCGGGCGCCTCGCCATCAAGCAGGCGACGCTGGGGGACAAGGAGGGCGTGCGGCGGCTGCGTATCGGCAAGGTCATCGCCCTGCTCGAAAAGCGGCTCTACTACTACGAAAGCGGTCCGACCGGCAACGGCCCGTGCGGCGCCGTGATCGCCAACTCGACCGGCTGCAGCAGCGTCTATGCCTCGTCGTTCCCGTTCAACTGCTACAACGATCCGTGGGTGAACAGTCTGTTCCAGGACGCCCAGCCGCTGGCCAAGGGCATCTTCGAAGGCATTTCGGCGCACACCGCCGGCGACGTGCGGGCGCTGCGCATGGCACGGCTGGAACTGGATGACGCCTACGAGCCGGAGAAGCATGAAGCGGTCTTGCGTCACCTGCAGTGGAACCAGTTTACGGTGGAGGAACTCGGCCTCATGCCGACCGTGATGACCATCGGCGGCGATGGCGCCACCTATGACATCGGCTTCGGCGCGCTGTCGCGCATCCTGGTGACCGATACGCCGATCAAGATCATGGTGCTGAATACCGGGGTCTATTCCAATACCGGCGGCCAGGCTTCCACGGCCAGTTTCCTCGGCCAGGATTCCGATCTTGCGCGCATCGGCACCGCCTACCCGGGCAAGCATGAACATCGCAAGGAATTCGGCCTGCTCGCATCCTTTCATCCCAACGTCTTTGTCGTCTCCACCAGCGCGGCGCTGCAGGGCCACTTCCTCAAGAACACGATGGAGTTCCTCAACTACACCGACTCGCCGGCCGTGATGGACGTCTACACGCCTTGTCAGCCCGAGCACGGCATCGCCGACGACGCCTCGGACAGCCACGCCCGGCTGGCGGTCAGAAGCCGCATGAACCCGGTGTTCGTCCATGATCCGCGCCGCGGCAACACGCTGCACGACTGGTTCGTCTTGGACGGCAACCCGGATCCGGAAAAGACCTGGACCACCATGTCGCTTGAATACAAGGACGAAGCCGGCAAGCAGAAGAAGCTGCAGATGACGCTGACGCCGGCCCACTTCGCCCTGGGCGAGAACCGCTTCAAGAAGCACTTCCGCCGGCTCGACCCGGCCGATGTCGAGGTGGTGCCGATCGAGGACTTCATCAACCTGAGCAAGACCGACCGCAAGGGACGCACCCCGTACATCTGGACCACGGATACCAACCAGCGCCTGGTGCGGCTGAGCGTGTCGGGGGTGGTCATCGAACTGGTTGAAGAACGCCGCAAGTACTGGCAGATGCTGCAATACCTGGGCGGCCAGAATGTCGCCGCGCGGGATGCCTCGCATCTTGCCAGCATGGAGGCGATCCAGGCCGAGTACCGCAAACTGGTGGAGTCGCGCGACTCGACGCTCGACCTGATAGCCCGCGCCATGTCGGAACTTGGGACAGTCAAGCTGCCGCCCGCCGCCGCTGCAGACCGGGAGCCCCTGGTGACTTACGCGATCGAGGACCGTGCCAAGTGCACCAACTGCAAGATCTGCTACCAGGACCTGTCCGAACTGTTCGAGAAGACCATGATAGAGGTCGACGGCGTCAGCAAGGAGGTCGGCCAGTTGATTCCCGGCGTGCTCGATCGCGTCGAATCGTCGCCGGAATTGAAGCTTCGCATCAGGCGCGTCGCAGCCAGTTGCGAAGGGGAGATCATTCGATAAGCGCGGCCTCCAGAATCGGCGCGGCCGCCGCTTGTCCGGGTTCGTGCCGGAAGCGGCATCAGTCCATGGAATGGTGCCAGGTGACAGTGCGGAACCGGAAAGGGATATGGCAGATAGCAGCAGCGGCGATCCGGCGACGGAATCCCGCCTGACACCTCAGCTGACGGCGGCGGGACGTCCCGCCACCGTGACCGTCGATGCCGTCAACGAACATGGCGCGGCGGTTCAGGCGTGCATTCCGGGAGAGCACCCGCTGACGCTGTATCTCGACAAGCGCGAGATCGTTACCCTGATGACCCTGGGCGCTGCGCCCGAATCACTGGTGCTGGGTTATCTGCGCAACCAGCGGCTGGTTGCGAGGCTGGACGACATCGCCGCAGTCCAGGTCGACTGGGAAACGGACTCGGCTGCCGTCACCACGCGCAGCGGCAACGCCGATGTCGGGCAGCGCCTGCAGCGGCGCACCGTCACCAGCGGCTGCGGGCAAGGAACCATGTTCGGCGACTTGATGGAGAGCCTCGACGAAATCGATCTGCCCGACGATGTCCGCCTCGACGCCGCGACCCTCGCCGCGTTGCTCGACAATGTGCGCCGGCAGGACTCGATCTACAAGGCGGCCGGAGCCGTGCATGGCTGTGCCCTGGCGGCATCCGACGGCGAAATCCTGATGTTTGTCGAGGATGTCGGCCGCCACAATGCGGTCGATGCGATCGCCGGCCAGATGTGGCTGAAGAACATGCGCGGTGGCGACAAGCTGTTCTACACCACCGGCCGGTTGACCTCGGAAATGGTCATCAAGACCGCGCAGATGGGCATCCCGTTCATGATCTCCCGGTCCGGCCTCACCGGCATGGGTCACGCCATTGCCCGCAAGATCGGACTGACGGTGATCGGTCGTGCCACCGGCAAACACTATCTGCTGTTCTCCGGCGAGCATAGATTCGAGTACGACGGTGCGCCGGCCAAAGCCGGATCGCCGGCCTGATCCGATCCTCGCTGCTGTCATAGTTGCGGGACGGGCATGAGCGCAACCATCCAGACATTCGAACTGGCCATTGCCGACGAGGTGCTCGCCGAACTGCGATCACGATTGGCGAGGACGCGCTGGCCGGAGCGCGAAACCGTCGACGACTGGAGCCAGGGCGTACCGCTCGAGCGGATCAAGGCGCTCTGCGATTATTGGAGGTGCGACTACGACTGGCGGCGCTGTGAAGCGCGGCTCAATGCATCGGGTCAATACCAGACCGGCATCGATGGTTTGCGCATCCATTTCCTCCACGTCCGGTCAAAGAACCCTGATGCCGTGCCGCTTATTCTCACCCACGGATGGCCGGGGTCGGTGGTCGAGTTCCTCGACGTGATCGGCCCCCTGACAGATCCCGTCGCCCATGGCGGCGATGCCGCGGATGCATTCCACGTCGTCGTGCCGTCGCTGCCTGGCTATGGTTTTTCAGACAAGCCGCAGACCACCGGCTGGGGCGTCGAGCGGATTGCCGCGGCGTGGGTCAGTTTGATGAAGCGGCTCGGGTATGAGCGCTTCTTTGCCCAGGGAGGCGACTGGGGGGCGGCCGTTACCACCGCCATCGGCATGCTCGGCGCGCCCGAATGCGCCGGAATCCACCTGAACATGCCCCTGATATATCCGGAAGCGGCAGATCCGGCACAACTCACCGCAGCGGAACAAGCGTCAGTTGCCTCACTGAAGTTCTATCGTCGCAGCGACTCGGGCTACGCCAGAATCCAGAACACCCGGCCGCAGACGCTCGCCTACGGCCTGACCGACTCACCGGCCGCACAAGCCGCATGGATCTACGAGAAGTTTTATGCCTGGACCGACAACCGCGGCGAGCCGGAGCATGCTCTGACGCGCGATGCCATGCTGGACAACATCATGCTCTACTGGCTTCCGGCGAATGCCGGCTCGGCGGCCAGGCTGTATTGGGAAAGCCTTGCGTTCTTCAAGGCCCGGCCGCTGACGCTACCTGTCGGCGTAAGTATCTATCCCAGAGAAATTTTTCGCCCCTCGCGGCGCTGGGCAGAGCGCTACTACGCCAACATCATTCACTGGAACGAGCTCGACAAGGGCGGGCACTTCGCCGCATTCGAACAGCCGGAACTGTTCGTTGCGGAACTGCGAAACTGTTTTCGCAGGATCCGGTCCGCCTGATGTCGCACCGGATTTGCCGGGGCTTCCGTGCCGTCGCTCAACCGACCGGTTTGACGAAGACAAGCCGCTGCGAGGGCTTGAACCCGGCGTCGTAGAAAAACCTGAGCAGCCGGAAATCCTTGCTTGCGACAACCGTCTCGACCCGCTCGACACGCAGTTCGGCAAGATCTGCAAACAATTGCGATAGCAGGGCATGACCGATACCCCGGCGCGAATAGTCGGGGTCTACGCCTATGGTGTCCAGCACTGCAACAGGTTCAGTGCGACCATAATCGCCGAAATTGGTACGCGCCATGACAAAACCGGCAGCTACGCCATCAACGCGCGCAACCAGTGAAACGCGCGCTGCAGAATCCTTCATCGCCTCATCAACCAGTTCATAGAAAAAGGCCTCGCGCCGCTGGCCGCCGACCCCCTTATCGATGCGAACAACGTCGTACAGGTCGTCGGGCCTCAATGTACTCAAGTCCATCCTGTTACGCGCGAGTGCTGCAGAATTCTTGCCTTCATGCAGCGCAAGCTTGCGGTCTGTTACCTGACAGTCGGCAACAAGTTCGCTTCCCAGTTCGAAGCCTGCGTGATCGAGGAACTGCGTGATCGCGTGATCGCGCCAGGATGCGGTAGTGCGGATTTGGACCAGTTTGAGGCGCCTGGCTTCGTCTTCAAGCTTGGACAGCAGCGCAGAACCGATATTCTGCCCGCGCACCTCCGCTGCAACGGTAAACGCTTCGAGTCTGAGTACGGGTTCGGTGCGTCCGAACTGCCCTTGCGTTTGGCGCGCCATCATGAATCCGACCAGCTTTCCGTTCTGCTCCGCGCCGAACTGGACGTATAGCGCCGGCCGTGACTTCGCCGTCTTCAAGCGTCGCTCGAAATAGGAAGTGCGGGGATGACCGACGGCTGCGGCGTCCATGTCGACGACCGCCTCGAAGTCCTCCGCAGTTAGACGGCGAATCGTCAGACCATTCATTTGCTGCTGATCAATAGTGTCCACCGCGAATCCTCAAGTGTCAGGCTGCAGCCCGGTGTTTGAACTGACGAAACTCTTCATGACGAATGAACGGGACGTCCCTGTCCGGGGAAGCGCGACCTACGTTGTCACAGGTGCAGGCATGATCGGAATCACCCGCTTGGGTTTAGGCGCCTTCTTGACCTTGACCGCCTCCTTGCGTTGTCCTGGAAACGCCAGGGCTTCGGTCAGCAGGTAGGCCGCCTGGGCGTAGGAAGTCGGGCAGATCGCAAAGCATTCCTGGCAGTCCCAGCATTCCTTCCTGGCGACTTCCGGAATAAAGCTGATTTCACGCCGGGCGCCGTTGTCGATGAAGCCGACGGCGTTCTTCTGCTTGACCTCGTTGCAGTAGCGCACGCACAGGCCGCAGACGATGCAGAATGAAGCCGACCGCTCGAAACGGTCGCGGTCGGCGCCGTACTCTTCGGCCATCCGGATCAGTTCAGGTGAGTCGGGCGCATGGGCCATCAATTCTTCGACCAGCACCTTGCGAATCTTGTCCACCTTCTCCGAACGGGTGCGCACGACGATGTCCTTGGCCACCGGATAGACGCAGGACACGACATAGCTGGTCCAGCCGCGCGCTTCGACTTCGACCATGCACAGGCGGCAGCCGCCGAAGGCCTCCAGTTTTTCGTGGTGGCACAGCGTAGGAATGTGGATGCCTTCCTGTTGCGCCGCCTGCAGGACCGTCATGCCGGCCTTGGCCTTGACTTCCTTGCCATCGATGGTGAGGACGATTTCAGTCATTTGTTGTCACTCCCGCCGGCGCTGCTAACAATCCGCGATTCATACTCGGGCTTGAAATAACGGAACATGCTCTTCAGCGGGTCGCCGGAGGTCTTTCCCAGCGCACACAGGCTGGCCACGCCTGTGACCTCGATCAGATCCTCGAGGAGTTCCAGATCGCCCTTCCTGCCCTGTCCCTCGGTAAGCCGGGTCAGGATCTGCAGCATCTGTTGCATGCCTTCGCGACAGGGCACGCACTTGCCGCAGGACTCGTTGACCAGAAAGTCCATCAGATAGCGCGCCACCTCGATCATGTCGGTGTCCTCGTCCATCAGCAGCAGGCCGCCGGCGCCGATCGGCGCGCCCAGCTTGGACATGCCATCGAAGTCGAGCGGTGCGTCGATCAGGTCGGCCGGGATGGAGCCGCCCATGGCGCCGCCGAAGTGTATGGCCTTGAGGGTCTTGCCATCGCGCACACCGCCGCCGATGTCAAACACGAGAGTGCGCAGCGGCGTACCCATCGGCACTTCCACGATGCCGCTGTTCACCACATTGCCCGACAGGGAGATCAGCTTGGTGCCCTTGCTCTTCTCGGAGCCGATGCTGGTGAACCATTCGGCGCCCTTGCTGATGATCTGCGGTACGTTGGCCCAGGTCTCGACGTTGTTGAGATTGCTCGGCTTGTCCCAGATGCCGTTGACCGAGGTGCGGATGTACTTCGGTCGCGGTTCGGGCGCATTGCCCTCGATCGAGCGCATCAGGGCCGACGACTCGCCGGAGACAAAGATGCCGACGTCGAAGTGCAGTTCGCACTCAAAGTTGAAGCCGGAGCCGAGGATGTTCTCGCCCAACAGGCCGTATTCCGTGGCCTGGGCCAATGCCTGCCTGACGTGCTTTTCCAGCAGCGGCATGTCGTGCCGGGTGTACATGAAGCCCTTCTGCGCGCCGATGGCGTAGGCGCCGATGATCAGGCCTTCGAGGATCTTGTGCGGGTTGCCGGTGAGCATGGCACGGTCCATGAAGGCGGCGGACTCTCCTTCATGACCATTGACGATGACATACTTGGTCTTCTCCGGCGCATTTCGGGTGGTCTCCCATTTGGATCCCGCCGGAAAGCCGCCGCCGCCGCGGCCGCGCAGATTGGCTTTCTTCACTTCGGCGAGGACCTGCTCCGGCGTCATGGTGGTCAGGGCCTTGACCAGTCCGGCATAGCCACCGACCGCAAAGTAGTCGTCGATGCGCATCGGGTCGATCTTCGGGTTGTCGCCGATCAGGAGGCGCGTCTGGTGCTTGTAGAAAGGCACCTCGCTCATGTGCACGGCCTTGGCGCCGGTAGCCGGATCCTTGTACACCAGGCGCTCGACCACCTCGCCTTTGAGTGTGGCCGCAATGATCTCGGGCACGTCCGTGGGCTGAACCTCGAAATAGCAGATGTCGCCGGGGGTGACCACGACGTTCGGCCCCTTTTCGCAGTAGCCATGGCAGCCGGTGGTACGGATCTCGAGCTTGCCGTCCAGCTTCTGCGTTGCTGCCTCGGCGAGGAAGGCGGCGGCGACCGCTGCCGAGTCCATGCCGTCGCACGCTGCGCCGGCGCAGACCGCGATGCAGGGTTTGGCGGGATCCCGTTTTGCCAGGAGTTCCGCCCTGAATTTTTCCAGTTCTGCCGCTGATTGGAGCTTTGGCATAGTGTTTCCTACTCGTATTGTTTCAGAACGTCTTCGACTTTTTCCGGGGTCATGCGGCCGTAATGCTTGCCGTCGACGATCAGTTCCGGCCCGATGCTGCAGCTACCCAGGCAGGCGCCGGTCTCGTAAGTGAATCTGGAGTCGGCATCCGTCTCGCCGTCCTTGAGGCCGGTGACTTCTTCCACCTTGGACCGCAGTCGCGCCGCGCCGCGCAGGTGGCAGGTCATGCCGGTGCAGACATGCACCTCGTGGCGTCCCTTCGGCGTCAGGCTGAAGGCCTTGTAGAAGCTGGCGATCTGCATCACCTGTGCAAAGGGCACTTGCAAAGCGTCGGCTACCTTGTGCATCACTTCCCTGGGCAGCCAGTGGTTCTCGTGCTGGATCTCTACCAGAGCGTGGATCAGTGAGCCCGGCTGGCCCCGGTATTTCTCGATGATGCCGTCGATATTCTGTTCAGACATTATGTTCGCTCCACCCCTGTTTGCATTTTGGTGATTTGCTTCAGGCAGCAACCGCGAGTTGTGCCTGATTGCCGTCAAGGCGGACGATGCCCTGTTTCGACAGGAGTTCCAGATGAGCGGCCACTCGCGCGGGCTCGAGGCCGAGTTTCTGCGAGATGTCTCCAGGTGACCCCTCTCCTGCGCGAAGCGCACCCATGATGCGGGCCATGGCCAGCTTGTCCAGGATCAGTTCCTTGAACAAACGGTCGTAGTCCGGCCGGGCGAAGAATTCCTTGTAGCCGTCTTCCGTCCGCTTCGGCACCCGGAAGCGCTCCCGTTCGACCAGCTTGTAATAGGGCACCAGTTGCGTCGCGGCCTCCAGGCCGGCTTGCAGGTCGGCAACGTCACGACCTTCTGAAGAGCCGAAGGGACCGAGGCTTTTGATCTTCGCCCCGAACTCGTTCATGACTTCGGCAAAGCGTATGCCCTCGCCCGCAGACACCCACTCGAGGCGCAGCCGGTCGGGATTGACGCCGATGTCGGCCAGGATGCGCTTGGCGACGAAGCTGTTGCCCAGGGCGTCGTAGTTGCCTTCGGGGTTGTAGTGGCAGTCGCCGAGATGGCAGCCGCCGATGAACACCCCGTCGGCCTTCTTGGCGAAGGCGCGGAAAATGAACTCCAGGTCGACGCGACCGGAGCACATCAGGCGGATCACCCGCAGATAGGGCGGATACTGGAAGCGCGAGACGCCGCACAAATCGGCGCCGCCATAGCAGCACCAGTTGCAGAGAAAGCCGACGATGATCGGTTTGAAATCGGATGGGGCAGCCATGCTCAGTCCCTTATCGGTTGCATTGCAATTGCGTTGTCATAGCGGTGCGCTTCAGACCAGTTCCAGCGCTGCGTCGATCTGGTTGAACACTTCGTCGTCCGTGTAGTGGGAGAGGCTGATGGCCGAAGTAGGGCACTTGGAGACGCACAGTCCGTCGCCCTTGCACAGCACCGCATTGACCACCGCCTTCTTGCCGCGCGGCGTGTCCATGAAGTCGATGGCACCGTAGGTACACACCGAGATGCAGGCACCGCAGGAAACACAGTCCATACCCTTCACTGCGCAAACCGCACCCGAGGCCACTACGGTGTCGCGCGACAGCAGGGTCAGGGCCCGGCCCGCTGCGCCATAGGCCTGGGTGATGGTTTCCGACAGGTGCTTGGGATACTGCGCCGTGCCGCAGAGGAACACGCCTTCCGCGGCGAAGTCGACCGGCCGCAGCTTGGCGTGGGCTTCCTGGAAGAAGCCGTCGGGGCCCAGCGGCACCTTGTACATGCGCGCCAGCTCGGCGGCACCCGGGGCCGGGATCACCGCTGCGGCGAGGATGATGGCATCTACGTCCAACTCCAGCTTCCTGCCGAGGACGGGGTCAAGCGCCGTGACGCGGATGAAGTTGCGCCCGCGCTCATCCTTCGCTTCCACCAGGGGCTTGTCGTCCGCCTCGTAGCGGATGAACTTGACGTTCTGGTTCGATGCCTTGAGGTAGTAGTCCTCGCGAAAACCGTAGGTGCGAATGTCGCGGAAGAGTACGTAGATCTCCACGTCCGGCTTGAGTTCCTTCATCTTCAGGGCGTTCTTCATGGCGCCGCTGCAGCAGACGCGGGCGCAGTAGTTGCGGTCCTCATTGCGGCAGCCGACGCACTGGATCATCACAACGCTGTCGGCGGCGAGGAGCTTCTCGTCCTGTTTGGCGAGCTTGCTTTCCATCTCCAGCAGGGTCATGACCTTGTCGTTATCGCCATACAGATACTCGGTCGGCTTGTACTCGGCGGCGCCGGTGGCGATGATGGCTGCACCGTGCTTGATCGAGCGCACCCGGCCCTTGGATTTCACGGTGGTAGTGAAATTGCCGACGTAGCCGTCGACGTGGACGACGGCGGCATCGGTGATGGCGTGGATCTTCGGGTGCCGGTATACCTTCTTCTTGAGATCCTTGACGAAGGCCTGTACGTCCATTCCCTCGAGCGTGTAGTGCATGCGGTTGGCGATGCCGCCCAGGTCGGAGGCTTTCTCGATCAGGTAGGTTTCGTAGCCCTGCTCGGCCAGGGTATGGGCGCTGGTCATGCCGGCGACACCGCCGCCGACTACCAGCGCGGTTTTGTCCACCGGCAGCGAGAACTCGTCCAGCGGCTCCAGCTTGCCGGCACGCGCCACCGACATGCGGACGATGTCCTTGGCCTTCTCGGTCGCCGCTTCCTGCTCCTTCGAATGCACCCAGGTGCAGTGCTCGCGGATGTTGGCCATGTCGAAGAAATACTGGTTGACGCCTGCCTCGCGCAAAGTGTCGCGGAACAGCGGCTCATGTGTGCGCGGCGTGCAGGCGGCAACCACCACCCGATTCAGTCCCTTGTCGCGGATGGTGTCGGAGATGGCCTTGGCGGTGTTGGTGGCGCAGGCGAACAGGCTCTCCTCGACGTGCACCACGCCCGGCAAGCCCTTGGCATACTCGGCGATGCCCGGCACGTCCACCACGCGGCCGATGTTGGCGCCGCAGCGGCAGACAAAGACGCCGATCTTGGCCTCCTCCTCGGAGACGTCCTTCTCTTCCGGATACACCCGTTCCTCGTTCAACTGCCCGCGCCGCGACATGAGCAGGTTCGACGCCAGGGCGCTGGCGCCGCTGGCGCCCATCACCGCCTCGGGAATGTCCATCGGACCCTGGAAGGCCCCGCTGGTGAATATGCCGGGACGGCTGGTCTGCATCGGGTTGAAGGGATCGACCTTGCAGAAGCCATGGTGGTTCAGCTCGATGCCGAAAACCCTGGAGAAACGCGGGGCATCCTTGGGCGGGGCGAGGCCCACCGACAGCACCACCAGTTCGAAGAATTCCTCGACAACGCCGTCGGGCGTGGTGTAGCGGATGGAGACGTCCCCGGTCTCCGGGTCTTCGCTGCCGACCGACACGTAGCTGCGGACGAAATGGACGTCGGGCAGTTTCTGCGCACGCTGGTAGAAGCGCTCGAAATCCTTGCCATAGGAGCGGATGTCGTTGTGGAAAATCTTGGCATGCATGTCGGGCAGGTGGTCTTTGGCCAGGATCACCTGCTTCTGCGTGTACGAGCAGCACACTGCCGAGCAATAGCTGTTGCCGCCTGCCGGGTTCACCTGGCGCGAACCGACGCAGTGGATCCAGGCGATCTTGTGCGGATGCTTCTTGTCCGAGGGACGCAGGATCTGGCCCTCGTGCGGGCCGGTGGAGCACAGCAGGCGCTCGAAGTCCATGCTGGTGACGACGTTGGCATACTGGCCGTAGCCGTAATCGTTGCGCGGCAAGGGGTCGAACGTTTCGTAGCCGGGCGAGAGGATGATGGCGCCGACCTTGATCTTGACCTTCTCGGCTTTCTGGCCGAAGTCGATGGCGTCGTTTTCGCAGACGGTCTGGCAGATCGAGCAGGTCTTGTCCTTGAGGAACAGGCAGCTTTCATCGATGTAGGTGACCAGCGGCACGGCCTGCGAAAAGTAGATGTGCACGGCCTTGTTCAGCGACAGGTCCTGGTTGAACGGATCCGGGATCTTGACCGGGCAGTACTCGACGCAGACGGTGCAGCCGGTGCATTTGTCCTCGATGACGTAGCGCGGCTTCTTCAGCAGGGTGACGGTGAAGTCTCCGGGCTCGCCCTCGACGCTGTCGACGTCGGTGTAGGTCATCAGCTGGATGTTCGGCTGGCGGTCGGTTTCGATGAACTTCGGCGACTCGATGCACATCGAGCAGTCGTTGGTGGGAAAGGTTTTGTCCAGCTGCGACATCTTGCCGCCAACGGTGGGCGACTTCTCCACCAGGTAAACCTTGTACCCGCACGTCGAAAGATCAAGCGCCGCCTGGATGCCGCTGATGCCGCCGCCGACCACCATCACGTCGCCCATGTTGTTGTCGTCCGCGGAGCGAAGTACGTTCCGGGTGGCCCATTCCTGCTGTAAGAGTCCGAATTCCACGTTGTTGTCCTCGCCTAGATTGCTTCGCGAATGATTTCGGTGATGTCCTTGATCTCGATGGACGCACCCCCGTCCGGCCGGCTCAGGCGGCTGTCCTCGAAATTGGTGGTGCAGTACGGGCAGGCTGTCACCATGACCCCGGCACCTGTACTCACCGCCTGTTCCAGGCGCAGGTCGGAGAAGCGCTCGCCCTTGGGCGTTTCCATCCAGATGCGACCGCCGCCGCCGCCGCAGCACATGCTGTTCTTGCGCGACTCGGCCATCTCGTTCAATTGCAGGCCGGGTACGCTCTTCAGCGCTGCGCGCGGTTCGTCGTACACGCCGTTGTGACGGCCGAGGTAGCAGGGATCGTGATAGGTGACGGTCCTGGCCACTTCCTTGGTGAGCTTGAGCCGGCCTTCACTGATCAGCTGGTGCAGGAACTCGGTGATGTGGATGACCTCGAAATTCACCTTGAACTCGCGGTATTCGTTCTTGAAGCTGTGATAGCAGTGCGGTGACGACACCAGGATTTTCGTTACGCCGTTGTCGACGAAGTTGCGGATGTTCTGCCTTGCCAGCGTCTTGAACAGCTTCTCGTCGCCGGTCTTGCGGATGCTCTCGCCGCAGCAGCTCTCGTCGGTGCCGAGGATGCCGAAATCGACGCCTGCCGCTTGCAGGATCTCCACCGTCGCCTTGGCGATCTTCTTGCCACGCGGGTCGTAGGACAGGTAGCAGCCGGGCGAATAGAGGATCTCCATGCCGTCTTCGAAACGCTTGACGCCGAGGTCCTTGGCCCAGTCGGCGCGCTTGGAGCGTGCCTCACCGAAAGGATTACCCTCCGCCCGCAGGCCGGCGGATACGCCCGGGATCGGCGCCGCGGCGCCGGGAAAGACGTCGTATTCGGTGGCGATGCGGCGCAGCGCGACGCCCGACTCGATCTGCTTGACGTCGCGCGGACAGACCTGCGGGCATTTGCCGCAGGTCGTGCAACGCCAGATGTCCTCGCTGTCGATCTCGGTCAGGCCGAAGGTGGCCTCGCGCACCAGCTTGCGCATGCTGAACTTGCCGACCCGGCTCCAGGGACAGACGGTGTCGCACATGCCGCACTGGTAACAGGATTTGAAGGCATCACCACCGCTCGCCTTGATCGCGTCGATGATCTCTTTCTGGGGGGCTACGGTCTCCATGTTTTCTTGTCCTGTCGTTTTATTGGAGTTCCTAGGGCTTCGCCATTCTGGCGACCGTATCCAGCACCTGCTGCAAGCCGAACTTGTCGATCATCGATCCCAGACCGATCTCGATGTCGCCCAGCTTGGGTTGCTTGTCTTCCTCGACTTCCTCTTCGCGCTCGACGTAGATCAGGGCCTCGGCGTGGCACCACTCGACGCATTTGGGCTGCGCCAGCGCCGGCGTTTCCTCGCACATGTCGCACTTCAGCGGCAAGCCTGAATCGGGCTCGTGGAACAGGTCGCGCGAGGGGCAGGAAGCGCGGCAGAAATCGCATTCGTTGTATTCCTTGCCGTCGATGATGTACTTGTCGCGGCCGGTGCATTCCGACTCGGTGTACTCGCCGGCATAGACCGGCAGGTAGATGTCCCGTAGCGGCAGGCGCACGATGCGGATGCGCGAGCGTGCCGGGTTGTTGCTGCTGTAGCGCGGGGTGGCGTGCCAGGACGAGCAGATCACCTCGCAGGCCTTGCAGCCGTTGCACTTGTCGGCATCAATGGTGATGGACTTGACGATTTTCGTGACCTTAGCCATTGTTGTAGATTCCTTTCTGCTCGAATTCCTCGGCGACAAAGTCCATTTCCAGATCGTGCAGGGATTCCCTGGTCGGAATGCCCTGCTCGTTGAATCCCTTCAGCTTGTAATACTGGTCCAGCAGCTGTTTCTCCAGATCGGGGAAGCGCTTGCGCCAGTGGTCGTCCGGCGGCCTGTCGTCGGCGCGGCGCATGCCGCGGCGGACATTGAGCGCGCGCATCAGCGTGCGGGTGCGGGTCGCCGACTTCCAGACATCGTCCTTGTTCATCTTGATGCCGGTCGCCGCCGTGACGAACTCGGGGTAGTTGTGGATGTGGTAAGGCGGCTTGAGCGGGAAGGAGGAGAGGCCGGCGCACATGCCCAGAGCATCGTCGATGTAGTGCATCTTCTCCATCCAGTCCACGATCTCGCAGCTGGCCTCGACGGTCGGGTAGTAGGGATTCGACATTTCGCCGCGCGGCTCCCAATCGACGTAGTACTTCTTGAACTTCTCGTCGGGCACCTGAAACCAGTCCTTGACGAACTCTTCGCGCAACTCGCGGGTGGCGAACGGCTCCTGCGGGAACTGGCCTTCGATCTGGGTGATGTTGATCTTCTCGCCGGTCGAATACATCAGGTAATAGACCGGATTCAGCATGCCCAGCTTGAGCGGCAGCTGCTCGTGCTTCTTGATGGTGTTGTGGTCGTACTTCTCCGCACCCTTGCCGATGCGCCGCGCCGCCCAGTAGGTGCCGTCGGCGAGGAAGTCGCCGATGCCTTCGCGGCGGACGATCTTTTCCAACAGGTAGTAGAAGCGGCCTTCGGTGTCTTCCGGCATGCCGGGGAAGTCTTCCAGGGTCAGGATGCCGGCTTCCAGCAACTCAAGGCCGAAGGCCATGGCCTGCGGTGCGGAAAAGCCGTCGACGCCGTACTCGGTGGCCTTCTGCGCGATCTTGAAGCCGAAGTCGAGGTCGGAGAACGCCGCCATGGTGTAGGTCAGCTTCGAGTAGCACTTCATCATGTAGGTGGGCAGACCCGGCACCGAGATGGTGGCGCCGCACTTCATCGGACAGTTGTGGCAGCTGATCAGGCGGGTGCGGACGTTTTCCTGGGTTTCCTTCCACTTCTGCTCGATCTCGTGAGTCCAGAAATCCTTGCGCCGGGTGCGCGAGTTGCCCCAGGTGAAGTTGGTGGTGTGCCATTCCTCGTCCACGATGGCCATTTCCTGCGGTGAGCCGAGTCCCTGCAGGATCGGCGGCACGCCCTTGATCGGATGATCGGCGCGGTACTTGATGTACTTCAGCACGTCGTCGCACAGTTCCATGTACTTGGCCGGGTCGGCGACGTTGATGTCCTTGGTGCCGCGCACCGCGACCGCCTTTAGACCCTTGTCGCCCATTACTGCGCCGATGCCGCCGCGCGAGGCCGAGGAGCGGCCCTGCTCGATCGAGGCGTAGAAGACCCGGTTTTCGCCGGCCAGGCCGATGGCCGCCACCTGGATGTCCGGATCCTTCAGTTCCTTGCGGATCGCCTCCGAGGTCTCGGTGGCGCCCAGGCCCTTCAGATGCGAGGCGTCGCGGATCTCGACCTTGTCATTGTTGATCCACAGATAGACCAGTTCTTCCGACTTGCCGCTGATGATGATCTTGTCGTAGCCGGCGTATTTCAACTCCGGGGCAAAGAAGCCGCCCATCATCGAATAGGCCATCAGCTTGGTCTGCGGCGAGATGGTCGACACGATGGTGCGGTTGCTGCCCGGCGCCGCGGTGCCGCAAAGCAGGCCGCTGCTGAAGATCAGCAGGTTGTCCGGGGAAAACGCCTCCGTCTCCGCCGGTACCCGGTCCCACATGATCTTGGCATTGGTGCCGAGGCCGCCCAGATAGAGCCTGGTGTCGTTCGGGTCGGTATCCACCCTGTCGATGCTGCCTCGCGAAAGATCCACTTCCAAATCGAACCCGATTTCTCCATAGCGCATGTCTCTGGCCCTCTCTCAAACTGCGTTCCTGATCACGATGTCTTGCGCAGATTGCCGCGCGAGATGTTCTTTTCCGGCGGCGCCAGCCGCTTTCTTGATACCGCCTCGCTGCGACCGGGGTTGCCGAGCAGCGGCAGCGGCATGATCGCATCAGCATGGCGCTGCGACCTGTCCTCGGCGAAGCGTTGCGGGCAGCGTGCCACGAGGCCGCATACGGCGAGGGTGTGGATCGTCCTGGCGACGTCCTGCGGCGAGCCGTGATGCCTGGGGTCGTACCAGCCGTAGGTCCAGTTGAGCATGCCGAAGACGCTGTACGTGAGCCGCTCCACCTCGGCGGAGTCGAGCTTGCCGGCGCCGCCGGCACCGGGCGAGTTGCAGCCGGCGGCAAGAATCGACGAAACGATATCGCGGCAGATGTTGAAGTAGCCTTCCTTGAGCAGGCGTACCGTCTTGCGTCGGCCCGCAGGCAGCGCAGAGGCCTCGTGCACCAACACCCGCATGACCGACCGGTGCTCGGCGGAATAGCGCAGGTGGTTCAAGACGAAGACGTACAGCCGCTCGGCCTGGTCGTCGACCCCCTCGAGAGCCGCGCTTACCGAGCTGGTCATGGTCTCGAAGGCCTCGGTTTGCAGCGAGAAGAGCAGGTCTTCCTTGGAGGAAAAGTAGTCGTAGAAGGTGGCCAGTCCCCGTGCCGTGGCGCGGGCAAGGCCGCGCATGGTCATGCCGTGGAAGCCATGCTCGGCAATGGCGTCTGCCGCCGCCTTGAGAATCTCGAGGCGCTGCGCCTGATGCCGGAGTTGCCTCGGGTGGGCGGCGGAGACCGCGCTCACCGGCGCTGCTGCCGGACAAGTTGCCGGACCCGCGCAACAGGCAGCCGCCCGCTTTCCGCGAGAGCGGCACTGAGGGGCGGAGAAGTTGGCGGCAGTGCGTAATCCATTGGGTCTCCAGGCCCGTCTGCGCGGGCTGTTCCAGTCGGCAATCTGCGACGTGTTATTACTACACCATGGCGGCTATGTTACCCGAACGATCGTTCGCCGAATTGATATAGGTCAACTCCGGTCGCTGCCGGTTCCCGTCTTGCCGGGCACGGGCGAAGCCAGCCGGGTGGCGCCGTGACGGTCGATGAGCCTTGGCTACGCGATGCGGCAGACGCCTTCAAGGGCCGCATTCAGGCGATCGCGACAACACGGCCTGCGACCGAAGCCTCATAATGGCGCCTATCGGTTCGCTCGAGCGCCCCCATCAGCCGTGAGTTCGATGCGAACGATGGCTTGCCTGAGATCCGGCCGGCTTTTCGCAATTGCGACATGCTTTCGTAAAATGACGCCTCATACAGGACAGAGCGCCTTCCTTCCGGCGATTCGCTTTGACGAATCCGCCGGTGACGCGATCGCCCTTGCATCAAGGCCGCTTCGACAAGGGATGCTTTCAACAACTATCGCAAGACCCAATCAATAAACCAAAGGCAAAGGAACAACAATGGCTTCAGGGAAATCAAAAATCATCTACACGCTGACCGACGAGGCACCTCTCCTGGCGACGTATTGCTTTCTGCCCGTCATCAAGACGTTTACCAAACCCGCCGGGGTTGACGTCGTCGGCTGCGACATCTCGGTGGCGGCGCGAGTTTTGGCCGCCTTCTCCGAATGTCTCACCGCAGAGCAGAAGGTCCCGGACAATCTGGCCGAACTGGGGAGACTGACCCAGAATCCCGACACCAATATCATCAAGCTGCCGAACATCAGCGCCTCCCAGCCGCAACTGATCGCCTGCGTCAAGGAACTTCAATCGAAAGGCTACAAGCTTCCTGACTTTCCGGAAGAGCCGAAGACCGATGAGGAGAAGGCGATTCGTGCCCGCTACTCCAAGTGCATCGGCAGTTCAGTCAATCCGGTGCTGCGCGAAGGCAATTCCGATCGTCGCGCTGCGGCCGCCGTCAAGCGTTATGCGCGCAAGAACCCGCACTCGATGGGAGAGTGGAGCCAGGCTTCGCGTACTCACGTTTCGCACATGCACAGCGGCGATTTCTACCACAACGAAAAGTCCATGACGCTGGACAAGGCGCGCGACGTCAGGCTCGAACTGGTCACCAAGGGCGGCAAGACCATTGTGCTGCGACCGAAGGTTTCCCTGCTCCAGGGTGAGATCATCGACAGCATGTTCATGAGCAAGAAGGCCCTCTGCGACTTCTACGAAGAACAGCTGGAAGATGCGCGCAAGTCCGGTGTGATGTTCTCGCTGCACGTCAAGGCAACGATGATGAAGGTCTCGCACCCCATCGTCTTCGGCCATTGCGTCAAGGTCTTCTACAAGGACGCCTTTGCCAAGCACGGCAAGCTGTTTGCAGAACTCGGTGTGAACGTCAATAACGGCATGGCCGATCTGTACGCCAAGATAGCCAAACTCCCCGATGCCCAGCGCGAGGAAATCGTCCGCGATCTGCACGCCTGCCACGAGCACAGGCCGGAACTGGCCATGGTCGATTCAGCCAAGGGCATCACCAACTTCCACTCTCCCAGCGACGTGATCGTGGACGCCTCGATGCCGGCCATGATCCGCATCGGCGGCAAGATGTGGGGTGCCGACGGCCGGCCCAAGGACACCAAGGCGGTCATGCCGGAGTCCACCTTCGCCCGCATCTACCAGGAGATGATCAACTTCTGCAAGACCAACGGCGCCTTTGATCCGGTGACCATGGGCTCGGTGCCCAATGTCGGCCTCATGGCGCAGCAGGCCGAGGAGTACGGCTCGCACGAGAACACTTTCGAAATCGCGGAAGACGGCGAAACCCGGATCACCGACATCGCCAGCGGCGAAGTCCTGCTTGCCGAAGCCGTCGAACACGGCGACATCTGGCGCATGTGCCAGGTCAAGGACGCCGCGATCCGCGACTGGGTCAAGCTCGCCGTAACCCGCGCCCGCAATTCCAACACGCCGGCCGTGTTCTGGCTCGACCCCTACCGGCCGCACGAAGCCGAACTGATCAAGAAGGTCACCACCTACCTCAAGGATCATGACACCAAGGGCCTCGACATCCAGATCATGTCGCAGGTCCGCGCCATGCGCTACTCGCTGGAAAGAATCGTTCGCGGCCTCGATACCATCTCGGTCACCGGCAACATCCTGCGCGACTACCTGACCGATCTGTTCCCGATCATGGAACTCGGCACCAGCGCCAAGATGCTCTCCATCGTGCCGCTGATGGCGGGTGGCGGCATGTATGAGACCGGGGCCGGTGGTTCGGCGCCGAAGCATGTCCAGCAACTGGTTCAGGAAAACCACCTGCGCTGGGATTCGCTCGGCGAATTCCTCGCCCTGGGCGTGTCGCTGGAAGATCTCAGCATCAAGACCGGCAATGCCAAGGGGAAGATTCTGGCCAAGGCGCTGGATGATGCCACCGGCAAGCTGCTCGACAACCGCAAGGGGCCGTCGATCCGCACCGGAGAGATCGACAACCGCGGCAGCCAGTTCTATCTGGCGCTGTACTGGGCGCAGGCGCTGGCGGCGCAGTCGGAAGACCCGCAACTGAAGGCGCATTTCGCGCCCCTGGCGAAAGCGCTGGCGGAGAACGAGCAGAAGATCATGGACGAGCTCAAGGCCGTCCAGGGCAAGGCGGTGGACATCGGCGGCTACTATCTCCCCGACCCGGTGAAAACCGAGGCGGTGATGCGTCCGAGCGCCACCTTCAACGCTGTATTGGCCGCTTCGCCAGTCTGACGGAAGAGCCGCATGGATCTGCCCGATTGTGCAGATCCATGCGGCCGGCCGGGGCAAGGGCGTGCCGGCTTTGTTCACCGGTTCCACCGGCAGTTCTAGAGTTGCTGAACCCGTATCGGTCTTAGTCGGGCCGCTTCCGGGGTGGCGATGGCGGCCCTGATTTCGGCCAGCAGGCGCGGCTTCTCAGTATCCAGAGTGCCTTTCAGCACCAGCCGGTTGGAGACGTGGTCGCTGCGGAATACGGTGCGCTTCAGTTCCAGCGCCGAGATGAAGGTTTCCATTTCGGCGAAAAGTTCTTGCTGGGCGCAAGGCTGCCAGTCCGGGAAGGCGGCACGGAAGCGCTCTTCGCCGTGCGGGAAACTCACCACCAGCGTGGCCAGATATTCCGGCTGCGTAGCGTTGGCCAGGCGCGCCGAATTCGCGGCGTGCTGTGGCGACAGCGTCTTGCCGCCGAGGCCGTTCAAGATCATTACCGAGCGCCGGATGCCTGCCTGCTGCAACTTGTCGAGGGCTTCGCAGGTGCTGGCGAAGGTTTCGCCCTTGCGCACCCGCGTCAGTACTTCGTCATCGCCCGACTCGGCGCCGACGTAGGCGATGGCGAGACCGGCCGCCGCCAGTTCCTTCAACTCGCCGACGGATTTCTTCCTAAGGTTGCGCGGCAGGCAGTAGCTGGAGACGCGGCGCACTGCCGGCAAGTGCTGGCGGATGGCGCCGAGGATCTGCAGCAGACGCCGGGTCGGCAGCATCAGGGCATCGCCGTCGGCAAGAAACACGCGGCGGATGTCGCTGCCGAAACGCTCGCCGCAGCGGCGCAGGGTCTCCAGGATTTCCGCCTCGTCGCGGGCGCGGAATTTCTTCTGCGGCGCCGCGTACATCTCGCAGAAGGCGCACTGGTTCCAGGAACAGCCGTCGGTCACGGGCAGGATCAGCGATTCCGCTTCGCTGGGCGGGCGGAACACGGGATCGACATAGCGGACGGGAAAGCCAACATTCATTTTTTTCATTATGTCACGGGCTTCCGGCCCGTGACGGTATCCCACCGGG
>Ga0194037_1000276_pt1 | contig 40462 bp, 54 predicted proteins | sample JunL306m_MetaG_FD_148653 | JGI IMG/M metagenome (GOLD analysis project Ga0194037, IMG submission 148653) | Anoxic zone freshwater microbial communities from boreal shield lake in IISD Experimental Lakes Area, Ontario, Canada - Jun2016-L304-6m | ecosystem: Environmental > Aquatic > Freshwater >... | reverse complement strand
CCCCCCCCCCCCCCCCATAAAATCAAGGTCTTACGGGCGGTTATGGGCGTTGTGGCTGTGCTGCTGTTCACGGTAGTACCCTTTCAATCTCTTCACGGCTCAGGCCGGTGACAGCAATACTACATAATGAAAACCAGTGTCAAGCTATTTCAGAGATGTAATTTAATTAAGAATAATTTACTATTTCAGCAGGAAAATAACTAGGGACACTTCCCGTATTTCCTGTTGCCAACGAATAATATATTGTTCCCGCGGTCTCCGTGGGAATGCATCACAAGACGCTCCAGCGTCCTGTCTGACGTGACTCATTGACGCAAACATTAGTGCGATACCCGTCTGAATCAGAGAGTGTCAACAGTTATTTTGATTTGTCCTTGAAGAGCAGAAAAGCCGCTATCCAGATCAGGAAGGCGGCTTTCGAGTAAGCAGTCATGGAAACTGTTGAACACAAAAACATTATCTGTTCAATTGTGTTCAACTTAAATTATATTTGATGCTATATATCAGTAAGTTAAATTTGCTTTCAGTTCTCAGTCATAAAATGCTGTTCGTAAAGGTCTTCAAGGTACTGAAGATGGCGGCTTTCTTCCTTGTGGAGCTGGGCAAAGAGCTTCCCCATGGGAGCACCAGCACAGCCGTCGGAAACCCTTCCGTAAAAATCCACTGTTCCCTTTTCAAGGTGAATGGCATAAATCAACGCTTCACGTACTCCTGAGCCGGGGCCCAGTTCCTGTTTCTTGAAGATATAATCAAGGCGCATGGTCGGAATCGGCTGGTCAAGGTTGTTCTCCCCCGACATGCGCCCCTCCAGCAATGCCTTTTCCAGTTGGTGCTTGTGATTGAGCTCATCCAGGGCGTTGTCGCGCAGAAGTTCTTTAGCGCCTTTATGAGTCAACTGACGGATGGCCGCCAGATACGTGCGAAAGCCCTCTTCCTCCATTTGTATGGCCATCTCGACAGCCGCATCGAAGGTATAACAGAATTGATCACTGCTCATACCTTAAACCTCCTGCTCAATCAGCCTGGCTGACACGATGAATACCGGCTCGACAGGGACGTCGGAGTGACCGTTTTTGTTACCTGTTTTTACAGCCCTGATCTGGTCAACCACGTCCATACCTTCGAAAACCTGGCCAAATACGCAGTATCCGAAATGATCCTGATGCTTCCCCTTGTGGTCCAGAAAAGCGTTGTCAACGGTATTGATGAAAAACTGGCAGGTAGCCGAATCAACAACCGCAGTACGGGCCATGGCCAACGTCCCGCGCTTGTTTAAAAGGCCGTTGGTTGCCTCGTTCTTGATGGCAAATTTGGTTTTTTTGGTTTCCATGTCCTCGGTCATGCCGCCTCCCTGGACCATGAAATCCTTGATTACACGATGAAATATCAGACCGTCATAATGGCCTTCCTTGACATACGAAAGGAAGTTTTTGACGGTGACAGGCGCCTTATCTTTAAAAAGTTCGATCTTGATGTTCCCCATGGATGTTTCCAGCATGACCTGCAGCTTCTGATCTGACATTGCGAATCCTCCGAAATAATTGATAATAGCTTTATCGTCAGCACGTATTGCTCGTCATAAGTATCATAGTACGGTGAAAAATTAAACACCATTTTCAAAGGTCTCATTTTCAAAGTATTGCCAATTGATTATAGCTGCGTTATGCTGTCGGGGTGCAGTGGCTATGAAAAGACTCTCCGGGGGGTGCAGTATGAGATGTATGGCAGTGATCTTCGTCATGATCTGTCTGACGGTCGTATCGGCTTTTTCACAGCCATTGACAAACGAAGGCATACAGGGGGTCCTGCCATCCATGGCGGCCTCTGCCAGGGCAGTGATCGGTTCTCCGGCGCCTCCGTTCAGTCTGGATGCCGTTGTTGATCAGGAATTTAAGAAGGTCAGTCTGGGTGACTATCAAGGCAAATGGGTGGTACTGTTCTTTTATCCCGGCGATTTTACCCTTGTCTGTCCGACTGAAATCAAGGGGTTTAATACATCACTGACAGAATTCAAGGCGGCAAATACCGAAATACTGGCGGCATCAGTCGACAGTAAATTTTCGCATCTGGCCTGGATCAAAAGCGGCGCCCTGGGAAAACTGGAGTACCCGCTGTTATCCGATTTCAGCAAACGGATCGCCCGCGCGTACGGCGTACTTGATGAAATACAGGGCACCGCGCGACGGGGACTATTTATCATCGACCCCAAAGGCGTTATCCAGCACATGGTGATCCAGAGTGACAAGGTTGGACGCAGTGTTGAAGAAACGTTACGGGTTTTGAAGGCTCTGCAGACCGAAGAGCTCTGCCCGCTTAACTGGAAACCGGGAGATAAAACCATCAAACGCTGAAGCTGTGGCTACATTCAGAACATCAAGGGGGGCCGTCTTTTCAGGACAAGCCCCCTTTATTACTCCGCGCAACAGTCACAAGCTGAGGGAACTATTGAATTCTGAGCACAATCTTGCCGAAATGCTTGTCCTCTTCCATCATGCGGTGCGCCTCCGACACCTGATCAATGTCAAAGATCTTCTCAATAATCGGTACGATACTGCGGTTTGCAAATTCAGGCAGTGCGCGGCGGGTAAATTCCGCCACGATCTCCCCTTTCTCGGCTACCGGCCGGGAGCGGAGCACACTGCCGATGATCTGCTGGCGCTTGACCATCATCAGAGCCAGATTAAGTTCGGCCTTGATTCCGCTGATCACTCCGATAATGACCAGTTTCCCCTTGTAACCGAGAGAATTCATATTGGGAGCCAGATATCTGGCGCCGACGTGATCAAGAATCAGATCAACCCCTTTTTTATTGGTGTACTCCTTGACAACCTCTGTGAAATCAGGGGTTTCATGAAAGTTGATCAGAAAATCGGCACCGATCTCCCTGACCCGCTCCATCTTTGCAGGTGAAGCCGTTACAATCAGCCTGCTTGCCGGCGTCAAAGCCCGACAGAGCTGGATAGCAGCCGTATTGACCCCTCCTCCTCCACCATGAAGGATGGCGCTCTGTGAATTCTGGAATTCTCCGATCATGAACACATTCAGAAAGGCGGTTATGTATGATTCGCACACACAGGCAGCCTCCTCAAAACTCATGCTCTCCGGTATCCTCATCAGATGGCCGGCATATGCCACGGCAAATTCGGCATACCCGCCACCACCGACAAGAGTCATAACCCGCTCGCCCAGCTGCCAGCCTGTCACGCCGTGCCCGAGCGCCTCGATCGTGCCCGCCACCTCCAGGCCGAGGATGAGGGAATCGCCGGGTGGTGGCGGATATTTGCCTTCACGCTGCACCAGGTCAGGACGATTGATTGATGTAGCGATCACCTTTACAAGCACCTGTCCCTCACCAGGAGCGGGCATTTCTGCCTCACCCAATTTGAGCACCTCGATCCCGCCGAAACCTTCCATCAGAACTGCCTTCATACCATGTAACCTCCGTTTTGTATTTTATTTGTGCGCGACAAGGCTGCCGTAAGCAATGGAACCGAAAAAACATCCGGCAGCAACCCTCCGGCGCGCCTCGTCCTTGAGCGCCAGTGCCAGCTCGGAGCTGATTCTGCCACCTGCAACGAGTACCTCTGCACCCCGGTCAGCGATAGTCAGCATATAATCCGGCTCGTTTGTTTCAACAATTCCCAGGCTCCGCTGTTTTACAATTGTGAATCCGGCCTCCCGAACCAGAACCGGTAGTCGTTGAATCAGCCAACGGTCATGCACAATAGCTGCCATTGCAGCATCTGCACAGGCCTGCAGCGGATCAAATTCGCCGTTTGCCAGTGTCGTCGTTGTGTAATTGCCATCGAAAACGGCCAGAGAACCGCCGGGACGAAGTACCCGAAAGGCTTCTTTCAAGGCTTCTTCAGGCCGGGGTACATGGCTCAGGGTTGTGTGGAAGATTACGGCATCGAAGTTTTCACGGTCATAAGGGAGATTTCGGCAGTCTCCCTCGATGAAACTCAGGTTTTTGAAATCAGCCGATACCTTTCGAGCGGTAGCCAGAAATACAGGTGATGGATCAATTCCGACGACCTGCCCGCCGTTCAGACGACGGGCAAGCTCACGGCTTACCGCACCGGTACCGCACCCTGCATCAAGCACATCAGCGGCTTCCGGAAAATTGATATCAGCCAGATACGTCCTTAGCATATCACGCTGCTGAAGGTCGGTCGCCCGTCGCTCCAGAACGTTCGCAAGTCGTTCCTGAACCTCATGGTCTGCATCGGCTATGGTACTGTAGACATCGGCCATTTCAGCCCCCTGACGCAAGCAATTCAATGCGGTATGAATGTTGTGAATGAGATGGCAGTATCCGGAGAACGCCTGTGAAGCTGGAGAATAATGTCAATGTATCAGAAACTCACGGCACTGTTTACACTTTATTGCGGTGTCTTGTAAATCTTCTGTGCAGGTCGATCCCGATATTCACGGCAGTATCACACGAAATGACGTTCCGGAGCCAGCTGAGCTTCTGACTGAAAGCTCCCCGCCATGAGCGGTCACCAGTTCCTGCACAATTGTCAGGCCCAACCCCAAGCCACCGTTACCTCCTTTGTAAAAGCGCTCGAAAATATGAGGCAGATCTGCTTCCGGAATTCCACACCCGTTGTCTGATATCTCCAGGCAGACCCTGTCTTGATCGGAGGAAGCGATGATCGCAACACGACCGCCCGAAGCAACAGCCTTGATACTGTTGTTGAGCAGGTTGATGATTATCTGGCTGAGACGATCAGGGTCGGCAGTGATACGGAGATTGTCAGGGCAGTCAATCAGCAGAACGGTATGTTTATCACCACATATCCGCTCAAAACGACTGACAATGGTGGCGAGATACGGTTTGAGCGCGATACATTCTTTGTGCAGATTCAATGCGCTCGCTTCAGCCCGGGATAACTCGTCCACGCCGTCAAGAATGGCGGTAAGGCGTCGTGTTTCAAAATGCATGGACTGGAGGGCATTCCGGTCGGTCGGCAGCACGTTATCAAGCATTCCTTCAAGCTCGCCGGAAATAATCGCAAGAGGGGTACGAAGTTCGTGAGCTGCGTTTGACAGCAAATTACGACGTAATTTTTCCTGTGCTTCCAGATTGTGAGCCATGCTGTTGAAGCTCTTCGAAAGGCGGCCGATTTCATCATGCCCCGTACTTTTGACACGCCGGGACAGATTCCCGCCCGCAATGTCTTCTGAAGCATCCACAAGCTCAAGAATCGGGCGGGTAAGTTTTCTTGATGCGACAATGCCGGCAATAATCGAGACCAATCCCAGAATCGTGACCGAAATCAACAGCACACGATCTGAGGATCTGACGAAGTAGTCCTCTTTGACCTGATCAAGGGTACGCGCCTCAAGATAACCGATTTCCTCCCCGCGCAGATAGAGCGGATACGGGGTCGAAGCGTCTTTTACCGTTTGTGGATTATATCCGGTTGCATCCAGTACCCGCTTGCGCATCAGCGGAGTCAACGCAGAGACTGCCTGTTCGGTATTGATCACCGCTCGTCCTGCAGAATCAAACAGGTGAACCTCAACTCCCATCTGGAGTGCCCAGGCCAGGTCCGAGGCCAGCCTGTCCCGCTGCCATCCGGTATTCTGTTCATACCCGCCTTCAAGCAGTGAAACGACGCGCTGGATTCGGTCCTGGGATTCTCCGTCCAGATACCTGGAAAAATCGCGCATGATGAGCCCGCGCAGCACAAACGCAGATGAAAGGGCAATTGCCGAAATCAGGATGAACAGCAGCAGGAATTTGCAGCGAAGGCTACAGCGCATCCCGTTCTCCGGCAAACAGATAGCCGACGCCATACACGGTTTTGAGGTACACCGGCGTGCGGGGATCTTTTTCAATCTTCTGGCGGAGATTCTTGATATGCGCGTCGATGCTGCGATCGTAGCCGTCGAACTGGTATCCCAACGCACGTGAAACCAGTTCGTCACGGGTGAATGTCCTTCCGGGTGAGGACGCCAGGGTGAGGAGAAGTTTGAACTCGGTGGGGGTAATTGAAATCGGGACACCATCCACGCTGGTCTGATGGCGGGCACTGTTAAGTACCAGCGCGCCGCTGTTGAAAGAGACAATGCTCTCCGGTGACGAAGAGCAACGCTCATAGCGTTTCAGCACAGCCTTCAGGCGGCATACCAACTCACGCGGACTGGCCGGTTTGACCATGTAATCGTCAGCTCCAAGGGCAAAACCGGCGATACGCTCTTCTTCAGAAGACTTCGCAGTAAGCATTATGACGGGGAAATCACCACGCTCTTTAAAGCTCTGGCACAGCTCTTCGCCGCTTCCGTCCGGCAGTCCCAGGTCGAGAATTACGGCTAGCGGGAGCTCAGCCTGGAGTTTTTGCAGCGCTTCCTTTGCGGTTGACGCATGGACTGTCCTGAAATCAGCTCCCTCCAGATAGGCTTTCACAATCCGGGCGAGCTTGGTGTCATCTTCGACAATCAGGACTGGTGGAATCACGTCGAGCTCCTTGTCCGAATCAATAGAGTGAGCGTATGCGGCCGGAACGCTTGTCGATCATGACCCGGTCAACGATATTGCCGTTCTTGTCGAGGATTTCGGCTTTGAAGCCCCATTTTTTATCGCTGACCTCTGAAACGGTGTACCCCTGTCCGGTGAAGTAACTCACAAGCAGTCCGCGCGCTTCAGCCGCATTGGCAACCGGTTGGCGGGCACCGTACCAGTCGCCCCGACGTTTTCCGCATCGGCCCCGCATCTCGGGACTGCACGACTCCCCCTCTTTTTTACACCATGCGGGATCGGCATCACAATCCATTCTCATACCGGGCTTACGGCACTCTTTTGATTCGCCGGCGTGCTGCAACGGTTGCGCCGAAACCACGGATACGGCAGAGAGCGTCAGCATGCACACCAGAAATGGGAGATAATGTCTCATCTATCTGAGCTCCAATAAATGGGTGGCCGGAGACAGCAGTTCGTTCCGGCCACCCGCCGGATTACTTCTGGGCAGCGCAAGGACCATTATTACAGCCACCCATACCCTTGTTGCCGCAACCACCCATCTTCTGGGCACATTCACCGTCGTTCCTGCCTACAGGAAGGCCGCTCTTGCTGCGGATGTCAAGAATTCTGGACTGTAACGCTTTGATATCGGCCTGTAATGAAGCAATCCTGGCATTGTCAGGAGATGCTTTCAGATTTTCTCGTTGCAGCTCGAAACGTTTGTTCATCATCTCCTGACGCAGATCAATGGTGGCAGCCTGAAACGTGCGGATCTGTTCTGAAGGCGCCCCCTGTTGCGCACAGTCACCGCATCCTCCACCCATGCCATTTCTGTTGCCGGCGTTGGCAATGCTGAACAGAGCAACCGCCAGACCCAGAGCCATCACTACTACGGACATTCTTTTCATTGTACTTCCTCCTTTAAATTGGTAACTGATGGTTTCACTCTATATGAACGTTGAGAAGATTGTATGAAGGAATTGTGGAGAATTGTGAAGAAGTTATTTTCAGATCAGAGCAGCTTGCGGTAAAGAGACACGTAATTCCTTGCCTCCGTCTGGGGGGAAAAATGTGCAGCCATATACTCTTTTGCGTGACGCCCCACTTCCTCTCGCGCAATTTCATTCTCACTGATCTGCACAACCAGTCTCCTGAAATCCGCCTCACCGTCATAGAGCCAGCCGTTTTTTCCATTCTGAACCAATGAACGGTTACCCGGAATATCGGCTGCCAGGACTGGCCGCCCGATAGCCATAGCCTCCATAAGGCTGTTCGGCATGGATTCGGATCGGGAACAGTTCAGCACCAGATCTGCCCGTCCATAGAGGCTGCCCATCCGCTCATGTGGCACTTCTCCGAGCCAGGTGGCAACAGGAGTATCATTCAGCATTGTCCGGATTGATGCAGCATAATCCATATCAATTACGCCACCTGCAATGACCAGTTGCAGCGTTTGATCTCTCAACAGCAGTTCCGACAACGATCTTATGGGAAACTCAACACACTTGACCGGTCGTAATGCTGCAGGGAGAAGCAGTACAAAGGATTCATGATCAAAGCCAAAACTATCACTTTGATCAAGCGGCAGCGGTTCGACTCCTTGAGGCACCACAACGATTTTTCCACGAAGGCCCGGAAAAAATCCGGTCAGTCTGCCGGCATCGCTGGTATGAAAACAGACTATGACGTGTGCTTTCACTATTGCGCTGACCGTATCGGGGTGATTCCGTTGCAACGAGTCATGCAAATCGCTTCCCGTAATGGTTATCAGATACGGAATGTGTAATTGTTCTGCAAGTTGTTTTGCAATTGCGCCGCAGTGGCGCGCATGGAAGCCGTGGATCAGATCGGGCTTGAATTCTGCCAGTCTCCACTGCATCTCGCTGATGGAACAGTCATCTGCCGCAAGATCAATAGTTGCAACTCCCGCACTATCCAGAAAACGCGCTATGCGCCGAACGGTGATAATATTGCCTCGCACGGGACCGCGGGAGTAGGGAGAAATGAGCGCAATACGCATAACCGGTTTACTGTGTCCTTCTGCTGATATTTGTTGTGTTAAACTCATTGCCCGTTGTAAACAATAACACAGCTCGTGGCTACTCTGTCTATATTTATACAACAGTTTCATGCAGAATTTATTCTATAATCCCCCTGGAAATGACTACAAGCATGACTGCGCTCACAAGCACCCATAAAATGATTCCCTGGGCCAAAGGCCGAACGCCCACACGGCGCAATACCTCGCGTGTCAAGCCATTACCCACCAGAAAGAGCGTTATTACCAAGCCTTGACGCGCAGTTGCTGCCAAAGAGAGCCATACCTGATGCATTGAGGGGATAAGCGATCGGACAGAAGCGGCGGCGATGAAACCGATGATAAAGAGAGGTATTCCGGGCTTTGCCTGAGAATTTGTGAAACGCGAAACAATGAGGGCCGCAGGTGCTATCCATATGGCACGTGCCAGTTTGACCGTAGTGCCGACAACCAGCGCAGAAGCGCCAAACACCGAAGCTGCTCCGACTACACTGCTGGTGTCATGAATGGCCAGCGCAGACCAGAGACCGAATTGTCGTTGCGTCAAGTCAAAAAAATGACCAAGTGGAGGAAAAATCAGCAGAGCTACTGCATTCAGACTGAAGACTGTTGCCAAAGAGACGGCAATTTCTTCATCATCGGCATTGATTACCGGCGCCATGGCTGCAATGGCGCTCCCACCGCAAATGGCCGTGCCAAATGAGATCAAGGCCGAGGTACGCGCCGGGGTGCGAAGCATCCGCCCAAGTAAAAGACCTGCGGCGACTGTCACGGCGATACTTATCGGAGTATAGAGCACCGCCTCCCGTCCGGCGTGCCAGACATCTACAATTCCGACACCAAAACCAAGTCCGACCACTGATAGCTGCAGGAGCCTCTTGCTCCAGACCGCACTCTCTCTTGGCCAGGGATTCCCTACCAGCAAACTGAAAAGAATGCCGATTGTTAAAGCTGTAGCAGGTCCACACCAAGGTGTTGCCGACAACAGAATCAAAAGAATAAAGAGTGGCCGTTGCTGGTTTCTCATTATTACAGCTCCAGATAGGATTCTACTGACGGTAACTCCCTGATGCTTTCAAACAATATGACAGTAGACACCGAACCGGTGTCAGGATGGCATTCGTCAACCACCAGGGTTGCAACCGGCACCTGATGTGGAAGAGCCAACCGAAGAAAAGGTGGAAAACTCTTTCTTAGTCTCCCATGAGCCACATTCAGGACAAATGGGTTTTACTTCCATTCCGGGCTTTTGCAACTTTTCAAAACGGCAGCTGCACTCTGTACAACTATACTCGAATATTGGCATTACAGACCTCCTGTGTGTTTGCAATTTACGCAATCAGTTCGTTACAGCTCCGAATATTCTATCGGTAATTTTCACATACCAGGCTGCTGACTGTACCTGGATGATGTAGGCTAAAGCTATTACCAGCGCAGCATCGGAACCGGGTGCGCCGAAGGCGTTCATGGCAACAGCCAGGGCAATCGACAGGTTGCGCATTACCGTACCGTAGACCAGGGCAATGGCGTCACCACGCCGCAGGAAAAGCTTCCCCACAATTGTACTGAGCAGATAATTGATTCCATAGAGGAGTGCAAGCGGTGCGGCTATTCGTACGAGAGCCTCCGGTGCCGTCACAATAGCGCGTGCCTTGAGCGCAATGGCTATAAAAACAATTCCGAGGACGCCGATAGTTGATAACCCCGGAAAGCGGGGTGCCCATCTTTCCTGAAAAACTTTTTGCGTATAGCGCTTCACCAGCCACTGCTGGGTGGCATATCCAACTATCATTGGTAAAAATACGATTACCGCGATCTGTTTCATGACCGCCAGCGTATCAACGGTTACATGCGCCCCCAGAAGCCACTGGACATAAAACGGCGTTGCCAGAGAACCAAGAATCAAACCCGCCACCGTCATCTTGACTGCAGCCTCCAGGTTCCCTTTGGCAAATCCGGTCCATGAAATAGTCATGCCACTGGTAGGCACAAGAGCTGCCAACAGCAGACCCAAAGCCATATAAGGTTGATTCTCAAAAAAGAGTTTACCGAGGCCGTATGCAATAAAGGGTACAATTGCGAAGTTAATCAATTGCGTTAACAGCTGTGCTTTACCATCGCCACCTTCAAGGACTTTTTTCAGCTTGAGGGTAACCATCATCGGATAGACCATCAAGAAGGTAAACGGTATGATCAATGCCTTCAGAAATCCTGAATCAACAGTCACTCCGAAGACAAATCCGATCAGCATCATCGTCGGAATAGCCAACAGCAGATTTTTGTTCAGCTTTGTCAGTAAGGCCCACATATCAGAGCGCCACATCGATCATGGTTTTAATGGCACAGTAACTTTCGATCAATGAGTCGGCAAAGGCCGGTTCGCCTACCAGGGCCTCAATCATTGGTCGGTTATAGACCAGAAAACGGACCTGAGTCTTACCGTCGCCGGTAAATGCCATAACGAACTTGGGCATCAGAACTGACCGTTCAGGATTTGTTTGGAGGCTCACTGCCGCTTTTTCCGGTTTACAGATCTGGATCATGTGCAGATCAAACCCCTGGGCAACTTCAACGCCATGATCGCCGAACGTGTGCGCCATCTCCATGCCGTTTTCATTGTGGATGATAAAACCACGCTCTTTCCCGGCATTTTTCAAATCCTTGACAAACTGTCCGAGCGGTTTTTCTGTCTCTTTCTGGTAGAGTTCTGCCCATTGCATTGTGTGCTCTCCTTTCATTCTACTTGGTTTTCTTACGAGCCGTTTGCGAAAGCCTGCCGCCCGCCATCATCGGGTCACCCTTGAAACCAAGCGCTCTCCAATCCATCCGAGTTCCGCCGGCATGGCACTCACCGCACTGAAGAGCTTCTTCTTTAGGAGCGACTTCATGACTTATTGAAAAATAGGAGGCCGTTTTCACGAATTGATATTTCCCGCTGTATGGGAGTCCTGAACCTTCCGCGCCGCCTAAAAGTGCTTTTTCCCAGTTGTAGTCAACCCAGTACGACTTGTAGTGCTGGAATATACTTAGGTATTTGAAGGTCGAATCCATTGGGAGATCACCTATAAACAGCTTATAGGGATATATCTTGGCGGTTTTATCTTTGATTGTTCCTACAGGCTTTGTGATTACCACCGGTTTCGACGGATCCTTGATAACCTGCCCTTTCATATAATGGTCAATGGTTCCGTTATACCAGGCATACACCGGTTTTTCGTTCATCCCCCATACGAAACGCCCCATCTTTTTTACGTAGGTTTCTTTATCAAACTGCTCCTCTGATTTGATATCCTTGCCAGCCTCTGACCAGTACCATTCCATCTTTGTTGCCTGCGAACGGGCGAAGAAAGGAATATGGCAGGTCTGGCAGGCGACCACACCGGCATGTTTTGCGATTATGGCACCATTCCTGGATTTCTGGTGTGGGGCTTTGGCACCAGTATGGCAATTCTCGCAGTTGACGCGCTCGACATAATGGGCAGTCATGCTGGAAGCACCGGCAATCTTATGATTCTTTGTTGTATGGCAGGCTTGGCAGGCCATGTCCCCGCCACCGCTTGCTTTAGTACCCATATGGACATCCAGCTTTCGATCCTTTTTCTCAAGTGTGGATTCAATGCCGGGGATTTTTACCGAATCTGCACCACCACCATAATAATGGCAGGATCCACAGTTGTTGCGTGTAGGAACACCAACACTTTGGGCTGCCAGATCAAGATTCATGGATCCTTTTTCCATGGCTTTTTTATCGACATTCCCGCCGATAGCCTTGGCGTAATTTCCTTTTTGGGCATGACAGATCAGACAGTCAACCTTTCCTTGATCACTGAAATCAAATTTGGTGTTCGTCCAACCATAACCAGCATGACATTTCGAGCATTGTTCATGGACAACGCCGTCCTCGCCACCTTCTATGGAGGTACAGACCGCATTGAGCATATTTACCTTGCCATACTCTTCCGTGCTATTTTGCTTGCCGTTCAGATGATTAGGAGTCCCTTTCCACGTCCAATGTGTTGTCTTGATAAAATCCCTGGCCTGTTTTGCATGGCACTTGAGACAGGCTTTGGTAACCTCTTCTCCGGTTTTAAAAGGACCCTTGACAAGCGTCGAATGATCAGTTGCAGCAAAGGCAGCGAGACTGCCAGACATACAAAACAGCGTGAACGTCATGAATATGGAACGAATCGATTTCATGTTTTCTCCTAATTTCAATATTGAGTTAGTGAGTCTATTTATGTGTGAGATCCTGAAAAATTCGGTATGCAAGCAATAAAAACGGCCAGGCATGCCAAGCCAGGTCAAATATGTAGATCGGTTTATGAAGGGTTCCCGCCGCTAACATCCTGATCTTTTCAACGATATGTGGCTGCGGATAAAATGGTGCAAAGCCCAGAAGCAGAACAATAGGAATGAGAAACTGATATTCAAGCAGATTTTTCATAATTTCGTGTCATTCTCGCTGGTGATATACTCCGGAGGTAATTCGCACTCTGAAGGAATCTGAAATGGGATCGGGTATCGTATCCCCGCCTTATGAGTAGCAGCAAGCCCCTCGGCTGTGCGTTCGAGCCACGCATAGGGAATACTGACAATCATTTCGTGATCCTGCGTCATGGCAAAGCGCTGGTCACCCATACAGGGAATTTCAACTGTTGGTTCTCCTTTTGAATTACAGCGTTACATAGAAGTTTTATCATCCAATCAGATTGCAGTAATTTCAAACTCCGGCGGATCCATGATCACTTTTTTGACCGAGCAGAGCCCAGCTGTCTTGACGATAGCATTCCGATACTTTTCAGGAAAACCGGGAGGAAGCGTTATCTCAATAGCTACTTTTGATAGCTTCGTTTTCCCGTCTTCGGCGATAGCAAACTCCATTCGCTGGATTAGCGACAACCCTTCGGTGTCAATCAGTCGTTGCTGGCAAAAACTGAGAACGTAAATTCCGGCGCAGGTTCCAAGCGAGGCGAGGAAGTAGTCGAAAGGGCTCGGCGCTGATCCTTCTCCACCTCCTTCAATCGGCTGGTCCGTGGGAATAATCCGGCTACTTATTTCAGCATTGACCTTTTCCCCTCCGGGAAAGGTGATTTTCATCTCCATTGAAGTTCCCCTTTGATACTCATTTTTACATACCATCTACCGTTTTTTTCGAAGGCATTGAATTATCTTTATTACTTCTTCAGTGTCATCGGGATTAAGTCCTAGTGGGATGCTTTCACTAACCATTGCCATTCCCGCTAAATTGCAAATTCAGTTAGTTTTTCCTTCAGTACAAGTTCCATTGTTTTAGCAGCCATTCAGCTCCGAATAAAGAAGCGGTCATAAGCAGTAACTAGGCAAAAATAATCATCTTCATTTTCCTTTCTATTAGTAGCTTTTGCTGTCGCCGGTCACTTCTTCGATACTCAACCTGCGGGAATCCATCTGACGCCAGACCCAGGCAATATAGGCCAGCACGAACGGCACCAGAATCGCCACATACGACATCATGGTCAGCGTCTATCCCGTTTCTACCCCATCATACTCACTATCACATTCCGCAACTCATCAGGTTTGTAGGGCTTATGCACAAAACCGGCGTGCTGATCATTATTGATGACGTGCGTTACTGACTCCACACCATAGCCGCTACAGATGACAATCGGGATGGTCGTATCGGTTTTACGCAGTTCATGATAGGTATCCATCCCACCCATAACCGGCATAATAAGATCAAGTAGTATCAAATCAATATCCCCCCTCCTATGCTCGCAGAAGATTTCAAGAGCTTCACAGCCATCCCGAGCTGTCAAGGCTTTGAAACCCATCGATTTCAACACGGTGGCCCCAATGTTTTGCAATTCTAGCTCGTCATCTACCAGCAAAATGGTACCGCCTGTCTTTTTAAATGGAGTCAATCTTGCGGGAGCGGTTACAAAACCATCGAATGCCTCCGATAGAGGGAAAAGTACCTTGAAGGTTGTGCCGGCACCCGGAGAACTGGTCAGGAGAAGCATACCTTCATGTGATTTGATAATACCCTGTATAGCCGACATGCCCAATCCGCGCCCAGTGAATTTGGTGGAGTAGAATGGTTCAAAGATTCGCTTTTGGGTTTCCTCATCCATGCCGATGCCGGTATCAGCTACCTCCAGACACGCATATCTGCCGGCCTTAATGATGGTGCCAAAGACATCGGTGTCTGTTTGATTTACCTCATAAATCGTTTCTCTAAGCTGAATTCCGATACTTCCACTAACATCACCTATGGCCTCGGCGGAATTGATTACCAGGTTCATTACTATCTGCTGGATCTGGCCGGCATCCCCCTTTATTGCGGGGACATCACGATTCAAGTCAAGCCTGACGGACACATTCTTCTTGATGGCTGCCTGCAGCATCTTGGCGACTTCATCTACCAGCGACCACACATCGATTCTCGTCTGTACCGACTGACTCTTGCCGGCGTAGGCCAGCATTTGCCGGCAAAGGTCGGCGGCACGATTACTGGCGGACTCGACCTTTTGAAACGCTGCCTTATATTCCTGTTCCGGGATAAAATCCTCTTTGGCCATGTAGCAGTGTCCAAGGATGACCGTAAGAATGTTGTTCAAATCGTGGGCAATACCACCAGCCAACACGCCAAGGCTCTCCAGTTTTTGGGCATGATGGAACTGCTGCTCTAGTTGAATACGTTCCTTTTCGGCTTGTTTCCGCTCGGTTATGTTACGGTTGCAAGCGCGCCGCCCCAAGGACATGCCATCTTTGTCAAAGACCTCCTGACAAATGTGCTCAATCCAACGCTCCTGACCGCTTCGGGTGCGGATGCGAAAGTCCGGTGTCTGACAAACTTCAGATGTTATTCCGTTATCTAACTCAAGGTGGTGCATGAATTTGTCAATATCATCTGGATGAATGATCTTGATTAACAAGTCGGGATCGTGCTGAAACTCCTCTGCAGTATATTCGGAAATGCGCTCGCAGGCTGGCGAAACATAGGCTAAACTCCCATCAACAGCTTTCCAGTATTCCCAATCGAACGTGTGATCAGCCACTGTTCGGAATTTTTCTTCGCTCTTCCGTAGTGTTTCCTCTACTTTTTTGCGCTCGCTGATGTCGCGCATAACATGGACATAGGCATTAATCTGTCCATTTTCATCAAGTAGTGGTGAGACTGTAACGTCAAAAATGCCGTTAAGTCTCTTGTCTTCTATTTCTTTATTATGCACCAACCCATTCTGAATCATACCGAAACGAGGGCAGCAGTCTGGCGCAGCATGTAGTCCGTGTACTGTCTCATAACATTTCCGTCCCACGAGATCTTTCAAAGCCAAGCCGCAACGATCAGCCATGGCTTTGTTGGCGCGTAATATAGTTTGATTGATATCTATGATGGAGATCAAGTCCGGCACGGCATCAAAGGTTCGCTCCCAATCCTTTTTGGCGCAAGTGACCGCATCATCAGTTTGCCTTCGTTCCAGAATACCCATAACATCACTCCTTGGGGTTCGATGCGTATTAATCCACATTTCTTTTGATCAGATAAAACAGAAGCGCCAGCAGCAGCGCCCAGCCGACCGCAATTATACCGGCCAACGGTCCGGTATCTTTACCGCCGACACCGTTGGTTTTTTCAATCTCGGCCTGAATATGATCCGATTCCATGATTATCAGTTTGATGTCAAGGCTGTGGAACATGGCATGAAATCGATTGCGCAGAGCGAACAGCCGTTTTTCCATCTGGTCCGTTTCAATTCCCTGACTCTTCAGCATTCTGATTTTCTTTTCGATGACCATCAGCATGGTGTCCCGTTTCAGCATGGCGCTTCTGATCAGGCGGGCCTTCTCGAAGGTGTGGCACTTCGAGCAGTTCCTGGAGCCGATGAGGTCGAGCGTGGCGCTTTTAATATCGTGACTGCCGTGGCAGGTGACACAGGTGGGGCCACCTCTTCCAAGGGCTCTGCCGTGAGCGCTGTTCGTGTAGTGTCCGGCAACCCCCATGTGACAGCCGCCGCAAAGCGCCGGCACCGCTGTGGGAGCCGGGACGCCGCGAAAACCTTTGGCCGGGCTCATGGCCTGGGCAGAGTCGGTGGAATCACCGCCATGGCAGACGTTGCAGGTGATACCATGTTCAGCGTGGATGCTGGTTTGCCAGAGTTCGACCGGTTGGCTGAGTTTAGCCGTCAGGGTGGCGTGGCATTGTATGCAGACGATCACCGGTCCGGCGGCGTACGTCTCTGATAGTACCATTATACAGAGCACCAGCATTACGGGGATGACCGGTTGCCATTTCATGAGTAGAAGCCCCACCCGGTAAGGCCGATCCAGAGCAGGATACAGGTTATTGCGGTGAATGTGAACAGAGGCCGTTTGAGCGGGTGTTTTTCCGGACTTCGATCGATAAAGGGCAATAATGCCAGGAAAGTCATGGCGAGTACCTGGACGATGATGCCGATGATTTCGCTGGGAAATAGTTTCAGTGTCTGGTAGTTGGCCAGGAAGTACCATTCCGGTTTGATGTGCGCCGGGGTAACCAGCGGGTTGGCCGGCATGTATGAGGTTGACGGTATGAACAGGTTGGGGAAGAAGAATACCAGAGCCATGAAGCAGGCCATGTAGAGTGATATCGAAATCATGTCCTGGAGAAAGAAGTTTGGAAAGAACGGGATACCGCCGGGATGCTCTTCGTAGATGAATTTCCCGTTTTTCCAGGAGTTGGTGGTGTCTTCAAGTCCAAAAGGGGGTGTGGATACTCCGGTGCGCTGAATCAGGAATAAATGAATGCCGATCAGTATGGTTATGGTCGCCGGAAGCAACCCGACATGCAGGGTGTAAAAACGGCCCAGTGTATGGGAACCTACCAGTTTACCGCCGCGCAGCAGTTCGACCAAGTACCGGCCGACTGCCGGAATAGCGCTAACGCAGTCGGTGGCTACTGTTGTGGCCCAGAAGGAGAGCTGGTTCCAGGGGAGCAGGTATCCGGTGAGCGATATTCCCATTGCCATCAGGAAGAGGATGAAGCCGGTGAGCCAGTGCAGTTCCCGGGGGCTCTTGTAGCTTCCCATGAAGAGTACCGAGAGCATATGCAGTAGCAGGACAAGAATCATCATACTGGAACCGACGGCATGAAAGAGGCGGATGAGGCGGCCAAGCGGGATTTCGTTCATGATAAAGGAAACGCTGGTGAAGGCTTTGTCGACGTTGGGGACGTAATAGAGCATCAGCAGCAGTCCGGTGATGATCTGCAGGGCAAAGATGACGAGCAGGACGCTGCCGAGCGAATACCAGGCGTTGACGTTGCGTGGCAGAAGGTAGCCGGTCCGCTTTTCGTTGATTATCTCATGTGTGCCGAGGCGGACGTCAATCCAGTAGTATATGTGTCTGAATATATTTATCAATGCTGTACCTTATGTTCCCTGTTAACCGATTGTGACGATGCCGTTTGCGACGCTGAAGGGGAGGCGGGCAAGCGCCCGTGGCGGCGGACCGGAGATGACTTCACCATCTGGAGTGAAGTAGCCGGCGTGACAGGGGCAGAGGAAGTCCTGGCGCCCTTTTTCCCACTGGACGATGCAGCCGAGGTGGGGGCAGACAGCGGAGAGAGCGGCAAGTCCACCATTCTGTTTTTTCACCAGAACAGCGGCGGAGCCGTTGTATTCGAAGAATGTGGCGTCGCCAGCGGCGATATCCTTGAGCGGGATGGTGATTTTGCCTGTGCTGTCACCAGCCGGTTTCGGTACCAGGTAGTAGCGGAATAGCGGATAGGTTATTGCGGCAACGCCGGCAACGGCAAGAGCGGCAACGCCGCCAAGGCAGATGCTGATGAACTTTCGTTTGCTGGCGTCCAATGAGTTATCTCTCCTGTTATCTCGATTTATCAGCAGTAAACGTACGTGTCGGCTTAAATCCGAGAGCATAGCCGAAGAAACACCCCGGCAGCAGTTCAAGGCTGGTGTTATACCGGTTTACTGCGGAATTGTAACTGTACCGTGAATTTGTCAGTCGTGTTTCAGTATTGGCCAGCTGAAGCATCAGATTTTGATATGTCTCTGATGATTTCAGCGCCGGGTAGTTCTCTGCAACCGCCTGGAACCTGGAGATCGCTGATCTGAATTTCTGCATATCCAGTAGCTGAGATGATCCGCCATCTGCCAGTTCCTTGAATGGGGCAAGGGCGCTTCTGACATCAACTGCATGGACAAAAACTCTCCCCTCGAAGGCCATGTAATCTTCCACCACCTTTGCCAGATCGGGAATCAGGATATTCTTGCGCTCGATTTCAGCCTCCATCTGGGCGGTTTCCAGTCGCACCAGGTATGACTCGGTGGTGAACAGGTTGTAGTAGTAGACAAAGCCGGTCACGATCAGAAAGAATAGCGAAATCAGAGCGGCTTTGACTGACCGGCTCTGTTTAGCCCAGATGCTTTCCCTGGTCTGCTTCGACTTGACCCGTTTCAGCTTGACCGCGACCGGTCTGGCGGTAATGAGCCCCATTTCTTCTGCATACAGTTTTTCTATAATCTCTTTCAAGGTTGCTTCTGGCTCCCCGTTCTGATTCTGGCCGCCTGACGGGAACCGTTGCGCAGATAGACCAGCTCAAACTTGCGACCGAGATTCCGAGCCGCAAGCAGAGTGTTCAGGTCGGCGATGTTGAGTATCTTTCTTCCGGCAATCCGCACCAGAATATCGCCCCGCTGGACACCGGCCGCAGCGGCGGGACTGCCCGGTATGACACTGGTTACCAGCGCCCCTTCCGGATGCAGCATCCGGGCCTGACGGCAGATGATGTCATCAACGTCGATCAGTCCTACCCCCAGTAACGGTTCGGTGTAAACCATCTGCTGACCATTTCCGTAGTAGGGTGTGCCCTGCATCCGTCCCTGCCCGTAGAAACCGCCACCCCTGCCGAAACCGGGGCCGTACTGCATACCGTTCGGAGTCATATAGGCAGCGGGCGTAGCAGCTTTTGCCCGTTTTTCAAGAAAGGCCAAAGCGTGACAGTTGGTGCAGAGGCCACGCAACGTGTGGGGTGGAAAGACGGTCATGCCGTTCGGCAGTTGATAGCTGTTACCGACCAGACGCCCTTGGCCGTTCATGGCAACCGGCTGGGCGGTTCCCGTTTGCGCCTGCTGCTCAAAGAGTTGCGGATGGCAGTCAACACAGGCGCCGAGCGGGCCGTGCGGTGCCATGATGGTTTGTCCGTCCGGCATCCGGTAACTGTTGCCGACCTGCCGCCCCTGGCTGCTCCAGGCGACCAGTTGCCCACCTGCTGCGCCGGGCGCAGTGTTGTTGAAGTCAATGACGCCACCCACCAGTTCGGCGGCACGGTTGATCGGGATGGCAAAGCCGATGCCGTTGAATACACCGGTCGGAGCAAAAATAGCGGTATTGATACCGATGACCTCGCCGCGCGTATTGAGCATCGGACCACCGCTGCTGCCGCTGTTGATCGCGGAGTCGGTCTGTATCAGGTTTTCATAGACAGTGTTGCCGACCTGGATATTCCTGTTACGGCTGCTGATCATCCCGGAGGTGACGCTCTGCTCCAGGCCAAAAGGGCTGCCGATGGTCAGCACCATATCACCGGTCCGGGCGGCATCGGAGTCTCCCAGCGAGGCATGGGGGAACGGGCCGGTTCCCTGGATGCGTAGCAGCGCCATATCGGTGCGCAGGTCTCCTTTGACCATTTTGAGTGGGTATTCGGTTGCCCCACCGGGGCCATAGACGGTTACTTTCAAGGCTTCGGCGCCGGCAATGACGTGGTAGCTGCTCAGCAGATAACCGCGCGGGTCAATGATGACTCCGGAGCCGATCCTGTTAAAAGCGACGTCAGCAGGAAACTGATCTATTATCCCCTGGGTGGCGACGTTCGGCACATTCCTCATGGCTGCGCCAATACTGACCACGGCCGGCCTGACCGCGTCGATAAGTCCATGATACGAGGTCTGTACGTCACCGACGGCGCCGGGAGCCTGAGGCATCGGAACCACATAGCCGCCAGCTGCGGGCTGGGCTCCGGGGGTGTTTTGTTTGCCGGATTTGGTGCTTCGTGAGAGGAAGTTGTTGACGTAGCCATCCTGCTGCGAGCCCTCGTACAGCGCCCAGACTATCGTGATGAGCGACATTGCCACCAGCGCCCATATCCACGGTTTGTAGTTCCGGGTGCACGACTGTCCGGGATGCTGAACCGTACTTGCAGTACTTTCAGTATTTTTATCAGATGACATCAGCGGCTCCTATTCGTCTTTTTTTCGTGGTGCGGCATCCGTTTCTTCAGCCTGTTTATTGACCTTGAAGGAGGTGCGCATGCCGGTGTTCTTTATGCCGGCCAGCAGGGCAATTGCTCCACCGGCTATGAGGAGCAGCGGCAGGATGGCAATCAGTACGTCAACCATGTACCACCAGTACTTCACCATACCCCAGAAACCGAGACTCAGTGCGATCAGTCCAAATACGATACTTAACATGTCAGCTCCTCTGTACTATTGATGGATTTTGTTTTGCCTCTTTCCGCAGTTAGCCTGTACATCCCTGTTAACCTATCGTTGTCGGGCTTAAAGTCTCTAAGCCAGTTTCTGTTCCATTTCCATGGATTTCTTGAAATATTTCACCGCCTCATCACGCATTCCTTTTGCTTCATAGGCAAAGCCGATGCTCTGGTAGGCTTTGACATGATCCGGCCTGAAGCTGATGGTCTTGAGGTAGGCCTGGATAGCGGCATCGTAGTCATTGCTGGAATCAGCAATCAGGCCGAGTTTGTAGTAGGCGTCGGCATAGCCCGGATTGAGGGCAATCGCCTTGTTAAGGGCTGCCCGGGCTTCGCTGTTATTTTCGGCGCTGAAATGAAGTGAACCTACCAGGTAAAATGCCTCGGGGATCTGTTCGTCAAGAATGATGACTTTGCATAATGTTTCCAGAGCTTCGCTGCTACGACCGGTACGGGCATAGATCTTGCCCAGCTTGAACAGGACGTTAACATTGGCGGGATCGGTAAGCAGGATCTTCTGGTATGCTTTAATGGCGCCGTTGTGGTTCCCCTTTTTTTCCAGGTTATCGCCAAGTTCGGTGTGAATTTCAAGAGCGCTTTCCGGGTTCAGTTGAAAAAAACTGTTGTATGAATCGATACATCTGTCGATCAGTTTTTTTATGTTGATGGTAACCGCCCGCAGGAAAAACTGCAGTTGACTGGTGTCGAAATTTAATTCCATAACGCCTCCGCTTGTGTGATGTTGGTGCAATTTCAGGCATTACTCAACAACGTGCCCCAGTATCAGCAGCACGAGCCACACCACAAAGACTGTCTGCTGGGTGTGAATCATCCGCATCTGTTTTTTTGTGTCGCTGGAAAACTTCTTGGAGCGCATCAGGAGCCCGGCAAAGGTCAGCCAGACAGTTACGAGAAGACTCCCATAGAGGAAGATGTTGCGACCATCGGAAAAATGGGCATGGATGCTCATCAGGACAAAGGCCACGACATTCATCCACATATGGATGTCGAGATATTTCTTGAAGAATATCGCGACATCCCTTGGCCAGGGGCGAAACTGATTGGCGATCAGACGGGCCGGGTAATAAGCGTTGGCCACCACAAAGAGCAGCAACGACAGTATTCCGGTAAATTCTCCAAGCCACTCGCCGTTTTCCATTTCGGTCAAATCCCTTTTAGCGTGGTCATATCGGATAGGTGGCAACGGATACGCCGCTGATGCCGTCCACATCTTTCATGATTGCATCGCGCACTTTTTTGGTGATGCCGTGTACTTCATGCATTGTTTTCTTCTTTGAAATTCCGATTTCAAGGTCAACCCAGTTTTTCTGCCCCATTTGCCGCGACTTTACCGATTTTACCCCTGCTACCCCCTCAATATTCATGCTTGCCGCAACTATTTCCGCCATGACTTCCGGATCCACCGACATATCGATCAGGCCGTTGATCCCCTGGAGAAACATCTCAACACTCATGTTGAAGATAAAAAGCGACACTACTACGGCGGCAAAGGTATCGGCGTTGGGATAGCCGAGTTTGGAGCCGATCAGTCCAAACAGAACGGCTACAGAGGTGATGCTGTCCGCCTTGCTTTCGTTGGCATCCGCAAGCATGGCCGGACTGGAAAGCTGAGTGCCGGCACAGGTATTGGAGTCATACATCAGGTAACTGAATCCGAGGGATATAACCGTGGCCAGCAGTGCCGCGTTGCCCGGTGTGTCATGGCCCCCCAGCTGGAAGGTCTTCAGGGCGTCAAGAAAGATCGAGCCGGCACCGACAAACAGAAAAACGCTGGCGAAGAGTGTACTGATGTATTCGATCTTGCCGTAACCGTACGGGTGCTTGTCGTCATGGGGCTTGTCGGCAACTTTGAGAGCAACCAGAATGAACAGCGACGACATGGCGTCTGCGGCGGAATGGACTCCGTCAGCAACCAATCCCTTGCTGCCGGTCAGCGTGCCGATCAGTACCTTGAACAGCGCCGCAAGGGTATTGCCGAAGAAGCTCCAGCGTGGAGACGTCTGGCCGCATTTCTGACAATCAGAGTATTTCATGGCACCATATCAACTTAAGCTCCGTCTGGGTGCATACTGTAAGGTATGTATGGCTCAATTATAACATTGACGGTAGTATGACTTCCGAGTGCAGCCTGAATACTCTCTTTGACGTGACGACCGATCAGATACCCATTTTGATGACTCAATGCATGATCAATCTTTATGGTCATATCGATCCAGAAGCCCTGTCCCAAACGTCGGGCAGTAACCTTGTAAACCTTGATGACACCTGGGACAAGCCGGGCAATTGATTCGATCCGTTCTAATGCTGCTGTTGGGACTGCGGAATCGAACAGGCCTTTGAGTGAATCTATTAACATATTGAAGTTCATGGCCATCAAGCAGATTGCTTCGATCAAAGCCACCAGCGGATCAAGAAACAGCAGATCGAAAAAATGAGCACCAAGAACCGCTACGACAACCATAATGGACGAAACTGCGGCGGAATAGTTGAGGCGTGCGCCGGCAAGCATAGAGATACTTTGCATATTATTTCCGACGCAGCGGAGGTATTGTGCCAGTTTGTAATTAGCAGCTACCGAAATAAGAGCCGCCCAGAAAGCGATCATTTTCGGTGCGTTACCGGTGCCATGCAAGCTGTGCCACAGTCCTGTAGCTGAATTTACGAACAGAAAAATTGTCGCAATTATCATGAAGATGCTGACCAGGAACAGCGCGACAAATTCGATTTTCCCGTGACCATAGGGATGCTTCTCATCGGCAGGCTTGCCGGACACTTTGGCACCTATGGCCGCGATAAGAGCTGCAATAAAGTCCTGGAATGGGAAGAGTGCGTCACCCAGAATAGCCATGCTGCCACTGATCAATCCGATAAAGGCCTTGAAAAGCGCCAGAGCAAGGTTCGCATAAACTGCGGCCCAACCGGCCATTCTTTCGCACGCGAGGCACTCCTTAACGTAGTTGCCGTTTCCGTTGCACTGACTCAGAGCAGAACGTGACATTTGGAACAGGTACCTCTTGGGCGATGTGGCGGAGGGGTCCCTTTTTTTATGTTCGGGGCCTTTGTTGCCAGTACATCGCCCAGATCCCTGGCCATCTGGTTGAGATTGGCAGTTCCCGGAGCGATAGAATGACACTTGTCACAGGGGCCGTAATAGCCGTGCGGAGCCCTTTCGGTTGCCAGTATCATCGGCGCGCCTTCGACCTGGGCAATGCCAAGTTCGTCCGGTACGCGGACGTTGATTTTTTTGTAGCTGCCGCGCCGGTATATGGTTACTTCCGCCTGATTTGCCATGGCAACGGGGCGGGTGGCATTTTTAAATGACAGGAGGTCGCTCAGATGCATGCCGTTAATTGCCGTAATGACATCGCCCGCCAGCAGCCCGGCGTCGGCAGATACCAGAGTCACTTCGTCAACCAGCACTCCGGACACATCCGGTGGAATGTTGTTGGCCTTTGCAACTGCAGCGGTCATCGGTCCGACTTCCAGTCCGATCCAGTGCGCTTCGACCCAGGTTTTACCGATAGCGCCACCGGCGACCGGTACGACATTCTGACCGGCAAAGCCGTAGGGATATAGGAGCTGCACCTGTTGCCCGTTCGGATCAACCGGACTGTTCGGGTCAGGCTGACGGCTCAGACGCGGCTTTTGGATTCGCTGCCGGAACAGGTTTTCTTCCCGAAGAGCCAGCGGATTCTGCCGATTCTGCTGGTCGAAAAACTGCCCGCCGCTCTGCACGTTCATCTGCCCCGGATCCCTGCCGATGTTGAACGGGTTTTCCTCTTTCATGACAATCCCTGCCACAGGGGTCGTGGCATTGGCACTGTTTTGAGGCGCAACAGGACGGGCGATTTCAGTCTCGACTTCGGCGGCTTCCCTTTTCCGCGCCGGACCATCGGCAAGATAGAAGAAGTAGACATAGACAAACGAGCCGATCATCATCAAGAGGAAAATCGGATTTGCGACAAAACTTAACCGCTTCATCGTTTACGCTGTGGCTTTGTTGGGCTGCACGTCACACAGGTCATCAATTTTGCGTGTTGCCAGATCCTCGACTTTTTTGATGAACTCCGGATTGGTCCGGTTAAGCAGCTCATAGATGACGGCTCCGATAAAGATGCCCGAGAAAACCCCGATAAATACCTTGCTCATGGCTGCTCCTTTTCTTCGCATGCGCCGTTGCAATTGCATGCGGCTGTTTTTGCTTTGAACGGATTGGCAATAGCTCTGCTCTTGCTCACCTGTTCTTTCATCTGCTGCTCGATTTCGTTATGCCGGGCGACCAGCTCCGCCATAATCGGATCAAGGCTTATCGCACTTATGCCGCCATGAACCAGCTGAGTCGCACGTTCACCGATCTTGCAGGCCAGGAGGTGCTTTTCCGCGCGGAGTTTATTGGTGTCATATGAGACAAAAACATTTTTCGAACAGCTTAAGGCGGTATCAGCGGTTTGATGTACCGCTGCGACAAAGAGGTCCCCTACACGTTTCAGGTTATTGCGCAGATCAAGGTTCATAGAAATCTCCCGGTATTTCCGGCTTTGTCAATCTGCTGCCGTCCAGTTTTTCTCCCGTCGGCGTACAATTATGTAGCCCAGCAGACCGGCTATGGTCATTGCGGCACCGGCAAACATGCTGATTATTATGACTATACTGAGTCCGATGGGGTGAGGATTGCCGAGAATAATTTTGACCGGCACAGGAGAACGGTTCTGATCCAGGAACAGAACCGTCAGGAATAAAACTGCTACGATACTGATAGCGATAAGCTTTTTCATGCATTGATACGATGAAATACGCTCAAAGTGCCCCGGTACTTCCGGCTTTCACGGTAGTGCCGGCTTCATTTTTTGATATGGTATATACTTTATAACCCAGGTACCCGACCGCCGCTACAAGAGCCATCGGTAAAAAACCGGCTCCCAGGACTGAACCGCAGGCGGCCTTGCATCCGCCCGCCAAGGCATGAAATCCCAACCCTGTACCGGTCCCACACCCGGCTCCGTATCCAGCTCCATAACCGGCGCCATATCCGCCGCCTGCTCCATATCCAAGCCCTGTTCCGGCCCCTTTACCCCACGCCACCGTTTTTACGCAGCCCATCCAAGTTGGACAATTTGGAACCATGACAATCTCCTTTTCAGTTTTGTTTGCTGCAACCGTTTACATTCCAATAAATCTTAAATTTCAGGCTTTCATTCTATTCCCGGGAAGAATCACGCACATAACTTTTAACAAGATCTTTTTTCAGCAGATCCAGCGAAACTCTGGCTACATCAAGCCGGCTGCTTCTTTCACCAATCACCGATTTCAGTGTCTGCCAGGGGTGGTTGATCATGTTTTTCAGTCCGGCAGGAGCAGTTTCCTGGGATTCCTGATATTTCTGAAGGATTTTAAATTCCAGCATGGTCAAGAGATAGATAATCTCCTGACTCGTTTTCAGCGCATCCCGGAAATCAGTCTCGGCCTGAGCGGTCTTCTGGGTGTTAAACTTTGATCCATTATGCCACTGCACAACGTTATCTGCGGCGATATGGAAAACTCTGTGACTTTTTTCCAATAACCCTATCTCCGGAATTTCCTTGTAAGTCCGTAAGCCCTCACTATAGAGCCAGACACCAAGCTCGCAATCATGGTAAGAAGGGAGCGATACCGCAGTAGTATTCTTGTGCAGAAGCATTTCAAGCTGATGTACCCACTCTACATGAGTAATTCTGGCAATCGTGATATCAATCACAGGCTATGCCTCCTCGACATACTTTTATTTTTTGCCTCTCGGAGTTTTTTGCACTATAGTCGAATTTAAGACATATGAAAAACGAAATATTTGCGTGCGTCTATGCGTTTTAAGCATAGTAACCAAAGCTGAAAAGGGGTACATGTGAAATCAAATTACTTACAGACGTACATTACCACGATATCTGCCGGTAGTTTTTCAAAGGCGGCGGAATCTCTACGTGTCACGCAGTCCGCTGTTTCCCGACGAATCCAGCAACTTGAAGAGCAGTATGGATTTCCGCTGATTGACAGAAGTGGTTCAGTACTGGTGCCGACAGAGGCGGGCCGGATTTTTCTTGAAAAAGCTCATAAAATGCTAACTCTTGAAAAAGTACTGCTGCATGAACTCAGTATGCTTAACAAAAAAGAGAGCGTCGGTTTTGGTTGCAGCCCTGCGTTCGGTATTGCATATCTTCCTCAGATTATGAAGGTTTTCATGCTTTCTCATTCAACAGTGACCGGAATGAACTTTTCCTTTGAAGTTCCGGACAAGGTTATTGAAGAGATTCACGAGGGTAATTACCAGGCTGGAGTGATAGAGCACTTTGAAGATTACGATTTCAAAGGTTTTGAGATTTCATCGCTTCCGGACGACGAGGTGATTTTCGTCAGTTCCCCCTGTCTCACTATTGACCGGCAGTATGTTACTATCGATCAACTGGTCAAATTCGATATTTACATGAGGAAAGAAGGGTGTTGCTTCACCAAGTTACTCGCATTTAACATGCTGAATAATGGCAGAAATTCGAATGAGTTCGCCAGAACGATCGTGTACGACGATCTACATCTCATCATCAACTCCGTGTGTGATGGAAGCGGCATTACCTTTGTTTCGCGCTCTCTCGTCGATCATCATATTCAGCAGGGTGCTCTCAGAGAACATCGGCTTCCCCATTTCCTGCACACACAGCACCGGAAGCTGATTCTAAAAAAATCGATCTCTGCCGGCCCGCTTCTGAAGGATTTTATTGACTGCATCCTGGCGGTGTTCGCATAACTACATCTTTTCTGATTTTTCATGTTCTGTTTTATTCATACGTATTGTTTCTTTAAGCATGCTGGAAGCTACTGTCCGGGGTATGTTCAAATTTGCGACATCGGTAGCAAGAGAGCTCGCGGGAACCGTTGTGGCAGTGTGCCCCAAACCTCTGGCCATCCCCATAACAGCTTCTTTTCCACCCGCCATGCCAGCGCCTCCGGCCGCCATTCCACCTCCATGCGCCGCCAGTCCGGCAGTGCCTGCAGCAGCGCCGCCGGAAAGACAACCTGCACTACCAAGCATGGCACCTCCGGCAGCACCTCCAGCGGCAGCTCCACCTGCCATACCGGCACATCCGCCCGCAACAGTTCCTCCTCCAAGAGCAGCGAGTCCGGCCGTACCTGCAGCAACACCTGAAAGCCCCATTGCGCTCCCCATCATAGCGCCTCCGGCAGCGGTACTTCCCGCTCCGGCAGCACCTGCAGCAACACCGCATGCGCCACCTGCACATCCGGCCGCTACCGCGCCGCCTTTAAGAGCCGCAAGACCGGTAAATCCCAATGCACTGCCAAGCATTGCTCCTACAACAGGGGCTGCAGCTCCTATTGTGATAATCGCCAAAGTACCACCGCCAACTGCTACACTGCTAAAAAGCAGGGCTTTCTGCCACGACCAACGCATAATCTACCTCCTCGGATAGTAGTAAACACTTCACGGCGACCGTGTACGTGAGAAAACGTACCCTGTCGCCATGATTTTTTTCACACGGTAGTTATTTTGTATCAGCTCCTGTTACAAGTTCCAGTTGCTGATTGATGACCGTTCGATCAATTTTTTACTTTTTCTGCCTCGCGGCGTTTCAAAAAATCGTCGATATTTTCTTCAGCCCGCATTTTGTTACCCATAAATATCATGACTAATGCGGGGATCAAACTTGCTGCAATCAGGCTTCCAAAACGGCAAAAATATTTGAATTTTAAGACTTTCATGACCATTCCTCCCTTTCTTTAGGAATTTTACTGCCCACAATAATCAGCAGCAAACCTGCAACTACGAGTGATGCAAAACGACAGATATATTTGAGTTTCATGACCGTTCCTCCCTTTCTTTTGGAATTTAGGGGTCCACAAGAACCATTCCCATCTTTCCTGTTTTGTTCCCCAGTGTGTCAGAATAGCTGTCGCCCCCTTCTTTAAGCTGTTTTCTTCTCACGATTTCCAGTCGTGTCATACATCACCGGCTCATAATCTTTCTTCCAGAACCTTTCGAAAAGCCAGCTTACAACCGGAATAACTACACTCACAACCGTTACGGCTACATTAAATCCTTTGGCACTGAATATCTTGACGCTCATGGTGTCCACCTCTCTTTCATTTATTAAGCCTGCCTTTGTTTACCAGCTTGCCGAGTTAGCGGAGGACGCTCTCTACAGCCTGGCATGGCGAAGACTTCCGGTTCCAATGTACCCATAAGCCATGCTTTAATCACCTCCTGCAGTTCGCCCGCCACGAAGGGGATGACCCGGATGCCATAGGCTGTGACCATCTCACTCAGAGAGTGCGAGATTGCGCCACACACCAGAGTATTTACACCAAGTTCAGAGAGACAAAGCGCTTTTTCGACCGGCAGGTCGCTTTCCATCGTCTCCAATTTCTCGCAGATAATCCGCTCTGACTCAGTTTCGACCACTTTAATCTTATGTGCCGTATCGAAGACAGGCGCAATTCGTTTATTCCAGTATGCAAATGCCGTTTTCATAATTTGAGGTTACTCCCGACTCTCAAACAATAGACTAGCAAACTGTGATCCAATACTTGCATCACAGTCAATTATGTATCAAGCATGCGAAAAGTATATGATTTTGTGATTATTGGCAGGCAGAGTGACAAATGATGAGTAGCTGATATGCTACTGTTGCCAGTTATTGCAAATGCATAACAGCTACTGTCAGGGCTATTTTTCGGAACGTCCGTCCTGGTCGGGCAGGGATATATTCAGTTTTTTCATTTTGCGAAAGAGCGTGGTCTTGTGGATTCCCAAATCTTTAGCCGCTGCCAGGCGGTTGAAGGCGTTACGTTGGAGTGCTGCGAGGATGGACTGGACATCGAGGCTGTTGTGGGCGGACCGTATATCGGCATCTGTGTCTGCTGCCACGCTGCAGGCTGTTAATGCTTCCGGCAAATGGCCGAGGCCGATCCGGCCTGAGTTACAGAGAATGAAGGCGTGTTCAATTGCATTTTCGAGCTCACGTATGTTCCCCGGCCAATCGTGGGCCATGAGTAGCGATAATGCTTCCGAGGCGATGCCTTGCACGTTTCTCTGCTGCAGGCGATTGAATCTCTGGATGCACTGCTCTACAAGCAGGGGAATATCTTCCTTCCGCCTTCGAAGCGGCGGCAATTCTACACGGACAACGTTGACACGGTAGTAAAGGTCTTCCCGAAACAAGCCGTTGCGCATCTGTTCCGCCAGGTCTTTGTTGGTAGCGACAATGATTCGAACGTCAGCAGTTTCAGAACTGGTAGCTCCGAGCGGCTCGTAGGTTCGCTCCTGCAGAACACGAAGCAGCCTTACCTGAAGGGCCGGGCTCACTTCCCCTATTTCATCGAGAAACAGGGTGCCGCCCCTGGCAAGCGCGAAACGTCCCGGTTTGTCCTTGTTTGCTCCTGTAAACGCTCCGGCCTTGTAGCCGAACAACTCGGATTCCAGAAGCGTATCCGGCAAGGCCCCGCAGTTGACTGCGATGAAAGGCCCCTGTTTGCGCGGGCTGAGCGAGTGCACCGCCCGGGCCATCAATTCCTTGCCTGTTCCAGTTTCACCAAGAATAAGCACAGTGCTGGGACTGGAGGCTATGGCGGGCAGTACCTCAAATAGCCGAAGCATCAAATGGCTTCGGCTGGTGAGTTCGCCGACCTTGAATTTTCCCTCCAGCTCACTGCGCAACGACTCAATTTCAGAGAGATCGCGGAAGGTCTCCGCTGCTCCGATCAGCCGGCCATCGGCATCCCGCAGCTCGGCAGTTGAGATGCTGGTCGGAATGCGCCTGCCGTCCGCATTGATGATGTATCCGGATTTGCCTATAACTGGTTTGCCGGTTTTAACGGTCTGCTGAAGCGAACAGGTCTCTCCGCACATGCTGGAGCGGAACACTTCCGAGCATTGCCGACCAATGGCTTCTTTGCGTGATACGCCGGTGATAGTCTCGGCAGCCCGATTGAACGAGGTTACGCGCCAATCAAGATCGACCGTGAAAACTCCGTCGGAGATACTTTCCAGAATGGCTTCGCTGGGAGACAGAGGAGAACCATTATGCTTATTTTGTTTGTTCATTGTGGTCATTTTATCCGCAATCATTGGCAGCTTACATCGCTATTACGCTCACTTATTCAGAATTGCTCATATCCAACCAAGGCGTTTGCAGGCACCATAGATAAGATACACACCAACGCAAAATACAAAAACCCCGAATGCCAAACGCAAATGTGGGCCTTTCATCTGGTTCGCAATTAACGCCCCGCCCCAGGCGCCTATTATCATGGCCGCAGCGATAATCATTGCAGCTCTGAGGTCCACATTCCCGTTTCGATAGTACTCAATGGTTGCGGCCAGGCCGATAGGAGGCAACAGGACGGCAAGACTGGTTCCCGTCGCTTTGTGTTGTGAGAACCCGGCCCAGTAAACCAGTGCCGGAAGGATGACGATGCCGCCACCAACACCAAACAGGCCTGAAGCCACTCCTCCGGAAAGCCCGATTATTACCAGCATCAGCCATTGTGGCACTGTGAATCCTCCGCACAACCGTGATATTTTCCAGCCATCCAGTTCCCGAATGATGACATTACATGGCATATTCTGCCTTTGGGTATGCGGCAGTATCATTGGTGAAGCATCAGCTATCCCGTTCAAGAGAGAGCCTATATCGATATCCCCTATTTTTCGGCATGCCTTAACTTCTTGATTGGAGACATGGATTATGAAGAAAGCGGTGCCAACTGGAAAAAATGTGCAGTTACCCAAGCATCTACAACAACTAAACCTCTTTGCAGCAGGGAACGCCCCTTGCGGTCGCCGCCAATGGTCTGATCCAGGCTGGTACCCAGGGTCAGCAGAGGGTAGATTTTCTCGTTGGTACGTATCAGTCCGTCAAACGGTTCATCGGTCAGCCTACGGATTGCCTCGGCTATATTGGCGTCACTGAAAAGATGCGTTTCTCCCTTTACCTCGATCCGGTTATTGGCCTCCAGCCATGGTCGCAATACTTCCGTCAGCGCGACCTGGTCCAGCCTGCCGTTACGAAGTCGCAATGCCTCTTCACGGCTAAAATACTGCCAACCCAGGGCATGCAAAACCTGTATTGCCGGGATAACGGAGTCGAGATCTTCGAGGTAAGAGAGATTCATGCCGGTTACTCCTTCTTGCCCTTTGTACCAAGCCGTCCCGCCTGTTTGGGCAACTGCTTCTCTTCCGACTTCACCCGCCGCTCCAGCTTCTTGATATCTTCGGCTGGGGGCAACTCTTCCGGTTTTATTCCCCGGTCTGTCAGTACCTTGCGCACGTCCTGGTTGTTCTTGACATGCTCGCGGCTGATGGCATCCTCGCTTCTCAGGTCGTCATCCTTTCTGATATTGAAGTTAGTTATTTCGGTGGCGAAGTCCTTGGCCTTGATGGTTATGGTGGGGAGAAAGTCCGCCAGCGCCCGTCCGTCGGGCACTCCCAGCTTGTCCTTCATCTGAATGGTGTTATTGCCGCCGAAGAGGGCTGCGTCTCCCTTGCTACGGATGTGGCCAAAACCGGAGGTGTCGCCTATGTACTCGTAGAGGAGGCCGGACAGCTCTTTTTCAGATAGGGTCAGTTTCTGCCGGGCACCCAGACGCTCGATTTCGCCGATCCGTTTTTCTATCAGCTCAATGCGCCGGGTCTGTACGGCGAAGTAAGTCTGGGCAAAGGCGATTTCCACCTTGCGTGGATCGCCGTTCTGGGCAATCAGATAGCAGGCGTAGCGAGTGAGCATGATATCGTCTATTTCCCGTCCCGCTCCTGAGCCGATATCGACCATTTTGCTGACGTCAGCAAAATGGTCTGAAAGCTTATGTCCAGCCGTTTGACAGGAAATTTTAGCCTTGTCGATGACCTGCTCGAAATTGCGCCATTGGGTATAGCCCAGGAGTTCTTGTAATTCGCGGGCAAGCCAGTATTCTTCGCCGTCAGTCTGGTGAGCAAAATCTTCAAAATTCTTATGTAATTCTATGATGATTTCGTTTTTCACTGTTCCCTCTGTAATATCAAACTTGTTGACCATTTTGCTGACGTCAGCAAAATGCCCCCTTCCTAGCCCTCCCCCTCCTGGGGAGGGGACAAAACCCTTTCCGTTGAAGTAAGTTTAGCTCCTCCCCCCAGCGGGGGGAGGAGCTAAAACCTTCCGCCATCAATGGAGGACTTTGGCCGTTACCCTCCCCCAGCGGGGGAGGGTCAGGGAGGGGGAACTTTTGTTCTGCTCCCCCCTCCCAACCTCCCCCCGCTGGGGGGAGGAGCAAAAACCTTCCAGTTGTGGAATAAAGCAACGTGCATATTTTGCACATTGCTTTGCATCCATGTTTTTGAGTTATCCGGAAATTCCGGATAACTGATTCCAATTGCGGAGCCAAATTATGTTAGCTGGAGTATGCCGCAACATCCGTCTGCTTTCAAATTTTATTCCGGAGTTTTGTCAATCATCATTTTATATTACATTACAGATATTTGTCGATTCCCATATGCCCGGCAAGGCGATTAAAATTGCTCCTCCCCATTCTGGCACGCAGTTTAAGAAAGGCAAATCCCTCAAAAGGCCAGGCAATGCGCTCCAAACCAGGTTCGGTGCAGACTCTGCATTCAGGAAAGTCACCGACCTTTTTGCGAAACTGGTCGGCAGTTGCACTCCGGAACAGCTCTCCAAGCGCCTGCTCTTTTATATTCCCGAGAGAGACCGGTAATACGGGACAGGAAAACACGTCGCCGTTGTGCCGGATAAAGAGGGTGTTGAAACCGGCAGAACAGGGTTTATTCATCGTGCCGCTCTTCAGGTAGCCAAGCAGCGCTTCACGGTGGCCGCTCCAGGCAAACTGAGGGCTTTCGTAGAAATGAATGATAGCTGCGATGTCGTCCGGGCTGAACCTCAAATCGACTTCTCTGTCACTGTTACCAAAGCGGTTGGGAGTAATGATGCAGGGGGAAATGATAGTGAACAGCTCATTCTTTGCGGCGTAATCGGCTATGTGGCTGAGCTCATGTGCATTAAGCGGCACGATGGTGGTCTTGATGCCCAGCACCAGGTTGGGATATTCTTTTCTGAGGGACTGCAGTCCGGCAAATGTTTGCTGAAGCCTGTTCCTGGCCCCCGGGAAATTCCGGATCCGGTCATGAACCTCCCCTGCGGCATCCATACCGCAAGCCAGAACCAGGTCTATCCCCCGGTCCCGGAGCGGGCCGATTATTTTCCGGGTACATTCCAGAACCCTGTCGGTCAAAATTCCGTTTGTGGTAATCGCCAGCGTGCGTAATTCCGGGAAATTCGTTGGCTGAAGGTTGCAGATATACTGAAGGAGTTCGCCGAGGTCATTCCTCAGAAACGGCTCGCCGCCGGTCAGGTCAAGCTCCTTGAGGCTGCGGAGTTCAGGCGAGGCAAGTAACCCCTGCCAGACTGATAGATCGAGGTCTGCTACCTGTGGGGCAATTTTCCAGATATTGCACATGCCGCATTTGCAGATGCAGCGATGGGTGATTTCGAGACTTATCGTTTCGAGCCGGTGCGGTTTGCCGGTGTATTTCAGCATTCGATAGCGGATGCCGTTGCGGATAAGTTTCAAGGTGTGATGAGAAGAGTTCATATTAAAGTGGCCAGTCCCAGTTCTTTCAGTCGATATTGCAACGTCCGGACTGAAATGCCAAGCGCTTCAGCACTCTGCCGACGATTCCCCTTAAACTGCTGCAGCGTTTTCCGGATGGTTTCTTTTTCACGATGTTTGAGAATCCCTTCACTGGCTTCATGCGGGACAGTCAACTCCTGCAGTTCTGCTGGAAGTTCGGCCTGAGTTATTTCACCACGGGCCAGAATTATTCCCCGCTCGATGATATTTTGAAGTTCCCTGACATTGCCGGGCCAAGCATGTCGCTGTAGAAGAGCCAGCGTTTCAGATGTCACGCCTGTTGCTCGCCGGACGCCCGCAGAAGCAGAAAACCGTGCACAGAAATATCGCACGAGCTGAGGGATGGCATCAATACGTTCACGGAGTGGCGGCAGAGTAATCGGAAAGACATTGAGGCGGTAATAAAGATCTTCACGAAAACGTTTTTCGGCTACCTCAACGGCAAGTTCGCGATTGGTGGCGGCAATCACACGTACATCAACCTTGATCTGCATACTCCCGCCAACTCTCTCAAACACTCTCTCCTGAAGAACCCGCAATAATTTTGCCTGCAACAGTGCCGGCATCTCGCCGATTTCATCCAGAAAGATCGTTCCTCCCTGAGCCAACTCGAACTTGCCCCGTCTGGCCTGAATCGCCCCGGTAAAAGCGCCGCGTTCATGGCCGAACAGCTCACTCTCCAGAAGGTTCTCAGGAATTGCTGCGCAATTAAGCGGAATGAATGGTGCGTTCTTGCGAGGACTGGCCAGGTGCACCATCCGGGCTATCAGCTCCTTGCCGGTGCCGCTTTCGCCATGCAACAGCACGGTTGTCGGAGTACGAGCCACATCCTGCACCAGCTTTTTCACTCCCTCCATCGCCCTGCCGGCAAAGATCAGCTCTTCGGGCGGCAGGCCGGCCTGCGCTGTTTCCTGCAGTGAAACCGACATGCGTCCCTGTTCCACCTGTTCCAAAGCCCGCCCTACGGTTTCAAGCAGGCAGGCCGGATCTTTGAGCGGCTTGGAGAGAAAATCGAAAGCCCCCTCCTTGATGGCAGACACCGCTTCTTCCACCCGTCCAAAAGCGGTAATAAAAATAAACAGGGGGGCGGATGGTTCGCCACGTATTGCCCGAAAGAGCTCAAGACCGTTTCGTACCGGCATCTTAAAGTCGCACAGCACCAGGTCGAATCTTTCGCGCTGAACCCGGCGCAGCCCCTCGCCGCCGTCATTCGCGGTTGCGACAGTGTAGCCGGCATTATCGAGAATGGTAGTCAATAGTTCCCGAAAGGTGACATCATCTTCTACAATAAGAATGGTTGCAGACATTAATTACTATACCTCCAGAGGAAGAGTCAGAGTGAACGTTGTGCCTGACCCGACCATACTGTTTACCGTCAGACTTCCACCATGCTCCTGCGCAACTTTGCGGCAGATGGCGAGTCCAAGACCGGTACCCCGTGACTTGCTGGTCCAGAACGGATCAAAGATATGCGGTAAGTTTTCGGGTGGAATGCCGACGCCAGTGTCGCTTATCCTGATTACCGCCAGGTGTCTCCCGTTTTCCAGATCGATTCTTAACACTCCTCCGCCCGGCATTGCCTGAAGCCCGTTTTTCAAGAGATTGAGCAGCAGCTGGATAATTCGGTCTGAAACGGCCATAATCCTCATCGCCGTATGCGGAGTGTGGATGACCTCTATTGTTTCCGAGTCAGGCTCCATGCGAATCATGGTCACGCATTCCCGCACCAGCGCTGTCAGGTCAGTCGGATGCCGCTCTCCCTGATCCTCGCGTGCATATGAAAGCAGGTCATCCACCAGCGACTCCATGCGGAGCGATTGACTCACAATCCTGGCTGCGTAGAGCCGGGCCTGTTCAATGTCGGTTGCAGTTTCTACAAGTTGGGCAAATCCTTTGATACCGGCCAGCGGGTTACGGATTTCATGCGCCATGACAGCGCCCATTTCGCCAAGACGTGCCAGCTCTTCACGGCGGTTCATCTCCCTCTGATGTCGCTCTTCCCGGCGTTGCATGAAGATGAGAAGTACGGTCAGCCCCCAGAGGGCAACAGTCAGCGCAGATACGACGGTTACGCCTGCTCTTGCCCGGCGGATAACCTGGTCGGCGCGATAGGTGTGCAACGCCAGAACCAGAAGATATTCATCGTGGTCAGGGTGAATCGTCGTACGGAGGAGGTAGACCTGCTCACCAGTGCCGAGCAGCTCCCTCTGTTCAGAGATTCCGTCGGGGGGGATTTTCCGGTCCGGGTTGGAAAAAGGTTGCCCGACAAGGCGGGGATTGGTGTGAAAACGGACGATACCGTGCCGGTCAATCAGGGCAAAGTAAGCGATGTCCGGCGTGGTATAGCGCGCAAGAGATCGGAATGAGGAATCAGCAGCCGCCAGCTGTTCAATCGCTGCAGAGATTGAAAGTCCGGCTCCACGCAGATTTTCTGAGGCCAGCGGCGGTGCCGCGCGAAAAGCGGTCCAGGCAAACCACCCCACCAGCAGGGTAAAAGAGAGAGGAATACCAATTAACAGTCTGCTGCTCCTGCCCATATCAGAACGAGTATATGACCGAAATTCCGCCGCCGAAATCGGGACTGCTTTCGGAAATGCCACGGGAACCGTACAGGTCAAGCGAGGTTGTGTCGGTCAGAGCCCAGTTAATTCTTGCGCGTGCTTCCAGAAGATCGTCTGAGTAGATTGATGGCGCTGTGGCTCCCTTCAGGACCAGCATTGGCCGAATGCTGTGCGTAATCTGGTAACCGACCGTGCCGGAGTAGCTGACATAATTATTCAGACCGAAACCGCTGACTCTCCCCTGGCAGGTGTAGAGCATTTCTCCCGCAAGATGCAGATCGCCAAACCACTTTGTGAGATCAAAACCACCGCCGAAATCGAACTCTCCCGTTCCGAGCCCATTGGATACCGAGGCGGTCGGAGTTTTTACGAACAGGGAAGTTCTGACCTGCGGCATTGAGTTATTTTCGAAGAGCAGAATATACCCACCCCGCAGGACGATATCTCCCAGTCCGGATACATCTGAATTGGGCAGACCTGAAGAAGTAGAGGCTGTAGTGACTCCTCCAGCCTGTTGCAGCTGGTAGTTTCCACTGCCGCCACCCGGGCCGCCACTGGCAGTTGTTTTTGCAGTGGTCGGGCTCTGGCTGTTGCGATACAGATCGGTTGTCACATTTGAGCTGTTTTGATAGAGAAAAGGAACCTCAATGCCGATATCAAAGCGTTCATGTGGCGACCAGGTTGCAATCAGCGGCATATATACGCTGCGTATCGTTGAAGCGGTTCCATAACTGCCGGAGGCGAACTCTGCCCCAAAGCTGACAGATGCGGTTTGCGGTTTTTCCGACACGGTACTGAAAGCCGACACCCGGTTTGAACAAACCATGGTCAGCAACAGCGCTACGCCGCAATATAACAGACGGTTCACAGTCATCATCTTCTTCCCCCTCTCATGCCACTGCCACGGTTACCTGCACCGGAGCGTGGACCGTTACCATTATTATTCCGGTGGACTTCATTCTGATTTCCGGATCCGGCGCGAGACCAGAGCGGTTTACCCGACTCGGTACGAAGAGTAACCGTTTCCCCATTGCTCCGGTTCTCAATACGTTGGGCAAATATATAGAGGGCCCCATCCTTTCCCTGTGCAAGAGAGCCGGTAATCGCAATGTCCTGATTTTTTGCGAAGGTGCTGTTCTGCTTTTCCCAAAAATCCCATGGTCCGAGTACGACAGTCACGATACCCTGGGAAGTGGTCACACTCATAACCGTAAGCTGATCCTGCCCTTTTCGTTCAGGTGGTGTCATTACCGTACCGGTTACGGTTGTGATCGTGTTGACATCAAAGCCTGCCGCCACATTCAGTCCGCTGGCGGAATTCGTCGAGTCGCCCCACCAGAAGGCGGATGCTTCACGATTCCGAAAGATCAGGAATGCAATAATGAATATGAGAATATGTCGTTTCATCGCACTCCTCCTGATGTGAATGACCCGGCAGAATAACCGGTCTGCCGGGTCCGGAGACAAGATTGTTACCTGGCGGACGTCGGTGCCGGTGTTGTTGGCGTGGTAAGGTGAGAGCCGTCCATCAGACCATTGCCTCTCCCCTGGCGGGTGGTTGAGCCGTTGGCGGTTACGCCGGTAGTCAGGAAGGTGCCGTCGCGACGCTGGGAACCGGATGGACGTGTTACATTCGTTGCTCCTGCTGATGTGGAAACTCCCTGGCCATTCCCGGCATTGCCCCGTCCGGCGGCAAAAACGTCGCCTGCTGCCAATGCGGCCAAAACTCCTGCAACTGCTGCTGTGGTGATAATACGTGTTTTCATGGTTCTACTCCTTTATGTGGTGAGATAGTCAATCTGACCATTATAAGAGCAGATGGTGTGCCAATATTGTAACTAACTGATATAATTAATAACTGATGGCGTTTTCTCAATATCCCGATACGATTTTGATGCAGAATCTGCACCTGAAACGTGAAGCTTGCACTCCTCTGCAGATATCAGAAGGCCACGTTCCCGGCGATGATCGAATACAGGCCAAAAGCTGCCAGTATACCGCCGGTAACATAGCGCATTATCGAATCATGCCTGAGCAGTCCCTTGATTTTGTTCTGCAATAGTTGCGATGAATAACCAACAATCAGCATCGGTAGAGCCAGACCAAGGGAATAAAATCCGAGCAGCGTGATCCCGGTTGCCAGCTGACCGCTGGTCCCGACCATGGTCAGTGTGGAGGAGAGGAAGGGGCCGACACACGGCACCCAGATGACTCCGAGTGACATTCCGAGGATCAACCCCCCCACGCGACCTTCACCTTTAACCCGTATGCTGGAAAGTTGATAGAAACGCTTGAAGATGCTCACGTCAAACATCACCATCAAGCCCATGATGATAATTACCACCGCGCCTGCAATCTCTATGAAACGTGTTTTGCCGATCAACAATGAACCAAAGAGCGACGAGATCGCACCCATCGCCATGAATGAGAGCGAGAGTCCGATCACGACGATCAGAGGTCGAAGCCGGTCATTCCGCTCCGCCCCGGCCATGATGATTGGTATGACCGGCAGAACACAGGGCGAGAGTACACTCGCAAGCCCGGCTCCAACGGCCATCAGGATGGTAAGCATGCTGAAATCCATTATTTCAGACCGTCCAGAGCGGAAGAAATGGTCTCCAGACTCTGGATACCGGGGGAGAACACCCGACCGATCTTACCCGCTTTATCTACAAGGACAAGCGACGGCAGGCTTCTGACACCATAATCATAAAACGCTCTCTGGTCATCCTGGTTCATGGTACTGACGCTGGCGATATTGAAGGTTCCCTTCCGTTGTGCCGTCAGTTTGTCCAAAACCGTTTTTTGCGCTTTGCACGGACCGCCATTTGGATTTTGAAAAAACACCAGAGTCGGCTTGCCGCCGGCAGCGATGGTTCTTTTTAGTTCCGGCGTGCTTAACGGGGCGGCCGGGCTTGCCGCCAAGGCAAACGTTGGGGTTACAATGATGATTGCAGTAATAATTGCAGCTAAGTGTCGTGTCATGTTTCTGATCCTTTCTGTTGTAAAAATCTCCGTCATAAATGATAAACATGCGAGGTTCTTGCAAAAGTCCAAAAAGTCCCCTCTCCCCTGGCGGGGGAGGGTTAGGGTGGGGGGGAGGTAGCTATAAAATCAGCATGTTGCGGCTTCACCCACCCCCTAACCCCCTCCCGTCAAGGGAGGGGGAATTGATTCGTAATACTTTTGCAAGAGGCTCATGCAATTACATTCATTGTGATTGGGCCGTTGCCAAAAGCACCGGG
>Ga0194037_1000275_pt1 | contig 40462 bp, 35 predicted proteins | sample JunL306m_MetaG_FD_148653 | JGI IMG/M metagenome (GOLD analysis project Ga0194037, IMG submission 148653) | Anoxic zone freshwater microbial communities from boreal shield lake in IISD Experimental Lakes Area, Ontario, Canada - Jun2016-L304-6m | ecosystem: Environmental > Aquatic > Freshwater >... | reverse complement strand
TAATTAAATTCACTAATGAAATGAATTTAATTTTTATTAATCGTTTGGCAATTTGATAACTAATAACACTGCCCTTATAACATACAATTTCTGGCACACCCAATAACGCTGTTTCTAAAGTAGCGGTACCGCTAGTAACCAATGCAGCACTGGATTCTAGCAATAATTGATACGTTGCATTTTTAACAGTAGATACATTTTGGTATTGCGCAAGAAATGGTTGATAAAATTCTGGTAATTGCCCTGGTGCTTCCGCTACAACAAATTCATAGTCTGGAAAATATTCAGCCACCGATAACATAATGGGTAATTTCTTAGCAATTTCTTGTTGTCTGCTACCAGGTAACAAAGCAATTTTTTTAGTTGGATTATTGTTGACAGATGTTTCAGCGTATCCCAATTCTTTCTTCTTTGCTTCAATTGCTTCCATTAAAGGATGACCCACATATTCCACCTCCCAATTCCATATGTTTGCATAATACGCTTTTTCAAAAGGAAGAATCACCAACATTTTATCAATGCATCGTTTCATCTTTTTTACCCTTGAGGCTTTCCAAGCCCAAACTTGCGGAGATATATAATACACTACTTTAATGCCTTTAGCTTTAGCCCACTCAGCAATGCGCAAATTGAAGCCAGGATAGTCTATTAATACCAATACATCTGGTTGAAAAGCTAGAATATCTGCTTTACAAAAACGTATGTTTTTAAAAATGGTGGGAAGGTTTTTAACCACTTCTGCAAATCCCATAAATGCCAAATCGCGATAGTGCTTAACCAATTTGGCTCCAGCAGCCTCCATTAAATCGCCACCCCAGCATCGAATAGATGCAGTGCTGTCTAATAATGTTAGTTGTTTTATTAGGTTGCTTCCGTGGAGGTCTCCACTTGCTTCGCCCGAAATAAGGTAGTACTTCATTGTTGTAAAGATATTGTACCCATACTTTCTACTAAAAATTATGTTAAACTAAAAAAATAGTTGTTAAACTAAATAATTAGTTGTTAGTTTGTACAACTAAAAAGATAGTTTACATGAAGCCACTAACAAAAGCCGAAGAACAAATCATGCAAAGTATTTGGAAACTAGGGCCTTCGTTTTTAAAAGACATTATAGATGCCCAGCCAGAGCCAAAGCCGCATAATAATACGGTTGCTACCATAGTGAAAATATTAACCGACAAAGGGTTTGTGGGCATCAAACAAATGGGTAGGGTGCACCAATATTTTTCATTGGTGTCTAAAGGGGAGTATTCTTCAAGTTCAATAAGAAGTTTAGTAGAAGGCTATTTTGAAGGGTCTTTTAGCGATGCCGTGAGCTTTATGGTGAAACAAAAAGACATTAGTGTAAAAGAGTTAGAAGTCTTACTCACTGAAATTAAAAAACACAAAAAATAGAACCATGCTATCAAGTGCTTATTATTTTTTGCAAGTAGTTATTTGTAGTGCTTTAATGACGGGGTACTATTGGTTGGTTCTAAGAAACAAACGTTTTTCCACCAATACAACCGATTTTATTTATTAGCAGTACTCTTTTTATCATGGATTATTCCATTGATAAAAATTCAGTGGAATAAACCCGTAGCAAGTAGTCAACAAGTAATTAATTTCTTATCTCTTGTTGCTGATGGTAATGCTGAAATTGACGCAAGCCTTGTTCAGAAAGGTTTTCAGTTTAGTTGGGAAACAACGGCAATACTATTGTATTTATCGGTATCGGCTATTTTTTTAGGGGTACTATTGTTTGGATTAATCCGATTATATCGGTTAATTAAACAACATGCTTGTAAAAGTGTTGGGGAAGTTTATTTGATTTTAACCCAGTTAAAAGGCACGCCATTCTCTTTTTTTAGATTTATATTTTGGCATGAGTCTATTGATTTAAAAACTGAAGCGGGTAAGCAAATGCTGGCACACGAATTAACGCATGTACAGCAAAAACATAGTATAGATAAAATGTTAATACAAATAAATTTAGTAGTTGGCTGGTTCAATCCATTTTTTTGGTTGTTGAAAAAAGAAATGGAAATGATACATGAGTTTATTGCAGATAATAAAGCAATAAATAATGGAGATACCGCGTCATTTGCCCAAATGCTATTAACTGCAGCATACCCACAACAACATTATTTACTCACAACCCCTTTTTTCTTTTCACCAATTAAAAGAAGACTACAAATGATTTCAAATAAACAAAACCCAAAATTCACCTATATGAGAAGATTAATTATTCTACCCGTTTTAGCAATAATGGTGGTATTATTTGCTTTTAGAACCAAAGATTTTAAAACAGCTAATACTATTTCTGTTGAAACAATTCTAGAAAAAGTAACTGATAAAATAACGGGTAAGTCAACCCCAAATGATGTAATTAATAATAATGCTGCATTTAATTTAAACAAAACATATACTGTTGTAATTGATGCAGGACATGGTGGAGAAGACAAAGGTGCCACTAGTTTAGACGGCCTTACAACAGAGTCTCAAATTGATTTAGCCTTGGCAAAAGCGGTTATTGCTGCTAATCAAAATAGCAATATTAAAATTGTGCTAACGCGCAATACCGATTTGTTTCAATCAGTGGTTGATAAAGCCAATTTTGCTAATTCGCAAAAAGCCGATTTGTTTATTTCATTGCATTGTAATCAAGCGGCTCCAATAAAAAGCAACACTGCTAATGATATGAATAATCCTAAAAAAGGAATTGAAATTTATATAGCTAATAAACAAAAAGCCATCAATTACGAGGCCAATTTATTATTTGCTAATCAAATTGCTAATTCCATAAAGCAAGCCAATTTAAATATGCTTGGTGTAAAAACTAGGGAGAAAGGAATTTGGGTTTTGCAATCTGTGAATTGCCCATCGGTATTGGTAGAAGCGGGTTTTATGACAAATGGCTCTGATTTAAAACAATTAAAAGACCCTGCTTATCAAGCAAATTTTGCAAAACTAATTGTAGGAGGAATTGAAAATTATTTATCAGCTAAAGAGCAATCAATTGTAATTAGTGATACTACTATAAAGCCAGCAATTGCAGTTAAGGTGGTTGGTCAAAACGAACCATTGATGATATTAGATGGCAAAAAAATTGACAAACATATTTTGGATTTAATTGATCCAAAATATATTGAATCAATTGATGTATTAAAAAACGAATCAGCCAAAGCATTGTATGGAGAAGACGGAAAGAATGGGGTGATTGTTATTGTAACAAAACTTAGCCGAGCTAAAGGAATTGAATTCACTAAAGGGTATGAACTTTCCTCAGATAGTATAGTAGTTGTAGGAAATGGTGGAAAGTATAAGTCTATTCATGTAGAAGGAGTTAAATTATCTGGTAATGTAGATTCTGTTAAAATAAAAAGTAGTAACGAAAAAACTGGACTATCTAAAGCCACCTATTATATTGATGGCATAAAATCAGATAGTGCAATAATGAGTAAGCTTAACCCCAGTAATATTTCTTCAATCAATATTTTAAAAGGCAAAAATGCCATTGAAAAATATGGAGCAGGAGCGGCGAATGGGGTAATTGAAGTGCATACCAAGCAGGCTACTCCTAAGTTAGATTCGGTGAAAGTAAGTGCTGATTACCAAATAAATAAAAAACAGGAACCTAAGTAGGTAGTTGTAAATGCAAATATTATTTTTTTTATTTAGGTGATTGAGTTTCTGCTCAATCACCTTTTTTATGCCATATTTTATGTACTTTGCTATTCAATTTAGCGCCTTCACTTTCAGTTAATTGGTTATGTTTAGAGTACTTGTTTTAATATTTTTAGTCTGTTTTTCAGCTTGTGCCATTTCAAAACAGCCCCATATGAACCATTTTTCCCCTGCAAAAAATATAGTGGTGGCACATAGAGGTGCTTGGAAAAAAAACAATTTACCTGAAAATTCTATTGCTTCTTTAAGAAATGCAATTGCGCTCAATTGCGCTGGATCTGAATTTGATGTTCGAATGACTGCAGATGATTCCCTTGTAATTAACCATGATCCTAATTACAATCATCTGCCAATTGAAAAATCAACCTATGCTAATTTAGCCAAGTTGCCTTTGTCTAATGGCGAAAAATTTCCAACTTTACAACAATACCTACAGGCAGGAATGACCAAGAATACCGCTACTAAGTTTGTATGTGAAATTAAGCCTTCAGATATAAGTGTTGATAGGGCAAGAATTGTGGCAACAAAAGTGTTAGCCTTGGTTAGATCAATGAAAGCTGAAAATAGAATAACGTATATTAGTTTTGATTTTGAAATACTCAAACAAATTATTGCCATTGATCCCACTGCAATTACGCAATATTTAGATGGAAACAAATCGCCAGATGAAATAAAAGCAGCTGGTATTTCAGGTATTGATTATCATTTTTCGGTGTTTAAAGCCCATCCAGATTGGATTGCATTGGCAAAGAAAAATAATTTAATACTCAATGCTTGGACTGTAAATGATTTGGAAACGATGAATTGGTTATTGTCAAATCAATTTGATTTTATCACTACCAATGAACCAGAACTTTTATTCAATCGAATCAAACAAAATGCCAATTAGTAGTAATTATACATTCCGTTCAATAGTTAAATAAAATTGTATGCCGCTCAAGTTTTTCATTAGTGCTTTTTTGTTTTGTAGTATATTTTTTACAGTATCTGCACAACAAAAAACTTGGTCTAAGAAAGTAGATTCTGTTTTGCATTTAATGACCCTTGAAGAAAAAATTGGGCAATTAAATCAATACACCGACGACTTAACGCTAACAGGTCCTGCAACAGTTGACAATGATAAAGCCAGTCAAATAAAAAATGGTCAAGTAGGATCTTTGTTAAATAGTTTAGGAACCACCCGTGTTAGGAGTTGGCAAACAATGGCCATGCAATCGAGACTTAAAATTCCTTTGCTGTTTGGTCAAGATGTGATACATGGATATAAAACAACTTTTCCAATTCCATTAGCCGAAGCCGCAAGTTGGGATATGGATGCTATTGAATTATCAGCAAGAATTGCGGCAACCGAAGCTAGTGCAAGTGGTATCAATTGGACCTTTGCGCCAATGGTAGATATAGCCCGCGATCCTCGTTGGGGCAGGGTAATGGAAGGAGCAGGAGAAGATACTTATTTGGGATCCTTAATTGCCAAAGCTAGGGTAACTGGTTTTCAAGGAAAAAAATTAGGTGGATTAGATGCGGTAATGGCTTGTGTGAAACATTTTGCCGCTTATGGCGCTGCAGTTGGTGGACGAGATTATAATTCTGTAGACATGAGTGAAAGGCAATTATGGGAAGTGTATTTGCCGCCATTTAAAGCCGCACTTGATGCTGGTGCTGCAACCTTCATGAATTCTTTTAATGATGTAAATGGCATTCCAGCAACTGGGAATGCATATTTGCAAAGAACAATTTTAAAAGGCAAATGGAATTTCACCGGCTTTGTAGTTAGCGATTGGGGATCAATAGGTGAAATGGTGAATCATGGATATGTAAAAAATGATTATGAAGCTGCATTGTCTGCTATTAGGGCAGGAAGTGATATGGATATGGAGAGTAGAAGTTATAAAAACAATTTGGCCAAATTAGTGAAGGATAATAAAATACCTGTATCATTAATTGATGATGCCGTAAAACGTGTTTTACTCAAAAAATTTGAATTAGGATTATTTGATGATCCATTTCGTTTTTGTAATACTACCAGAGAACAACAAGCACTTAATAATGCTGCACATGTAAAAGCAGCAAGAGCTATTGCAGCAAAAAGTATTGTGTTGTTAAAAAATGAAAACCATTTATTGCCATTGTCGAAAAGCACCAAAACCATTGCATTTATTGGGCCTTTGGTAAAACCACTGTTACAAAACAAAGGATTTTGGGATGTAACAATTCCAGGTGTCGATTCAAATTTTATTGTATCGCAATGGAAAGGCTTACAAAATAAAGTAGGAGCTAGTTCAACATTATTATACGCAAAAGGATGTGATATTGAAGGCGACAATAAAGCTGGTTTTGCAGAAGCCATTGCCATTGCAAAACAAGCCGATGTAGTGATTTTAAGTATTGGCGAGAAACGTGATATGAGTGGCGAAGCAAAGAGTAGAAGCAATATTAATATACCTGGCGTGCAAGAAGATTTGTTGAAAGAATTATTGGCTACCGGTAAGCCAGTAGTAGTTTTAATCAATGCCGGACGACCTTTGGTGTTTAATTATACTGCCGATCATGCACCGGCTATTTTATACACTTGGTGGTTAGGAAGCGAAGCGGGTAATGCCATTGCCGATGTGTTATTTGGAGACGTAAATCCTTCCGCTAAATTACCCATGACATTCCCATTAAGCGTAGGTCAAGTGCCCATTTATTACAATCATTTCAATACAGGAAGACCAGCTACAAACGACAATAATCATATTTATAATTCATCATATACCGACTTGTCTATTTTTCCTAAATATGCATTTGGTTATGGCTTGAGTTATACTGATTTTAAATACAGTGACTTAAAAATCAGTAAAAATAAAATGACTGCAAAAGATCAAATTGATGTGGCGGTAACTATTACTAATACCGGAAAATATGATGGCGAAGAGGTAGTACAATTATACCTTCACAATAAAGTGGCTTCTGTAGTTCGTCCTGTAAAAGAATTGAAAGATTTTCAAAAAATACAAATTGCAACTGGCGCGTCTAAAACCATCCATTTTCAAATTAATGCACAAAAATTATCTTTCTATAACCAGCAATTGGCTTGGGTTACAGAGCCAGGTGATTTTGAATTGATGATTGGATCTTCGTCGGCAGATATAAGAATGAAGACGGATTTTGAATTGGTTAAATAAAAGGTTTTATAATACCCATTTCACTACCAAAGCTGCCAAAGCATAAATACATGTTGCAATAAATATGCCCCTTGCGGTTTTGTCTATTTGTTTATTAATATATAATGTGAATACCACCGCATTGGCAATCAGTGATAAGCTAATGATGCCTGATAATAATGACTTCTGTTGAAACATCACTTCAAAAAATTCAGCCAAAGTAAATAATCGAAACTGAATAAAATAATACGCAAACATTCCTACAATAGGGGTAATGAAACCAAGTGTTAGACCTAGTTTGAGGCTATCTTTTTTCAAAATCATAGAGTCCAATTTTTTTCAAGTTTCTTTTTTAATTCGTAGTTGGTTAAATCGAACTGTACAGGAACTACACTAACATAATTATGCTTTAACGCCCATACATCTGTGTCTTTTGCTTTATCGAAATTTTGAAAAATACCAGTTAGCCAAAAATAACGTCTGCCATGAGGGTCTTTGCGTTCATCGAATTTTTCGTCGTATTTGGCATAAGCTTGTTTGCAAACTTTAATGCCTTTAATTAATTTTTCTTCAATGGCTGGAATATTCACATTCAAGCATAAATGTTTGTCGAGTGTTTTTCCATTCAATATAAATTCAACCAATTGACGGGCAATTTTTTTAGCTGCTGTAAAATCGGCTTCAATACTATAATCCATTAAACTAAATCCAATACTTGGAATGCTTTCAATCGAAGCTTCCAGTGCCGCTGACATGGTGCCAGAATAAATCACATTTATTGAATGATTCGCACCATGATTAATACCACTAATGCAGATATCTGGTTTTCTATGTAATACTTTATCTACTGCAAGTTTTACGCAGTCTACAGGTGTGCCACTACAACTATAAGTTTCTGCGCCTTCTACGCCTTTTACTTTAGACAAACGGAGTGGTTGTCCTATGGTAATGGCGTGTCCCATGGCGCTTTGTGGTTTATCTGGGGCAACTACCACAATTTTACCCAAGCCAATCATGGCTTCAGTTAGCGCAATAATGCCTGGGGCAGTTACGCCGTCGTCATTGGTAATAAGTATAATGGGAAGTTCTTTTTTCTTTGCTTTAGACATGCTGCAAGTTACGGACTTGCCAATTTGAAATAGTGTCTTAAACTAAAAATTCGCATTTTGCTAAAAATAAATTTGATAAAACTAAAAAAATTAGTATTTTGCAGCTAAATCAGTTAGTTATGTCAAACGCCGGAAAGAATTTACGCTACCTGCGCAAGCTGCGCGGCTGGACCCAAGAAGAGTTTGCCAACAAGTTAAAGATCAAAAGATCCTTGATTGGTGCATACGAAGAAGAACGCGCAGAGCCAAGGTTAGAAGTGATGGAAGCCATCAGTAATATTTTTAAACTGAGTTTAGAAGACTTTTTGTTTAAAGATTTATCAGATGGCCCAAGTGGTGGATCTTATTTAGAGAAACGCCGCATGCTTAAAATGGAATCTGAAGCTGCTGTTGTAAGTTTTGTACCAGTTAAAGCTGCTGCAGGATATTTAGCAGGCTATGCCGATCCTGAGTTTGTAGACGAATTGAATACGTTTACCTTACCTATGTTAGCGCCAGGTCAGTATCGTGCTTTTGAAATTTTAGGAGATAGTATGCTGCCAACACCAAGCGGTAGTGTGATTGTAGGAGAAAGGGTAGAAGACCTCGAAGAGTTAAAAAATAGCAATACTTATGTGGTATTGTCTAAAAATGAAGGGGTTGTTTACAAGCGTGTAATGAAAAATAATCGTGCCAAAAACAAACTCACTTTTATCAGCGACAATCCGCAATACGAGCCATATTTTGTTAGTTCAGAAGATGTTTTAGAAGTGTGGAAAGCGGTATACATCTTACAAAAAGCCAATACGGGCCCAAGATGGGATGTTGGTCAATTGGCAGGAATGGTTAATAATTTACAAGAGCAAGTGACTACATTAAAGAATAAGTTTAATTAGAACTGAAACGGTTTTAACGAATAGGCTGTATCATTAGTTTGATACAGCCTATTTGTTTTATGTACTTTAAATAGCTGTTTTTATTGAAATTGCACCATTTATCCTATTTCAGTTACCAATACTGTTGATTTCTTTAGTTTTGCGCACTTATTATGAAGAAACTTATATCCTTTATTTGGGTTGCTTTTTTTGCTACCGTTGTTTTTGCACAAGAAAAAAATCTTGCTGCATTAAAAATTAATAGCCCCATTAAAATTGATGGTATTTTAGACGAAGCAGACTGGCAACAAGCGGCAATAGCAGATAGTTTTATAGTCAATTCTCCAAGTTTTGGAGCACCTGCAAAACAAAAATCACAAGTAAGAATTTTATATAGCGACCAAGCAGTATATGTTGGTGCTTATATGTTTGATGATCCGAAATTAATACGTAAGCAATTAACTGCTCGAGACGGAGAGTCACGCCAAGATATTGATTATTTCAGTGTTTTTTTTGATACCTATAACGACAATCAAAATGGCTATCAATTTTTAGTTACTGCCAGAAACGTACAGTCGGATGGGCGTTTGGTGGCAAATAAAGTTTCGCAATTTGGCTTGCCAACCGATTATAGTTGGGATGCTGTTTGGGAAAGTAAGGTAACCATACAAAAAGATGGTTGGGTTGTTGAAATGAAAATTCCTTATTCTGCTTTGCGTTTTTCTAAAAAAGAAATTCAAGACTGGGGTGTTAATTTTCAACGATATACCAGACGAAATAATGAAAGTGCTTTTTGGAATAAAGTAGATCCCAAACAAAATGGCTTTGTAAATCAATTTGGAAACCTAACAGGCGTAAATAATATTGTACCGCCACTTAGGTTATCTGTATTACCTTATATAACCTCTGGCGTAAGAACAACGCCACTAGCAAATGGATCAACAAATACCACTTTTTTACGCAATGGTGGAATGGATTTAAAATATGGTGTTAATGAAAGTTTCACATTAGACGCAACATTAATTCCAGATTTTGGTCAAGTAGTTTCAGATAATGTGGTATTAAACTTAACGCCTTACGAAGTACAGTTTCAAGAAAACAGACCTTTTTTTACAGAAGGGTTAGAATTGTTTAATAAAGCTGGATTGTTTTATTCTAGAAGGGTAGGAAGTACACCCACAAATTATCAAGCGGTAAATAACCAAGTAAATAGTGATCCTAATTTACGGATGATATCAAATCCTGGCATCACACAATTATACAATGCCACAAAATTTTCTGGAAGAAATAAATCTAAATTAGGGATTGGCGTTTTCAATGCAATTACTGCGCCTATGTATGCCGTAATTGAAAATAAAACAACAGGCACAAGAACTTCCATTGAAACGGAACCCCTTGCTAATTATAATATTCTTGTATTAGATCAAGCGCTTAAAGGAAGGTCATCAATTACTTTCACAAACACCAATGTACTTCGAAGTGGTGGATCTAGAAATTCTAATGTAAGCGGTTTAGATTTAAATTTATTCGACAAAAACAATCGATTTAATTTTAATTGGGGAACTAGGTATAGTTCTATAACTGGTACTAATAAATATGGAGGATATGCTAGTTATTTAAAATTTGCAAAAGTGAGTGGGAATTGGCAATATAGTGTGTCTAATACACTTGAGTCAAATAATTACGACCCTAACGATTTGGGTTATATTAAAGCTTCGAATGAATTTTCTGCTATAGGGAAAATTGGATATTATATGTACAATCCAACCAAACATTTTATTAGTCAGAATTATACGTTAAGTATTTTACCTATTTATTTATATGAGCCGTTTAAATTTTCGAATGTAACACTACAAGGAACCGGCTTTTGGTTTTTTAGAAATTTTTGGGATTTAACTTTGTCGGCATATTATCAACCTGTTTGGCAGCAAGATTTTTTTGAAATGCGCACCACTGGCAAATCCATGAAACGTATGCCATATTGGTATACCGGCTTAAATGGAAGTAGTGATAGTAGAAAAAGTTTTTTTATTCGATATAATGTTGGCATAGCAGAAGCACCTAATTACCCCTTAGATTCTTATAACAGTATTGAAATAGGACCACGTTATCGTTTTAATGAACATTTTAGTTTAGACCTCGATTTAAATCGTGTAATAGACCATGGGCAATATGGATATGCTTATAGAGAAGCCAATGGAGAGCCAATAGCTGGAAGACGCAAAAACACAAGCTTTACAAGTGTTTTAAGTGGTATTTATAATTTCACTTCAAGAATGAATTTAACCATGCGTGCGCGCCATTATTGGAGTCAAGTTTTGTATAGTAATTTTTATTATACAGATATTAACGGAGATTTTCAACCACATGCATTTGTAAATGGAAAGGATCAGAATTTCAATGCTTTTAATTTAGATATGTTTTATACTTGGGATTTTAAATACGGTAGCAAATTAATTGTAGGATGGAAGAATGCTTTGGGATCTGATTTTCCTATTGATGGTTTGCAGTATTCGAATTATACCAAAAATTTATCGCAGGTTTTTCAACAACCGCATGGCAACGAATTTAATGTTAGGCTGATTTATTATTTAGATTATTTAACCATACAAAAAAAGCAACATAAATAAAATGATGTTGCTTTTTCTTGAAATTAAAGAGGTAGTTAGTTTGCCAATTTATCAAACAACTTAACCAGTAAACTTTCTGCTTTAATGGTTAACTTTTCAGCTGTTCTGCCAAATGCATTTTTAAACTCAGGAATATTCAAAAGCCAATAAATAAAACTACCCCTTCCTTCTTCAATAGATCTTTTAAACAGGGTATTTCTAATGATAGATCCGTAATCTGATTTAAGGTAGCGCCAATTATTTTCGAGTTGCTGTTCAACCAATAATTGTTTGTTTTTCAATTCGGCTATCTGAAGGTCTAAACTATCTAAGTTGTGGATTTTATGCTTGCTCATGATTGCTAGTTTGTTCTTTAATAATCAATCGGATTATAGGATTAATGAACAATTGTTTTCTGCCTAAAAACAATAAGAGTGTAATGATGGCTATAATGCCAGTAGTGTATCCAAATCCAACAATATAACTTCCAAAAATGCTTGAAAGCCAAAAGCCAATGGTAACACAGGCAAAAGAAAGGAAAACAAAAAAGCAAGCTAATAAAACCAAAATCCAAATAATCAATCCAGCAATAGTAGATACTTTTCTAGTAAATTGAAGGCTAAAAATTTGTATTCTTAATTCGATGTATTCGTTGAGGCTTTTTTTGTTTTCTTCTAAAAAGTCCCAAATGGTGGGTTCCTTTTGCATAGTTGTAATTGAATACTAAATTTACAACAATCTATTGGTATTAAATACGTCAAACCAAGTTTAATTAACTGTTTTGATTTGACCGGCCAGCCTTTTAACAAAATAAATTTTCTTATTCTCTAAATAATCGGCAGTAGTATTTTCTCTTTTAAAGCGAATGGGTTGTATGTCAAAATCATTAAACACTTTAAATGATTTATCGGAAAGATTATTAATGAAAGCAGCTTGGTGTTTGATTAAGAGTTTTGTAAAATGATAGGTAGCTTCAAATCCCTTGAAAACCTGGTCACTTGGTCTGGATGAAAAACGATTCTTGTATTTGTTAGTTATAGATATACTCGTATTATCTGTCCGGCCAAAATTATAAGGGCTGCTATAAATAATTTCAATGCCTTTATAGTCTGGTTTTAATAATTCTTTATAGGTATCCCAGGTTGGCATACCCACTACTGTTACATTATATTTTTTGTTTTCACTTAAAATTTTCACCAATGAGTTGCCGAACATTTCGTTGAGTGAACCGCAAATGATAAGGTTATTTCTATTGCTGTCTAAACTTTTAAATAGTTCGCTAGCAATAATGCTGTCGGCAATTTCAACGGTTTTTAACTTTAAAGGAATGGCAGGTGTTTTTTTGCCCATTTCAGTATAAAAAGACTGAATCATATCTTCTAAAGCACCTTTCTTTTTTGTATAAACTATATTGTTTGTTGCGTAATTTTTTTGGATGAATTTATACAAAGCTTCGCAATGTGTTCTGAGTGTTGCATTAATTAAAACGAAATAAGGATTCTCGCTAATGCCGCCATCATTTGGATAGGTTTCAGATATCAGTGCAATTTTATTAATTCGTGCAAAGTCGGCTAGGGGTTTAATTTCTGCTCTATTATTAAAAGACGCAATGATTAATGAAACGCCTACTAGTTCTGGCTTTTGCAGTATTTGGCTGATTGTTTCGGAATTATTTTTTGTATCATAAAAAAACAATTCTGCATGAATGCCTTCTGCATTTAAAGAATCAACAGCCAACATCACACCATTATAAAATTCCAATCCTGGTAAGATGTTTTTTGGTAAATTATTGTTACCAAGTTTATAGTTGGAATTATTAAATGCAGCGTCTAAATAAACAGGAGCGAACACAGCAATTTTTAGAGGTTTAATGGCAGTTGTTTGCGCATTGATTTGCACAATACATAACTGTAAACAACAACAAATAAAAAATTGAACTATGCGCATATGCTTGATTTGAATCAAATTCAATCCGCCAATTATTCCCATTCTATTGTAGCTGGTGGTTTGCTACTAATATCATAAACCACTCTATTAATGCCACGAACATTATTGATAATTTCATTCGAAATATCTGCCAAGAATTCGTAAGGTAAGTGTGCCCAATCTGCCGTCATGCCATCTACCGATGTAACGGCTCTTAGTGCTACCGTGAATTCATAGGTTCTTTCGTCGCCCATAACACCTACGCTTTTAACTGGAAGTAAAATGGTGCCAGCCTGCCAAACCACATCGTATAGATTATGATTTTTTAGCCCTTGAATATATATATTGTCGGCAGCTTGTAGTAATGCTACTTTTTCGGGCGTTACTTCGCCTAAAATTCGAATCGCGAGTCCTGGGCCGGGAAAAGGATGACGATGAATCATCTCTTCTGGAATGCCCAATTCTAAGCCAACACGGCGAACTTCGTCTTTAAACAAAGAACGCAAAGGTTCAACCAATGAAAGTTTCATGCTATCAGGCAATCCGCCCACATTGTGGTGTGATTTAATTGTTTGAGAAGGTCCGTGAACGCTCATGCTTTCAATTACATCAGGATAAATAGTTCCTTGCCCAAGCATTTCTATTCCTGTAAGTAATTTTGCTTCTTGATCAAAAATTTCAATAAAACCTTTTCCTATTATTTTTCTTTTTTCTTCTGGATCTGTTTTACCTGCAAGTCGAGAATAAAAATGCTCTTTTGCATCAACACCTTTTACATTCAATCCTAATTTTTCGTACATCTGTAGCACTTGCTCAAACTCGCCTTTGCGTAATACACCATTGTCTACAAAAATGCCAAATAAGTTACTGCCAATTGCTTTGCTTATAAGCGTTGCAGCAACAGTAGAATCAACTCCGCCACTCAAAGCCATTATCACTTTTCTATTGCCAATTTTTTCTTTTAAATCGGCAACAGTTTGACTAATAAAATGGGCTGAAGTCCAATCGGCACTGCATCCGCAGATATTGGTTAAGAAATTTTTGATGATGGTTTTTCCTTCGGTAGAATGGTATACCTCTGGATGAAACTGTAAGCCATATAAAGGATGTGTATCGGTACTTGTTTTTTTGAATGCTGCAATAGGAATGCTTTCTGTAGTTGCTAAAACAGCAAAGTTTTCTGGTAATGCAACAATTGAATCGCTATGACTCATCCAAACTTGTGAGTTTTCGGAAAGTCCGCTCAATAAAGTATCGGCTTGCTGAATTTGCATTTTTGCACGACCATATTCGCGCTTATTAGATTTATCTACCCTTCCCCCAAATTCTTTTGCAGTTAGCTGTGCGCCATAGCAAATACCCAAAACAGGTAGTTTTTGTACAAACTCATCAATGGCCACATTGGGCGCATTGGGTTCGTTTACACTAAAAGGTGAACCACTTAAAATAATTCCTTTTAAGCCTTCTTCAAATTCAAAAGCTTTGTGGTAAGGGATAATTTCGCAGTAAACATTGGCTTCTCTAACTGCCCTAGCAATCAACTGGGTATATTGGCTACCAAAATCTAGGATAAGTATCTTTTCTGTCATGGCTGCGAAGTTAACTGAAAAATATATGCAGCTGAAAGCCGATTAGTTGAAATTACTAAGCATATGGGCATAAAAAAACCAACCTGCTATGAGGTTGGCTCTTAAATTCAGTATTGAGACTGCTTAAATTAAGCAGCAGCAGTAAGGTTTGCTTTTTTAGCAAGTTTGCTTTTAAGGTTAGCAGCTTTGTTTTTGTGGATAATTCCACGTTTTGCTAACTTATCAATTTGAGAAATAACATCAGGTAATTGCTCGCCATATACCTTTACATCGGTATTTGCTTTTAAATCACGAATTGCATTACGGGTTGTTTTTCCGTAATAACGGTTTGCATCGCGACGCTTTGCAGCTTGTCTAACATCTTTCTTTGTAGCCTTATGGTTTGCCATGTTCTATTTTTTTCAGGACGGCAAAGGTAAGGTCTTGAATTGGAAAACTGAAATTAAAACACAAAAAAAATAAACTAATTCTTATTATTTCTTGTTTTAGTACCTAGAACAGGCGCTCAGGCAGCAGAAATTAGACTTTTTTTCTGCTGCCAAAAAGCGATATTTGCCCACTATCTTAAAAAGACCGCTGACCAATTCTTATGAATGACTTTTCTTACATTACTAGTTCTCACCCTTCATATATTGAAAGTTTATATAATGATTTTGTAAAAGATCCAAGCTCAATTGATCCTGATACAAAGAAGTTTTTTGAAGGATTTGACTTTGCTATTGCAAATGGATCTGCTCAATTAATTGATAATCAATCTATTTCAATTGATTGGTTACAGGAAGTAAAAGTGTACCGACTAATCCTCGGTTACCGCAATAAAGGTCATTTATTGGCCAAAACCAATCCTATCAGAGAAAGAAAAGACCGTGGAGCGAATTTAGACCTTGCTTTTTTTGGTTTAGACGAATCTAATTTAAATACAGTTTACCAAGCAGGTAATTTAATTGGCCTTGGTGCATGTACGCTCAAAAAAATATTGGAGCATCTTGAAAATTGCTATGCCAGTAATGTAGGAATTGAATTCAAATACATCAGCGATCAAACAAAAATCGACTGGTTAACCAATGAAATAGAAAACAATTTTAGCCAGCCGATATCCATAGAAAAGAAAAAACGCATCCTTGAAAAACTCAATCAAGGGGTGATGTTCGAAAAATTTCTTCATACCAAATATATTGGCCAGAAAAGATTTTCACTTGAAGGTGGCGAAACAACCATTGCTGCGCTAGATGCCATAATTAATGTAGCGGCAAATAACCAAGTAGAAGAAGTAGTAATTGGAATGGCGCATAGAGGCCGACTAAATGTGCTGGCTAATATCATGGGAAAAACCTATGAACAAATATTTAGCGAGTTTGAAGGAACTGCAGCCATTGATCAAACCATGGGAAGCGGCGATGTAAAATACCATATGGGATATGGAAGTGAAGTGACTACAATTGACAACAAAGAAATTCATTTAAAACTAATGCCCAATCCATCGCATTTAGAAGCGGTAGACCCTGTGGTAGTTGGATTTGCGCGCGCTAAAGCAGATGTTTTATACGATAGTAATTTCGGAAAAATTTTGCCGATATTAATTCATGGAGATGCTTCCGTTGCAGGACAAGGCGTAGTGTATGAAGTTTTGCAAATGAGTAATTTGCGCGGATATTATACTGGTGGAACAATTCATTTTGTTATCAATAATCAAATTGGTTTTACAACCGATTTTGATGATGCAAGAAGTGCCGATTATTGTACCTCAGTTGCTGCTATGGTGCAGGCTCCTGTATTACATGTAAATGGTGATGATGCAGAAGCAGTAGTGAAGTGTTCTGAAATTGCAACACGTTATCGCCAGCAGTTTCATAGCGATATTTTTATAGATATGGTATGTTATAGAAAGCACGGCCATAATGAAGGAGACGATCCTAAATATACGCAACCGCAACTATATGCCTTAATAGACAAACACCAGAATCCTAGAGAAATATATACACAACAACTTATACAAAATGGATCTTCCGATGCCAAAGATTTGGCATTGTCGATGGAAAAGAAATTTTGGGCAGATTTACAAGAACGTTTAGACGAAATCAAACAAAATCCATTACCCTATAAATACCAGCCGCCAGAAATTGTTTGGAAGAGTTTGCGCAAAGCAACCGAGGCCGATTTTGAGCAGTCTCCAGATACGGCTATTTCAAACGAAACACTCAATCGTTTATTCAATGGTTTAATGCAATGGCCAGCAACTTTTAAGCCGCTGAAAAAAGTAGAAAAGTTAGTACAAGAAAAAATTAAATTATTAGAAACAGAACAAAAAATAGATTGGGCTACTGGCGAATTATTGGCTTATGCATCTTTGTTAACAGATGGAAAATTAGTTAGAATGAGTGGGCAAGATGTACAACGTGGCACTTTCTCTCATAGGCATGCGGTGTTAAGAGATGAGCAAAGCAACAAAGGATATAATCGACTCAATCATTTTCAAGAAGACCAACAAAAATTCAGAATTTACAATTCATTGTTAAGTGAATATGGCGTGCTAGGTTTTGAATATGGCTATGCAATGGCTAACCCAAATGCATTAGTACTATGGGAAGCACAGTTCGGCGATTTTTCTAATGGTGCACAAACAATGATAGACCAATTTATTGCAGCCGGAGAACAAAAATGGCAAAGGATGAATGGAATGGTAATGCTACTGCCACATGGTTATGAAGGACAGGGTCCGGAGCATAGTAGTGCAAGAATGGAACGCTTTTTACAAATGTGTGCAGAACTGAATTTAGTAATTACCAATATCACCACCGCCGCTAATTTATTTCATGCATTAAGAAGACAATTGGCTTGGTCTTTTAGAAAACCCTTAATTAATTTTTCGCCAAAAGCCAATCTGCGCTTTGCTGGAAGTTATAGTAGTGTAAATGATTTTACCACTGGCAAATTTTTAGAAGTAATTGACGACAATTTTGTTAGCAAGCCTAGCGAAGTAAAAAAAGTATTGTTTTGTACAGGAAAAATATATTTTGAATTAGCCGACAAGCAACGCAAAGAAAATAGAACTGATATAGCCATACTTCGTTTAGAGCAAGTCTATCCATTGCCTACAAATCAGTTAATAGCATTGCAATTAAAATATTCAAAAGCCAATTGGTTTTGGGTGCAAGAAGAGCCTTTGAATATGGGTGCGGCTTCGTTTTTAAAAATGAATTTAAACGAATTTGAGTTTAAGGTAATTAGTAGGAAAGCTAGCGCTGCAACTGCAACTGGTTATGCAAAAGTGCATGCAAAAGAACAATTGCAATTAATAGAAAATGCATTTAGTATTTAATAAAAAGAATTTTAATAATTTACAAATATGATTGATATAAAAGTTCCTACTGTTGGAGAATCGATAAGTGAAGTGACGCTATTGAAATGGACAAAAAACGAAGGTGATTATGTTGAGCGCGACGAAGTGATTGCAGAATTAGAAAGTGAAAAAGCAACATTTGAAGTAAATGCCGAAAAAGCCGGAATCCTTACGAGGGTTGCCGTTGAGGGTAATGCATTGTTAATTGGCGATATTATTGCAAAAATTGACGAAACAGCTGTAAGGCCTGCATCAGCTCCAGAAACAGTGGTATCAACTACAGTACAGCATGAATCGGCTGTTAAATCGGTATCAAACGATATTAAAGCAACACCAGTAGCCTCCGCTATAATTGCAGACAAAAAAATTAATCCATCAACCATTACTGCATCAGGTGCTGGTGGAAAAATATTAAAACACGATGTGCTAGATGCCATAACGCATCCTGGTAAAAAAGCATTTGAAGGTCAAGACTTGTTAAGTAGAAATACCCGTCAAGAAAAAATGAGTAGCCTAAGAAAAACAATTAGTCGCCGCTTGGTGGAGTCTAAAAATACAACGGCTATGCTCACTACTTTTAATGAAGTAGATATGACGCGTATTATGGAAGTGCGCAAACAATACAAAGATAAATTCAAAGAAAGCCATGGCGTTAATTTGGGTTTTATGAGTTTCTTTGCAAAAGCCTGTGCTATTGCATTGGGAGAATGGCCAACTGTTAATGCGTATATAGATGGAGACCAAATTTTGTACCATGATTATGCCGATATTAGTATTGCTGTAAGTACACCAAGAGGCTTAACAGTTCCAGTAATTAGAAATGTTGAAAGCCTTAGTATGGCTGATATTGAAAAGAGGGTAGTGGTGTTAGCAGGGAAAGCCAGGGATAGTAAATTAACTGCCGATGATTTAACAGGTGGTACTTTTACCATAACTAACGGAGGTGTTTTTGGTAGTTTAATGAGTACCCCAATTATTAATATTCCACAAAGTGCCATTCTTGGGATGCATAAAATTCAAGAAAGGCCAATGGCTATAAATGGTCAAGTGGTAGTAAGGTCAATGATGTACTTAGCGCTTAGTTACGACCATCGCATTATTGATGGTAGAGAAAGTGTTAGTTTTTTGGTACGCGTTAAAGAATTGTTGGAAAATCCTGAATTATTGCTAATGGGGAAAGATCCAGTAAAAACATTATTAGAATTATAAAGCAAGTTTATTGAAATACGCCAACCAATATTTACAGTCTGCACATACTATACTAGATGCTTATGATGGATCTACACCACTTGCTATATTTTTAAAAAAGTATTTTTCATTACATAAAAAGCATGGGTCTAGAGATAGGAAAAATATCACGCATTTGTGTTATGCTTATTGCAGATTAGGACATGCTGGAAAAAATTTATTACTAGAACAACGTATTCGGATAGCCCTTTTTTTAGTCAATGAAACGGCCGAAGGTTGGGCTGAACTATTTGAGCAGTCTTGGTTAGAACAATGGGATAAACCCCTTAATATAAAACTGGCATTTGTAAAATTGCAGTTTCCATTATTTGTAATGGAAGATTTGTTTCCTTCAATAAAAAATATAAGTGAAGGAGTAGACGCCCAGCAGTTTTTATTATCGCATTTGGTGCAACCAGATTTGTTTGTTCGCATTCGCTCAGGTCAATGGAAAAACGTTACACAAAAATTATCTGAAGCATCTATTCCTTTTAATGCCATTTCTAATACAACATTGTCTTTGCCAAATTCAGCAAAAATAGACGAACTACTTTTGCTCGACAAAGAAGCTGTTATTCAAGATTTAAGTTCGCAAAGAATTGCAGAAATTTTAAGTGAAGTAAAAGTGTTTACCACAAATAAATTCAGATTCTGGGATTGTTGTGCAGCAAGTGGTGGAAAAACAATTTTAACCAAAGACATACTTGGCGAAATGGATATTACCGTTTCTGATATTCGCACAAGTATCTTGTATAATTTGGCCACGCGTTTTCAAAAAGCAGGCATTAATAAGTACGAATCACTCACAACAGATTTGTCTAAACCCAACTGTGTATTGCCTTCTAGCATGTTTGATTTAATTCTTTGTGATGCCCCTTGCAGTGGAAGTGGCACATGGGGTAGAACGCCAGAACAGCTTTTGTTTTTTACTGAAAAGGATATTAAAGTATTTGCTGATTTACAAAAAAATATTGTTACGAATGTGTTGCCATTACTGGTAACAGGGGGGTATTTCTTATATATCACTTGTTCTGTTTTTAAACAAGAGAATGAAGATATCGCAGCAATGATTGCTTCTAAAAATACAGACTTAGCATTAATTTCTATGCAACACATTAATGGTTACGCGCAAAAAGCCGATACCATGTTTGCGGTGTTATTTCAGAAAAAATAAATGGGGTATTTATAAAACGAGTTCGCCTCTTTGAATGATGCCGCCACCAATCACATCATTTCCTTCGTAAAAAACGGCGCTTTGTCCGGGCGCAATTCCTTTTACATTTTCAAAAAAACGTGCGCGAATACCTTGATCGCTATTGTATAAATGACTAATGGCGCCTTTGTCTTTGTAGCGAATTTTGGTAATCGCTTCCATACCATCTTCAATGCCATGATATTTAATCCAATTCATTTTTACAATTTGCATATCATTCTGCTCCAAATCAACTTCATCTCCTAATACCACTGTGTTTGTTTCAGGATCAATTGCAGTTACATAAATAGGTCTTCCCATGGCAATTTCTAAACCCTTTCTTTGCCCAATGGTATAAAATGGATAGCCTTTGTGTTGTCCGAGTTTCTTGCCAGTTTTATCAACAAACCATCCGCCATTTACTTTTTCTTCTAATCCGTTTACATTTCTTTTTAAAAATCCACGGTAGTCATTATCTGGCACAAAACAAATTTCGTAACTCTCCGATTTTTTTGCCAATTCAGGATATCCTAAATCAATGGCCATTTGACGAATGGCTGATTTTCTATAACCACCCAATGGCAACATGGTTCTACCCAATAAATCTTGTTGTAATCCCCAAAGTACATAACTCTGGTCTTTGGTTTCATCGAGTCCTTTGCTAATAACAAATCGATCATTACTGTGTTTGCGTACTTCGGCATAGTGGCCTGTAGCTATAAATTCGCAGTCAAGTGCATTGGCCCTTTTTAAAAGTGCGCGCCATTTAATATGGGTATTACACATCACACAAGGGTTGGGAGTGCGTCCGGCTATGTATTCTTCAATAAAGTTTTCAACCACAAAATCGCCAAATTCTTCTCGAATATCTAGAATAAAATGAGGGAATCCATGGTGTACTGCGGCTTGTCTGGCATCGTTAAAAGAATCAATATTGCAACAACCCGTTTCTTTGCTACTGGTTCCGCTAGTGGCATAATCCCAGGTTTTCATGGTAATACCAACTACCTCATATCCTTCATGGTGCAGCATTAGCGCCGCAACGGTACTATCAATACCGCCACTCATTGCCACCAATACCTTTCCTTTACGACTCATGAACTAGCATTTTCAGCAAAAGTAAAACAACTCAGCCGAAGCGCATCGTATCAGTAGCATTGACCTAGGTTAATTTGTGTCGAAAAGCGAAATTTCAGGTTTGTAGCCTTTAAATGAAGGTTATCCACAAGTACTAAAAAAAATCAAGTTCAAAACCAATTAGATTTTACTAATTTCAACTTATACATACAATAAAATGAAATAGTTATGATTAAGTTACAAGTTATTGGCAATTTAGGAAAGGATGCCGTTCTGAATAATGTGAACGGAAAAAATGTAATCAATTTCACCGTAGCTCATACCGAGCGTTATAAAGATGCACAGGGCGTTCAAAAAGACAGAACTACTTGGGTTGATTGTGCTTATTGGACAGATAGAACAGCAGTTGCGCCTTATTTAAAAAAAGGAACAATGGTTTATGTAGAAGGAACTCCAGATGTACGCACTTATACCACTGCCGACGGACGCAATGGCGCTTCTTTAACACTTAGAACATTAAATATTCAATTGCTTGGCGGAAAACCTTCAGAAGGTGGCGCTGGTTCATCGGATGGTGGTCCATCTTACAATCAGTCTGCGCAAACAACTGTTAATCCTAATGATGCAGCACCAGCACTAGACGATTTGCCGTTTTAATATAGTTATCTATTCTAAATTGAATAGGTATTTTATTAATGGGTAACAACGATTTAAATCGCTAATAAAATTTCTAAAAGGATTTTTTGTTAGCGATTTTTTTGCAAATTTATCGTACGCTTTTTTCGAATTGTATAATCAATGATTCAATTTCTTCTTTGCTAACGGCTTTCATTTGATTGTCTAAATTAATCACCATTAAATAGCCGGTGTTTTTAGGAGTAGATAAAAAACCACTTGCTAAAGAAAATTGGTCGCTCTGTAATAATGTTCCCGTAAAAATATTCCAGTTTTCTTTGGCGCACAAACAACCAAGCGTTGGTGTTAATGGATAAAAAGGCATGCCTTTAAAATAATCAGGATCAATTGTGGTACCATGCGCTAGTATTTCGGTACGGCCAATTTTTCCAGCATCATAAGTTTCGTTAATTGGTGCATAATTCCTCCATTCAAGTGGCCATAAGTTTTTATAATTACTCAATGAATCTTTACTAGCATCGTAGGGGGTATGCCAAAAAACACTATCCGCTTCAAAAGGCATCAGTAGTTGCAAATTGGGGGTAGGTCCAATAAATAAATTATGAGACACTTCGGTTCCTTGAATACTATAAATTCCTTGTGGCGTATTGCCATTGGTAATAAAATAGGGTAGGTTAGAACCCGCTCTGGCCAACTGTTCTATAAAAACAACCGATCCATTGCTATCGCGCAAAAAATGTCCATCAGCATTTTGAATAATAACAATGCCTGGATAATCTCTGTTCCATCTTTGAAAGGAATAAATGGTTTTTTGTGCTGTATTTTTTTGATACTTAAACAGTGCAGCAATACTAGGTGTTGCTTGCTTTGTTTGTGCGGTATGATTTTGTAAATAATTAGCTAAGGTTTTTAATATTGGTAACGAACTGTCATTTAAAAAACGCAATGAAATTGTTTCTAACAAGTATTGAATATTGGCCAAACTTGCGTCAGTTCTATACAAGTACAAAGCCTGCATAGAGAATAATTTTGGATCTGTTTCTTTTGTAATTAATTGTTGAATTTGTAATTTGTATTCAACGGGGTATGTGGCGTAAACTGCTTCTAATAAGGCTCTTTTGGAATTAGTTTCTAGCGTATTATAATTCGAAAATAATTTAGAGAATCCTAGTTCAATTTGTTTAGATCGAAGTAAAAATTGCGATATAGCCCAACAAGCTTCTCTATAATTTGATTCTGTATTGCTATCTAAATTGAGTTGAAAAGTTTTTGTAATTGTTTGATTTAATAAGTTGTTTTGAAAACTAGTCCGTTTTTCATACAACACAAAATCAGTATGAATAGTATCTCTAGGAGATTGAGCCTGAACAAATATCTCTGAACAAAAACAACCAACAAATAGCAATATCATTTTCATTCAATAAAGATAAGCTACAAGAATAAATACTTGCAATTTTGCTTGCTCATAGTTGAAAGCGTTAAATTGCAGGAAGTATAATTATTATTAGGAAAGAAAAAATAGCATAGTGGCCATATATTCATACGATCGACTGGTTCAATTTGTACAAGCAGTTTTTATTAAAATGGGATGCCCCAAAGCCGATGCAATTACTGCAACAACAGTATTGCTCTCTGCCGATTTAAGGGGAATTGATAGTCATGGTGTTGCACGTTTAAGTGGCTATGTTCGACTTTGGGAAGCGGGTAGGATTAATGCGAAACCAAATTTGCGAATTGTTCACGAAACACCCTCTACTGCTGTAGTTGATGGCGATGCTGGTTTAGGTTTGGTTGTTGCACCATTTGCTATGAAAATAGCCATTGAAAAAGCCAAACAAGTTGGAACCGGTTGGGTGAGTGTAAAAAATTCTAATCATTTTGGTATAGCAGGATACCATGCTATGATGGCTTTGCAAGAAGAGATGATTGGCATGGCTATGACAAATGCTTCTGCTTTAGTGGCACCCACTTTTTCAGTAGAAAAAATGCTTGGCACCAATCCTATTGCAGTAGCTATTCCAGCAAATAATCAACCAAGTTTTGTAGCCGATTTTGCTACCACTACTGCAGCCAATGGTAAATTAGAAATCTTACAAAGAAAAAATCAAGACACACCAATAGGTTGGGTACAAGACAAAGAAGGCAATGCTTCTATTGATGCCAATATCTTAAAAAAACAAGGCGCATTATTGCCCTTAGGTAGCGACAGAGAACATGGAAGCCACAAAGGATATGCATTAGGAAGTATTGTAGATATTTTCTCTGCTGTTTTAAGTGGTGCATCTTATGGGCCATGGGCGCCACCATTTCCTGCCTATATACCTATGCCTGAAAATCAACCCGGACAAGGACTTGGACATTTTTTAGGTGCTATGCGTATTGATGCGTTCAGACCAGCACAAGAATTTAAAGAACATATGGATCATTGGATTGAAAGATTCAGAAATGCAACACCTGCACCAGGGCACGAAAAAGTGTTAATTCCAGGAGATCCTGAAAGAGATATGGAAGCAATTAGAATGCAAGAAGGTATTCCTTTAGTGGAGGCAGTTGAGCAAGACTTAATATTAGTTGCATCTAATTTTAAATTAACATTATAAGCACTATTGTATGAAACAATACCTGCCTGTTATTTTGCTTTTTTGTTTGATTCCTTTCTGGGGTTTTAGTCAACAAAATAATGCAATTGGCAATGTTCAAAATACGAATAGCGCACTTAATTCTACAAATACAAGAACCAATGCTTCTAAATTTTTATCCGCTAAAAAATGGGCGTTTTTATTTCCCAATCGTTTTAATATTTCTAAGAATCCAGATTCAAGTTTTATAGGATTACCTAAAACAGAATTTTATAGTTTTAAAGCATTTATTGCAGCTGCAAAATTATTCCCAAAATTTTTATCAGAAGGAGATGAGTCAACGCAAAAACGCGAACTGGCGGCATTCTTAGCCAATATCTCACACGAAACAAATGGTGGATGGGAAGGCGCACCCGGAGGCGATATTAAATGGGGTTTGTATTTTGTTCAAGAAAATGGATTTCCAGGCAACAACAACCAATACAGCGATTTTAATAGTAGAAATTGGATGCCAATTGAAGGAAAATCATATCATGGGAGAGGTCCATTGCAACTTAGTTGGAATTACAATTATGGACAATTTAGTGAAGCCTATTTTTCAAACAAACAAGTGCTTTTAAATAATCCTGATTTACTGTTACAAGACCCTGTATTATGTTTTGCTTCGGCTATTTGGTTTTGGATGAGTACGCAATATCCCAAACCGTCTTGTCATGATATCATAACTGGTAACTGGCAACCAAACGCTAGAGATATAGCAGCCAATAGACTTGCAGGCTTTGGTGCAGTAGTAAATGTAATTAATGGAGGTTTAGAGTGTGGTGCAAATCATTCCGATAATACAAAGTTTCGTTATGAGTTTTACGAATACTTCTGCAGCTATTTAAAAGTAAATCAAGGCCCCAATGCCAACTGTGCTAATCAATTCCCTTTTGGTCAATAATAATTAGCCGCTTAATACTAACATGCGTTAACAAAATACTAGGTGTAAATTTATTTTCAACTTGTACATTTGCATCCAATCTAAGGAAGCATATTGAATACTATCCTTTAATTGACCTTTCATTCTTATAAATAGAGTACCAATGAAAATAATGAAGTTTGGTGGAACCAGTGTTGGAAAGCCAGAGCGTATGCACCAAGTATCACAATTAATTACCAAGGATGCAGAATCAAAAATAGTGGTATTAAGTGCTTTAAGTGGCACTACTAATTCATTGGTAGAAATTAGCAATAGCCTTGCAGATAGCAATAGAATTGCTGCTAAACAAAAGATTGATGCACTCGAAGCGCATTACTGCAGTTTTGTGCTTGACTTGGTTAAGCAGGCTGTAAATATTGAAAAAGCAAATGCCATTGTATCGGAACATTTTGAGTTTTTAAATATCATTCTGCGCATATCATTTAGTGAAGCATTAAACAAAGATATTTTAGCACAAGGAGAGTTAATGAGCACCAAACTTTTTTGTGTATACCTCGAAGAGCAAGGCATTGACCATTTATTATTACCTGCATTAGAATTCATGAGCATCGATGCAAATGAAGAACCGAATTTACCTGCTATTCGTGCAAAGTTAACAGCGATACTTGCTGCACATACCGATAAGCATATTTTCATTACACAAGGATATATCTGTAGAAATATTCGTGGAGAAGTAGACAATTTGAAACGTGGCGGCAGTGATTATACCGCTTCATTAGTGGCTGCAGCAATTAAAGCAACTGTTTGTGAAATCTGGACAGATATTGATGGCATGCACAACAATGATCCTAGAATTGTAAACAAAACGGTTGCTATAGAACAATTGAGTTTTGATGAAGCTGCTGAGTTAGCATATTTCGGCGCAAAAATTTTACACCCAACTTGTATTTGGCCAGCGCAACAAGAAAATGTGCCAGTGAAATTATTAAACACTATGCAGCCTGAAGCAGCTGGAACGGTTATTACAAAAGAAGCTGGGAGTGTTGGTGTTAAAGCCGTTGCTGCAAAAGATGGCATTATTGCTATTAAAATAAAAAGTAGCAGAATGTTATTGGCGTATGGATTTTTGCGCAAAGTATTTGAAGTGTTTGAAAAATATCGCACTTCAATTGACATGATTACTACCTCCGAAGTAGCAGTTTCTGTTACCATCGATTCTGATATTGCACTGGCAGAAATTATTAAAGAATTAGAACCATTTGGAACAGTTGAAGTAGCAAAAGAACAGTCCATTGTTTCTATTGTAGGAAATGAAATTGCGCAAACAGATGATGTGCTAATGAAACTCTTTGATGCAATTAGAGAAGTGCCTGTTACAATGGTTAGTTATGGAGGAAGCCATCATAATATTTCTATTCTATTGCCAAGTGCATATAAAACTAAAACACTGCAATTATTAAATGCTGGTTTGTTTGGTTTGTAATATGTTGAAATAGATTTCAAATTAAAAATTTACAATCATTTTTATTTTCGTAGATGATACAAAAAAATAAGCCCTTGCAAATTTGCAAGGGCTTATTTTTTTAGAAAGTATATTAGGTTACACAATCAATAAAGCATCTCCGTAACTAAAGAAACGGTATTTGTCTTTGATTGCTTTTTTATAGGCTTCAATAGCTAAATCATAACCAGCAAAAGCGCAAGTCATAATTAACAAACTAGTTTTAGGTAAATGGAAATTAGTAACCAAACTATCCGCTACATTAAAATGATAAGGTGGGTGGATAAAGTGGTTGGTCCAGCCTTCGCTAGGTTTTAATAATTTGTTTGCAGTAAAGCTACTTTCCATAGCACGCATGGTAGTGGTACCAATAGAGCAGATACGCTTTCCAGTTTCTTTTGCTTTGTTAACTATTTTGCAAGCTTCCTCATTAATTTGATAGTACTCAGCATCCATTTTGTGTTTGCTTAAGTCTTCTACTTCAATTGGGCGGAAAGTGCCTAAGCCAGTATGCAAGGTTACTTCTGCAAAACGAATACCTTGAATTTCGCAACGTTTAATTAATTCCTTACTAAAATGCAAACCTGCAGTTGGGGCTGCAACAGCTCCTTCGTGTTTGGCATAAACAGTTTGGTAACGTTCTTTATCTTCTTCGTCTGGTTTGCGTTTGATGTATTTAGGTAAAGGTGTTTCTCCTAAAAATTCCAACATTTTTTTAAAGCTCTCGTCGTCGTCATCCCATAAAAAACGAATGGTACGTCCGCGGCTTGTGGTGTTGTCAATTACTTCTGCAACGAGTTCTTCATTGTCTCCAAAATAAAGTTTGTTACCAACACGAATTTTTCTTGCGGGATCAACAATTACATCCCATAAACGGTTTGGTTTATTTAACTCGCGTAATAAGAAAACTTCAATTTTAGCACCTGTTTTTTCTTTGCGGCCGTACATTCTTGCCGGAAATACTTTGGTGTTATTTACTACAAATACATCCTTGTCATCATAGTACTCTAAAATGTCGCGGAAATACTTGTTTTCCATATGCCCAGTTTTACGATCAACAACCATCATTCGGCTGTCTTCTCTTCTTTTTGTTGGATTTTGGGCAATAAGGTTTAACGGGAGGTCAAACTTAAATTGTGATAGTTTCATGTGTCTATTCCTTGTTTAAATGATAGCCACATTCAGTTTGCTGCCGCCTTACAGGGCAGCTCGCTTCATGTTACGGCATGAATTTAGAAGTGTGCGAAGGTACGAAATACTAGCTAAAATGCCAAGTTAAAACTACTGAGTTTGCTGATATTTTAGAATTGGGCTTATTAATCAAGCCTTTAAGTCTAAACACTGGCTTTTGGAATTGAATCAATGAGTTTTCGAGTATAGTCAGACTGAGGATTCAAATACAATTCATTGGCCAAGCCTATTTCTGCGATCTTTCCCTGGTTCATCACCATAATTCGATCGCTGATATAGCGAACTACCGATAAGTCGTGCGAAATAAAAACAGCAGTGAATTGATAGGTTTGTTTTAAGTCATTCAATAAATTCAAAACCTGTGCCTGAACGCTAACGTCTAAAGCTGAAACACTTTCATCGCAAATAATAAAACTTGGTTTTACAGCTAAGGCACGGGCAATGACTATGCGTTGTCTTTGTCCACCACTAAACTCGTGCGGGTATCGATGGTAGTGATCGGCAGAAAGATTCACTTGTTCTAAAAGTTCAATGACTTTTTCCTTTCGGGCTTTTGCATTCGGGGCTAATTGATGCACCAGTATCGGTTCGGCAATAGCATCGCCAATGGTCATGCGCGGATTTAAAGAAGAGTAGGGGTCTTGAAAAATTAATTGCATTTCTTTTCGCAAATTTTTCATTCGATTAGCACTAGCATTTGCCAAGTTTTCGTCTTTGTAATATATGCTACCTGTAGTTGTTGGAATTAATTGTAGTAATGCTCTTCCTAGCGTTGTTTTGCCACAACCAGATTCACCTACTAATCCAAGGGTTTCTCCCGGATAAATATCAAAACTAATATCGTCTACGGCCTTGTTAAAACTAATGGCTTTACCTAAGAAAGTTTTTTTTGCAGGATACCAAATTTTTAAATTTTCTACGCGAACCAATGGTGGGGTGATAATATAATTCAATTCTTGCGAACTCCTTGAATTGACAATGCTAGGTGTAGAAATAATTTCCTCTAAATTACCTTCTCCATCAACCTTCATAAAATCCGATACAACAGGTAGTTTGGTTCCTTTTTCGTGCAACAATGGTCTGCAAGCCAAAAGGGCTTTGGTATAAGGGTGGCTAGGGTTTTCAAAGATGGCTTGCGTTGTTTTTTCTTCAATAATTTTTCCTTTGTAAAGCACTACCACTCTGTCGGCAATTTCAGCTACCACACTTAAATCATGGGTAATAAATATCACCCCCATATTGTTTTGAATCTGTAAATTTCTAATGAGTTGCAAGATGTTTTTTTGAACCGTTACATCAAGTGCAGTAGTAGGTTCGTCGCAAATTAGTAATGCAGGAGAACAACTCATGGCCATAGCAATCATTACACGTTGTTTTTGTCCGCCACTAATTTGGTGTGGGTATCGGTCAAACATCTCTGCTGGCGATGGCAATTGTACTTGTTCAAATAAGGCAATTGTTTTTTTCTTTGCCAATTCTTTGTCAATTGACTCATGTTTCAAAATAGCTTCCATTACTTGAAACCCGCAGGTGAGTACCGGATTTAAAGAGGTCATGGGTTCTTGAAAAATCATCGCCACTTTACTACCTCGAATAGATTGTAATACGGGTGAATTTGAGGTTAAAAGATTGATAGATTCAGTATCGCTATTTAAAATAATTTCTCCTGATCTGTACACTGCAGGAGGGCTAGGTAATAATTGTAATATAGATAAAGCAGTAACAGATTTGCCCGATCCCGACTCACCCACAATTGCTAAAATTTCGCCCCTGTTTACAGTGATATTAATGTTTTCTAATGCTTTGGAGCTTTTTCCGTCAGCAACAAAATCCACTGATAATTGCTTAATTTCTAGTAATGGTTTAGTCATAACAGTGTCACAATTTAAGCAGCAAATGCTTCCCTTTGTAGTATTCAAGTTAAAAAATTGCATTATAATACTTTCTATGAATTTAAATTCTAACATTTGATTGTTTTTATTAATAAGCTTTCACCTAAATTTGCACTTACAGTTGTTAGTTTAGGCAAAAGCAACAAAAATTAGTACGTATGATTCGAAAAAATTGGTGGAAAATTTTAACAGTGATCTTGTTGTTGTATACCTGTGTAAATGGTTTTTTGGTAAAAGTGCCCAAACTCGATGATCGGATGCAAGAGTCCGTTCGAAATTTCTTCTTTCATGTTCCCATGTGGTTTGGCATGATGATTCTTTTATTTGTGTCTGTTTATTATGCAGTAAAGTTCTTACGCAATCCCAATCCTTTGTACGATTATTATTCATCGGCATTTGCCGCAACCGGTACCATTTTTTCTTTATTAGGAATAACTACCGGTGCTATTTGGGCTAATTACCAATGGGGAAGTCCTTGGAGTGGAGATCCCAAACAAAATGGTGCTGCAATAGCTATATTAATTTACCTAGCGTATTTTGTTTTGCGTGGTAGTATGCACGACGAAGAAAAGAAAATGCGCATTGGTGCAGTCTATAATATTTTTGCATTTTTTATGTTATTCCCAACCCTTTGGATACTGCCAAGACTAACAGAGTCATTGCATCCTGGAGGTCAGGGTAGTGATGGAAATCCAGGCCTCAATGGTAAGGATATGGATATGCATATGCGCACCGTTTTTTATCCTGCAGTGATTGGCTGGACCCTACTTGGTGTATGGATTAGCACCTTAAAAGTTAGATACCAAATTTTAAACGAAAAGCAATTAAATAATGAATAAGTTTCAAAAAATCAGTTTAGTTTTTATTGGATGTTTAATGCAAATAATTGCAAATGCACAAACTGTTGTAACAGCACCTCCTGCAAATGATTTCATGCGTAGTAACGGCAAGATTTATTTAGTAATGACCATTGTTGTGGTAATCATGACTGGCTTGTTATTGTATGTAATAAGTATCGATAGAAAAATAAGTCAACTAGAAAAAAAATAATTCAAGCTCCTTTGTGTAAACATTAAAAGTTTACTATAACCAAATTACAAACAAACCCTTTAAAACTGTTTCGAAATGACAACTCAAGAACCATATAGTTTCTTTCAAAGTGTTGAAAAAAGTTTTGACAAAGCTGCCCAATTAACCAAATGGGATAAAGGTTTGCTCGAACAAATTAAAGCTTGTAATAGTATTTATAGTATGCGCTTTCCAGTAAAAATGGATGATGGTCGCATTGAAGTAATTGAAGCCTACCGTGTACAACATTCGCAACACAAAACACCTTGTAAAGGAGGGATACGTTTTAGCTTAGCAGTTTGTGAAGACGAGGTAATGGCATTGGCGTCGTTAATGACGTATAAATGTGCTATTGTTAATGTGCCATTCGGTGGAGCCAAGGGTGGAATTAAAATAAGCCCAAGAAATCATAGTGCATATGAGTTAGAAAAAATCACACGTAGATATACAGCCGAATTAGTCAAGAAAAATTTTATTGGTCCAGGTATTGATGTGCCTGCGCCAGACTACGGAACAGGTGAAAGAGAAATGGCTTGGATAGTAGATACCTATCAGTCATTAAAGCCCGGAGATATAGACAGCGCAGGTTGTGTAACAGGTAAGCCCATTACACAAGGTGGCGTTCGTGGCAGAAAAGAAGCAACAGGTTTAGGTGTGTTTTTTGGTATTCGTGAAGTTTGTAATATGCCAGATGTAATGGGTAAACTTGGTTTAGCGTTGGGTATTGAAGGAAAAAAAGTAGTCGTGCAAGGATTGGGAAATGTAGGATACCACTGTGCTAAATTTTTCCGCGAGCATGGTGCAATTGTAGTGTCAATTGCCGAGTTTGAAGGGGCTGTTTATTCAGCTGATGGTATTAATGAAGAAGACTTATTTCAACATAGAAAAGCAACAGGTTCTGTTTTAAATTTTCCTGGTTCAACCAACCTTGCACATAATAGTGATGCGCTAGAATTAGACTGCGATATTTTAATTCCTGCTGCATTAGAAAATGTAATTAATGGAGAAAATGCACCAAGGGTTAAAGCTAAAATTATTGCTGAAGCGGCTAACGGTCCATTAACTCCAGAAGCAGATGAGGTGTTTATTGCAAAAGGAACTTTAGTAGTGCCCGATATGTATTTAAATGCAGGTGGTGTAACTGTTTCTTATTTTGAATGGTTAAAGAATTTGAGTCATGTGCGTTATGGTAGAATGGAAAAGCGTTTTTCAGAAAATATGAATGCCCATATCTTAGGACAAATAGAAGGTTTGACCGGAAAATCAGTTTCTGAAAAAGAGCGCGATTTTATTATGCATGGTGCCGAAGAAGTAGACTTAGTGCATAGTGGTTTAGAGGAAACAATGATTTCAGCTACCAGAGAAATTATGGAAATATGGTTGTCAAATCCTGCTATTCCAGATATGCGTACGGCAGCTTATGTTAGTGCCATAAACAAAGTAGCCATTAGCTATACTGAGTTGGGTATTTTCCCATAACCCAATTGGTTAATAATTAGGGATAGATAAAATTTGCTGCATTTTACCATTGGATAGTTCGTAGGCAAAACTGTGGTTGCCATTGGTAATAAGAATATAAGGAACTTCTAAACTAATATTGTAATTCAATACTTGTTTGAGTACTGATTCATTAATGGGCACATTCATTTCTTTACATTCAACCATTAACCAAGGTGTTGCATTTTTGTAAACCAAAATATCAAAGCGTTTTTTTAGTTCCCCTAGTTTAATTTCTTTTTCAATAGCAATCAATGAACTTGGGTAGTTCATAATTTGTAAAAAATATTGAAGGATGTTTTGACGAACCCATTCTTCGGGGCTTAAACGAACCCATTGTTTTCTTATTTCGTCGAAGATCCATTCCTTGCCCTCGGCTTCTTTTATTTTAAAGGGAAATGGCGGAAAAGGAATTTGAATCATAAAAACAATGGTTAAGCGCTTGCTTTTTTGTAATTTAGATAATTGGCTTTTTCAAAGATAGTTTTGAAAAGCGTATAAAACTTCGCATATGAAAACAAAAGAAGAGATTGTAAATAATTGGTTGCCTCGATATACTGGAGAGCAATTAGAGCATTTTGGCAAGTTTATTTTGTTAACCAATTTCAGCAATTATGTAACCATGTTTGCTGAATGGAATAATGTGCCTGTGGTGGGCAAAGACCGTCCTATGCAATGCGCAACAGCCGATGGAATTACCATTATTAATTTTGGTATGGGAAGCCCAGGAGCCGCAACTATCATGGATTTATTAACCGCAATAGCCCCAGAAGCAGTATTATTCTTGGGTAAATGTGGCGGATTAAAAAAACGCAATAAATTAGGTGATTTAATACTACCAATAGCGGCCATTAGGGGAGAAGGTACATCAAACGACTATTTCCCTCCCGAAGTGCCAGCAATGCCTGCTTTCGCACTGCAAAAAGCCATTTCAACATCTATAAGAGACAACCAAGTAGACTATTGGACAGGAACTGTTTATACCACCAACCGTAGGGTATGGGAACACGACGAAGTGTTTAAGGAGTACTTAACCAATGTTCGTGCTTATGCTATTGATATGGAAACGGCAACCATTTTTACCGTAGGATTTTATAACAAAATTCCAACCGGGGCCTTACTATTGGTTAGCGATCAACCCATGGTGCCAGATGGCGTAAAAACAGAAGCCAGTGACAAACAAGTTACACAGGAGTTTGTGCACAAACACCTGAAAATTGGCATCGATTCATTAAAACAATTGATCAATAAAGGGCAAACTGTAAGGCATCTACGCTTTTAAAATTGCTTAGTCCTTCCAAAGAAATGGGAATAATATGATGGCTAGTGCTATCACTAATACATCTAACCCTATTAATAAAAAAACCATCTGCCACCAGCCCGCTTGAACTACTGCAGAGAAGGCTGCAGTAGAGATTTTCATTAATAATAATAGTTGAGGGATAATAATAGGAAAGCCCATAATGGCCATTAAAGCCGCTTGTTGTTGGGCTTTTGCGGCAATGGCTGCTAAAAAAGTAAATACCAAACTCAAACTAATACCACCTAAAGAAGCAATTCCAATAAACTGCCATCCAAATTCAATAGGGTTTCCAAGTAAAAGTGTAAATATGGCAAGGCTAATTAGGCTCATTAGCAACATTAATACCGAATTAAATATCAGCTTAGATAAAACAAAGTCTCGCGCACCTGCAATGGAATAAAAATAAAGCATTCGTCCCTTAGATTCTGCTAAGAAACTTTTGGCTACAGCATTCACACAAACAAATAATTGGATTACCCAAAAAAGGCCATTCCACACTTTGTCTTCGGGAAGCCCCATGGACAAATAAACCACAAAAATAGTGGAAGCTACATATAAAAATATCCCATACAAGGTATACTGCTGCCTTGTTTCAAGGAGTATTTCCTTTTTTACGAGTGCTAAAATTGGGTTAGGGTTTTTCATGTACACATTTTCTGCAGCGCGGTTCATACACGTCTTTTTCACCAATCAAAACCTGGTTTCCTCCAGCAGTTTTTCGGTGTGATATGCTAGCGATATTGCCACATTGAACACAGATAGCATGTAATTTAGTAATATAATCAGCAATGGCCAATAAGTTAGGCATTTGCCCAAAAGGCTTGCCCAAATAGTCCATATCTAATCCTGCAACAATCACACGAATGCCTTTTGCTGCAAGGGTTTCACAAACATTCACAATTTGGTCGTCGAAAAATTGAGCTTCGTCAATGCCTATTACATCAACTCCCTCAGCCATTAATAAAATGGTTTGTGAATTGTCTATGGGCGTTGATTGTATAGCATTCGCATCATGGCTAACTACCTGTGTTTCGTCGTATCTAATATCAATAGCGGGTTTGAAAATTTCTACTTTCAAATTGGCAATTTTAGCCCTTTTTAGTCTACGTATTAGTTCCTCTGTTTTGCCGCTAAACATGCTGCCGCAAATCACTTCAATCCATCCACGTTTGTCGCCCGATATATTTGGTTCTATAAACATCTGCAAAATAAATGATAAAAAAAATCGTTTCATACTAGTTCGAACTAGTCTTATAAACACCTCAAATGTATTACATCCAATGGAAAGAGTGGGTAGCCTGATAGATAAACTCAAAGAACAATTTATTCAGGAGGCTGAAAATGCCGATTTATTGGCTACAACTCAACTGATTTTGGCTGAATTACAACTGCAACAAAAAAGCCAGATTTCTAAAATCTCAAGCAATTCGCGTAGTAAAAAAGATGATTTAACTGGTTGGTTATTTGATTTTGCAGAGGAAATTAAAAATACTGAAACTGTACCCGCCATTTCAGTAGTCACAAATGTATCAGTTGAAATTGAAGTGCCTGAAGTTGCAGAAAATCAAAATGAGGCGAATGAGTTAGTAAATCAAGCGATGATTATTGGTGAACCAACTAATAAAGAGCAAGCAATAGACAATGAATTAGATACTCCAACAATTCAAGAGACTTCTAGTATTATAGATTTCACCGAAGCCTTAGAAAGCACTAAACTTACGGTGATTCCAGATAATGAGTTGCTGTCTAAAAGTATTTACCTTCCCGAAGTTCCAAACCATATATTAGCAGAACCAAGTCCGGTAACAAAAGTACCTGTTAAAGAAGTGTTTGAACTAAACGATATTTTGCATGAAGGACTACCAAGTTTAAATGATCAATTGAAACCAAACAACATGGCACTCTCAGATACTTTTCACAAAGAAGCCATTACAGATTTAAATAAAGCCATAGTGCTTAATGATCGGTACGTTTTTATCAACGAGCTTTTCAGGGGCGACGAAGTGATGTATGAGCGAAGTTTAAAAACCATTAATGGTTTTACTACATTGCTAGAAGCACAGTCTTGGATTCAAAGAGAATTAAAAGTAAAATTGGGCTGGAATGAATCTGCATCAATTGTTGCGCAGTTCGATCAATTAGTTAAAAGGCGTTTTTCCTGAATATAATGCATGACTATTTTAGTAGCACCTGCACGATTGTAAACAAAACTTTTTGCAGCTGCGGCAGCTTCTAAATAGACTGAATCTTTTGCATCTAGTAATTTATTAAATACTTCTTCCATTTCTAGTGCATCTTCAACACTAATACAGCCGCCGTTTTCAACAAGTCCAACTGCTTCAATGTACTTTTCAAAAACGGGTCCTATCACTACGGGTTTACCGTAAACAGCGGCTTCTAGCACATTGTGAACGCCATCTCCACCAAATCCTCCTCCCACCAAACAAATTGTTGCATAGTGGTATAATCGGGTAAGCATACCCATATTATTTACAATGAGTACTTGTAAGTTTTCTGGTATAGTTAATTGATTGTTGATAGCATTTTCGTAATCAGAAAAAAGCATAGATCGATGGTATAAATGCAAACATTCTTTAAGTCTGTCTTCATTAATATCATGTGGCGCAACAATGCATTTAATAGATGGATTCGAATTAATAAAATGGTCTAATTCTTCGTCGTCTTCGGTCCAAGTGCTACCAGCAACAATGGTTGTATGATTATCGCAAAATTTTTCTACAATTGAAATTGGTTCGAATTGGTTAGCAATTGCTATCACTCTATCAAATCGGGTATCGCCACTAACAGCAACAATATCTAAAAAACCAATTCCATTTAATAATTTTGCTGATGTATTGTCTTGTACAAAAAAATAACTAAAATTTTTAAGGATGCTTCTATAGAATTTACCATACCATTTAAAAAAAGATTGTCCCTCTCTAAAAATACCAGAAACCAAAACCAATGGGATATTTCTTTTAGCAGCTTGTGCAGAATAATGGTACCAGAATTCGTATTTAACAAATAGAATTAATGTGGGATTCACAATCTTAAAAAAACGTTTGGCATTGCTTGCAGAATCAATTGGTAAGTAAGTAATATAATCGGCGCCGGTGTAGTCTTTTCTTACCTCATATCCCGATGGAGAAAAAAAACTTAATAATATTTTGTGACTAGGATATGCTTCTTTGAGCGCTTCTAATATTGGTCTGCCTTGTTCAAATTCTCCTAATGAAGCGCAGTGCATCCAAATAACAGGAGCAACATTGTTTTCAAAAGCTTTGGTGAGTTTTAAAAAAACACCTTTTCTTCCATTAACCCATTGCCTTGCTTTTTCATTATAGCAGCCCAATAGCCATGCTGCTTTTGGGTATAAAAAAATAAAAATTTCGTAGAATATTTTCAAGTGCCTGTTTCTTGGTACAAAATAAAGCAATAATTTCTAGCTTATTTCACAGATTTCAAATTACAGAGAAACCTTATTTGAGGTTATTTTTAGTAGATTTGCCGCCGAATCAATGAATTGTAATATGCGCCCCATTCAAATGGTAGATACCAAGAGTCAATATTTGAAGATTAAATCAGCAGTGGATATTGCAATTCACGAGGTATTAGACTCAGCCGCATATATCAATGGCAAACCAGTTCAAGACTTTACAGCCGCACTAAATACCTACCAAGGATCTGCCCATACCATTACTTGTGGAAATGGAACTGATGCTTTACAAATTGCCATGATGGCGCTTGATTTACAACCTGGAGACGAAGTTATTACCCCATCATATACCTATATTGCTACAACAGAAGTAGTGGCTTTGTTAAAACTTAAACCAGTATTTGTAGAAGTAGACCCTAAAACTTTTTGTATCGATCCAGTATCGGTACGCAATGCCATTACACCAAAAACAAAAGCAATTGTTCCAGTGCATTTATACGGCCATGCCGCTCCAATGGAAGAGATTATGCAAATAGCTGCTGAATTTGGTTTGTACGTAATTGAAGACAATGCCCAAGCAATAGGATGCGATTATACATTTTTGGATGGAAGTAAAAAGAAAACAGGTTCTATTGGAACTGTTGGAGCAACTTCATTTTATCCAAGCAAAAATTTAGGTGCTTATGGAGATGGAGGTGCCATTTTTACCAACGATGCATCACTTGCTCAAAAAATGAAAATGATTGCCAATCATGGACAACAAACTCGTTACTACCACGAAATGGTTGGTTGTAATTCTCGTTTAGATTCTATGCAAGCGGCGGTATTAAATATAAAACTAAAGCAGTTAGACGATTATACCAATGCACGTCAAAATGCCGCCAATTTTTATAACAACGCTTTTGCAGGAAACGAAAAAATAACAGTGCCTTATGTTGCACCGTATAGTACGCATGTGTATCACCAATATACCTTGCAATTACACAATGTAAATAGAGATGCACTGAGCGCATATTTAGCAGAGAAGAAAATTCCTTCAATGATTTATTATCCGGTACCCGGGCATCGTCAAAAAATGTTCAGTGGTTTTGATTTGCCGCCAGTAGATTTAACCATTACCGATTGGTTAACAGAGCGTGTAATTTCATTACCCATGCATACCGAAATGGATCAAGAACAACTTTCTTATATTACAGAAAATGTTTTAAACTTTATCAATAATTAATACATGAAAATAGCTGTTGTTGGAACTGGATATGTTGGATTGGTTACAGGAACTTGTTTTGCAGAAACTGGTATTAAGGTAACTTGTATAGATATTGATGCGGCAAAAGTGGAGCGCCTTTCAGGTGGCGAAATCACTATTTACGAACCAGGTTTAGAAAAAATATTTTTACGTAACACCAGAGAAACGCGTTTAAGATTTACCACTAGTTTAGTAGAAGGAATTAAAGAGGCAGAAATCATATTTTTAGCATTGCCTACACCTCCAGGCGCAGATGGTTCTGCTGATTTAAAATATATTTTAGGCGTTGCAACAGAACTCGGAAAATTATTAACTGATTATAAAGTAATAGTAAATAAGAGTACCGTGCCAGTGGGTACTGCAGAAAAAGTGCGTGCAGCCATTGCTCAAAATTATCAGGGTGAATTTGATGTAGTAAGCAATCCGGAGTTTTTAAGAGAAGGTGTTGCCGTTGAAGATTTTATGAAACCAGACAGGGTAGTTATTGGGGTTAGTTCAGACCGTGCTAGAAAATTAATGGGCGATTTATATGCACCATTTGTGCGTCAAGGAAATCCAATTATTTACATGGATGAAAAATCAGCAGAGTTAACCAAATATGCAGCAAATTCATTTCTAGCTACTAAAATTTCGTTCATGAATGAAATTGCACAAATGTGCGAAAGAGTTGGCGCAGATGTTGATATGGTGCGAAAAGGAATTGGTAGTGATGATAGAATTGGCCGACGCTTTTTATTTCCAGGCATTGGTTATGGGGGATCTTGTTTTCCAAAAGATGTGCAAGCGCTAATCATGTCTTCGGAAGAATATGGATATGATTTTAAAATTTTAAAAGCAGTTGAATCAGTTAACGAAAATCAAAAATTACACCTCATTCCAAAAATCAAAGCATATTTTAATGGTAATATAGTAGGCAAACATTTTGCATTATGGGGTTTGGCCTTTAAACCTAATACCGATGATATACGCGAAGCACCAGCATTGTATTTAATTGAAGCATTAACAGCAGCAGGAGCAACCGTTACTGCATACGATCCAGAAGCTATGCCGAATGTGCAAAATCAAATTGGGCACTCAGTCATTAATTTTGCAGCTGACCAATACAGTTGTTTAGCTGGTGCAGATGCATTGGTAATTGCTACTGAATGGAGTGAGTTTAGAACACCAGATTTCGAAATCATTGAATCTAAAATGCGCAACAAAGTAGTGTTTGATGGCAGAAACCTATTTGAAGTGAAACAAATGAAAGAACTAGGATATCATTACGAAAGCATTGGTAGACCATAAATAAATAGCATGTCAAGAAAAACAATTTTAATTACAGGTGCAGCAGGCTTTTTAGGTTCGCATTTATGTGATCGTTTTATAAAAGAAGACTACCATGTAATTGGAATGGATAATTTAATTACAGGTGATTTAAGAAATATAGAACACCTATTTAAATTAGAAAATTTCGAAT
>Ga0194037_1000273_pt1 | contig 40608 bp, 39 predicted proteins | sample JunL306m_MetaG_FD_148653 | JGI IMG/M metagenome (GOLD analysis project Ga0194037, IMG submission 148653) | Anoxic zone freshwater microbial communities from boreal shield lake in IISD Experimental Lakes Area, Ontario, Canada - Jun2016-L304-6m | ecosystem: Environmental > Aquatic > Freshwater >... | reverse complement strand
AGTCAAGAAACTCTTCACCTCAAGGCTCAAAACGATATCGGGAGCAAGGATTTTTATTGATAACCATTAACTGGAGAATACCAATGGATAAACCAAAACATCACATTCTGGTCTGCGCAAGTTTTCGGGCGCAGGGCACACCGCAGGGCATCTGCCACAAAAAGGAGTCGCTCAGCCTGATTCCCTACATTGAAAGCGAGCTTTCCGACCGTGGCATGACCGATGTTACCGTCTCGGCAACCGGCTGCCTCAATCTTTGTGAGAAAGGGCCTGTGCTTGTTGTCTACCCCGAAAGCTTCTGGTATGGCGAGATTGACAGCGAAGATAAAATTGATGAAATACTTGACGCTCTCGAAGAGGGTGAGGCCTGTGAAGCGCATTTGATCAATTGACAGCTTGCGGAGCCGGATGCCCTGTTGGAAGATACAGGGTGTTTGGCATTGGGGAAAAAGCCGCTCCCTTTAATTGTTTTTTATAAAAAAGGCTAAAAAGTAACTATTCTAAAACAATGGTAACACTTTTTCAGCCAAACCCATGATTCAGAATCGTTTTGCAGGCTATGCTTTTCTGGTAAAAAACTATCACCTGAACATCATCCCGAACGGAGAAATTCATCACCTTGCTTGCGACAGCCGAACAGAGAGACTTTTGCGAAAAACCGTTGCTGATTGCCGCCCAGAACAGCATTGTTGATTCCCGTTTTCGGGATACCGATTACCGGGGAACACAAAATTATATCGGAGAATCCATATCGTTTCAGCAGCAGCGGATTCACTATATTTGTCCGAAACCAGAAGATATTGCTGACCTTATGGCGGGCTTGATCGCTGCACACAGAAAGCTGAAGTCTTCAGCCGTGTCAGCTCTTGTTCATGCGGCAATTATCTCTTATGGCTTTGTCTTCATGCACCCTTTTGAAGATGGCAACGGCCGCCTGCACCGCTTTCTTATCCATAATATTCTCTCTCAGCGAGGCAGCGTTCCAGAGGGACTCATGTTTCCTGTTTCTGCAGCAATGCTGAAAAATCCGGCTTTGTACTCAACCTCTCTTGAAAAATATTCCATTCCATTGCTGCAACTGATTGACTATGATCTGGATGAGCTTGGAGTGATGGTCGTCAGAGGTGACACCGGTTGCTGGTACCGCTACATTGACATGACCATACAGGTCGAGGCCCTGTATGAGTTTGTGATAAAAACAGTGGAAGAGGAGTTGAATGAAGAGCTTGATTTTCTTGTCAGCTATGACAATACCAAACGAGCCATTCAGAATATTGTCGATATGCCCGATCATCACATCAATCTCTTTATCAGACTCTGCCTCCAAAACAACGGTCATTTGTCAGCAACAAAACGGGAATCCCATTTCAAAATCCTCAGCGATGATGAAATTGTCCGCATGGAAAAAACCGTGCGAGAGGGGTACAACTTATAAAACCCGAAGAAGTCTGACCCGCCCCTTGCCTTTACAAAAAGCAAGTTGCTTACTGCTGTCGTTGTCGGGGAAATAGAAGACATGCATGTAAAAGCGGCGCAAGAACGTCTCTTCTTCTCCTGCCAGCTTACCGTTGCAAGTTCATGATTTCAGGTACGTCCCCCTTTCGCCTCCTATTAACATTATGCGTTGAACCTTTTCGCCACCTGCATCACTCTCAGAGGTACTATCTTTTTTACCTGTTGCACCATTTCATTTTTTCGGCTATTTTTATACTCTATAATAAAATTAGCCGATTCATGCCGTACAAAACAAGAACACTTGAGATATTTTTCCTGCAAGCGAGTCAACAATTCCCCGTCATGCTGCTGACCGGACCTCGCCAAACCGGAAAAACAACATTCCTTCGACACCTGGCAGGAAAAGAACGGTCGTATGCCACTCTTGACGACCCAATGCTCCGGGCACTCGCCAGGGAAGAACCCGCCCTGTTCCTGCAACGCTTTACCTCACCGGTTCTTATCGACGAAATCCAGTACGCACCCCAGCTCCTGCCCCACATCAAAATGGCGGTCGACAACGAACCGCAAGCCGGAAAATTCTGGCTCACCGGTTCACAGCAATTCCATTTGATGAAGGGAGTCACTGAATCGCTCGCTGGTCGTGTCGGGGTGGTCAGCCTGCTTGGATTCTCGCAGAGAGAGCTTTTTGACACTCCTTCTGCAGAGCCGTTTCTGCCGATTCCAGAAGTCATGAAACAACGTACAGAAAGCTGGCAATTGCTTCTGCCTGAACTTTACCGGAAAATCTGGCTCGGATCGTTTCCCGCTCTTCATCAGGAGAATCCTGCCGATCATGACCTGTTCTACAGTTCATACGTCCAGACCTACCTGCAACGTGATGTGCGGGATCTGGCCAATGTCGGCGACGAAAGTGCATTCCTGAGATTTCTCCGTTCCTGTGCAGCACGAACCGGACAGATGCTCAATATCCTGGATCTTTGCCGCAACAGCGACATCAACCATGCGACCGGAAAACGATGGCTCTCGATTCTTGAAAATTCAGGCATCGTCTACCTGCTCGAACCATGGCACACCAATATCAATAAAAGAGTGGTGAAAACTCCGAAACTGTTCTTCCTCGATACGGGACTTGCTGCCTGGCTGACCGAGTGGACATCACCCGAAACGCTGGAAGCGGGAGCGATGTCAGGAGGCTTTCTTGAAAGCTGGGTAGTATCGGAGATCATCAAAAGCTGGTGGCACAACGGCAAGCGAGCCCCAATTTATTACTATCGCGACAAGGATGCCAAAGAGGTCGATCTGCTCATTCATCAGAACGGCACACTCTATCCGGTAGAAATAAAAAAATCGGCAAGTCCGGGAAAAGATGCCATTCGCCATTTCGAGGTACTTCAAACCCTGAAACAACCGATCGGGCAGGGATGCATAATCTCGCTTGCCCCCATGTATCTCCCGATTACATCAACCATCGATAACGTACCAGTGGGAATGGTGTAACCACGGGTTCAGGAATAGATACCCGCACACACAATAGACGGTCGCCATTCACCTTCCGCTGTCCAGTTTATGCTTGCCATCCCGCGATCCTCCGTTTCATCTCGTCATGTGAAATCGTTCGACCAGCACGGGAATCCGCCATCCCGCGATCAATCATGAGCGCAAAGGCCAATTCTCTCAGAATTTCCTCATAGGAACTGTCTTCTGGTTGGTCTTGAATAATATTGAACATCTGTTCTTTGACTGAGACAACACTGCCCATATCTTCCTCCTCATTGATTACCGATTGTTACTCAATCAGGTCTCTTTTTCGTATGAAGATACCTGTATGAAAATATTTTCTGATCGTCAACTTTTTTATGCGATAATCTGCTTCCCTATGTTATAAGATTCCTAACGAAAAAGTTCAGCGGACTGAGCAATAGCGAAGCTCCCCTGGAACGTCGGGTCACGCAATACTGAGCATTTTATTTGCATAGTCTTTCCCCGCTGTTGTTGGTGGCAAAAAATGCTTCTCTTGTTTATAGAGCTGGATAGTTTCTTCAACTATTTGGCATAACTCAGCAAAGACCTGTTTTTCATCACTCCCATGACAGCCGCCATAAAAAAGACCAGGGCAACTACCAACAAAACATGAATCTTCTTCAGACCACTCAACAATTTTTACATAACGGATACTTTCGCTCATTTTTTTGATTCCTCTATTGCTCCTTTGACTGCTTTTTCTTGATAACGCTGAGCGTCATCTCCTGGCTGCCCAGAAATAACAATTGATTTGCTTACGTCAGGATGCACAAAGTTTCTGTGACTACCTTTTCCGCCGCGATTGATAAAACCAGCTTGTTCAAGTTCTCTTATCAATTCTCTAACCTGAATTATTCATCAAAGTCATAAAAAAAGGGTGCAAAAGATATCACAATTGCTTATACTATTGGCATTTAACGTCAATAAATAAGACGCGATATCAATGCTGCCCTTTGAACAGAATATACTCAAACAAGAGAGTACCCAACAACCATTATTTCCTTACGATTATACGTCGTCCGTTGCACCGATCAAGGGTAAAAAAGTTGCCATTGATTTCCATGGTGGCAGTATCACCAGTGATGCTGGCTTGTTGCTGTTGAGTGAAACCGAGTCTGAGGTGAGCATCATCTCAAGGCTGTCAAAGTGCATTCATGATTCCCGACGTTTTTCTTCGATTACTCATTCAGTCAACGACCTGCTGACTCAGCGAATCTTTCAAATTACCTGTGGCTATGAGGATGGGAATGACTGCAACAGTTTACGCACGGATCCTGCGATGAAAATGGCTGTTGGAAAGTTACCTGATACTGATGGTGATTTGGCCAGTCAACCCACCATCAGCAGACTGAAAAACATGATTACCCGCCCAGAACTTTATCGGATGGCAAAAGTGTTTCTGGATCAGTTCCTTGCATCATATAGCGAACCGCCAGAGATAATTGTGCTTGATTTTGATGATACTGACGATACGGTTCATAGTCAACAACAATTGGTACTTCTATCGGCGCATCTTTGGAACTGAAGTAGGTCGATGAACAGGGATAAATACCTCCTGAAAAGATAAGGACACTTTCTACCCTCCGATTTCTGACATACTTGTTCTGCCGCAATCTGTCGCAGAATGCTTTCCGTCCAAAGGTTTCAGTGAGACTGCTTTCCGGAACAAATCCGAGATTGATTCATGACTGGCATTGCTGCGAAGCAGTGGTAACAACTTCAACCCCTTTTGCTCATAAAGACAACTGATGACTGTCCCGTCAGAGGTAATACGGATCTTGTTGCACTGGCTGCAGAAATTTCTTGTGAATGCAGGAATAATGGCAATCGATCCTTTATGATCAGGCAAAAGATAACTGAAATACTGGGTTGAGTGGCCTCTGATAGTCTGAAGCCCGGAGTAATTACTTTTCAGGAACTCCTGAATTTTATCGGCGCTGAAAAATTTTCCTGTGCGCCAGATTTGATGGTCGTCAAACGGTTGCAGCTCCAGAAATCGAACGGTGACGGCATGCTCTCTGGTAAGGTCAACAAGTCGCAAAATTTCATCGCTATTGATGTCCCGCATCAGGACAACGTTGAGTTTTGTGGGAATTACAGCCGTTGCAAGAAGGTTGTCGAGATTATGACGCACTCTGCCATAAGCATCTCTTCTTGTTATGGCATGATATCGTTCACGATCAAGCGTGTCAATACTGAAATTTATGGCGTCGAGACCAGCATCAACAAGAGCGGGAAGAAAACTGTCGAGCAGCAGGCCGTTGGTTGTCAGGTTTACCGTTTTGATGCCTGCAACTTTTTTTGCTTCACGAACCAATTCTACAATATCCGTGCGCAGAAGAGGTTCCCCGCCGGTAAAACGCACCTTTGTTACCCCGAGAGTGGCAAGCACCTTTATGATGGTCATGATCTCCTGCCAGCTCAGTTGAGAGTGAGCATCAGTTCTCTCTTGATGCCCCTCGCTCATACAGTAGGAGCATCTCAGGTTGCACCGCGCAGTAACGGCTATACGCACATAATCTACAGGTCGGTGAAACGTATCGACGAGGGAACTCTGGAGGGTACTGCTCATGCTGAAAGAAAAAATGCGTTATGAAGGAAAAGGTGCCGCTCTTTATTGATGAGCCAGCACCTTCCCCAATATAACAAGCATTACCAACAGTTACTTTATTGTAACATCGTTGTTCGACAAGAGACTTACCGTTTTAATGGCATCATCAAGTTTGCCGGTATACTTTTTTACCCCAACCTTTGTGCCCTTGTACCAGGGCATAGTTGTTTTTGGATCGGTGTAGGAAGAGGTCAAATCATTCATCGTACCCCGCTCATGGAACATTAGACCAAAAACAAGTCCGGGTTTGGTGGCATCGTTGACATAGACAAGCGCCAGACATGAACCCTCCTCATTGAAGACCTCAGCCATATCACCGGTATCAAGATTGAGCTTGACCGCGTCATCAGGATGAATTTCCACATAAGGGAGTGGAAGGGACAAGATCTTCTCAGGAATCCTCTTGTCGTGATACATGGTCTGCCAGACATGCTGAGAACGTCCGGTGGTAAACCAGAACGGATAGGTTGGGTTATCGATATATTTTGCCACTTCCTCCGGATAACCTGTCCAGGCATCGGTACCGTACCATTTGAAAAGCCCGTCTTTGGTAGCAAAGCTGTACTGGTAACGACGCTTGGTTCCCACCAGTTTGCCTGTTACGGGATCCTGACGCACAGGGGTCTGGATGCCTTCGTTGCCAAGTTTTCTCAGCATCTCATGCGTCACTCCTTTATAGCATTCCGCTGAAAGCCTGGCCTCATCGGTTTCGGCTACTCTATTGTCGCCGAATTCATGCGATCCAGCCTCAAATACCTCAGCATCTGTTTTCCAGTCCATGCCACTGAAGCGCTCAGCCATCTCCTTGTTCCCTTCAGCTTCATAAAGCGCCTTGAGCTTATTACCAACAAGCGCAAGAATCTTCCAGTCTGGAAGGGCTTCTCCAGGAGCATCCATAAACTTGTCATAAATCCTCAGAAGACGACTATGGCAATTGACTGAAGTATCAACGGCTTCACCCCATCCTGCTGCAGGAAGGATCAGCATGGCATCTTCTGCGGTGTGGGTCTTGTAGATGTCCTGGACAATCATAAACAAACCGTCCGTTTTTTTAAACGCCTCAAGAACCTTCGCGACATAGGCTTTTGGATCAGAAGGAATACCGCCATTATCGAGATAATCGAGAAGATTGGCAGCCCGTTTTTTTACCGATTTTTTAAAGAACTTGCTGTTTGGTGTCGACAGATAGGGATCGGTTGCTCCTACCCAATAGATTTTTCCGCCGCCGCCAGTAATGTACTTGTCAACGTTTTTCGGAGGGCCTCCGGCATAGATAGAACCTGGAGTCGGAGCTGGCGGTCTTACATACCCTTCCTGATGGCCACCGAGTCTTCCACATCCGGTACCTGGCCTCCCAACATTGTGGGTCATAACACTAAGCTGCGCTATTGCGGCTACCTGGTCATAATTTTTCATGTTCCAGATGATGCCTTTCTCGTAAAGCGTCAGTGTTCTGCGCCTGAAACCACCGGCTTTGGGTTTGGCAATCCAGGCCGCCGCCTCTTCCATCTCTTTCCGGGAGATTCCGGTAATCTTTTCGGCATTTGCAAGAAGAGTGTCAAATGGCGTTGCAAGCTCCAGTGACTTGTTTCTATAAGCCTCAAAGGTTGACATGTCGGTACGTTTCAGGAGATAGTCACCGTCGTACCAACTGTTCTCCCATACAATTCGTGCAAGTGCATTGGCCAGAATCCAGTCAGTGCCAAGGTTTGGACGAAGATGCAGAACCCGCTCGGCGCAAATATCCTGGCTGACAGTCGTCGTGGCATTTTTACGGGGGTCAATAATAACAATTCGACCCTCTTCGGCAGGCTCGCCTGCTGCAAATTCTCTCTTTTTCTCGTCAATTGAGCCACCCTGAAGGTTTGGCATTATGTGCTCAGTATAAAAAACAGTAGCTCCCTCGTAGGCATTTGCCCCCCAGAGGACAATGGTATCAGCAAGACGGGCATCATCAACGTCATAATTAAGCTCGTGCATACCACGCTCTCTTGAACCCCACACCTCCGAATTGTATGCCGGACGATTATGAATGGAGAGATACTGTGTTTTTATGCCGCTCAGGAAGAGCTTGCCAGCACCCCAGTTATCTTCAAATCCAAGACCAGAACTTCCGTGATCATAAAACTTCATGGCAATACTGTCGGCTCCGTATTTGTCCATGGAGCTTTTGGTCAATGTTGCGATGATTTCAACGGCATGATCCCAGGAAATAGCAACAAAACCATTCCCTTTTCTGAGCAACGGATCTTTAAGGCGATCCCTGGTGTACCCGGTCGGAGTATATGCCGTCAGTGCATTGGTCCCACCCCTGATGGAGTAATCTCCTTTGTTGATTCGAGATTCTTTTGCAGCTATGATGGCGAGATGGTATCGGTGACCATTTTTTCTGGTAATAACATTGTGCATCGTTTCCGTGTAGGAAAAACCTGACAACAATTGTGCCTGCTTCGACAGATCAACATGAAATGCATTGGATTTTGCTGTTCCACTTTTCTTTTCAGGCCACACATAGACATTGTAGCCGCACCCGGCGCTGCAATACTGGCAGACTGTTGTATATGTTTCCGCATCCAGTGGTGGAATGGGAAGAGAGTCTTGTCTTTTAAAGAGTGACATAGTATGATTTCTCCTAACTCATTTTAAGATTGCCGATTCTGCCGTAAATGAGACCTTCGACCCCTTCAGCATAAATATTGCCGGTTCCAGCATCAAGCCGCAGAACAATTTGTGCTACCCACTGGGATGCAAGCCCCTGATAGGTCTGACCATTGCGGGATACATCGAACATGGAGTAATGACACTTGCAGACAAGGCGACCTTTATTGTAGGCTAACGGGCAGCCCATGTGAGTACAGATTGTGGAGAAGGAAACGATGTTTTTGCCCTTGCCAACCCCGCCGATGGCTTCGTTATCGACTTTTACCAATACACAGGGGGATTTGTCGTCAGGATAAGTAAACGTAACCGGCTCATTCACCTTGAGATCCTTGATGTTGCCAATTTTTTTTGCCGGGTATCCTTTCGGAGAAGCTGCTTGACCCTCTCTGTTAAGTCCGGCAAAAAAAAGAAGGGCGCTGGCTGACGTTGTTTGAATAAACTTTCTTCGTGAGATAGTCGACATAATCTCCTCCTGTTAAAGGTAACAATTGCTATTTCTCGGGTGAGAGAGGAAAGACACAAAATCAAGTACGTTGCAGATTACATAAATGAAGGGACATCAAAAAATAGTTTTGACCGTTTTTTGTGATCGATCTCATGTATAATGTAAATTTTAGTCATATTTTAGGGTTTAAAATAGCAAGGGCAAGCAGCCAAAACCAGACAGTAAGGAGAACAGGAGTGACACGCAGTAAAGAGTTGATCGGCCTTGAAGGTTCTGTCTGGTTTCAGAAGGCTGAAAACAGGTTTCTCGGTGGCGACCGGATTGCCCTGCTTGAAAAAATCGAGGAGCTTGGTTCGATCAGCAGCGCCGCAAAAGCAGTTGGTATCAGCTACAAGACGGCATGGCATTTGGTCAACATGATGAATAACCTTTCCGAAAAGCCTTTGGTTGATCGGACGACAGGTGGAAAAGGTGGTGGCGGCACCTTGTTAACCAGTGAGGGAAAAAAAGTTATTGAACAGTTCCGTGTTGTTCAGGAAGAGCACCGAAAGTTTCTTCAGAATCTCGGAGATCGTCTCGGAGAGAGCAATCATCTTTATCAATTTCTCAAAAAAATAGCCATGAAAATCAGTGCTCGCAATATCTTTTCCGGTACTGTGGAAAAAATCATCCCGGGAGCAGTCAATGCTGAAGTTGTCCTTCTGCTCAATGGAGGAAGCCGTATTATCGCCATTATCACCAATGGTTCCGTTGATAATCTATGCCTGAAAGAGGGCTTGAATGCTTATGCTATCATCAAGGCAAGTTCAATTATTATCGGCCAGGAGCTGCACGAGGCTAAAATAAGTACCCGCAATATTTTGCCCGGCATAATCAGCAAGCTTATTGACGGCCCGGTCAGTACCGAAGTTGATGTGGAAATTGGTGGAGGGAATGTCATCTCCGCCGTTATTACTCATGGCAGTTCAGAAAAGATGTCATTGAAAGAGGGCGACCATGCCTGCGCGGCATTCAAGGCCTCAAGTGTCATCATCGGGATAAGCTGAACACGCATAAATTTTATGAAAACGCAAGATTTTTTTTGGAAATTTGCAGAAATATGATTAACAATCGTTAATGCTTAACAAATAACCGTTGACTTATGAATTCAGGAACTTCAAAAACCTTGACGATGTGCTGCTGCTGTTGCAGATGTCAACACCATTCTGACACGGAGATATCGGGAAGGAGATAGTTACTCATTTGAATTCATGAAGTACGTAAAATCTTGCAAGCCGACTCTGAGTGTCAGAGTCGGCTTTTTTATTTTCATTTTATTTGAAAAACAACAAGTTAACATACAGAAAGCATATCATGTCATCTTCAACAACTACAATCACATGCGTTGGCATCCCGTTACCGATTGTAAAACTGAACCGTGTGGCGCTGCTCGTGGGCATTGCTTCTGCCATAGTGTTCCAGTTGCCGGTTGTAACCACCGCACTTTTTGTTATAATTCTTTCCGCTGTCGTTTTTGGCAAAAACGGCAGCCTCATTTTTTTTGTCGGATCGCGCCTTTTTGCCAAACAAAACATGACGGCTGAGAGTGAAGACCCGAGACTCATGCGATTCAACAACTCCATTGCAGCAATTCTGCTTGGAGGAGCCCAGATCGCCTTCCTTTCAGGGGCACCTCTTGTCGGGTGGATCCTTTCTGGAATGGTTGCTGTTGCAGCCACCATAGCGCTTGCAGGCTTCTGCTTCGGCTGCTTCCTGTTCTACCAGTTCAATCTGCAACGCTTCAGGCTTTTCGGAAGCAGGCCGCAGATCAACGAACAAAAAACTGCATAAGAATTTATTGTAACCATCACCACTAATGTAGAGGAGAGTCTATAAAATGAGTTCAGAAAACTATCGCTTTGAAACGCTTGCCCTGCACGCAGGCCAGCCCGTTGACGCCACACTCTCTCGTGGAGTTCCGGTTTACCGCACGACCTCCTATCTCTTCAAGAGCACGGAACATGCCGCAAACCTTTTTGCCTTGAAAGAGCTTGGCAACATCTATACCCGACTCATGAACCCGACTACCGATACCCTTGAGCAGCGGGTCACTCAGCTTGAAGGAGGCGCTGCCTCGGTTGCCGTCGCATCGGGCACTGCGGCAATTTTCAATACGATCATCACCCTGGCAGAAGCTGGCGACAACATTGTTTCCGCCAACAACCTCTACGGCGGCACCTACACCCAGTTTGACGCTATCCTTCCGAAATTTGGCATCAACGTCACCTTTGTTGACCCGAAGGATCCTGCCAATTTTGAACATGCTATCACAGAAAAGACCAGAGCGCTCTTCATTGAAACCATCGGCAACCCTGTGCTCGACTACACCGATGTTCGCGCTATCGCTGAGGTTGCTCACCGCAATGGCCTGCCGCTGATTGTCGATGCAACCTTCACTACTCCTTACCTGCTTAAAACTATCGACCTTGGAGCTGATATTGTGATCAACTCCCTGACCAAATGGCTTGGCGGCCATGGGGCAGGAATTGGCGGCATTATTACGGATGCAGGACGTTTCAACTGGAATGGCGAACGCCATCCACTCTTTACCGAGGCTGACAACAATTACCACGGTCTGCGCTGGGCCATCGACTTGCCGGAACCTCTTGCGCCACTCGCATTCGCCCTTAGGTTCCGCACCGTTCCGCTGAGGAATCTCGGCGCCTGCATAGCGCCTGACAACTCATGGATACTGCTGCAAGGCATTGAAACCCTGCCTGTCAGAATGGCCCGTCATTCTGAAAATGCGCTCAAAGTTGCCGAACATCTTGCAAAGCATCCCGGAGTTGCATGGGTTCGTTATCCCGGCCTGAAAAATGACCCTTCCTTCTCCAAAGCTTCAAAAGATTTGAAAAACGGGTTTGGAGGCATGGTTGTCTTTGGAGTAAAAGGTGGTTACGACGCCGCCGTGGAGATTATCGACAACATCAAACTCTTCTCACACCTGGCCAATGTTGGCGATGCCAAGAGCCTGATCCTCCATCCGGCAAGCACCTCACACAGCCAGTTGACCAAAGAACAACAACAGCAGAGCGGACTTTCTCCCGACCTGATACGCCTCTCCATAGGCCTTGAACACCCTGACGACCTGATTGAAGCACTCGACGAAGCGCTTCAAAGAGTGGCAACGAAACCATAACCATGAAAAACGAATACAAAAACAACTCTGTCGTTCTCGCCGATACCCAGTATTTAACCAATGAAGCGATTCACTCAATGTTAAGTCCTCTTTTCCATGCGTTCTATACCGTATCAACGAAGGCCGGTCTACAGCAGTATCTGCAAAAGGAGACCATTTCGCTCATCATCACCGATGATCTCCTCTTCGATTTTGATTCAATCAATGATCTTGCTGATGTAAGAAAAAAACACCCGGAGACAGGAATTGTTGTTTTAACAAACGCCATAACAAACCTTAAAATAAAGGAGTTAAATGATCTGGGCATCAGAAATATCGCATTGAAAACCGATGATCGCGAAGAGATATTTCATGCTGTTGACGCAGCACTGAAAGGGAAAAAATATTATTCGGGAAATGTTCTTGATATCCTCTTGAAAAAAGAGACTCCTTTTGAGGATGCCAGCACCCTGACCACTTCAGAAATCGAAATAGTTCGCATGATTTCCGGCGGTTTGTCAACAAAGGAAATTGCAACAAAACGACATATCAGTTTCCATACCGTCATGACACACCGAAAAAACATTTTCCGCAAACTCAGTGTTTCAAGCAGTCCGGAACTGCTTATGTTTGCCATAAAAGCAGGATTGATCGATAACATCGAATACCATATCTGATACCGTATTTATGGTATATCCAATACCGCAAATGCGCTATTTGCATTCACACAATTATTGATGATGTTTCGCTTTGTTTTAACCAATAAATAACGACAATAATCATGGGACACATCGCAAAAAAACTGACTGATCTTATCGGCAACACACCGCTCCTCGAACTTAGAAATCTCAATCGCGAGCACAACACAAAGGCGACAATTATCGCAAAACTTGAATACTTCAATCCCGGTGGAAGTGTCAAGGACAGAATCGGATATGCCATGATCGAAGATGCGGAAAAGAAGGGACTCATCAATCAGGAGAGCATCATCATTGAACCCACAAGCGGGAATACCGGTATAGCTTTGGCATTTATTGCCGCCGCAAAAGGATACCGACTGATCCTTACCATGCCTGAAACCATGAGCCTTGAACGCAAGAATCTGCTCAAGGCTCTTGGCGCTGAACTGGTACTGACACCAGGCCCGGAGGGAATGGTCGGAGCAATCAAAAGAGCAGAAGAGCTGCACGCGGAATACGAAAACTCTTTTGTTCCCCAACAGTTCAAAAACGCTGCAAATGCCGAAATTCATCGTAAAACAACCGCTGAGGAGATATGGAATGATACCGACGGCAATGTTGACATTTTTGTCAGCGGCGTTGGCACCGGTGGCACCATCACTGGTGTTGGAGAAATTCTCAAAGAGCGCAACCCTGAAGTAAAAATCGTGGCTGTTGAGCCATTCGATTCACAAGTGCTCGCTGGCGGCAAACCGGGCCCGCACAAAATACAGGGCATCGGCGCAGGGTTTGTTCCCGATATTCTGAACACCTCCATCATTGACGAAATTATTCCTGTAAAAAACGAGGACGCACTGCGTACCGGACGACAACTGGCAAAAACCGAAGGACTGATTGTCGGCATCTCTTCAGGAGCCGCAGTTTACGCTGCAGTTGAGCTTGCACAGCGGGAAGAAAACCGGGGAAAACGCATTTTAGTTATTCTGCCGGATACAGGTGAACGCTACCTCTCAACGCTTCTCTATCATTTCGACAGTGATTCTGCAAACTTTTAGCGCTGAAAGACAACTTTATTAATCTGGAGAACCGGGCAAAACACGAAGGTTTATTACTATGGGAACCAACAATAACAGTGTCATTGAGGAAGCAATAAAACTATTATCCACCACCAGTGATACAGAAATCGACGGTACAGGACATCACGAACATCCGTTGCCCTCAATTGAAAAAATCAGGGAGATTGTTGAGCTTCTCCGATCGATAATCTTTCCGGGTTATTTCGGCGGGCCTGTCCTGCGCAAACAGTCCCGCCAACACTTTCTGGGTGTACGGATAGAGAAACTCTATGGATTGCTCACTGAACAAATTCTCAGTGTCCAGCATTTCGACACAGAAATCAGTGACTCCAAGCACGCGCTGGAAACAGCAGACGAAAACGCCGGGCAGTTTATCGAAATCCTGCCGGAGATCCGGCGAAAACTGTGGACTGACGTAAAAGCGATATACGATGGTGATCCGGCTGCAAAAAATTATGGGGAAATCATCTTTTGCTACCCGTCAATCAGGGCGGTCATTAATTATAGAGCAGCTCACACCCTGCTCTCACTGGGTGTACCCCTGATTCCAAGAATCATTACAGAGATGGCGCATTCCGAGACCGGCATCGACATCCATCCCGGCGCTCACATCGGCGACTATTTCTGCATTGATCACGGAACTGGTGTGGTCATAGGAGAGACATGCATCATCGGAGACCACGTTCGCCTCTACCAGGGAGTAACACTTGGCGCAAAGAAATTTGAACTTGATGATGAGGGCAATCCGGTCAAGAATGTTCCACGTCATCCAATCATTGAGGACAATGTTGTCATTTACTCAAATGCCAACATTCTTGGCAGAATTACGATTGGCAAAAACTCGGTTATCGGAGGCAACGTCTGGCAGACAAGAAGCGTGCCACCAAATTCGAGAGTATTGCAGCAGAAAGCTGTTGAAACAAGCTTTACAGACGGTCTCGGCATTTGAAAGATCACGTTCATCGATCACCTTTAAACCATTGAATTAAACCATGAACGCACAACCAGAATCAAACAGCTATCTCCAGCGCAGTGTAACAACCCATGTGGCGAGAAATCTGGCCAATACGACCAAGACTCCTCCCCAGATGAACTCCATAACCCCGAGGTGGCTCCTGAAGCTTCTCCCGTGGGTTCATGTCTCCTCTGGCACCTATCGCGTCAACCGGACAAAAATTGAGCTCCAGAAACCGGAGCGTATCGGCATCGATTTTCATGACGGTATAGCCTCGTTCAGACCTTCAGCGTTGAAAAGCATTCCCCTTTTCGCCTCGTTTGACGACGACATTATTGGACGCATTGCAAGCAAGTTTGTGCTTGAAGAGGCCGAACTTGGCAACACCCTGATTCTTGAAGGCGAAGAGCGTCATAAAATCTTTATTATAGCACACGGACAGGTCGAGATTTTAAGCAAGGGACTTCATGGAGAGGATCTCCGTATCGCCCTGCTTTCGGAGGGAGAATATTTCGGTGAAGAAGAGCTTGTTTCAGAAAAACCCTCCTCGGTCACTATCCGTACTATCACTCCCGGCTCGTTTTTTTCCTTATCCAGCGTTGATATCGAAAAGCTGTTCAGGGAATCGCCATCACTGAAGGAGTCATTTCAGAACACGGTTGACGAGTATCTCAAAATACGCTCTACCGTCAACAAACACGGTGAAAAACACATTGATCTTATTGCCGGATTTGAGGAAAATGTCGAAATACCGGAAACCTATGTAGATTACTCGAACAAACCTCGCGAATACTCGCTGCAGGCTATCCAGACTGTTGTGCGCGTCCATACCCGGGTCTCCGACCTCTACAACGAACCCTTCAACCAGATTGAGCAGCAGATGCGCCTCACCATTGAGGGCATCAAGGAGCGTCAGGAGTGGGAGTTTATCAACAACAGAGAGTTCGGCCTGCTTCATTCTGCCGACCCTGGACAGCGTATCAGCACCCGTTATGGCACACCAACCCCTGATGATCTTGACGATCTGCTCACCAAGGTGTGGAAAAAACCGGCTTTCTTTATTGCTCATCCCAAAGCAATTGCAGCCTTTGAGCGCGAGTGCACCTGGCGCGGCGTTCCTCCTCCGACAATCAACCTTTTTGGAACTCCAGTCCTGACCTGGCGAGGTGTTCCTCTTGTTCCATGCGACAAGCTTGAAATCAACAAAAACAGCAAATCAGGTCATGGCACAACGAATATCATCCTCGTTCGTGTCGGTGAAAATGAGCAGGGTGTGGTTGGACTGCATCAGGCAGGAATTCCCGGAGAGATCAGCCCAAGCCTTTCGGCCAGACTGATGGGACTCGACAAACTTGGCGTCGCCTCCTATCTGCTTACCCTCTACTCTTCACTTGCTGTACTCACTGATGATGCTCTCGCAATACTTGAGAATGTCGAAGTGGGCTACTATCACGATTACGAACATCGCACTTCCGGAACCAAAGTAAAATAAAAGAACTCTTTGACAACCCGTCATGGCAGACACATTTACTGTCTGCCATGAAATTCACAATTGTTTATTTTATGCCAGAAGCATATCAACATCCGAACATCACTGGAGCCGAGAGCGAATCGCTGAATCCGACATATATTGCGCAGCTTGCAAGCCGTTTGTTCAATGAAGTTCCCGAGGCCGGAAACGTCCCGAGAAGTGAAGGCGATGCCTCAGAAGCACCTTCCGCTGTAACCACGGCATTCCATGATAAAACAGCATTCATCGGGGCAAGGGATACCGTGGATTTCTCATCCAGTGCACCCACATCGCCAACTTTGCACGATTTCTATTTTCTGCCGCAAGCGCAAGAAAAAGAGCCTGAACCGCTTGAGCACCATGCCAATAAACTGACCGAACAGCAGAACTATTCAGAGAGTGGCAAGGGCTCGAATGGTCTTGACCAGCTTTTGCGACGCTCACTGCCGGCTCAGAGTGACGGGAATGAATGTTTCGCAGAAAAGCTCTACAGAGAGTTCTCCGAGCAACAAGGCAGTCCCGTTATGGATGTCGTTTTTCAGGCTCTGCGCGGTGGAGCCGAGTCGTCTGCCAGGCAGGGCGTTGACCGATCATCCTTTACACAACCCGAGTTTCCCGGCAAATCGCCTGCACCAGTTTGGCCAAACAGCAGCCCCGAAACACCGGGCAGCGCAGCATTGCCATTTGCTCCTGCAGAACCATACTATTTTCTGCGTGAACCACAACAGCCGATCCATCAGGCTGAAGGGTTTGATGTTACCACCATTCGCAAGGATTTTCCGGTCTTGCACCAGAAGATTCACGGCAAACCCCTTGCCTGGTTCGACAATGCCGCTACAACGCAAAAGCCACTGAGCGTCATCAACGCTGTCGCGCAGTTCTACGCCACGGACAATTCGAATATCCATCGCGGGGCTCACACCCTTGCCGCCCGCGCCACTGACGCTTATGAAGGGGCGCGCGAAAAGATCCGCCAATTTATAGGTGCCGGTTCCACATCAGAGATTATCTACGTCCGGGGAACCACCGAGGGCATAAATCTTGTGGCACAAACCTGGGGCAGAAAGTTCCTCCAGCCGGGTGATGAAATTATCCTCTCCATTCTTGAGCATCACGCCAACATTGTTCCCTGGCAGATGGTTGCCCAGGAAAAAGGGGCTCGCATCAGGGTGGTGCCCGTCAACGAACGGGGCGAAATCATGCTTGAAGAGTACACCAAACTGCTCGGGCCCAGAACACGGCTTGTTTCACTGACACAGGCCTCAAACGGCCTTGGCACCATTCTTCCGATCAAGGAGATGATTCAACTGGCCAAACGCTATGACGCCAGAGTGCTGGTTGATGGTGCCCAGTCGGTTGCCCATATACCGGTCAACGTGCAGGATCTTGATGCCGACTTCTTCGTTTTTTCAGGCCATAAAATTTTTGCTCCGACCGGGATCGGTGTCGTCTATGGTAAAAAAGAGCTGCTTGAGGTGATGCCCCCGTGGCAGGGTGGTGGCAACATGATCAAGGATGTCCGTTTTGAAGAGACCATCTACAACGAAGCGCCAGCAAAATTTGAGGCTGGAACACCCTCAATCGGCGACGCTATCGGGCTTGGCGCAGCACTCGACTACGTCCGAAAAATCGGACTTGAGAATATTGCCCAATACGAGCACGAGCTGACGGAATACGGCACGGAGCGGCTGATCAGGATTCCCGGCCTCCGGCTCATTGGCACTGCAAGAAACAAGGTTGGTGTACTCTCTTTTGTGCTGAACAATCTCCCGAATGAAGATGTTGGCAAGCTGCTCGACCGCGAAGGCATTGCCGTCCGCGCCGGGCACCACTGCACCCAGCCGTCGTTGCGCCGATTTGGAGTTGAGGGCACCGTGCGGCCATCGCTGGCGTTCTACAACACGAAGGATGAGATAGACCGGCTTGCCGATGTTATTAACCATATTCAACGGCGATAACCATGTCCTCTTCAAAACGCAACGTTGATCATGAAAATGTTGCGTTTTGAAAAGAAAGAAGAAAATAACGGTTATCTTTTCCTGATTTTTTTCTGAAAGCAAAACAGATTTCATGCACTTTGAAACCCTTGCCATCCATGATGGACAAGCACCAGACCCCCATACCGGCTCTGTAACTGTTCCAGTTTATCAGACCTCGACTTTCGGGCGCGACAGCCTTGACCATCGCAGTGAGTTCTTCTATTCGAGAATCGGCAACCCTACAAGACAAGCGCTTGAAGCCGCCCTTGCGCTGCTCGAAAACGGCAAGTATGCTCTTGCCTTTGCCTCTGGAGTGGCGGCAACCATGGCGGCGCTGCAAGTACTCAAACCCGGCGACCACATTGTGGCGAGCAACGACATTTACGGCGGAAGCTACCGGATTTTCGAGCAGCTTCTGAGACCATGGGGTGTCACCACCAGCTATACCGACAGCGAATCAACAGAGAGTTATGCAGCCTGCATCAAACCGGAAACGAAGCTGATCTGGATTGAAACGCCAAGCAATCCGCTGCTCCAGCTCTCCAACATCCGGGCTCTTGCCTCACTTGCCAAAGAGCGCGGCATCCTGCTTGCGGTTGACAACACCTTTGCCAGTCCCTATTTCCAGCGCCCGCTTGAGCTTGGCGCCGACATTGTCGTCCACAGCACCACCAAGTATCTCGGCGGCCACAGCGATGTCATCGGCGGAGCTGTGGTGACATCAGATACCGGGATACATACCACCATCAAAAATTATCAGGGTGCAGCGGGAGCCGTTCCCGGCCCCTGGGATTGCTGGCTGATTCTGCGCGGTTTAAAGACGCTGAAAATTCGCATGAAAGAGCATGAAGCGAGCGCCATGCACCTTGCTACAATGCTTGAGCAACATCCGGCGGTGGAAAGGGTTTTTTACCCTGGCCTCACTTCACATCCGCAGCATGAACTGGCAAAAGAGCAGATGAGCGGGTTCGGCGGCATGGTGACCTTTGCCCTGAAAGATGGCCTTCCGGCAGTCGAGCGGTTGATAGCAAAAATCAAGCTTTTTGTGCTGGCCGACAGTCTTGGCGGGGTTGAGTCGCTTATCTCTTCGCCCGCAAAAATGACGCTTTGGGCACTCTCACAGGCAGAGCGGGAGCGGAGAAAGTGCACCGACAACCTTGTACGGCTCTCTATCGGTCTTGAAAATGCGGAGGATCTTGAGGCTGATCTGCTGAACGCCCTTGAGGGTTAAATGGATGAAAGAAATAGTGAAGAAATGTTACAAATGATTACTATTGACCTGAACGGACAACAACAACCACTTACTCCCGGTTCTACTGTCATCGATCTTCTCGCGGTCATCGGTTCAGACGGAAAGAGCGTGGCCGTTGTTGTTAATGATTGTATTATTCGCCCCGAAAACCGCCCATCACACCTGCTGCAGGAAGGTGATCGGGTTGAACTCCTGATTTTCGCTGGCGGTGGTTAACAGATTACTTTTATTATGGATTCATTGCAGATCGGCTCGTATACCTTCTCCTCACGTCTGATTCTTGGAACAGGAAAATTCAGCAACTCCACAGTGATGCTTGATGCTGTGCGTGCTTCAGGCGCACAACTCGTGACCGTCGCATTACGGCGGTTCAATCGCGAACAGGCCGAAGATGACCTCTTCGGACCCCTCTCTGCCATTGAGGGAATCACGCTCATGCCCAATACATCCGGCGCAGCAACCGCAGCGGAGGCTGTTCGTGCGGCCCATATCGCCCGCGAACTCTCGGGAAGCCTTTTTATCAAGGTGGAAATTCATCCAAACCCGCAGCACCTGATGCCTGACCCTATTGAAACGTATGAAGCTTGCCGGATTCTGGCACAGGATGGGTTTCTGGTGATGCCCTATATTGCCGCAGATCCGGTCCTGGCCAAGAGGCTTGAAGAGGTTGGCTGCGCATCGGTGATGCCGCTCGGCTCGGCTATCGGCAGCGGGCAGGGGCTTGCAACATCAGAGATGCTCAACATCATCATCCGTGAAAGCGGCATTCCGGTTATTGTCGATGCGGGGTTGCGCTCCCCTTCCGAGGCGGCCCACGCCATGGAGATGGGATGTGAAGCGGTACTGGTGAACAGCGCCGTCGCGGCAGCAGGCAACCCCCAGGCAATGGCAGAGGCTTTCGCGGAAGCCGTTGCGGCTGGAAGGAAAGCATTCAGGGCCGGGCTCATGCAGAAAAGCGGTTTTGCCGTGGCAACAAGCCCACTCACCTCTTTTCTGGGAACACGCTGATGACAACGTTACCGGAATGGCTTTCCGACAATCGTGACACAACGGCCCTTGCCGCCATGCTATCACCTGCATCATCTCAATCCATTGAAACTCTTGCCGCCGAATCGAGAGCAATCACCTTGCGCCGTTTCGGACGAACCATGACCCTCTACGCTCCTCTCTACCTCTCAAACTACTGCTCAAGCGGCTGTGCCTACTGCGGCTTTGCCTCCGACCGGAAGACGCCACGCCACCGTCTTGAACCGGATGAGATCCGTCGCGAACTTGCCGCCATGAAAAAACTTGGCATCAGCGATATTCTCCTGCTTACCGGCGAACGCACTGCTGCGGCAGATTTCGACTATCTTCAGCGAAGTGTCGCCATCGCCGCAGAAGAGATGCAGCGCGTCTCGGTTGAGGCATTCCCGATGAGCGTCAACGAATACCGGGCGTTGGCCGATTGCGGCTGCACCGGTATCACGATCTACCAGGAGACCTACAACCGAGAACGCTATGAAGCGCTGCACCGCTGGGGCCCGAAAAAAGATTTTATCGCCCGGCTGGAAACTCCTGCGCGTGCGCTTGAAGGGGGAATAAAATCAGTGGGACTCGGGGTACTGCTCGGCCTTTCCGATCCTGTTCAAGATGCCCTGAGCCTCTATCGCCATGTTCGACACCTCGGACGCAGGTACTGGCGTGCTGGCATGTCCGTATCGTTTCCGCGCATGAGACCACAGACCGGGGGTTATGAACCACCCTTTCCGGTTGACGATCTCCTGCTCGCCAGAATCATCTTTGCCTTTCGCATCGCCCTTCCCGATACGGAACTGGTGCTCTCAACGCGAGAGAGCGCAACGTTCCGTGACGGCATGGCTGGGCTCGGAATTACCAGAATGAGCATCGAAAGCAGAACCACGGTTGGAGGATATTGTGAGAGTGAGAACGAAGAGAGCAAGGAGAAGACAGGCAAGGGGCAATTTGAAATATCTGACGACCGCACCGCCAAAGAGTTCTGTGCTGCCCTGCGCCGCCAGAACATAGAACCCGTCTTCAAAAACTGGGAACTCTCCTATAACGGCCCATCATCAAGCATAACACTGGCTACGCAACCCAAGAAAGAAGAGCCATGCCACTGAACGACACACTGACTGACCGCCAGCGCGAACGATACGCCCGCCACATCTCACTGCAGGAGATCGGTGAAAAGGGACAGTTGAAGCTGCTCAAGGCAAAAGTACTGGTCATCGGCGCTGGCGGGCTCGGTTCTCCGGTCGCCTTTTATCTCGCAGCGGCAGGAACAGGCACCATCGGGCTTATGGATGGAGACAAAGTTGATCTCAGCAACCTCCAGCGCCAGATTCTGCACACCACCAACTCAATCGGAGTTGACAAGGTCGCCTCTGCAGAAGAACGGCTTCTCGACCTTGATCCTGACCTCAACCTCATTCTCTACCCATTCCGGCTCACCACTGACAACGCACCGGAGATTCTTGCTCTATACGACTTCATCATCGACGCCACCGACAACTTCGACTCAAAATTCCTGATATCGAGAGCCTGCCACAACGCAGCAAAACCCTGGTCCCACGCAGGGATCAGAGAGTTCTATGGTCAAACCATGACTGTGCACCCCGGCGCATCAACCTGCTACCACTGCCTCTTTCACGAAGAGGGAGTCCCTGCCGCCAACATCCCAAAAGGTCCACTCGGTGCCGTACCCGGCATCATCGGTTCCATCCAGGCCACTGAAGCTATAAAAAGCATCCTCACTATCGGCACACCACTCATCAACACTCTGCTGACCTGCGAAACACTCACCATGACAATCCGCAAAATACCCCTTAACCGCAACCCAACCTGCCCTCTCTGCTCTTAACAGACGCGCTGCAGATTATTATTATCCGCTTGATTTTAGTTAAATCCTTCGTAATAACCGTTGTTATTTATTATACTTCATGTTGCTTAACATTTGTTAAGATTTATCATAAAAAAGAGTGGTTCAATCAATAACTAACACCTTTTCTATTACTATACATCGTACCTTTGTAAGTATAATTTTTTTGAAAGACAAGAACGTAACACCATGATGCATCAGTATAGCAGCAGTTCCTGGCTCTCAGGGGGAAACGCCCCTTATATCGAAGATCTTTATGAAGCCTATCTCGACAACCCGGGCTCTGTTTCTGAAAAGTGGCGAGCTTACTTTGATGCCATGCAAAATATGCCGGGATCGAACGGCGCCGATGCTCGCGATATTGCACATTCACCCGTCCAGGCATCATTTGCTGAAAGAGCACGCCTTGGCCCTATTCACCGTATCGTAGCAAATCCCGATGCCGAACTGGGGCGTAAACGGGTGTCGGTTCAGAAACTGATCGCCGCCTACCGCAACATTGGCTCTCGCTGGGCAGATCTTGATCCCCTGAAACGTCAGGAACGGCCTGCGCTTCCCGATCTTGAGCCCTCCTTTTACGGGTTCACCGATACCGACATGGATATTGTCTTCAACACCAGCAATACCTATTTCGGCAAGGAAAGTATGCCGTTGCGCGAAGTGCTTCAGAATTTGCGAGAAACCTACTGTGGTACACTTGGTATTGAGTTCATGTACATCACTGACCAGACGGAAAAGCGGTGGTGGCAGGCAAAATTTGAAACGATACGATCGAAACCTGATTTCACAGCCGAGAAGAAAAAACATATTCTTGAACGGTTAACTGCCGCCGAAGGATTTGAGCGCTATCTGCACACCCGCTTTATCGGCCAGAAACGTTTCTCCCTTGAGGGGGGTGAGAGCTTTATTGCCGCTATGGATGAGCTTATTCAGCGTGCCGGCAAAGCCGGTGTTCAGGAGATTGTCATCGGTATGGCCCACAGGGGTCGATTGAATGTGCTTGTCAATATCATGGGAAAAAATCCACTTGATCTTTTTGCTGAATTCGAGGGTAAACATGCTGCGGATCTTCCCTCCGGCGACGTAAAATATCATCAGGGCTTTACCAGCGACATTGCCACTCCCGGCGGACCGATCAATCTCTCCCTTGCCTTCAACCCCTCGCATCTTGAAATTGTCAATCCGGTTGTTGAGGGCGCTGTCAAAGCACGCCAGGCAAGACGAAACGACAGGGACGGCTCACAGGTGCTGCCTATTCTGGTTCACGGTGATGCAGCCTTTGCCGGACAGGGTGTTATCATGGAAACGCTGAATCTTGCGCTGACAAGGGGATACGGCACAGGAGGCACGGTTCATATTGTTATCAACAACCAGATCGGCTTCACCACCTCCGATCCTCGCGACAGCCGTTCAACAACCTATTGTACCGATGTAGTCAAGATGATTGAGGCACCGGTACTGCACGTCAATGGTGACGACCCTGAATCGGTCGTGCTGGCAACACAGATGGCGCTTGATTACCGGCAGGCGTTCAAACGCGATGTGGTTATTGATATTATTTGTTTCCGCAAGCTTGGCCATAACGAACAGGATACACCGGCCATGACCCAGCCGCTGATGTACAAGAAGATAGACAGGCACCCCGGCACCCGGAAGCTCTTTGCAGAAAGACTTGAGTCGCAGGGTGTCATTAACGAAGAATATGCAACGAAACTGAGTCAGCAGTTCCGCAAAGATCTTGATGAAGGAAAGTACACTGCAAATCCTGTACTGGTCAATAAAACCATCTTTACAGCGGAACCGGCAACCGGGCGTGATGAAGTCTCCGAAACTGGCGTACCACTTGCCGAACTCAAACGGCTCTCGGAGATGATCACCAAAATCCCTGAAGGGTTCAAGCTTCATCCTCTGGTTGAAAAGGTTGTCAACGACCGTGCCCGCATGGGCAGAGGAGAACAGCTTCTCGACTGGGGTATGGGTGAACATCTTGCATTTGCATCACTTGTTGCTGGCGGTTATTCGATACGTATTACCGGTCAGGACAGCGGCAGAGCAACATTTTCGCATCGTCATGCGGTTCTGCACGATCAGAAACGTGAAAAATGGGATTCAGGCATCTACATACCGCTTCAGAATGTTGCCGGCAACCAGGCACCTTTTACTGTTATCGACTCTGTTCTTTCCGAAGAGGCGGTTCTTGGTTTTGAATACGGCTACTCAATCTCTGCTCCCGATACACTGGTGATCTGGGAAGCCCAGTTTGGCGACTTTGCCAATGGAGCGCAGGTACTGATTGATCAGTTCATCACCTCCGGAGAGGTGAAGTGGGGGCTCGCATCCGGCCTTACCCTCATGCTGCCTCACGGCTATGAAGGACAGGGGCCGGAGCACTCATCAGCCAGACCGGAACGATTCCTCCAGCTCTGCGCCGAGAATAATATTCAGGTTTGTCAGCCGACCAACCCTGCCCAGATTTTCCACCTGCTTCGGCGACAGATGACCACCATGATGCGCAAACCGCTGGTGATTCTCACTCCGAAATCATTGCTTCGCAACAAGGAGGCGGTCTCCGCTCTGGCTGATCTCTCCACAGGAAATTTTCAGAACATTATCAGCGATCCGGAAGCAAATCCCGCAAAAGTAAAGAGACTTCTTGCCTGTTCCGGAAAGGTTTACTATGATCTTGTTAACCGCAGGCGGGAAAACACCGTTGAAGATGTCGCCATTATCCGTATCGAACAGCTCTATCCATTCCCACTTGAGGAATTTGGCGCTGAACTTGGACGCTATCCACAACTGAAGGATATTGTCTGGTGTCAGGATGAGCCAAAAAATCAGGGTTACTGGCGTTTTCTCCAGCACTATATCATGAAAGCGATGACACCAGGCCAGCAGTTTGGCTATGCAGGACGACTCGCATCAGCCTCTACCGCATGCGGCTACGCAGCAGCACATGCCCTCCAGCAAAAAGAGTTGCTTGATCAGGCATTCGGTGAGTTCAGTGTTTTTTTCAACAAATAATATCCACGAATGGCAATCATTGATGTCACCATATCCCAGTTGTCGGAATCCGTTGCTGAAGCGACACTGCTGAACTGGAAAAAATCCCCAGGAGAGGCTGTTGCTGTAGACGAAATTCTCTTTGAAATCGAAACCGACAAAGTTGTCTTTGATGTACCCTCTCCCTCCGCAGGCATTCTCTTTGAAATTCTGGTTGGTGACGGCGGAACAGTCGTGCCCAATCAAGTTTTGGCACGCATCGACAGCGAAGGCAAAGCGGCAGCAGGAACAGCAGCAGCCGCAGTTCCTGATCAGCAGAAGATCGAAACAGCTCCGCAAACGGCTGTTACCAAATCTGAAAGCGGCATTGCGATGCCTGCAGCCGCAAAACTTATGACCGAAACCGGCCTGAACCTTTCACAGGTAGAGGGCACCGGCCGACATGGAAGAGTGACCAAAGGCGATGTTCTCCAGGCCATTGCGGCTGGAGCAGAACCATCTGCCCCACCAGCCGCGCCAGCTCCATCGGTACAAAAGCTGAAACCTGCTGAAGTACTTCCTGATCCTTCTCTGCTGACCGACCGACCGGAACAGCGTGTTCCCATGACCCGTCTGAGGGCACGCATCGCCGAAAGACTTCTTCAGTCCCAGGCAACCAACGCCATTCTGACGACCTTCAATGAGGTCGACATGCATGCGGTCATTGATCTGCGCAACCGCTACAAGGTTGCCTTTGAAAAAGAGCACGGCGTCAAACTCGGCTTCATGTCTTTTTTTGTGAAGGCTACCGTACATGCCCTGCGCAAATATCCGGTTCTGAACGCTTCCGTTGATGGCAAGGATATCATTTATCACGGTTATTTCGACATCGGTATTGCTGTCAGTTCACCAAGAGGTCTTGTTGTTCCTGTCCTGCGCAATGTCGACCAGATGACTATTGCCGACATTGAAAGCAAAATTGCCGACTATTCCACTAAAGCCAAACTGGGGACGCTCTCCCTTGAAGAGTTGACCGGCGGCACTTTCTCAATTTCAAACGGAGGCGTTTTCGGCTCAATGCTCTCAACACCGATTATCAATCCACCGCAGTCAGCAATTCTTGGCATCCACGCCACAAAAGAGAGGCCTGTTGTGGAAAACGGTCAGATCGTCATACGACCGATGAACTATCTTGCCATGTCCTATGACCATCGAATTATCGACGGCAAAGAGGCGGTACTTGGTCTTGTTGCAATAAAGGATGCACTGGAAGATCCGGCGCGTCTCTTACTTGATCTTTAAAAGAGAAATCTACCATGAACAAACAATTTGACGTTCTTGTTATCGGCGCAGGCCCGGGCGGATATATTGCCGCAATCCGTGCCGCACAGCTTGGTTTTTCGGTAGCCTGCTGTGAATTCAATTCTTATGACAATCCTGCAGATGAACCCCGGCTTGGCGGCACCTGTCTCAATGCCGGGTGTATTCCACTGAAAGCACTTGTAGCCTCTTCTGAGGCCTTTGAAAAAGCAGTGCATCACCTTCCTGATCATGGCATCACCGCTACAGGGATAAGCATTGATGTAGCGAGGATGCAGAAGCGCAAGGAGGCTATTGTCACGAAAATGACTGCCGGAGTGCAGTTCCTTTTTCGGAAAAACAAGATCACCCTTCTCAAGGGCCGAGGCTCTTTTGCCGGAAAAACTGATACCGGTTACCGAATTATCATCAGCGGAAAAGAGGGTGATGAAGAGGTGCTGGCACAGAAGGTCATTATCGCTACCGGTTCAAAAGCTCGTCATATCCCGAATGTCAAGGTCGATAATGTCACCATCTGCGATAATGAAGGCGCACTGAAATTCACTGAGGCTCCCAAAAAGCTGGGCGTCATCGGCGCTGGCGTCATTGGGCTTGAAGTGGGTTCGGTCTGGCGCCGACTGGGTGCAGAAATTACGGTTCTTGAAGTGATGCCCTCATTTCTTGGCGCCGCCGATGAGAGTGTTTCAAGAGAAGCTTCCAAACTCTTTTTAAAACAGGGACTGAACATCAAGCTCGGCGTAAGAATCGGCCAGGCCAAACTCACGAAAGATGGTGTCAGCATTGCCTATACCGACGATCAAGGTTCAGAACATACCCTTGAGTGCGACAAACTGATCGTCTCTGTTGGGCGTACGCCAAACACCGAAAAGCTCAACCTTGAAGCGGTTGGCCTTCAGACGGATGAACGGGGCTTTATTCCCGTCAACGACCACTGCGCCACTGCTGCGCCTGGTGTTTACGCTATCGGAGATGTGGTTCGCGGCCCCATGCTGGCCCACAAGGCTGAAGACGAAGGTGTCATGGTGGCCGAATTACTTGCGGGTCAGAAGCCGCACCTCGACTACAACAGCATGCCCTGGGTTATCTACACCACCCCTGAAATTGCGTGGGTTGGAAAAACCGAGCAACAGCTCCGAGCTGAAGGACGCGATTACAAAACGGGACAATTTCCCTTTGCCGCCAACGGACGGGCACTGGGTCTTGGGGATGCCGAAGGATTTATCAAAATGCTTGCTGATGCAAAAACCGATGAGATTCTCGGCGTACACATTATTGGAGCAAGCGCATCGGACCTGATCGCTGAAGCCGCACTTGCCATGGAGTTCCGCGCATCATCCGAGGATGTGGCCCGCACCTGCCATCCTCATCCAAGCCTTTCAGAGGTGATGCGCGAAGCGGCCCTCGCCATTGAAAAGCGGGCGCTGAATATGTAAGGCTCAGCAGATTCTGGGCAACTGTTCACCGAGCGGAAGATCAATAATCCGTCGGCTGCCATATACTGTACGCATGACCACCATACCGGGATGATCGTCAACCACCGATCCGATGATGACGGCATCCCGGCCAAGGTCGAAGCTCCGCATCACTTTAAGAACCTTCTCTGCATCACCTGCCGCGACAGCCACAACAAGTTTGCCTTCGTTGGCCACATGCAGTGGATCAATCCCAAGCAGTTCACAAGCCCCGCGAACGTCAGGTTTGACGGGAATAGTTGTCTCATGAATCTCAATCCCGATGGAAGAGGAGTTTGCCAGTTCGTTCAACGTAGCTGCCACCCCTCCCCTGGTCGGGTCGCGCATGGCGTGAATGGCGAAGGGCACCTCATCAAGAATGGCGCCGATCATGCCATTGAGCGCTGCACAGTCGCTTGTTATCCGCGACTGAAATGAGAGCCCTTCGCGCGAGGTCATGATGGCCATCCCGTGATCACCAACCGTTCCTGACAGAATGATGCTGTCGCCCGCCTTCAGATTTCGGCACGAAAGGTTGACCCCCTCTCTGATAACCCCAATACCTGATGTATTGATAAATACTCTGTCGCACTGTCCTTTACCGACCACTTTGGTGTCGCCGGTCACAATCATCACCCCGGCTCGACGGGCAGCTTCGGCCATGCTCTTGACAATGGTTTCGAGCTCAACCAGCGAAAATCCCTCTTCAAGCACGAAACCCGCGCTGAGGTAGAGCGGCTTTGCTCCGCCAACCGCCAGATCGTTAACGGTACCGTTGACGGCAAGCTCTCCGATATTTCCACCGGGGAAAAAAATGGGGCTCACCACGTAGGTGTCTGTGGTAAACGCTGTTCGTCCTGACGGGAGATCAAGCTTTGCCTGATCGTCAAGCAAATCGAGAAAGGCGTTATGGAGATGCGGCATAAACACCCGCTGCATGAGCGCCTGCGATAACCGCCCCCCGGCGCCATGCGCCATCTGGACAGTTTCGTGCTGCATGATCGGAATTGGACAAATCGGCGCAATCGTCATGGGGTATCAAGATGATATTTATAGTATGCGGCACATGCGCCTTCGGATGAAACCATGGTGGCTCCAAGGGGATGCTGCGGTGTACACTCTTTCGCAAAAGCGGGACAGCCATCGGGCTTCAGTATCCCCTGCAGAACACTGCCGCTCATGCAGAGAGGGGACTCTTCAGCAGAAATATTGGTGACATTAAACTTTTTTTCGGCATCAAAACGGGCAAACTCCTTCCTGAGACCAAGACCGCTTCCGGGAATCAGGCCAATCCCTCGCCACTGACGATCGGTCACCTTAAACACTTTTTGGATGGTCTCCTGCGCAACAGGATTACCTGCACGGCTCACCACCCGACCGTAACAGTTCACCACCTCCGCTTTACCCTCTTCGAGCAGCTCAACCGTTTTGAGAATTCCTGCAAGCAGCTCAACCGGTTCGAACCCGGTCGGAACTATCGGCACTTGAAACTCCCGGGCTATCGGCTCATACTCCTCATAGCCCATCACCGCGCAGACATGCCCGGCGGCAAGAAATCCCTGCACCCGATTATCCGGGGACGAGAGAATCGCCCGCATGGCCGGCGGAACCATCACCTGGCTCACCAGAACGCTGAAATTGTTGATCCCCTCTCGTGCGGCCTGCCAGACCGCCATGGCATTTGCCGGTGCAGTCGTTTCAAAACCAACAGCAAAAAAAACCACCTCTTTTGAAGGGTTATCACGGGCAATCTGCAGGGCATCGAGTGGGGAAAAGACAATGCGCACATCGCCTCCTGCACTGCGTACCATAAAGAGATCCCCTGAATTGCCCGGCACCCGAAGCATATCGCCGAAACTGGTAAAAATCACCTCTTCCCATGCTGCGATGGCGAGAGCCCGCTCAATGGATTCAAGAGGAGTCACGCAAACCGGGCAGCCGGGACCATGCACCAGCTCGATAGTATCAGGCAGCAGTTGGTCAATACCGTTTCGGATAATGGAGTGAGTCTGTCCGCCACAGATCTCCATGATAGTCCAATGCCGGGAGGCTTTTCTGTGAATCTCGTCAAGGAGTTTCCTGGCAAGCGCCGGATCCCGGTATTCGTCAATGTGTTTCATTGGCATCAGCATCACAACGATTCCTGTGAGGGAAACTCTTCATCGGGCTGAAAAGCTCCGCTCTCAATCAGCTCCTGCCAAAGCTTCAGGCTCTCAGCCGCCTCCTCTTCATCAATTATCTTCAGGGCAAACCCTGCATGCACAATGGTGTACTGGCCAATCTTGATATCGGGCACATACTCAAGACAAGCTCTTGTTTTTGAACCATTCACGTCGATAATGCCCATTTTAAGGCCATTTTCGGTAGTGAGTTCGATCAGTTTTCCGGGGATAGCGAGGCACATGGGTATCAGAAGCTAAAGTTATAACGCATTCGTTCAAAGTAAGAAAAAAACACTCTCCTGCCGAAATGGTGATTTTGTGTAGTTACCCGATATAACGACCCTTCAGAAAATTACGCCCGATAATAGTCTGTCCAAGAGAGAGGCCGCCGTCGTTGGTTGGTATAAGCGAATTGGTGAGAACCTTGTATCCGATCTGCTGAAGTTCGAACAACAATGTTTCAAACAGCAGCTCATTCTGGAAGACACCTCCACTGAGGACTACCGTTTTTATACCGGCAGCCTTGGATGCTTTTTCGATAATTTCCTGGAAGCAGGTTACAAGAGTGCGATGGAACCTCTGGCTGATGTCGCTGGCAGGCCACCCTTCCTGCAGTGCACAGACAATATCTTTAATCATGGGTGATACGCCAATAATCCAGTGCCCTCTTTTCTCATTCGGGGCATTTTTGTTATCGATGATTTCCCTTGCTGTATTACCTTCCCGCTCACGAAAAGTGGTTGGCTCTCCCTCAAAATGAAAAGCGTAACGAAACACTTTAGCTCCAACAGTCCCCCCTGCTGCGTGCATCAGCGCTATCGCCGCCTCTCCTTCATAGGTAATCTCTCCACACAGATTGCAAAGTGCTGCGACAGCATCGAACAAGCGACCACAGCTTGAGGTTTCAACAATGTTCACCTTTTTTTCGATCAGTTCAAGGATTTGCTTGACACTCCTCCCTTTCATAAACGGCAGGTCGGGCAGGTCAGGGCAACTTCGGTGCAGATAACCAAGAGCCAGGCGCCATGGTTGCATAACTGCGGCATCACCGCCCGGCATTGGCATGGACTCCAGCGAGGCAAACCGTTCAACTCCGGCTGCGTCGCCGATCAGCAGCTCGCCACCCCAAATTGTGCCGTCAGTTCCGTAACCTGTACCATCAAGGATAAGTCCGATAGCTGGCCCCTCCTCCCTGTTTTCTGCAAGACAGGCAACAAGATGGGCGTGATGGTGCTGCACACCCAATACCGGGATATGCTGCTGTTCCGCCCACCGGGTTGTCATGTAGTCAGGGTGCAGGTCATGCACGACAAGCTCTGGTGTGGCCTGAAACAGGCGCTGCAAATGGGCGACAACCTGCTCAAAATGGCGGTATGCCTCAAAGTTTTTCATGTCGCCGATATGCTGGCTCATCAGCGCATGAGCACCTTTCAGCAGGGTAATGGTATTTTTAAGCTCTCCCCCTGTGCCAAGGACGGTGGGTCCGCCTTCACGAAGCAAGATCGGCGCAGGCACAAATCCCCTGCTTCGTCTGATCTGTCGAAGCTCTCCTGCAAGATGGATGGTGACCGAATCGTCACATTTGAGGTAAATCGGACGATTGTGCATCAAAAAAGCATCGGCAATTCCCTTGAGCCTGGAGAGCGCTTCATCATTCTCATTGACAATAGGCTCTTCGCTGAAATTGGCACTGGTCATCACCAGTGCATCGAGAGGCTTCTCGAAGAGCAAGACATGCAGTGGCGTATAGGGAAGCATTACCCCAAGGCGATCGTTACCCGGCGATATGAATGGTGCCAGCATGAAGCTTTTCCTCTTTTTCAGCAGCACAATGGGCGCCTCAGGAGAGAGAAGCGCCTCACGTTCACCTTCACTGACCTCGCAGAGGCTCTGAACCACCGTCATATCGCGCATCATCACCGCAAAGGGTTTGGCCCCACGCCCCTTCCGCTCTCTCAGCCGCTGCACTGCCTCATCGTTTCGGGCATCGACCGCCAGATGAAAACCGCCAAGCCCCTTTAGAGCCAGAATAAGCCCCTGTTGCAGCAACACAACAGCTTCTGCTATAACATCACCCGTCAACTTCTGCACATTCTCCCGCCAAACATCAGCCTGCACACTACAGGCATCCAGCAGAGTGAGAGAAGGGCCGCACACCGGGCAGGCATTTGGCTGCGCATGAAAACGACGGTCGAGAGGATCGTGGTACTCCCGCTCACACTCCGTGCACATCGTAAAACCGTACATGGAGGTAAAGGGCCGGTCATAAGGCAAACGATCAACTATTGTGTATCGAGGCCCGCAATTGGTACAGTTGATGAAAGGATACCGAAACCGGCGGTTTGACGGATCCAGAAGTTCACGACGGCAATCGTTGCAAAGGGCTATATCAGGCGGAATGAGTGTCTCAACATCGGCATCGGCACTTGAATCCGCAATGATAAACCGCTCTTCTGTAACACACTCAAGCACAATCTCTTCTATTGCCTCAATGCGGGCAAGCGGAGGACGATCGCTCTTGAGCGCACGACAAAAACGGTCGAGAAGCATGGAGGGGCCCTGCACCTCAATCAAAACACCTGACGAGCTATTGCGGATAAACCCTTTCAGCCCTAAACCGACGGCCGTCCGGTAAACAAAGGGCCGGAACCCGACACCCTGTACAATCCCGTTAACCAGCAGACGCCGACGTGCTTCAACCTGAATGTTCAATGGTGTATCAATCTCTTTTCGAGCCACTCCTGACAGGCGGCAAGTCCCTCTCCGGTTTTCACCGACACTTCAAACCATTCGAGATGATGGTTGACCCGCATGGCATTCTCCCGGCACTTCGCCACATCAAACTCCACGTAAGGCAGCAGATCGATCTTGTTGAGAATGCAGAGATCGGCCTCATGAAACATGGTTGGGTACTTCATCGGTTTGTCGTCGCCCTCAGTCACGCTGATAATCACCACCTTCAGGGCCTCACCAAGGTCAAAGAGCGCAGGACAGACCAGGTTTCCGACATTCTCGATACAGAGCAGCGAGTTATCCTGCAAGTCGAGTTCCTTGACAGCACGGTTGACCATCAGTGCATCAAGATGGCATCCCGAACCAGTATTGATCTGTATCACCGGCACACCAAGCGCATGAATACGGTCAGCATCATTGGTGGTCTGCTGATCGCCCTCAATAACGGCAACCGGAAAGCGCTGTTTGAGCAACGGAATGATTTTTTCGAGCAACGAGGTTTTTCCTGAGCCAGGAGAGCTGAGAAAATTAAGGGCTAAAATATTTCTTGCCTCAAAATATCCCCGGTTTCTTTCAGCAAGAAGATTGTTTTTCTGAAGAACATCCTGTTCGAGCATAATCTTCCGGCTTGCACCTTCATGGTGATGATGCTTGTGCCCGTGATCGTGGTGCTCCGCTCCAGCATGATGGTGGGTATGCTCCTCTGAACCAGGGGTGACATGAACATGATAATCGCTCTCGCCGGGTTTGCGAAGCACTGCCCCGCCATCTGCCGAACATCCGCAGGTATCGCACATATCCTTACTCTCCCTCTTCTTCTATGGTTATTGATTGAATGAGAAACTCCTCACCTGAGACAATTTTTATCCGAAGCGAGCGGCATTTTGGACATTCGGCATAGTAAAAGGTTACCGGAAACCTCGTGCCGCACTCTCCGCACTCACCGATACCTTCCGGCTCATCAATAGCAAGCAGCGCATCTTCGGCAAGCGTCCCTTTTGCTGCGGCTGAAAAACAGAATTTCAGGGATTCCGGCTCAATTCCGGCGAGTTTGCCTATCAAAAGATCAATACCGGAAATCTTTCCTGCGCCCTCTGCCCGTGCTTTTACGTCAACAGCTTCGACGATTGAAAGCGCAATACTCATTTCGTGCATAACAACATTTTACGAGAATAGTTGTGTCAAAAGGTTTGCGCTCTTTGCTGCCAATATGTCGCCCCTACGGAGCTTTTGTCTTCGATTTGATGCCAATATGCCCACCTGTGGAGCTTTTGCATTCGATTTACCCCTATGCCGCACCTGCGGACTCTCTCGCCGCAGCTTCTATAAGGTAAGTTTATGATCATCAATTTTTATTGTACATTTGAAAAAAATCTTCCTGAAACACCGCAAATAACAGCAAAAGTTGAAGCACCTTACAGGATTATGCAATGTACCGGCCAGTGACATCACGAAACTCCTCGACATGGCAGACGGGTTCAAGAAAGAGCTGATCACCGGAAACCCCTCTTTTGAACAATCTCTTCGCAATAAACGCATTGCCCTGATTTTTTTTGAAAATTCAACACGGACCCGCTTCTCCTTTGAAATAGCAGCCCGTCACCTTGGCGCCGGGACTCTGAATTTCAGCGCCTCCTCAAGCAGTGTCAGCAAGGGAGAGAGCCTCGCAGACACCATCAAAAACCTTGAAGCAATGCAGGTCGATGCCTTTGTGCTGCGCCACCCCTCCTCGGGAGCTGCAGATCTCATAACAGGCATCACTTCAAAAAATGTCATCAACGCTGGTGATGGTTCACATGAACACCCGACGCAGGCGCTACTCGACATGTTTACCCTTCGTGAATACTTTGGAAAGATCGAAGGGCTCAGGGTCATCATTATCGGAGATGTACTGCACAGCCGCGTTGCCCGTTCCAATATCTATGGTCTTCTTGCCGCCGGAGCTGAAATCGGGATCTGCTGTCCGATCACCCTCATGCCTCCTGATGCTGACAGACTGGGAATAACTCTTTTTACCAACCTCGACAAAGCCATAGCCTGGGCTGATACCGCCATTGTGCTTCGCCTGCAACTTGAACGCGCAACAGGGGGCTACCTGCCCTCCCTCGAAGAGTACTCTGTCTATTACGGACTTACCGACGAACGGCTTGAACGAATACAAAAACATCTGCTGGTGCTCCATCCCGGGCCGATAAACCGTGAAATCGAAATATCAAACAATGTTGCTGACCGCATCCAGCCCCCCGGCTATTCTAAAAGCATGCTGCTTGAACAGGTAACCAATGGCGTTGCTGTCCGTATGGCGGTTCTGAAAACCTTGCTAACCAACGAAAAAAGTTTTGCATAACCATAACCCTTTAACATGATGAAACCGTATTATCGTCTCTGCAGGATACTGATTGTACTGACAGTGACACTCTTGACCTTCCTTACCTACGCCTCAGCAGAAACACCGCAGAATCCGAGTGTAAAAACTATTTTTAAACCACTTCTGGCCGATCCTCTGGAACCAAGAATTGCCGTCATGCCATTGCTGGGGAAAAAATCTCTGCAGCTTGACATTGGATCATCGGTCGATCTTTACCAGAGCAAGAGCAAAAAATTTGCTGTGGGAGTAGATTTTGCGACTTATTCTCTCCTGCGCAGAACGGAAAATTTCAAGTTTCCGGTTGATGCTGTTGATTATCTGTTCGGCATCAACGCAAGCTGGCAAAAGCCGATCAACAGCGATATACTGCCTTTTGACGAATTCAGCACAAGAGCAAGGATCAGTCACATTTCTGCCCATTTTGAAGATGGACACTATAACGCTGGTGCAGGGGGGCAGTGGCTCCGCCAACCCGAATGGTTCGGGACAATTCCCTTTACCTACAGTCGGGAATTTGTGAACCTTGTTCTTGCCCTCAGCTCACCGGGTCGTCGGATCTATACCGGTTACCAGTACCTCTACCATACTCTTCCTGATGGTATCAATCCACACTCCTTTCAGGCTGGCGCTGAACTCTCTGCCCCTTGCAACACCTATCTCGCGGCTGATTTCAAACTGCTTCCACTATGGCAGCCGTCGCTGAACGAAACAAAAGGACACCGGGGCACATGGAACCTGCAGGCTGGCATCAATCTTCGCGGGGCAGGTCTGGAAAAAGTCAGAGTGGCCTGTAACTACTATTCCGGAATCAGTCGACAGGGGATGTATTTTTACCATCCGGAAAGCTATACCACCGCAGGTATCATTATTGATTTTTGAATCCATGGAGGTTACACCTGGACGCTACCGGGATGAGTCGAAAAACTCGGGGATCGCATCCTGAAACTCTTCCGGTGACCGCGCAAGAATGTAGTCAGCAAGAAATGGTGGATAAAGATGATAACGGTCAAGTTCGGCAAGTGGAATCCAGCTCACCCTGATAATCATCTGCTGATCATCAGGATATTCCGGATCTTTTCCGGTGATCATCTCACCACCGGTAACGGTGCAATAAAATCCGAGTGATACCGAATGATGCAGGGCACCCTGCTCCAAAACACCGGGATAGGGATAAAGCAGCTCCTTGATAAAAAGCAGAGTACCAACCCTGCATGAAAGACCGGTCTCTTCCATCATTTCTCGCGTCACTGCTTCGTCAAGAGTTTCACCCCGTTCGACAGCGCCTCCTGGAAGGATCCAGTAACTCTCGGGAAGCTGCGGATCTTCTGGCGCAAAGCTTTTGTGTTCAATAAGCAGTACCTCACCATCCCTGATACATAACGCGCTGACCCTGAGCCTTACCTGTGACATAAAAAACTTTGGTATGATTGATAAAAAGTGCTGACGATTCAGGAAATGGTGCCTGGTTACCAGGATCAACACCGAACAATGAATGACAAAATGGTAACATTTTTTGAATTCATGTTAATTTTCTTATATTTATATCCTATATAAGGATACCGCACCATATAGTAGCGCTTTATTACTTCTTGACAGTTTTTTTAAGGATTGTTTGAGTTTTTTTCTTTTATTCAACGACACACACATAACAACTAACGGAGGAAATGAAAATGAAAAAAATGCTATCGCTTGCTGCAATGTTTGCAGTTTTGTCATACGCATCACCCGCATCTGCTGAACTTAAAATCGGCGGAGATGCATCTACTCGTTTGAGAGGAGAGTTTAATAATAAAGAAACTGTAGGTACTCCTAAAACAGATAGAGGTGGGGATGATCTGAAATATTCGTATAAAGTTCGACTAAAAGCTTCAGCCGACCTCGGCGACGGCTACTTCTTCAAGGCACTTGTCGCGAATGAAGAACTTGTTGCAGGTTCATCTCCCGGATGGGCAACTGTAGCAGGAAATAACGGTGAGAAATTTCAGCTTGAGCTCTCGAATTTCTACTTTGGACGTAGCTTGGATAATTGCCACTATCAGGTTGGTCGTCTTCCACTCAACAGTCTCAACAACCCGATTTTTGATTTAACACTTTACCCGGTTCCCGGAAGAATAAATTCACTCGGAACTAAAGTATACGCAGTTGATGTGCCAGTTTACCAGTATAACTATGACCGTGTTTTTGGAATCAACTACGGCTCAAAGGTCGGAAACGGTGACCTGAACGCCACACTTGTTGTCCTCGACAACAATTCAACTATAGAGCACACCGGAGTCCCCAATGCCACTGGTGACGGACTTTTTAACGATGGCTACTTGCTACACCTTGCCTACAAAACCAACATTGGTAATGTCACTGTTGAGCCACAGGCACTCATTACGTTGACCGATGCTCAGGGACCAACCTATCAAAAAGTTTCTCCAAATACCTTCGGTGCAAATGCAACTATTCCGGCAGGCAAGTCAAAAATTGGCCTCAGCGGTTTCTATACTGTCTGTAAAGACCATCTAGGAAGTTCCACCCCGTTAATTAAAAATACGGCAATTCAAGACCCAACCCAAGCTGCTATACCGGCTTACATTGCTGGCACTACGAAGCCAGTTAACGTTGACTACCGCGGCTACCTCGTAAGATTAAAAGGCGAGTCTGGCCCTGTCACCGCTTGGGTTGACTACAACCACACCACAGACAAATCATCAGGTACAGGCCTAACTGAACAAAAGTACAACAACCTCTTTGTATGGGCACAGTACAAAGTCAATGTGCACGAGTCATCTTTGGGCACAGTCAGTTTGACACCAACCGTGCGCTACCGCGCAAGTGCACAAGATGGAACTGCGGGGACTACCTCAAGGGATAATCAGCTTCGCACAGAGCTCTATGCGACAGTAACCTTCTAAATCTCTCTGTTGCTAAAAAAAGCCGTAGGCAACTACGGCTTTTTTTATATATTGCTTCTTAGAGGTGCATGGCATTTTCTGCGCATTTTATTTCCTGTAAATAACAATTGTTACTTCGGGAATTTTAGCGATATTATCGAAAGCCGTCAGTAACGACACAATCAGGCTTTTATACCTGAAGTTTTACATTTTTTCGACATACAAAAACCACCTTTTTACGACCGGTTTTTTTGTCCATTTGGCACGGAACACGTTTGCGCCTTTTTGGGGAAGGCTGTAATTCGGCTCTCTCGTCTTGTATACCGTTTTGCCTGCTGCATGAAGCAGGGTACCGGTCGACCAGCTTAACTGTTCTTTTCGATCATTTGTCAATTGCATACAATTTATTCAATAATTTAAACACAACAGCGGTACTATGATTACCATTAAAAAAATCATCTGCCCGGTTGATTTCTCTGGTTTGTCGCGCAAGGCGCTGCAATACGCTAACGAGTTTGCAAGACTTTCCGGCGGAAAAGTCTTTCTGGTAGGCGTTATTGAGAATGACCCCACAATCACCTATTCACATGGTCTTGAAAAAGAACGTGCTGAATCCGACCAAAAACTTCTGGCCTTGATTGAAGAGGAGAAGATGGCTGGTATTGTTGCCGATTATGTCATTTATGAAGGATTTGCCGAAGAGTGCATTCTCGACTATGCCAAACGGCAGGAGGCTGATATCATTATCATGGGCTCACACGGTCGGCGAGGCCTGAAACGGATGATCCTCGGCAGCGTGGCAGAACATGTTATACGTCGCGCTCCATGTCCGGTACTTGTTGTCAAGGAGAACGAGCACGAGTTTATCGATTAAGTATACGCAGAGAGCCAGGGGCTGGCATGCACAAAGTTCACAATATTTTTTATTAACAATCAACGTAAACTTTTATGGCACAAAATGTCACAAACGTTTCCCAAACCGAAGAGGTATCCAGCACCAGGCGGGTTATCGCCGCTTCTTCGGTCGGAACGCTCATCGAGTGGTATGATTTTTATATTTTCGGTACTCTTGCAAAAATCATTTCCGAGCAATTCTTTCCAAAAGACAACCCTACGGCAGCGCTGCTTGCCACGCTGGCCACCTTTGCCGCAGGTTTTGTTATCCGGCCTTTCGGCGCGCTCTTCTTTGGTCGTTTGGGCGATCTTATCGGAAGAAAGTACACCTTTCTTGTTACCCTGGTGATCATGGGCGGTTCCACCTTTGCTATCGGCCTTGTTCCCGGCTATAAAACTATCGGATTCTTTGCGCCAGCCATAGTCTTTGCCCTCCGGCTGCTGCAGGGTCTTGCTCTTGGAGGTGAGTACGGCGGAGCGGCCACTTATGTCGCCGAACACTCTCCGGCCGGTCAACGGGGTTTCTGGACCAGCTTTATCCAGACAACGGCAACCCTGGGCCTCTTTCTTGCGCTCGGCGTTATTCTCATCGTCCGTCAGACACTTGGTGTCGAAACCTTCTCTGACTGGGGATGGCGAATTCCCTTCATTCTTTCATCGCTTCTTGTTGGAGTTTCGGTCTTTATCCGCATGAAGATGTCTGAATCACCGATGTTTGTGAAGATGAAAAAAGAGGGCAAAACCTCCACAAACCCTCTTGCTGAAAGCTTCAAGCAGAAGGATAACCTGAAAATGGTGCTGATTGCCCTTCTTGGCGCAACCGCCGGTCAGGGTGTTGTCTGGTACACCGGTCAATTCTATGCACTCTCCTTCCTGCAGAATGCCTGCAACGTTGAATTTGTGCAGAGTAACATGATTATTTCTATTGCCCTGCTTATCGGTACTCCCTTCTTTATTGTTTTCGGTGCACTCTCCGACAAAATCGGACGCAAGTACATCATGATGGCTGGTATGCTTATTGCGGTTGTTTCCTACAAGCCTATTTACCAGATGATGTACGATTCTGCAAATCTGAAAACCAAGGTTGAGGTTGTAGAAAAGACAACTGTTGATACCAAAGAAGCCGTAAAAGGAACAGACACCGTCACCACTACCGTGACGAAGAAGACCTATGCCGATGGCACAACCTACAAAGAGACGAAAAAATTGACCGTACCGCTTGATGAAGCTAAAAAAGCTGAGCTGATGGCTAAAGACAAACTGAAACCTGAAACCAAAAAGGAAGTAACCCTGCCTCAGGATCTTTACTACAAGATGATAGGATATGTCTTGATTCAGGTCATTTTTGTTACTATGGTCTACGGCCCGATTGCTGCGTTTCTGGTTGAGATTTTTCCGACCCGTATCCGCTACACCTCGATGTCTTTGCCATACCATATCGGCAATGGTGTCTTCGGCGGTCTGGTTCCGCTTATCTCAACCCGTCTTGTTGAAGCAACCCGTCCGGCACCTGGTCTTCCACCTGCAGATCCACTTGCCGGCCTTATGTACCCGATACTGATTGCCAGTGTAAGCTTCGTTATCGGCATGCTGTACATCTCCAACAAAACCAACAACATGGACGTTGAGTAACCAA
>Ga0194037_1000272_pt1 | contig 40669 bp, 33 predicted proteins | sample JunL306m_MetaG_FD_148653 | JGI IMG/M metagenome (GOLD analysis project Ga0194037, IMG submission 148653) | Anoxic zone freshwater microbial communities from boreal shield lake in IISD Experimental Lakes Area, Ontario, Canada - Jun2016-L304-6m | ecosystem: Environmental > Aquatic > Freshwater >... | reverse complement strand
TGCTGGAAGCGATCCTTCAGGCCGGTGTCATCAAGCAGCGATATCTCTCCGGCACGGATACGGGCAATTTCGGCATCAATGTCGTCACGCCGCTTTTGCAGCTCCGCAATCCGCACCTCCGGGTCAGCCTGGCTTCCCGTGCTCATCTGACGCAACAGTTCAAAGAGGGTAAGCAGCCTCGACTCGGTGCCCACAAACGCACGTTCCGTCAAACTCTCCAGCCAGGCCAGCGCCTTCTCAGTGGAAGCTGTCAGGTCGAAGTGAGGCTCATCCGTCCCGTCCGGATAGAATTTGCGCAGCCACCCCTTGTCGTTTTCGGCCCACTCATTCAGGTAACTTTGCGCCATATTGGGAAATTGGTCAGCACCCAGTTGCTGGCGCAGGGCAAAAAGCTCATCCTCCAGCGCCTCAACCAGATCGGCCTGCGAGAGTATCCGCACATTGGGCACAATAAAGACCCGGTGCAGAAACCCGGCCACCAGCGGCGCATGCTGGGCGCACAGGAGGTGCCAGGCAGGATGGTTCTGACGGAGCAGGTTCAGGGTGGAGTAGTCGAGAGCCAAAGGTGCAGCATTGATTGTGGAGGAAAGAGCGCCGTCGGATGCGGGCTGTATTTGGGTTGAAGTTAAAGATTTTTTGGCGGTTTTCTGTGGATTGATTGTACAGTGCATGAAAGTGAATGAAGTGCAGCTTCCATCCATTCAATCATGATCATTCAGCACTCAAAACGCATTGGCGACACACCAACGGAAGAGATTTTTTTCTGACTATCTTTGGCAGAATAATCTTCCTGTATTACCGCAGATTTATGCGCACGCAACCATGAGTTAGCCTTTTGACGGTATGTAATATACCTTGTAAAAGGGATTTATAAATTCCTGTTTATTGTCGATGTTGACAAGCAAAGATCGTCTCTACTTTTGTTTGCTTTGACTGAATGAGAACGAGATCATTTTTTTACAAACTCACAGGAATTCCAGAGTGAGTGAGCGCCAAAGCACAGATTCCTCAAACGCAATGAATGTATCAACGATGGATATGCTGCAATCTGCTGTCAGGTTGCATCATCAAGGCAAATTAGAAGATGCGAAAGTTCTCTATTCAAAGATCGTTCAAGTACAGTCAAACCATTTTGAGGCACACCAGCTTTTAGCCACTATTGCGTTACAAAAAAGCTATTCCCGACGGGGTAACGGGAATCAAGACAATTTCTCCGGAGCGATTGGCGTATCTACAATAGATATGTTGCAATCTGCTGTCAGGTTACATCATCAGGGTCAATTACGAGAAGCAGAGGATATTTATAAGTGTATTCTGGCATCAGAACCATATCATCCTGAAGCTGGCAAGTTCCTGGGCGAAATCGCTCTACAAAGAAGACGTATCATTCATTCGATTGAATTATTTGATAAGGAGATAGCTGTACAACCAGGTTATCTGGAAGCCGGTTTTGTTCGAGAAAATCTTTTAAAAACGTGGGGAGAGGATAAAGGTGAGGTATCATTTTCCCGGAAGAATGAGAGAACAGTTGCACAAAAGAGGACTTTGTTCGACAGACAGCAAATTCTTTCGATTCGTGGAGCCATTTTTTTGCTGGCAACGCTTTTTTGTTTTACCCCTTTTGCCTCTCCGCCACTGGCACTGTTGATCGGGTTGATTGTTGCCCAGTTTATTGGTCAGCCATTTCCGTTTTTGAATAGTAAAGTTACCTCTCTACTCCTGAAAGTTTCAGTCGTTGGATTAGGATTCGGAATTAATTTTTCAAGTGCGGTTCATGCTGGCAGTGATGGTTTGCTTTTTACATTTTTTTCGATTTTCATTACGCTAATGATTGGTGGAATAGCAGGAAAATTGTTCATGGTTGACAAGAAAACCTCTTTTCTGATCTCTGCCGGTACAGCAATTTGTGGCGGCAGTGCTATTGCTGCCGTTGCTACTGTTATTGATGCAGAGGAAAAGCAGGTTTCTGTAGCGCTTGGAACAGTTTTTATTCTCAATTTAGTTGCTCTTTTCCTTTTTCCTGAAGTTGGGAGATTGCTTCAAATGACACAACATCAGTTTGGATTATGGGCGGCTATTGCTATTCATGATACCAGCTCAGTAGTTGGCGCAGCAGGTAAATATGGGCATGAAGCGCTCCTTGAAGCAACAACAGTCAAGCTTGCACGCACACTCTGGATTATCCCGGTTACCATTGTCAGCTCAATCATTTTCAAGCAGAAAATTCATGACATCAAGGCCCCCTGGTTTATAGCTTTCTTTGTCGGAGCAACAATTCTTCACACTTACCTTCCACAGCTTCAGCCTTTTACCCGGCATATTGTTCCTGCTGCAAAAACAGGTCTCACGGTTACTCTTTTTTTGATTGGCACCGGATTATCATGGAAAGTACTGAAAAGTGTAGGATGGCCTCCGCTGGTACAAGGCATTATCACCTGGCTTGCCATTTCCATTATCACTTTGTTTATGGTGCTTGGCGTTTCTTGAATAATGCAGAGTTCATCAGATATTTCAGGTAGGTTATCAACCTTGCCTTATTTCTTTTGCCCATTTACGGGGTTACTATCTCAAGACGTTGCAAGCGAAAACCGGCCAGCCATTGGGCATCGATAAATGCCTTGATAATCCGGCGCACCAGCTCGGATCGGCGGCAAGGCCAGCACCACCTCCAGATGCAGGCTCAGCTCCTCCTGGCGGGACTGCGACATCAGAAAGTCCCAGAATGTCCGGAAGCTTTTCCCCTGATCAGAATCGGCGATGGCATCACGCTCACCCATGATCTGCTCCAGCAGCACCCTTCAGGCAGGGTGGTTCTGACGGAGCAAGTTCAGGGTGGAGTAGTCGAGAGCCAAAAGGGTGTAGCGTTGATTGTGGTGGAAAGAGCGCCGCCGGATGCGGGCTGGTTTTGGGGGGGAAGTTAAAGATTTTTCGGTGGTTTTTTGCGGATTGATTTTCCTTTTCCTGCCGCTTGAGTTTCGGAAAAACTGCCTGCTCCGGTGACATGGAAGACTCTGATGATCTGATTTATAGTTTCTTTCTTCATGAAAAAGAAAATTCGCAGGTTGTTTGTTATCTGCTTGTGATTGTTTCCGTGGTACGTCAAAATTATGTCAATAAACCACTATAATGCACAATCGGAAATATCGCTTCTTTATGGTATGCAAAATGCCGCTTAAACGGGATTTACAAAGTTCTATTTTTTGTCGATTTTGATGACATCAAATTGAGAAAAGATCTTGCCTATTTAGAAAACGCCATGAAATCAAACATTATATCAATTATAGCCTGTTGTTGTCTCCACAAGCATTCTGACATCAAAGTTTTTGCGCCAGTGTAGTACTTGATTTATATAAACAAGGTTATAAGGGAGCCGATTCTGATGGTCAAAGAGTCGGCTTTTTTTTTGTCAGATTTTACAAATTGACATAGGATCAAAAGCATAATAAAGGTCACTTTTTTTGGTGAGAGGGCGATCTTTGTTTTTTATAAAGTCAAAAATTGAGAGAAGTATGGTTACCGTTGAACAGTCCACCAATAATGGTAAGACTACAGCAACACTTGATAAGGCAGACGCTCAGCGGCTTCTCCTTGATGAAGCAAAGCTTGGATTATTGCTTACAGAGAAAGGTCTATCATTCAGTGCTGATGAGCTAAAGAAGTTTCAGGATCCGATAGAACTCTCTTCGGGCTTTAACAGAGGTGGAGGGTTAACCGGGTTTTATCTGCCGCATGGTATTAGTGCAAGGGGGCGATATAGTCGGTGGACACCTTATGCATTGGTTATCGAAGATAATGAGCCGGTATTGTATGATGATGGAAAGCGTGTTGGAGTAATAAGTTTTCACAAGGGCCACCCTGCATCCGAGAAGTTGCTAAGCACTGGTGAAAAGGTTCGGGATATCACGAATATCAGTGCCCAGGGTGGTCTTCATGTGATGTATAGTAACGAGTGTTCGTTGAAAGATCTGGGAGAGGATTGCCTGTACTGTGCCTTTAATGAGCGAGCTAAAGATGGAACTCTGAACAAGGTGCTTCTCAAGTCGCCAAAACAGGTGGCTGAGGCCTACGATATTGCTCGTCAAGCAGGAGCCGCAAATCATTTTCGTATTACTGGCGGTTTTGTGCCTGAGCGTCGGGAGCTTGAATATTACCTTGATGTCGCAGATGCGATTAAAGAAAAATACAGCTCTTTTTATGGCTGTGCGGTCGTTGGTGCACCTGCCGATCTTTCGGTTCTTTCAAGATACAAGGAGGCTGGTTTCGATAATGTTTCAACCAATATAGAAGTATGGGACAAGAATATTTTTGCGGCGATGTGCCCTGGAAAAGAAAAACGCAATGGTGGCTGGCAGCATTGGGTTGATGCCCTGGAATACTCTGTATATATCTTTGGAAGGGGAAATGTTCATTCGGCGATCGTTGGTGGGCTTGAGCCATTGGAATCGACCCTTGAAGGTATTGAGTACCTCGCAACAAAAGGGGTGGTTTGCCATTTCAGCGCCTTCCGTCCTGAAAAAGGGACACCTCTCGAAGGGTATAGGAGTCCCGAAGCCGAATGGCATTGGCAGTTGCTGGATAAAGCGACTGACATTTTCCGACGTTACGGTTTTACAACGCTTCAAATGTATAGTGGTAACGCTTCAGGGCCTCATAGTGCACAGGTTTTCCAGATAAAAGCTGGAGAATTTGAAGGGGAGCATCTTGCTCCATGGAAATTTCCGTCACTGGATTAAACAATTTATCAATACCTCACAAGGAGATAAGCACATTATGGCTCTTGCAGAATTAGAGAAACCGGCAGTTTCGCCAGCCTTGACCTACAATAAGGAAGCGGCAAAGCAAACTCTTATCAATGAAGCGAAACTTGGGTTATTGCTTGCCGAAAAGGGTATCAATTATAACCCGGATGAAATCAGAGTATTTCAGGATCGTCATGAGCAGTCGTCTGCTTATAACCGCCAGCGAGGCTTGACTGGCATATCGCTGCCGCATGGTGTTACCGCACGAGGTGGGTTTAACCGTTTCACTCCCTATTCGTTAGTGGTTGAAGATCATCAACCGGTTCTTTATGATGAAGAAATCCCTGTTGGTGTTGTCTCTTTTCTTAAGGCTCATCCTGTCACGGAACAGTTGCTCAGTGATGGTGAGAAATTCAGGCATGTTGCCAATGTCAGCCAGGAGGGTGGAATCAGTGTGGCATACAGCAGTGAGTGCTCGTTAAAAGATAAGGGGGAAGACTGCCTTTTTTGCTCCATCAACGAACGTGCAAAAGATGGAGTGCTGAACAAAGTGCTCATTAAATCACCAAAACAGGTTGCAGAGGCATACCATCTTGCTCGCCAAGCTGGAGTTGGCAATCACTTCCGTATTACTGGCGGTTTTGTTCCTGAACGTCGTGAGCAGGAGTACTATCTTGATGTGGCAGATGCAATCGGCGAGCGTTATAGCAGCTTTTATGGTGTCGGTATTATCGGAGCACCATCTGATTTTTCTGTACTTCACAAGTATAAGGAGGCCGGATTTTCCAATATCTCTCACAATCTTGAGGTGTGGGATCGGAATCTCTTTGCTGCTATATGCCCGGGCAAAGAGAAGCGTAATGGCGGCTGGCAGCATTGGGTTGACTCGCTTGAATATGCGGTGGATATTTTTGGAAAAGGCAATGTACACACCAATGTTGTCGGCGGATTGGCGCCGCTTGATTCTACGCTCGAAGGTATTGAATACTTGGCATCGAAAGGAATTATCTGCCATTTCAGTGCATTCCGCCCTGAAAAAGGGACCCCTTTGGTGGGGTATCGCAGCCCGGAAGCTGCCTGGCATTGGGAGCTGCTTGATAAGGGAACCGAAATTTTCCGGCGTTATGGTTTTAATACACTGCAACTTTACAGTGGTCCAGCATCCGCTCCCCATCACGCTCAGGTATTCCAGATAAAATATGGGGAATTTGAGGGCAACAAGCTTGCTCAGTGGAAGTTCCCGTCGCTTGATTAATGCTCAAAAAAAATAATTCACAAGGAAAAACAGGTTATGGCTATTGCGGAACAGGAAATCATAACAGCAACTCAGGTTGCGAAGCCCGATAAAGTGGCGGCACAGCAGGTCCTTCTTGATGAAGCGAAGCTTGGATTGTTGCTCACCGAAAAAGGGATCAATTACAATATTGAAGAGATAAGGAAGTTTCAGGATAAGTTTGAACAGAGTTCCGCATATCATCGCCATAAAGGAGTTACCAACTTGACCCTTCCCAATGGCTTTACTGCACGGTATTTAAGTGGTTACAGTCGTTATACACCCTATTCACTCGTCGTTGAAGGTGACGATGTGGTGCTGTATGATGAAGGCCAGCGCCTTGGCGTTGTGACGTTTCCAACGACTCATCCAATCACTGAACAGTTGCTCAGTAGCGGTGAGAAGTTCCGCCATATTGCAAATGTCAGTGAGGAGGGTGGAATCAGTGTGGCATACAGTTCTGAATGTTCATTGAAAGACAGGGGTGAAGATTGCCTGTTCTGCTCAATCAACGAGCGGGCAAAAGATGGCATTTTGAACAAAGTTCTCATCAAATCGCCCAAGCTGGTTGCTGAGGCATATCATCTTGCGCGTCAGGCCGGAGTGGGGAATTTTTTCCGTCTTACCGGAGGCTTTGTTCCTGAACGCCGGGAGCTCGAATACTACCTTGATGTCGCAGATGCCATCAGAGAGAGGTACAGCTCATTTTATGGGGTAGGAATTATTGGCGCCCCAGTCGATTTTTCAGTCCTGTACAAATACAAAGAGGCCGGGTTTAAAAATATCTCTCACAATATGGAGGTCTGGGATAAAAATATTTTTGCCGCTATTTGCCCGGGCAAAGAGAAACGAAATTCTGGCTGGCAGCATTGGGTTGACTCTCTTGAGTATGCCGTTGATATTTTCGGAAAGGGGAATGTGCATTCAAATATTGTAGGTGGTTTGGCTCCTTTGGATTCAACTCTTGAAGGTATTGAGTACCTCGCATCAAAAGGTATAGTCTGCCATTTCAGTGTATTCCATCCGGAAAAAGGGACGCCGCTGGAAGGGTATCGGAGTCCTGAAGCTTCATGGCATTGGGAATTGCTCGACAAGGCAACCGATATTTTTATCCGTTATGGATTTACGACACTTCAAATGTATAGCGGCCCTGCTTCTGGCCCACATAGCGGTCAAGTGTTCCAGATTAAAAAAGGAGAATTTGAAGGTAGCAGACTTGCTCAGTATAAATATCCATCGCTTGATTGAATTGCATCATAATAGTCTATTTGTGGTATGCAATATCACCTATGGAGGGGATTTTGAGAGATGTTTTTATTGCTGATATTTATCGAGGAAGGAAATAATAAAGAGAGTTTGATTAGTCTTTTATTGGTTAATAATCAAGTGCATTTGCAATGAATTATAATGAACTACCAAGTATTTTTTATTGCTGTCATTACTGACTGATATATGATGACATCAATATTTCGCCTTTAATAAAGTACTTGATTATACCGACAAGTTCATAGGGGAGTCGATTCTTGCTGTCAAAGAATTGACTCTTTCTTTTTTAGCATTTTCAAATTACATCAGCTTATTTATTAAAGGAGTATATGTTCTATGGCTTATTCTGGAGACCGTAAAGCGCTGAAAGAGTCACTTAATAATGAATTGGAACTTCAACTTGATCTTGCGATTCATGGTATCAGCGTTGATGCTGAGGAGATCGTAAAACTGAATGCTTCTCATGCCAATGAACTGTTGAATGCCACAACGGCTTCTCCTTTGGCATTCAATTTTGTAGATGGAAAAATTAGAGGATCAGGGATTGATACAGGATTTCGTCAGCAAAATAACTCCATTTATGGATTGGAAGCAGAAGATGGCAAGCCAGCAATCTACAAGTATGGAAAAAATAAATCAAGGATTGGAGAGATTGAGTTTCGTAACAGAACTCGCCATCCGTTGCTTGACCTGACAACTCGGGACGGAGTACCGTTTCATACCATCGCCAGTGTGCGCGAGGATGGTCAGGTGCATGTCAATTACAGTCAGGAGTGTGTGCTGAAGGAGAAAGGCGAGGATTGTTTCTTCTGCAATTACAGCGTCAGGAACGCAACGCTGAAAACACCACAGCAGATCGGTGAAGTTTTTTCAACACTGTATGAAGCTGGTGTTGGTAAACATCTCAATTTGACCAGCGGCTTTTTGTTTGAACGCAAAGAGCTCGACTATTACCTCGATGTTGCCGATGAAATTCAGAGCCGTACAGGCCTTAAGGAGTTCAGAGCAACGGCGGTGGTTGGGGCTCCGCTTGATTTCAGTGTGATCGATAAATATAAAGAGGCGGGCTATTTCAGTATTCGGATGAATATCGAAATCTGGGATAAAAATATCTGGAACACCATCTGCCCCGGTAAACGAAATCACTGCGGTGGCTGGGATAACTGGGTAAAAGCGTTGGAATACGCTGTAGATGTTTTTGGAAAAGGTCGAGTGGCATCAAATATCGTTGGCGGAATTGAACCTAAAAACTCGATTCTGGAGGGAATAGAATACAAGGCATCAAAAGGAATTGTTGGCTCGGCGTCGACATGGAGAGCGGTTATCGGATCGGTTCTTGAAGGACATCGTTCTCCGGAAACAGCATGGCATTTTGACTTGCAGCAGAAGATAGCGAGTATTTACAAGCGATATGGTTTTTCTTTTTCAGACCTGCATAATGTCAGCCCTTCGGCTGGTCTTGCCACAACGATATACCAGATTGAACAGGAAGATTTTGATGATAACGGAATATTGACACCATGGCAATACCCTGCATCGCAACTGACGGAGCATTTGCAAAGCGTCTGATAATTGAAATCATAGTAATTGAGCAAGGAATCTAATACACTAACGTAAACGGAGAAACTATAATGAGCCAAACTGCAAACAAGAACGAAATTCAGAGCTATATCGTGGATTCAAAATATGCTCTGCTCACCTACGTTCGGAGCGATTTGAGTCCGATCTCGCGGACTATTGGTAGTTATGCGCCGGATGGTGAGAATCTCTTTTTTTCCACGGGCAAAGAGAGTGCCAAGGTTGATGAGATAGAAAAAAACAAGCGGGTATCATTTTTCTTTGAGCATGACAACCAGGCACCTGAGAGCTGGAAAAGTCTTCTTTTGATTGGAGATGCGGAGCCGATCACTGTTGGTTCGACCGATTATGAAAAGGCTATTGAGCGTTTGGGAGCCAAAAGTCCCCGATTCAGGGAGCGTATTGCCAAAGGAGATTTGGATAGTGCCATTATCTACAAGGTAAAGACAAGCGAACTTGAATATCTCGATCGCAGCAAAGGGAAAGGTCCTGCTCAGAAAATCGTAGCAGGTAATAAGTAATGGAAAGTGTGAAGTCTGCGGATACTCTTGAACGTCCGGTAAAGCTTGCTATCAAAGATATTGTGGTTGGGTACCTCGACAAGCAGAGCGGTCATACCATGGTGGCGGTTGACAAGGTGACGCTTGACATACGCGAAGGGGAGTTTGTGACCATTGTCGGTTTGTCCGGTTGCGGTAAATCAACATTTCTCAATGCTATAGCGGGCTTGGTTAAACACCAGCATGGTGAAATCAGAGTCAATGATCGAGTTGTTACCGGGCCAGGAATGGATAGAGCTGTGGTGTTTCAAAAAGCATCACTGCTCCCTTGGCGGAAGGTTGGACGCAATATCACATACGGACTCGAATTGAGCGGAATGAAACAGGCCGCTGCCAGAGAAAAAGCCAGTTACTATGTAAATCTGATACGTCTTAACGGCTTTGAGGATCATTATCCGCATCAGTTGTCGGGAGGAATGCAGCAGCGAGTGAATCTGGCGCGAGCGCTGGCCTGTGATCCCGAGGTGCTGCTGCTTGATGAGCCGTTTGCCGCTCTGGATGCCATTACTCGTGAATTGATGCAGAACGAACTACTTCAATTGTGTGAAAAAGTTGGCAAGACTGTTTTGATGGTTACGCATCAAATTGACGAAGCGGTACTTCTTTCTGATCGTGTCGTCATCTTTTCGTCACGTCCGGCTTATGTGCTTGCAGATATACGTATTCCTATTCCGCGACCACGTAAAAGTCACATCAAAGATTCTGAGGAGTTCAGGAGACTGATGAACGAGATATGGAGAGTAATTGAAGGCAATGCAAATATTGGGGGGGGGATATGAGAAAGGTGACAGTATTTCCAAAATCAAGCGAGGCCAAAAAAGAGAAAATTATCACCACTCTTCTGGGTTCTGGTGTTATTCTGCTGTTTCTGATCAGTTGGGAGCTTCTGTTTCAATCCAAACTTGTTAATCCGCTTTTTATCAGCTCTCCTTCTCGGGTAGTTCTTGCTTTGATTACCATCATCAGGGATGGATCTTTACTTCAAAATCTGACCATAAGCGGCCAAGAGTTTGTTCTTGGATATGGAATGGCAATTCTTATCGGTTTTCCCATAGGAATTATGCTGGGATGGTTCAAACTGATTAGAGCTGCTTTTGGTCCGTTTATTGCCGCCATGCAGGCAACCCCACGCATTGCGCTGATGCCGTTGTTCATTATCTGGTTTGGACTTGGTATCACCTCCAAGATTGTGATTGTGCTTTTGAGCGCCATTTTTCCCCTTATAGTGAATCTTCAGGTTGCCATGAGCACAATTGACAATGATTTGATGCATGTCGCTCGCGCTTACGGCGCGTCACGTTGGCAGGTATTCCGCAGTATAGCACTACCGACTTCGCTGCCGTTTCTGATAACCGGATTGCGATTGGCCGCCAGTCGTGGACTTCTTGGGGTTATTATGGCTGAAGTTTTCGGTGGAGCAGCGGGTCTCGGCTACATGATTCAGTATGCTGGTTCAACGTTTCAGACCGACAAGGTTTTTGCCGGTGTTCTGGTCGTTGCTTTTACAGGTATCACGCTTGATTTTGCACTTGATCGACTTGGACGCCATTTCGATAGATGGCGCGGTGAAGTTGCCGTGCATTGAAGTTTCAAAATACCATAAATAAAGTAGATAATTCTTATGCATAGATTAAAGATCATAAAACTGGTTCCGCTTTTTTTGCTTGTCGTGTTTGCAACAGGATGCGCCAAAAAAAATGAGCAACAGGCAAAAAACGGCACTCCGCAAAAAAACCTTATCAGGTATGCTACCAGCGCAGGAAATCTTCCAATAACCTTTGGTATAAAAAAGGGTTATTTCGCTGAACAGGGACTTGACGTGAAAATTGTCACCATTACCGGTGGCGTTGAGGCTGTAACCGCCGCCGCAGCCGGTGAGGCTGATTTGGGTGGCATGGGGTCGCCGGTTCTCGTGGGTGCCGTTGCCGGAGTGCCTATTACCATTGTTGGCGCTCCACCTGCGAAAGGTCAGCATTTTATTCTGGTATCAAGACCCCAATACACGAGTTTTGCGGAGCTGAAAGGTAAGCCTGTTAGTCCAGGTGCTCCGGGGCAGGGTACGATTCAGGCGTTCAATGTTATTGCGAAAGCTAAAGGGTTTAAGCCCTCAGATTTTCAGTATGTGAATGCTGGTACCAGTGCTAATGCATTGGCGGCCTTGCAGGCTAGGAAGGTTGAGGCGATCATTACGTCTGAAATGGTAGGAGTTAAAGCAGAATTGGAGGGATTTGGCAAGATATTGGAGCGTGCCGTTGATTATTTCGGCCACTACCAGCATTCGTTCATTTTTGCAACCAACTCGTTTATCAAGGAAAAACCTGAGGCTGTAAGAGGATTTCTCACGGCATATCGCAAGACGGTAGAGTATCTCAAAGCTCATCCCGATGAGGCAATTACGTTCGCAGTAAAAGAGTTGCAACAGGATGAAGTTACCTATAGAAAGGTCAATGAAAAAGAGATTCCCACGTGGGATACCAGTGGAAGAATTGATTTTGCAGGTACCGAACATGCTATTAAAATTTTGAAAGATCTGGGCGACATTGACCCGAATTCGAAGGTTACTGCTCAGCAGATAGTTGATGAGCAGTTTCTTCCAAAGTAAGCCGGTAACCCAAATATTATGAGAGGATTACGGATTGTTGGCTTACATATCAGAAAACACTGGTTTATCTACTTTGTGGGTATAGGTATGGTTGCTGCTGCCAGTTTTTTTGCGGCGCAGATGCCAAGATTGCTGGGCATTATTACTGACAGCTTGCGTGATGGTACGTTGGGGACAACACAGATGGCCAAGTATGTCGGCCTGATTATTTTAATCGGTGTTGTGCGTGTTGCAACCGGCTGGGGTGGGCGTGTTCTTGTTCATCACAAGGGGCGTGAGCTGACGTATAGCCTGCGCAAACAGTTATTTGAAAAATGGGGTACACTCTCACCATCCTACTATCATCGTCACAGCGTGGGTGATATGATTTCTCATGCGTTAAGCGATGTGGAGGTGGTGCGTGAGCTGGTTTCTCAAGGAATTAACCAAGCGGTAAGCGGGTTGGCGATGTTGCTTGTTGCAGCGTGGATTATGGTCACTCATGTCGATTGGAGGCTGACGCTTGCCGGGCTTGGCCCTCTGCTGCTTATACCACTTCTTGTCAAGTGGCTTGGTCCTCAAATTCGCCATCAATCACAACGTTCTCAGGAGGCGCTTGGCGCTATGGCACAGACGACGGAGGAGGTTATTGGAGGTATTCGTGCCGTTAAAGCGTTTGGTACTGAGCATGTTGTTATAAGCCGTTTTGAAAAAACGGTTGATACTATCGTGGAAGAGAAGATGCGCTTTGTTCGTCTTTCCTCATTGTTTGGAGCTTTGGTTCCGCTGATGGTGAATTTGGGGTTTATTTTTGTCCTTGGATATGGCGGTTTTTTGGTGATAGAAAAGGTTATTTCGCTCGGAGATTTTGTGGCATTTACCCTCTACGTTGCGTTGTTGCGTCAGCCATTGGAGCAGTTGGGTAATGTGCTCAATATTGTTCAGCGCTCCATTGCTTCGCTGAACAGGATAGATGGACTGCTCAATGTGGTGCCCGAAGTGCTCGACAGATCAGTTCCGTTGCTTGATCGTCCGCTGCAGGGAGATCTTCAGGTGAAGGGGTTGACATTTCGTTATTCGGGCTGCAATAGTGATGTGCTGACCGACATATCCTTTATAGTAAAACCTGGAAAAACCCTTGGTATCATTGGGGCTATGGGAAGTGGAAAGTCAACCTTGGCAGACCTTCTGTTGCGTCTGTACGATCCGCCCGAGGGAACTGTATTTATTGATGGAGAGGATATTCTGCGCTACCCGCTTGCGCGACTTCGCGACGGCATCGCTTATGTGCCACAGGATGGTTTTCTGTTTTCAACGACCGTGCTCGAAAATATTGCTTTTTCTGATGAATATCCCGATCGTGCCAGAGCTGAACGCTGTGCAGAAATTACTGCGGTTCACGACAACATCATCAGTTTTCCTGAACAATATGATACGGAGATTGGTGAACGTGGCGTTCGGCTCTCTGGCGGTCAAAAACAGCGGATAGCGATTGCCCGTATGATTTACAAGGATGCACCGTTCCAGATTATGGACGACTCTTTGAGCGCAGTGGATACCAGTACTGAGCGTCGTATTTTATCTAATCTAAGTGATTTAGCTCAACTATTTCCAGATTCGAAAGAGAATGTTCCAAAGGCGACCATTATCATTTCCCACAGGTTGAGTGCCGTGCAACATGCTGATGAAATTGTAGTGTTTGATGATGGACAAATTATTGAACGAGGTAATCATGCTCAACTGCTTGCCATTGGAGGACATTATGCAGGATTGTGGTTCATGCAGGCTGGTCTTTCGGAAAAGAGTGATGCGGATGGCGAACGGGATAATTCACAGCCTGATCTTGATGTCGAAATGAATGTCCTTGAAGCAGGTAGAATGGAGGAGGTTTTATGAGCGCAGAGTCACAAACGAGGGGCGCTTTTGCAACCTTGTTTCCTTATATCAAATCACATCGGAAGAGGTTGGCGATTGTCTGTACTCTGGTGGTGGCTGTGGTGGTTATTGATCTGGTGCAGCCATGGCTGGTCAAAGAGGCGATTGATCGTTTTGTAACGGTTTCCAAACCAGATTCGGGAGCAATTCTGCTCATGGCCTTAAGCTATCTTGGGCTGGTGTTGCTTGCCTTTGCTCTAACCTATTATCAGGACATTGTGTTACAGCGGATTGGTCTCTCAATTGTGCGATCGATTCGAATAGATCTCTTCAAGCACATTCAGCGACTGGCACTGCGTTACTTCGACCAAAACAGTCCAGGTCGTATCATCACCAATGTTGTCAGTGATACTGAAGCGCTCAATAACTTTTTTACCCAGTTTTTGGCCAACACACTGAGAGGTACTTTTTCGCTTGTGCTGATCATGTTTGTTATGTTGCGTTTGAACGTGGTTATAGCGTTGTACTGCTTTCTTCTTGTGCCGCCAGTTGTTTTTTTAGCATTCTTTTTCCAAAGTAAAATTCGAGCAATCAACACCGAAGTTCGTCATCGACTTGGCGTGCTCATAGGATTTCTGGCTGAGAATTTGAGCGGCATGGCGATTGTTCAGATTTTTCATCAGGAGGAGAAGCAGCGGAGGCGTCTGGACGAGCGCAATAAGGCCCTGCTTGAATGGACTATTCTCGAAAATCGGTGGTTTCTGCTCTTTTTTAATATCACCGAACTCTTGGGAGATCTTTCGATTGCAGCCCTTATCTGGTTTGGTGGTAAAGGGGTGATTGGCGGGACAATTTCCTTTGGTGTTTTGTATGCTTTTGTGGGTTACATTCGGCGCTTTTTCCAGCCGATTAACACCATTTCCCAGCAGATGAACACGCTCCAGTCTTCGATTGTTGCTTCTGATCGCATCAGCCGAACGCTTCAGGAGATTCCTGATATTCAGGAGCTTGCTGGTGCAACAGCGCCGGAGGTATCTGGTTTGATTACGTTGGATGGCGTCTCTCTGGCCTATCGCCCAGGCCATCCTGTACTGCACGATCTTCACTTGACTATTCGTCCTGGAGAGCGTATTGGTTTTGTGGGTGCCACCGGCGCAGGCAAAACCTCTATCATGAATCTTGTTACCAGGTTTTATGACGTTACGGCAGGTTCGTTGATTATTGATGGCAAGGATATTCGTGAGTGGCCGCTGGACAAACTTCGACGTTCAGTTGGTATTGTTCAGCAGGATGTGACACTTTTTTCCGGCACCATTATTGACAACATCCGCTTTTTCCAGACCGACATTTCTGAGGAACGGGTCAAGGAGGCTTGCAGGCTGGTGGGGGCTGAACCGTTTATTCTGCGTCAACCCCAGGGGTATAAAACCACTCTTTCAGGGCGAGCCAGTACTCTTTCGGCTGGTGAGCGACAACTCCTCTCGTTTGCCCGTGTGCTGATATTTGATCCGAGAATCCTGATTCTTGACGAAGCAACAGCCTGCCTCGATTCTCGAACTGAGGAGGTGCTTCAGAAAGCGATTCACCGGGTATCGGCTGGTCGTACCCTTCTGGTTATTGCTCATCGTTTATCGACAGTGCAACAAATGGATACTATTTGTGTGCTGGAGCTTGGAAAGATTGTCGAGAAAGGAACCCATAATGAGTTGCTCGCTCGGCAGGGGCACTATTGGCGCTTGCATCAGGCAGGGATATTGCTGGATGAAGTGGCAGAGAGACGTTAACAATAATTGTTGATAGTGCCATTGCAGATTCGTGATGAAACGTATCAAATTCGCAAAGCTCAGGAAGAGAATTTTTATCCATTTTATTCCCATTTAGATAGACTTATGATCTGTAGCAATACTATGTTACACATTAAAAAAATGTTCATATTTTGTTGGTAGCTTTTTTTTGCTATACAATAAAGTTTTTATGAGCTACCTTTTTTCGGGTATATAAAATGCCGTTTATCAGGGATTTATATAATGAATTATATTTGTTATATATAAAGAAAAGTAGGACAGTATTTCGATTAATATGTTTGTATTAAATATTGATATAATGTTGAGTTTTATGTTAATCAGTTGTTGTTTATACTTAGTAAAGTATTCGACATTTAAATTTTCTTCTTGATGTAGTGCTTCATAAATAAAAGCAAGTGAATAAAGAAGCCGATTTTTTGTCAAGAAATCGGCTTTTTGTTTTTCAGAAAATAATAGAAAGTGTAGTTCATATATCAAATTCATATAGGCAGGACATGAGTGAAAAAATAGGCAAACATATTGCAGTCTATGGCAAGGGTGGCATTGGTAAATCAACAACGACATCAAACATTAGTGCTGCTCTTGCTGATTCCGGCTATCGGGTAATCCAGATTGGCTGCGACCCAAAAAGTGATTCAACGACCATTCTGCGAGGAGGGAATGATCTGCCGACGGTGCTTGATACGCTGCGCGAGCAGAGCAAGCTCAGGATTGAGGATATTTCAGCCATTGGTTTTGGTGGCGTGCTCTGCATTGAGGCAGGCGGGCCTGTGCCGGGAGTTGGATGTGCTGGAAGAGGAATTAATGCAGCAGTGGAATTGCTCCAGGAGTTGAAGGTTTTTGATGAGTTCAAGCCTGATTTTGTCTTGTATGATGTCCTTGGTGATGTTGTCTGTGGTGGATTTGCAGTACCGATTCGTGACGGTCTTGCTGATCGCGCCTTTGTGGTAACATCTTCTGACTTTATGTCAATTTTTGCAGCCAACAATCTCTTCAAGGCGGTCAACAAATATGCGCCATCCGGCGGTGCTCGTCTTGGCGGAGTTATTGCCAACAGCATTCTTGCCGCTTATGCGCCATCGCTGATCGACGATTTTGCTGAAAAGACCGGTACCAATGTTATCGGTTATGTGCCACGTTCACTGGTTGTTGCACAAAGTGAATTATATGGCAAAACAGTTATTGAGGCAGTGCCTCAATCCGAACAGGCCCAAGTGTACAGAGACCTGGCTAAATACATCGACGAGAACGAAGATTCGGTTATTCCAAAACCACTTAATTCGCCTGAACTGAAAAAGTGGGCAAGAGAGTGGGGCGACAAAATATTTGAAGTCGAAACGGGAGTGGTCCATGAAATGGCCTCTATATAGTCGATCATTAAACAGAGCGAAGCCTGCAATAGTATTATGAGTCCATTACGTCCAAAAGCACCGCGTAGCAGGGAAAAGCGTCTCGACACTCTCGGTGCCTGGCTTGGGACGGTTTCTGTTGCTTCAAAAGAGTTTACCGGAGATGAAATTCCCCAGCGCATCAGGACCTTTGCGCAGAGCAGCAATGACGATCTGCTTTATGCGTTGCGTATTTTGGCAAGGATACGCGACAGTGTCACTATTATTCATGGGCCGCGAGGTTGCGTTGCCGCAGGTCTGCACCATGTTGCGTCAGGACGCAATAATACCCACTGGGTTGTTACCAATCTTGATGAGCGCGATACCATTATGGGTGCAGATGGCAAGTTGCGCAAGAGTGTTGTTGCCTTGCATCGTCGATATCACCCTTCCGTTATATTTATTGTCGGTAATCCGGTGATTGCAATAAATAACGACGACATACAGTCGGTTGTCGAAGAGCTGCATGAAGAGCTTGGACTCGCAATAGTGCCCGTCTATGTGACCGGATTTTCGTCACAAAATGCTGTTTCCGGCTATGATACGGCGTTACACTCCTTGCTGAAGTATTTGGCAGGAGAGTCCTCTATAATAGAAAAAAATGAGTCGCTGAACCTTCTTTCGGTGGCCGAACATCCACAGGACAGAAAAGAGGCGCAACATCTTCTGGAAAAGCTTGGTATCACTTTGAACGTCATTCCTGATGATGCAACGGTTGATCTTTTCAGATTAGCAGTTGCTGCTCGTGCCTCCATTCCGCTTTGCCCTGATGCGCCGGAGTATCTCGGTGCAATACTTCAGCAAACATACGGGGTGCCGCTTATTGATGTGTCGCGGCCTGTTGGGGTTGAGGGAACCGGCCGCTGGCTGAAGTCAATCGCGGCCTTCCTTGGAAAAGAGGATGCAGCCGAAGAACTCCATAAAGGTAAAGTCGCTGAGACTACTCTCCAACTGGGTAATTTCTCCCTGAAGGGAGTCAAGGTCTATATATCATTATCGTCGGCTAACGCTTTCAGTGTGCTTGACCTGGTTGAAGAGCTGGGTGGAGAAGTTGCTGGCCTTACCATTACGCATCTGGATCGTTTGTATATTCGGCATCTCAATGAACTGGCTGAACGAAATCCGTCACTCCAGATTCATGTCTCGGATGGTCAGGCTTTTGAGGAAATTTCGATTCTTCGCAAACTTTCACCCGACCTCTACCTTGGAGATTCTACCCACCTTGGTCAAGTTGCCCGCCTCGGTATTCCAGTTGTTTCGTTAGAGTCGCTTGCTCTTGTTGGTTACAGTGGCGTTGTCCGTGTGGCTCGACGTATCAAAACCGCACTGGCAAACAATTCTTATGGAGATTCTTTGGCAAAGGTCAATTCACCCTATCAGGATGCCTGGTTTCGCCGTAGCCACAACTGGCACATCAAGCAGGAGGTTAAATAATATGGCACATCATTTGGAAGGATCTCGCAATTCATGTGCCCTGCATGGAGCGTTACAGCTTTTTGAGTCGATAGATGGAGTGGTTCCGGTTATTCACAGCACGTCTGGCTGTGGGGTACAGCATTACCTGGGAGTAACACGCATGTCGGGAGGAAACGATCCATTTAGTAGTCCACCGGTTTCATCCAGCAATATTGGTCAAAAACATGTGGTTTTTGGCGGTGGTTCTCGTTTGCGGGAACAGCTCAAAAATACGGTTAAAGTTGTGCAGGCTGATCTTTATGCCATCGTTACTGGTTGCTCAACTGAAATGGTAGGTGACGATATACCGGCAATGGCCAAAGAGGGACGCGATCAGGATTGGCCTGTCATTTACGCAAATACTCCCGGGTTCAGTGGCGATGTGCATCATGGGTATCATCTTGCTGTTAAAGCGCTCATTGAGCAACTGCCCGACATCTGGAAAAAAACAGAAGAGTTTCCCGCTCAACTGGTCAATATCTGGGGCATTATTCCGAATCAGGATCCTTTTTGGCGAGGCAACCTTCAGGAGTTGGGACGGCTGCTGGAAGGTATTGGTTTAGTTCCAAATTTATTGCTCGGGAGTGAACAGAGTGTTGCTTCATGGCTCCAGATTCCTGGAGCACTCCTTAATCTGGTTCTCTCTCCTTGGGGAGAACTTCCGGCGAGACTTTTGGAAGAGCGTTATGCCACTTCTTCGATCATCCTGGATGGACTGCCAATTGGCACTGCAACATCGACATTGCTTCGCCGCCTGACGGAGCAACTGAAGCTGGACTCAATGCGTACTGAAGCGTTTATCACACGCGAGGAAGCACGTCTGGACTTACAGTTTGCCAGGTTGGCTGACAGTTATTACCGTGCCGGTTTTCAGAGAGAGTTTGTGCTGGTTGGCGAGAGTGCCCAGGTTGTTGGTATTGCGGAGTTTCTTGGTACAAGCTTTGGTCTGTTACCGCGTACACTCATTATTACCGACAACCCTCCCGATAGTGTGCGCGAGAGGCTGGTAACACGTCTTGCTTCGATTGTTCCAGGATATGAAACAGAGGTCATCTTCGGCGAAGATCGTAGCGAAATATCCGACATAATCAGAACTTCTGAAGCTCAACTCATTCTGGGGAGCAGCCTTGAGCGTGAGGTTTCGGTAGAGCTTGGAGTTCCTTTTCTTGCTCTCTCTTTTCCACTGGCTGATCGAATTGTGCTTGAACGAAGCTATGCAGGTTATCGTGGCGCAACCACCCTGCTTGAAGATATCGGGAGCACTATTCTTGCGTTCAGCAGAGATTACAATCTCTGTTGATGCCCTCATGATACAAGGGCAATTCATTGCCTCCACGTAACACTCTATAAAACAATCACGATAAAAGGATGGTTATGGACATAATAGTCGCAGAGAAGGTACATAAGAAATTCAAGCTTAAGCATGGTCAGCAGGTCAACAATAATGGTGTTATCTCCAACGAGATTGAAGTGCTGCATGGTTTTGATCTGAAGATAAAAAAAGGGGAGTTTCTGGTATTGGTTGGGCCGAGCGGAAGCGGAAAATCGGTATTTCTTGATCTTGTTGGCGGGTTAAGTTCGCCGACCAGTGGGGTCGTTTACCTCGATGAGAAACCAGTGGAGGCGCCAAGCGCAAAAACAGGCTATGTTTTTCAGCAGTATGCACTTTTTCCATGGCGCAGCGCTCTTTCGAATATCGAATTTGGGCTTGAAACACGTGGGGTTCCCAAGGAGGAACGCGTGAAGATTGGCAGGGAGTTGTTATCACTGTTCGGTCTTTCTGATTTTGAAGACCGATTTCCCTACCAGCTTTCTGGCGGAATGCAGCAGAGAGTGGCTATCGCACGGGCACTTGCAACAAAGCCAGAAGTATTACTGATGGATGAACCGTTTGCGGCGCTTGATGCGCAGACAAGAGAAATACTGCAGAATGAACTCATCAGAATCTGGGAGGGTACCGACACCACGGTGATCTTCGTGACGCACAGTATTGATGAGGCGGTTTTTCTGGCAGATCGAGTTGCGGTGGTTACAGCACGTCCCGGAAGGATCAAAGATATCATTGAAATTGATCTGCCACGGCCACGTAACGGAGATATTCGTTCAAGCAGTGAATTTACCGCCAATCGCCATAAGGTTTGGGGCGCGCTCAAGGCCGAAGTAAATAAAGCTCAACAGGATTGGAAACTTGCGCCGGTGTTTTCAGAATAACACTAGCACTATCAATAACTCATTCAAGATTAACGAAAAAGGAGATTCATTATGTCAGAAGAGCTGGCAGTAAAGACTGAGGTAAGGCAGAAAACCGAAGCGGTTGATTTCAGTGCATACGTAAAACGATTTACACCATTTGTAGAGGGATTGAAGAAATGGTCGAGCGGAATTCCACTGGTACTTCTCTTTTTTGCCGTATGGGAAGCTCTGCCCCGTTTTGGGATTATTGATCCGTTGTTCCTTCCGGCATTTTCAACCACCATTCAGACATTGTTTGATCTGGCAGCGTCGGGCAAGTTGCTGTTGCATGTGCTGGTCAGCTTGCAGAGAGCCGCAGCAGGCTTTGGACTTGCACTTTTGCTTGCTGTGCCATTGGGCTTTTTGATGGGGTGGTATAACAAGTTTGAACGATATACCGATCTCTTTGTGCAGAGTCTTAGGAATGTTTCAACCTTTGCCCTGCTTCCGATTTTTCTTCTTTTGTTGGGGCTTGGTGAGTCATCGAAGATTGCCATCATTTTCTATGGCGCGAGCTGGCAGCTTCTTATGAACACAATAAGTGGTGTCAAGAGCGTTGATCCAATCTACATAAAGGCAGCCAAATCAATGGGTGTTTCGGATTGGGAACTTTTCAAAAAGGTGATTCTTCCTGCCAGTATCCCATCCATTGTTATCGGAGCAAGATTGGGAGCAAAAATTGCTCTCATGGTAGTTATTGCTGCCGAAATGATCGGAGCTAAATCCGGACTCGGATTTTTCATTCAGAATGCGCAGTTCAACTTTATGGTGCCAGAGATGTATGCTGGCATTTTGACTCTGGCCATATTGGGACTGGTGGTCAACTATCTCTTGGTCTGGTTCGAAAAGAAAACCACCTCATGGAAAGGTGAAATAGGCAGCTCAATTCTTGGATAACGAGAGATATGTTTAATCGCAAAAAAATTCTCCTGATAACTCTGGCCATTGCTGCTGTACTTATTGGAGCTGGCTATTTATTCTCGACACAAGCTAAAAAAGCAGGTGATCAAGTTTCGATTCGTCTTCTCGACTCTTCAGCTCCTTCAGAGTGGGAGCTTGCGAGTCGTTTGACGGGAAGGGACATTTTAGCTGAAGAGGGTATTCAGCTTGAAAACATCACTCTTGCGCAAAGTGGTGGTGGAACCATATCCATTCAGTCGCTGCTTGCCAACAATGTCGATTATGCAACTTCGGCTTGGCCTGCATGGATAAATGCCATTGCCGGTGGGGGTAAAATCAAAGCGGTCGCAAATGGTATGACAACATCCAAAACCAATCCTGGAAATGGTCTGGTGGTTTTGGAAAACAGTACAATCCAGACGGTTAAAGATCTGACGGGCAAAAAAATTGCTGTTAATGTTCTTGGCGCATCTGCCGACTATGAAATTCGGGAGTATCTCAGGCGAAACGGTCTTTCGATTGACCAGGTGGAATTAATGGTGGTTCCCGGTCCCCAGATTGAGCAGGTGTTGAGAAGTGGACAGGTTGATGTTGCCGCATGGACGATGGGTGGTGGTATCGATTATGAAATCGCCATGAGTCGTGGTGCTCTCAGGGAGCTTCCGGGGACACGGCGATATGCCATCAGAGGAGAAACCATAACCATGGGGAGCGGATTCAGGGAGGATTTTATAAAGAAGCATCCTGCGATAGTCCGGCATTTCGTTACGGTGCTTGAAAAATCGAAACGCATTCTTTGGGATGAATTTCAGAAAGATCCCGAGAAGGTTAAAAAAGCCTATGCAGATATTGCTGCGGCAAAAGGTGGCAACCCCAAACTCGCTGAATATTATCGCTCGTCCTTCTCGCCCGATTATCCTTTTGCTCAAGACAAGGATCTCCAGTGGTGGATCGATATCCTTGTATCCGAGGGAAAGTTGAAACCGGGACAGATTTCACCATCGTCCGTTTATACACATGAATACAATTCATTTTTCAAAAAATAATGTAACTGAAGAGAGAGCATGGGGAGTACTTCAGCGATCACAGAAAAAACTCAATGAATAAATATCTGAGGATTTTATTGGTGGCAATCATTGCTCTGGTTGCTGCAGGAGCTGGCTGGTTTGCTTTTAACAAGCTACAGTCAAAGCCTGAAAACGTTTCTATTCGAGTGCTTGAATCTACCGGACCGACGCAATGGGAACTTGTTAAAAAACTGACAGCTCGGGACATTCTTGCCGAAGAGGGTGTCATTCTCGAGCCAATTCAGAGTGTTCAGAGCGGCGGAGGTACGGTGTCGCTCCAGGCACTTTTGGCCAATAACGTTGATACTGCAGGTTCGGCGTGGCCAGCATGGGTAAACATCATTGCGCGTGGTGGCAAGATCAAGGCGCTTTTTGGAACTATTGTATCGACAAAAGAGAACAAGAGCGGTACGAGTGGCCTTTTGGTTTTGGAAGAGAGCAGTATTCGAACAATCAAGGATCTCAAAGGCAAAAGGATTGCGGTTAATGTGTTGGGCGCTGAGGCGGACTATGTGATTCGCCAGTATCTGAAAAAAAATGGAATCGCTATTTCACAGGTTGAGCTGGTTGTGGTCCCCTCCGAAAATCAGGAGCAGATGCTCCGCAGCAAACAGGTGGATGCCGTGGCATGGACAACAAGTGGTGGCCCCTATTTTGATATGACTGTTGAAAAAGGCGGTGTTCGTGAAATTCCGGGTACCAGAAACTTTGATACAAAGGGTGAAACAGTTCTCTACGGAATCGGTTTTCGCAATGATTTCATTGAAGAGCATCCCGATGTGGTCAGAAAATATGTCAAAGCCTACGACACCTCCCGGCGGATCCTGTATGACGAGTTTCACAAAGATCCCGAAAGGGTAAGGAAGGCTTATGTTGAAATCGCAGCAGGAAAGGGGAGTAATCCACGTATGGCCAGGTACTATGAAGCATCAAGTTGGACACCGGAATTCCCGTTCATTGCCGATAAGGATCTCCAGTGGTGGATTGATCGATTTACTGAGGATGGTTTGCTGAAGCCCGGACAAATCAAACCTTCTGATATTTATACCAATGAATTCAATCCATTGTATAAAAAATAACTGATTCGGATGATTCTATAAACACCAGGTGAGCGCGTCATGAAAAGCTTGAAAATTAAAGTTACAGTTGTCGTATTCCTTTTGCTTGCTGCTTCTATCTGGTTTTACACCCGGTCGTCGCAACACGCTGAAGGAGCACATTCCATAAGAGTAAGCGATTCTTCAGCCCCGAACAACTATGAATTAGCGAAAAAACTGACAGGAAGGGATGTTCTTGAAGAAGAGAAGGTAGTGATCACGCCAATCACAATACAGGGCGGCGGCGGCGGTACGGTAACGATGCAGGCATTGCTGGCTGGTAACATCGATGTCGCCGGAGGATCGATCTCAATTTGGGTGAATGCCATAAGCAAAGGTGCGAAGGTTAAGCTCTTGCTGCCTGGTTCTGTTACCGAACAGCCCGAGCATTCCGGTCTGCTGGTTCTTGAGGAGAGTAATATTCACACAATCAAAGATCTGGCAGGAAAAAAGATAGCGGTTAATGTGCTTGGTGCAGAGGCGGATTTTATCATCAGAACCTTTTTGAAACAGAACGGTCTCTCTGTTAATAAGGTGGAACTGGTTGTGGTACCTGCCGAAAATCAGGAGCAGGTTCTCCGGAGTCGACAGGTTGACGCGATTGCATGGACAACCAGTGGTGGAACTCAATTCGATCGTACGGTTGACCATGGTCGAGTCAGAAGGATTCCTGGAACAAGCAGTTTCGAGACTCGTGGCAATCTGAGTTTGCTGACCACCAGCGAAGGTTTCCTGGAGAAATTCATTAAAGAACATCCCGATGAGGTCAGGAGGTATTTGAGAGCTGTTGATAACGCACGGCGTATCGTCTGGGAAGAGTATCAGAAAAATCCCGACCGTGTGCGTAAAGCCTATGCTGAAATTTCTGAATCCAAAGGAGGAAATCCTGAATTGGCAAAGTATTACCGTGGAGTTCGCTGGTCGCCGGACAATCAATTTATTGCCGACAGGGATATTCAGTTCTGGATCGAAAAATTTACCGAGGATGGGCTTTTAAAGCCAGACCAGCTTAAGCCTTCAGACATTTATACGAATGAATTCAATCCGCTGTATAAGAAGTTATAATAATCAAGCGAGCCTCATGACACCACTGTTCATGCCAGATTTTTTCCTTGAAACAAAGACGTATTCATGCAAGCCTTACTGAAGTTATTCAAATTCTTGAGGCCGCATTGGCATTTTGCTGCACTTGCACCGATCTTGATGCTTGCTGAAGTAGTGCTTGACTTGTCACAGATGCGCATGATACAACGCATTATTGATTATGGTGTTGCCCGTTCCGATATATGGATGGTGCTTGGTACTGCTCTATTGATGCTCAGTTTTATGGCGCTTGCTGGCCTTAGCGGTTTAGGGTGTGGATATTTTGCTGTTCGGGCGGCTTACGGGCTTGGCGCAGATCTGCGTGCAGCCTTGTTTCGCAAGGTACAAACCCTCTCTTTTGGAAATCTCGACACTCTCGAAACTGGAGCGCTGATTACCAGGTTGACCAGCGATGTCAACAAAGTGCAAGAGATGGTTATGATGATGATGCGCGGAATGGTGCGAATGCCTCTACTCCTGGTTGGAAGTCTGGTGATGGCGGCAGTGATCAGTCCAAGACTGGGATTGATTTTTATCTTGATATTGCCAGCCTTGACCATTGCGCTGACCATGATTATCCGAAAGACATTTCCCCTTTATCGCCAGGTGCAGGAGGGTTTGGATGGCATAAACAGCGTGATGCAGGAGAATCTTGCCGGAGTTCGTGTTGTCAAGGCATTTGCTCGTTCCGCGCATGAATCTGCCCGTTTTGCCTTGGCAAATAATACGCTGATTCAGCGGATGACGGATGCTGTGCGGATGAGTTCACGGACTACTCCGGTGATGATGTTGACCTTGAACGTTGGAGTTGTCGCAGCCCTCTGGATAGGGGCCGGGCAGGTTCAGACTGGTGGAATGCGTATCGGTGAGCTGGTCGCATTTATCAATTATCTCGGTCAGGCCGTTATTACCCTGATGATGTTCAGCACGTTGACTATACAGATTTCAACAGCTCAGGCTTCGGCACGTCGGGTTCTTGAACTTCTTGAAAGTGAGCCGATGTTGACGACTCAGACTCAACAGAAGCAGTTTCCATCTCGTCCATCGGGAAAGGTTGTGTTCGACAAGGTGAGTTTCAACTATTCATCAACAAATTCGGATCTGGTGTTGAAGAATATCAGCTTTGAGGCTGAGCCAGGCCAGACAGTTGCTATCCTTGGGGCAACAGGTTCTGGCAAGTCAACACTGGTGCAACTGATCCCCCGTTTTTATGATGTTTGTCAAGGCCGTGTGACATTGGATGGCGTGGATGTGCGGAAAATTCCAGAAGAAGAGCTACGCCGTCATGTAGGTATTGCCCTGCAGGAGTCGATCCTTTTTAGTGCCACGATTAAAAATAATATCCGTCTGGGAGAGCCGGATGCTTCGTTCGAGAAATTATCAACTGCTGCGAAAAATGCGCAGGCCGATGAGTTTATTTGCAACCTTCCTGATGGATATGAATCTCTTGTGGGGCAACGCGGGGTGAATCTTTCAGGAGGGCAAAAGCAACGTCTGGCCATTGCCCGGGCATTGCTTGTGCAGCCATCGGTGCTGATTCTTGATGACAGTACCAGTGCTGTGGATGTTCGTACTGAAGGGCTGATTCAGGAAGCCCTGGAGCGAAACAGTTCTCGGCAAACGAGGTTTATTGTGGCTCAACGTATCAGTTCAGTATTGCATGCAGACAAGATTCTTGTTCTTGATAATGGTGAAATTATTGCGCAGGGAACTCATCATGAGCTTCTTGATACGTGTGACGTATACCGGGAGATTTATGATTCACAGACTGAAAATGGGGTGTTAATTTATAGTGGCCACTAACGTTCAAGAGAAATCGCAAGCAGCAGCGGCACCAGCCCTTATGGGTCGGTTCGGTCACGCTCAATCTTATAGTGAAGTGCAACGTCCCCAAAAAACGTTGGAAACGCTTCTTCGTGTCTGGTTTTATCTGCGTCGACAGAAACTTTCATTGATACTCACAGCCGCGATGGTTGTAGGTACGGTCGCTCTGGATCTTGTTGGTCCTTTTCTCCTTGGAAAGGTTATTGATGGCCACATTGTGACGCGTAATTTGAATGGGCTGTCACAAATTCTCTTGCTGATGCTCCTTGTATATTTCTCCAGTGGGGCGCTCTATCTGCTGCAAAGTTATGTGATGGCAGGTGTAGCACAGCGTACAATGCGAGATCTGCGTGCAGATCTGTTCAGTAAGTTGCTGCATTTGCCGCTCAATTTTTTTGACAAGCGCATTCATGGTGAGCTGATGAGTCGGCTAACCTCAGATGTCGAAAACATTAATCAGGTGTTGAGTAACTGCGTAGCGCAGATTGTCTCGGGCTCATTGAGTACCGTTGGTGTGGCAATTGCAATGTTCTTTATCAATCCACGCTTGGCGGTAGTTAGTGTCGTTACCATATCATTGCTCACAATCCTTGGTAATCGCTGGCTTGCCGCAAAAACACGTGTCAGGTTTCGTGCCCAGCAGGCAGCCCTGGGCCGTCTCTACGGATTTATGGAAGAGACGATCAGTGTGCAGAAAGTGGTCAAGGCTTACGGCCAGGAGAAGGCATTTACCACGCTTTTTGATGTAGTTAACGAAGATTTTCGTCATGCGGGAATCAAGGCGCAGAGTTTTAGCGGGCTGACGGGTCCGATGATGAATACCATACACAATACAGCTTATGCGATTGTCGCTGGCGTTGGAGGTTTAATGGCTATTTATGGTATGGCGACGGTTGGTGTTATTGCAATGTTCATCAGCTACACGCGGCAATTCGGACGCCCAATGAACGAAATTGCGATTCTGTACAACCTGCTTCAGTCAGCCATGGCGGGAGCAGAGCGAGTATTTGAAGTTATTGATGAAACTCCTGAGGTAGATGCGCACCATGTTGAACGGCTCCAGACAATCAAAGGGGATGTGTGCTTTGACAGAGTCTCCTTTTCCTATCAAAAAGAGGTGCCTGTACTCAGGGAGGTCAGCCTTCATGCTCGCCCTGGAGATACGATCGCTTTGATTGGCCCTACCGGGGCAGGAAAAACCACTATTGTCAATCTTCTGACCCGTTTTTACGAAATCGACAGTGGTACCATTCAGATTGATGGGCGAGATATCCGTGATATTCCGAAGGTAGAGTTGCGCCAGCAACTCGGCATTGTGTTGCAGGATACCTTTCTCTTTTCGGGAACAGTCAAAGAAAACATTCGCTACGGCCGTCTTGATGCTACCGATGAAGAGATTGTTGAAGCAGCTCGCCTCTCGAATGCTGATACTTTTATTCATCTCTTGCCGCTTGGCTACGATACACTCCTTACTGAACGTGGAAGTAATTTCAGCCATGGGCAGCGGCAGATGCTTGCTATTGCACGGGCAATTCTTGCGGATCCAGCAATTCTTATTCTTGATGAGGCGACCAGTAGTGTGGATACTCGAACGGAGAAACATATCCAGGAGGCGATGCATCGCTTGATGGACGGTCGTACCAGTTTTGTTATTGCGCATCGGCTGAGCACCATTCGAGGTGCGGATCAGATTTTGGTGATTAATCATGGTGAAGTAACTGAGCGCGGTAGTCATGCTGAACTGCTTGCGCAAAAAGGGTTTTACTGGAGGATTTCATCGAATGACCGGTCGGAATTACAGAAAAACGGCACTGTAACCGTTGACGCGGAGTACCCTGAGTATGAATTTCTTTAAACAAATAATAAACAGGAATCAGGATTATGGCGTGTTCATGTGCGTATAAAGAGTTTCGTGAAGTGGAATGGTCAGTTCCGACTATCGCATCCAAAGAGTGTGCCGAGGTAGTGGGTCTGGCTCTCGAAGAGATTGCCGACGTTCGTGGTGTCAAAGTGAATCTGCCTGCTAAAACAGTGACAGTATGCTTTGACGATGCTCGTATTGGTCTGCAACATCTGAAAAATGCCATGAGCAACGTCGGGTTTCATGCTGTATTGACGTAGCGATAGTGGCTGCTATCTATTTGTTGCTGAAACGGGATGTCATCTGAATTTTCATTCAAAAACATTAAGGAGGAACTATGAGTAAAAAGCTTTTCAGATATTCGGAAGCAAATAAGGAGCGCTTCCTGGCAAGTGATGATATTACCTTCAGTGATGGTGGTGTTGCAACTCCCGAAGAGGTGTGGCATTATCTGACCGAGGAAGGACCGAAAAAATATCCACATGCGTTTGAAATCAACCTGCACCAAGGGAATCGGGGCAGCAAGGATGAGACCTTTCCCACAACACTCAAAACGCAATATTTGAGCCTTACTTTGAGTGATCGGATGGAGAAGGCAAGGGATAATGGTAAAAGTATAGCCTTTATCCAAGGTGGACAGACTATTGATCCCTACACCGCAGCCGATACGATTGCGCTAAGGCCAGCAAATGTCGGCAACTGGAATAATGGCCGGCATCATGGCAAGAATATCTACGAAAATGCGCAGATCCGGAAGGAGAAGAAAGAGAAATCACATCATGATATGTCCTTTGAAGCTTGCCAGACGGCTGGATATGAGCATATACAGGCGGGTGATTTGCGCATAGATATTGTTGCTCCATACACAACCCTTCGCTGCTCTGATGTCTCTTATGGTGTTGAGGCACATCGGCATGGCCCGAATCAAAACGTCAAGTTGTTCAATGTCGATTTTCCCTTGCGCAACCAGGCCGGCAAGCCGTGGGCCATTGAGTATTTTTCAAAAAGCCTGCGTAAACTTGTCAAAATTCTCGATGAATCAAGCGGCAGAACCACAACGGATGAGGATTTATTGAAAGCGATAAAACTGCATAACACCGGGCGTCGGCTCTCTATTGAACTGGCTGATCTCTGGTGGTCGGCTGATGTTCCCCCTACAAACAGTGATGACCGTCAGACACTGTCCTCACTTGGACATCTCGAATATGGTGATACAAAAGCTTCGTTGAGTGTGCTTAAAGAGGCGAAAAAGTACCTTGTTGAACGAGTTGAAAATGGAGTAAAGGGGCATGGAGTTCCTGATAACACCAAGAGATTATTCATTCTTGGCTCCTGCGTTGGAGTGAACAATGCGAGAAGTGAAGTCGATGGTGCAATAGTTGTTGGCAAGGATGATGGCTGGAGCACCGTCAATGCCCTTGTCGATGAAGAGGGAGATCCATTCTATAATCTCGCAAAAGCGACACTGAACTATCCTTATGAGCAGGGCATTGAAGAGAGAGCGCTTTGGACAATTGAACAGATCAAGAGATCCAGAGCTGATGGTGTTATTTTTATCCATAGATGGGGTTGCAATACACAGGCCTCAGTTTCCAGAGCGATTGTCGATGTTATCAAACGTGAGACCGGGATACCAACCTATATACACGAGAGCGAATTCGGCTTGCAGCACGAGCAGGAGCACAATCGGGTAAGCGCCTTTATTGAGATGCTATGAATCTCTATAGGATATACCCATCTCAACTGTGTATTGTGAAAGAATTGCCAAACATGAACGACTACCCTGTAGCTCCGCCGAAGGGTGGTCTGTTGTATGCGTTTTCATTTCAAAGTTTGAGATATATAAACTTTATGGACGTGTTTTCTTTTAGAGACGGAACGTCACTTGTTTATGGTATGCAATATGCCGTTTAAACGGGATTTCAAAATTTTATTTCATTTGCGATCTTAAAGCCATGAAGTCAAAATATATTGTTATCAAGCTTTTTGTAAAAGATTTTTTGAATGCAGACGGTTAAATTTCATGTTATGTTAATTCTCTTTTGTTGTTGGTTCCCCAATAAATCAAACATCAAAATTATTGCTCGAATGTAGCGCTTGATCATAACCACAAGTATATATATGAAAGCCGATTCTGATGGTCAAGGAGTCGGTTTTTGTTTTTGAAATACTCGAATCAAGTTGCAGCTTATAGCGATTTTAAGTGGCTATAATATAATAGTGTTTCATTATTTTTATTTAATCTAAAAACGGGAGTATGTAAAATGTCTTTAAGCGAGAATTTTTTTGCAGGTGTTGATGTCGGTTCTCTGGCGGCAAAAGCAGTGATTCTGAAAGATGGCGAAATTTTTGCCACAGGTCTTCTGAAGAGTGGCGTGAATTCGGTTGAAAGTGGTTTGAGTGCCTTGAACCTTGCATTGGATGCTGCTGGATTGAAAAAGGAAGATCTCACCTATATCGTCGGAACTGGCTATGGTCGCGTCTCTGCGCCCTACGCAAACAAGGCCGTGACTGAAATTACCTGTCATGCCAAAGGCGCGAACTACCTGCACCCGACCGTACGCACCATCATTGATATGGGCGGACAGGATTGTAAGGCGATACGCATTGATGAAAATGGAGCCGTTGTCGATTTTGCTATGAACGACAAATGCGCAGCCGGTACTGGTCGTTTTCTTGAAGTGATGGCAGAGGTGTTCAAAGTAAAGCTAGAAGATCTAGGCGCTATTGCTCTTTCAGCAACGGATACCGTTCCTATGAGCAGCACTTGCACTGTTTTTGCGGAGTCGGAAACGATCTCTCTCATTGCAAGAGGTGAAAAGCCTGAAAACATTCTTAATGGCATTCATCATTCTATAGCCAATCGTATTGCCGGACTTTTCTCAAGAGTTGGCATTACAAGTGATGTCTTTTTCTCGGGTGGTGTTGCAAAGAACAGTGGTATGAAGAGTGCGATTGAGCAAACACTGAAAGTCACTATTGTCCGTCCCGAAATAGATCCTCAGCTTATCGGTGCTTTGGGTGCTGCCGTTCTTGCCCGCAGTTTTGCGAAAAAAGAGGGATTATTGGCTGCTTGATCAGTTGAGCACTTGACAAGGGTGATTTACGCTTTTGCAACAGGTAAAAACAGTAATATAAATACTCATTGAGGAGGAACTCATTCATGGGCAAACATTTATTCAGATATTCAGAAAATAATAAAGAGAGGTTTCTTGAGAGTGACAATATCACTTTTAACGATGGAAGTGTTGTCACACCTGAAGAGATATGGCACTATTTGACGGTCGAAGGCCCGGAGAAATATCCGGGATCGTTTGAAGTCAACCTCTATCAGGGCAATCGCAACAGCAGGGATGAGACGTTGCCGACATCACTGAAGACCCACTATCTTGGTCTCACCTTCTGTGATCGTATGGAAAAGGCAAAGGATAGGGGCAAAAGTATAGCTTTTATCCAGGGAGGACAGGCCGTCGATCCGTATACGGCAGCCGATACCATTGCCCTCAGGCCAGGTCTTGTGAACCAATGGAACCGTGACCGTGTACATGGAAATGATATCAATAAAGAGTTTCTGCGCCGAAAGGAGTTAAAAGAAAAAGCCTTTCACGATATGAGTTTCGAGGCTTGCCAGACCGGTGGATATGAGCATATCCAGGCAGGGAATTTGCGTGTTGATGTCATAGCGCCATTCACTGTTCTTCGTTGCTCAGATGTCTCCTACGGAGTTGAAGCTCACCGCCATGGCCCAAACAAAAATGTAAAATTACTCAATGTTGACTATCCACTCCGGCATCAGGCCGACAAGCCCTGGGCAATCGAATATTTTGCCCAGAATCTGCGGAAATTGGTTGGTACGCTTGATGAAGTAACAGGGAGAACGACCACTGAAGAGGATCTATTGGCATCCATTAAACTCCATAATGAAGGGCGAAGACTTGGAACAGAACTCTCAGAATTATGGTGGTCAACAGATGTTCCTCCAACAAACAGTGCTGACAGAGCCTCTCTTGTCGGCCTTGGGAATCTGGATAATCATGGGGATGTCCGTGCCTCATTGAGCGTCCTTAAAGAGGCGAAAAAGTTCATAGCCGAGCGGGTGAAAAATGGTGTCAAAGGACATGCTGTTCCCGATAATCCAAAGAGGATATTTATTCTTGGCTCCTGTGTAGGAATCAATACTGCAAGGAGTGAAGATTCCGGAGCCATTGTTGTCGGCAAGGATGACCAGTGGAGTCATTGCTCAACGCTTGTTGAAGAAGAGGGTGATCCATTCTACAATCTTGCAAAATATACTCTTGAATATCCCTACGAGCAAAGCATAGAAAAACGCGCTCAATGGACTATTGAGCAGATAAAAAAATCAAGGGCAGACGGTGTCATTTTTATCCATAACTGGGGCTGCAATACCCAGGCAGCCGTGGCCCGGCCGATTCTTGATGTGATCAAACGTGAGATTGGTATTCCAACCTATATACAGGAGCGCGACCTTCATGGTCTGCAGCATGAGCAGGAACAGAATCGTGTCAATGCTTTCATTGAAATGTTGTAGGGTTAAGCAAAAATGGGCATCTGTGGGTGATGCCTGTATAATGACAAATTCATTGATTAAATGAGGGACTCACTTATGGGGAAGCAACTGTTCAGATATTCAGAGGAAAATAAAGAGAAGTTTCTTGAGAGCGACAATATCTCTTTCAATGATGGAAGTGTTGTCACACCCGAAGAGATATGGCACTATTTGACCGTCGAAGGCCCGAAGAAATATCCCGGATCGTTTGAAGTCAATCTCTATCAGGGTAATCGTGCCAGTCGGGATGAAACGTTGCCGACATCACTGAAGACCCACTATCTCGGTCTCACTTTCAGTGATCGTATGGAAAAGGCAAAGGACCGGGGTAAAAGTATTGCCTTTATTCAAGGTGGCCAAGCGGTAGATCCCTATACGGCAGCCGATACCATAGCGTTGAGACCTGGCCTTGTTAACCAATGGTATGGTGGTCTGGAGCATGGCAATGATATCAACAAGGCAAACCTGAGACGACGTAAATCTAAAGAGAAAGCCTTTCATGACATGAGTTTTGAAGCGTGTCAAACCGGCGGTTATGAGCATGTTCAGGAAGGTGACTTGCGTATTGATGTCATAGCGCCCTATACAGTTCTTCGTTGTTCAGATGTCTCATACGGGGTTGAAGCTCACCGGCATGGACCTAAAAAGGATGTCAAGCTTTTTAACGTTGACTATCCGCTCCGATATCAGGCAGACAAACCATGGGCCATTGAGTATTTCGCACAGAATCTGCGCAGACTGGTTGGCACGCTTGATGAAGTGACCGGAAGGGCAACCACCGAAGAGGATGTTACCAAAGCAATCAAGCTCCATAACGAAGGCAGGAGACTTGGGACGGAATTGGCCGAATTATGGTGGTCTGCCGATGTTCCTCCCACAAACAGTGCTGACCGGGCATCACTTGTTGCACTTGGTAATCTCGAAGTTCACGGGGATGTTCAAGCATCATTGAGTGTGTTGAAAGAGGCAAAAAAATTCATAGCTGAAAGGGTAAAGAATGGCGTCAAAGGACATGCGGTCATTGATAATCCGAAGCGGATTTTTATTCTCGGTTCCTGTGTAGGAATCAATGGTTCCAGAAGTGAAGATGCTGGAGCTATAGTTGTTGGCCGTGATGATCAGTGGAGCCATTGCACCTCACTTGTTGAAGAAGAGGGTGATCCATATTACAATCTGGCTAAAACCACGCTTGAATATCCCTATGAGCAAAGCATAGAAAAACGCGCTCACTGGACTATTGAGCAGATCAGAAAATCAAGGGCAGACGGTGTCATTTTTATCCATAACTGGGGCTGCAACACCCAGGCTGCTGTTGCCCGTCCGATCGTTGACATCATCAAGCGTGAGACAGGGATACCTACCTACATTCACGAGCGAGAGCTTGGTGGTTTACAGCACGAGCAGGAGCAGAATCGCGTCAATGCCTTCATTGAAATGCTCTGATATTGAATCTTGTAAACAATTAATCTTTAAAAGAGAGAGGAACCGAATTATGTCAATAAAGACACTGGAAAAAGTCAGAAAACGCCTTGAAGAGCGCCCTGAAGAGTTGAAAAGAGCGCGTGAGGATGGCCGGAAAGTTGTTGGTTGGGTTGGTTATAATGTTCCTGAAGAGATTATCCATGCGCTTGGTTTCATCCCTGTAAGAATAGCTGTGGGGGGTGATGACCGTCTGGTTGAAGTTGGTGCAAGATACGCATCAAGCAAAACATGTGTGTTCATTCGTGAAATCGTGGGGGCATTTGCTGAAAATCAGGATCCTTTCATCCAGCAAACTGATTTTCTTGCTTTTGATGCAACTTGCCTGCAGAATTATCGTGCGGCAGAAGTGATTGAGTACTTCTTTAAAAAAGATGTGGTTGTGCTTGGAGTGCCCCGTAATTTTGACTGGGATGAAGCGAAGCAATATTTTGCCCATGAGGCCAATGAGTTTACCCGTTTGCTCGAAGAGCGTGCTGAGGCTCCTCTTGATGCTTCCCGACTTGCTGAATCAGTTGCACTCTACAACGATATTCGCAAAACGCTTAAAAGCATTTACGTATTTCAGGCAGCCAAGGATAATGTCATATCATGGGAAGAGGTCTATGACCTGATCCAGGCTGGTGAACTGCTTGACAAACAAGAGTACCTGTCATTGCTGCAACAGACGCTTGCCGAGCTGCAAGAGCTTCAGCAAAATCCTGTTATTGAGGGAGATGATGGTAACAGCCGTCTCTTCATTTCAGGTAGTCTTATTCCTCGCGGAGATCGGAAGCTGATCGGTATTATAAAATCGGTTGGGGGGCGTATTGTGGGCGATGATCTTTGGTCGGGTATTCTTCCCCATCTTGATCTTGACATCAAGGAGATTTCTCCAGCAGGAGTTGCGCTTGCCTATTTGAATCGGACACCACATGCAGCACTGCCCTATCTTGATCTGGCTAGCGACAAGCGACTGAAGAAGCTGCACGAGCTATTGAGCGAGTCCAAAGCGCAGGGCGTTATCTACCATACACTTCGCTACTGTGATCCTTTTACTTTCAAAGCTAAAGAGACAAAAAATGTTTTGGCAAAGTCTGGCATTCCGCTGCTGGAGATTCATACTGAGTATGCCGGATCCGATTATGAAGCGATGAAGACTAGAGTCGAGGCATTTGTGGAGATGATCAAGATCAAATCGGAGATTACTGAGGAAGAGGGCGTTTTGGCAGATGCCTGAACAGTGTAAGGTGGAGGTGACTTCGTGCAAAGAACCGACGAGAGCACTTCCATCGAAATGCTCTAATAAACAAGGGTAATCAAGGTAGGCTTATGTCTCCGTCTTGATTTTCTGTAACGTCAAAAAAACAGACCAATATCATGGCGACTATTTCACGGTTTAGCTATCCTGAAGAGATCAAGGATAAATTTGTTGCAACACCAGGTTTGAAATTTAAGGATGGTTCTACGGTTAGCTCTGCTGAAATCTGGGAGTTTATGACAAAAGAGGCTCCACTGCGTTTTCCCTATGCTTTTGATGCCGGTGCCAATAATATTGGGCGATTTTCAGACGATGTTCACTTTCTGTCGGGCATTAAACGAGGTTACTTGACGCTGACACTGAAGGATCGGGTGATGAAACAACATGCACCCGGAACGCCAACCGTGCTGGTTCAGGGTGGTCAGGCGATGGACGCTTACTATGCAGCCGGCGGAATACCGGTGCGTCCGGGATTAGTGATGCAATGGGCACGCAATATGGAGGAGGGGCTTTCACTTCGCCAGTCAGAAACACTTGGCCTCAACATTCTCGAATCAGGACGCCGCAAAATCAGCATTGATGCTTGTAATCAGATAGCTGCTCATGCAGCAATTGACAATAAGGTTGTGCCGATAGATTTAATTGCGCCATTTCTCTGCCTCCGTTGTTCTGATATGTCATTTCTTGTTGAAACACATCGTAACAGGGTTCACGATATTCCTCGCTATATGGTTGATTATCCTGTTGATCACGAAAATAAACCTTGGGCGGCGGAGTATATCGCTGCTGAATTGCGTGAACTCATTGACAAAATCGCAAAACTCTCCGGCAGAAAAATTACCGATGAAGTCCTGTTTAATGAGATAAAACTTGAGAATCGGGGTCGCAGGCTTGCCACTGAAATTGCTGATTTATGGTGGGAAGCAGAAAATCCACCAACAAATAGTACTGACTTTTTTGGTATTGCATTTCTTGCCAATGATTTTGTCGGTGATCCGGTTGCCTCTGTTGATTTGCTTGAGCAGAGTAAAAAAGAGATTGAGGAGCGCATAAAGAATAATGTTAAGGGCTTTGGTGTTCCTGATCATGCTAAACGTCTTTTCATTTGCGGTTCCTGTGTTGGGCCTAATGCTCATCATGCACAGACTGCCGGAGCTATTTTTGTGGGTCGTGACGACAGTTGGAGTTGCATTTCTGTGCCTGTTGAAGAAGAGGGTGATCCATACCTGAATATTGCCAAGTCAATGCTTGCCTATCCTTATGAACAGCGTACGGAAAAACGCGCTGAATGGACAGCCGAGATGGTAAAGCGCTCTCGTGCTGATGGAGTTATTTTTATGTATCAGTGGGGGTGCAATTATCAGAGTGGGGTGGCGCGCATGATCTCCGATATTGTAAAAGAGAGAGCTGGAGTTGTTACCACATTTGTTGAGGTTGGTGAATTGGGACGCTCTGAAGCAACTGAACAGTCAACAAATCGTGTTGAGGCATTTATTGAAATGGTGTAATGATTAAATATCAAGAATACGGTTATTGCGGTGATACTATTTGAAATTGCAATAACACTATAAATGGATTTTTTTGAGTTGTCATCCTTGAACAATAATTTTCAAATAACAGCAAAATATGGAATGTAGCATATTTATGGTATGTAATACACCGTATAAACGGGATTTACAAATCTTATAATATTATTCATATTTAAAGAATGAAAGATGGTTCTAGTTTTTTTATCAAAAAACAATTTCATAAAGCTCTTGTCATGAAATTAACTGTAATGTCCAATCAAGGTTGTTGTTGTCACTTCATAGTACTCTGATGTGAAAGTTATTGCCCTTCTCATGCACTTGATTAAATAAACAAGTCTATAAGAAAGCCAATTCTTGCTCTCAGAGAATTGGCTTTGACTTTTTAGCTGTTTGTTTAACTCAAAACCAAAAATAAGCATCTAAACAATATATCTACAATTCATTTTTAAATGTTGTTGTAGTTGACGCTTTATCAAGTGTATGTAATTATCGTTTTAAATTAAATGTCAATTCGACTAACATTAAAGGAAAAAACATGAGTAGAAAAAAAATAGCAATTCTTGTTCTTGGTGCATTGCTCATTGGTCATGCCAATTTGCAGGCTGCCGAGACTCCAGAGGCTGAACCGCCAAAAGAGACGGGTTCAGCCGTGCCGTTCGGTTCTGAAGATCTAACAACAGCCGAAAATCTTGACGAGGCAGGAGCTGTTTCGCAAGCTGATCTTTCAGGTGTTAGAGCTGAACTTGCGACGCTCAGCGATCAGTTAACCCAGAGGCTTGACAAGACGATCGCTAATTCAAAGCGTTCGCTCAGTATCAGTGGTTCCTCGCAAACTCGTTATGCGGTATCTACTTCTCCCGGAAAAAGTGGTTTTCTTTTCAATTCAGCGATTCTTTCACTGAAAGGATTCCTGAAAAAAGACTATGAAGAAGGAAAAAGTTTTAGTTATACGCTGGGTTTGGGGAGTAATGCTTCATATAATCTTCAGCCAACCGATGCCTATTTGCAATATTCTATCGGTCAGTCCCTTGATATTGAGAAGCCATATTTATCCGTCAATATAGGGCAACAGAAAAAGCAGTTTGGTCTTGAAGCTACGACCACTGAGGATAAGCAACCTGCGATCAATACCGCTCAATTCGCCTCAAAACTTGGTCTCTCTTCGCGTGATATCGGTATTCGGTTGTATGGAGATTTTGTTCCGATCGTCGATCTTGGGTACAATTACCGCATTCCGTTAATTGAGTATTCTCTTGGTCTTTATAATGGCTCCGGTACAAATGTTCCAGATACCAACCGGAATAAAGATATTGAGGGGAGAGTTGCTATCAATGCTCCGGTAGGTTATTACTCTCCATGGCGAGGTTTGACTTTCGGCACCTCTTTTTACAGGGGCCAGCAGGATCTCTACAAGGGCGCTACGCTTATAACCAATGGAGAGGGTGAAGCAGTCAAGAGTCGTTATGGAGCTGATCTCTCTTATGTAAGTGCGCCACTTGGTTTTACTGCTGAATATGTTCTTGGCAGAGATGAAAAAGCTCTCACTGGAACAACGCTTGCTAACGCAAAGAGAGCAATAACGACAAGCAGGGGTTATACGGTAACATTCTTCTATGAATGGGGCGAACAGTTCTATAAAAACTCAAGAAGTCAGTCTCGTAATGACGATTGGTGGCCAACAACATTTCAGCCATTTATTCGTTATGACCACTGGGATCCTGATACCTCACTTGCCAATAACGAAACAGCTATTACCACGGTTGGTTTCAACTTTTTCTTTGCAGAGACCACAAAGTTTCAGTTGAACTATAGTATCAGCGATGATAAGGCTACGCCTTTAAAGCAAAATAGTTTTGCTGCTCAATTCCAATTCGGATTTTAATTGACTTAAAAAAACACAAGGAGAATGAAGATGAGAAAGTGGATAAAAGCTTTGCCAGTAGCAGCGCTGTTGTTTATGACAGTGATTGCACAAGCAGAAGAAAAGCCGAAAGTGATTCGTATTGGCGCAGGAGGGAATTCTTTAAATCTCCCAAAATCAAGTGGTGCTACAGGATGGGTAGATGAACAGGGTCTTTTGGAAAAAGAGTTTGCAAAGGATGGCATAAAGATAGAGCGCACCTTTTATAAAGCCATGGGACCAGGCCAGAACGAAGCCATTGCTTCAGGGTTGATTGATTTTGGTAGTGCAGGTGATCTTGTTCTCGTTGTTGGCAGAGCTGGGGGGTTGCCGTACAAAATTATCAGCACGAGTGGTTCTGGTGGCAGTAATGTCTATATCCAGGTGAATCCTGCATCAGGCATCAAATCACTGAAAGATCTTAAAGGCAAGAGGATTGGGTATCAAAAAGGAACCTACCTTCATCTTTGCTTCAACAGAATTCTTGATGCTATCGGCTTGTCAGAAAAAGATATCAAGGGTGTTAATTTAATTAATGCTGACGCACAGGCTGCGCTTGCAACAAACAGTGTTGATGCGATTGTTAGTAATTCTTCACGCCCACTTGTTGATCAAGGTGTTGCAAAGCTGCTTTTTGATACTCGCAAGTATCCTCAATTTAAAGGCGGTCCGGGTGCGATTTTTGTCACTGAAGCCTTTGCCAACAAGTATCCTGATATAACCAAAAGAGTGTTGAAGACTCTTCTTAAAGGCTATTACTGGGCTTCCAAGCCTGAGAACCAGGAAGCTATTATTCAATCGCAAGTAAAGACAGGCGGAATCTATAAACATATTAAGGCAGATCAGATTGGTGATTTTGAGCCAACGGTGAAGTATGATCCAACAGTTACACCGGAAGTGCTAAAAAAATATCAGGAGATGATTGACTTTTCAGTTAAACGCGGCATCATCAGGAGAAAGTTTAATGTGAATGAGTTGTTTGATCTCCGCTTTAATGAGCCGGCGTTAAAAGAGCTTGGCTATGATAAATACTGGGTGCATAAGTAGTCCTCAAGTGTTTTTTTTAGAAAGGTTTTACAAGGGCGAAACTACTGTTTCGTCCTTGTTGAATAAGGTCACGAAAAATTTGAAATAATTTGTAAACAGGGGTAAAAATGTCGGAAAAAGGAAATTTTTTTGCAGGTGTTGATGTGGGTTCATTGGCAGCGAAAGCGGTGATTTTACAAGACGGAGAGATTTTTGCGACCGGACTTCTGAAAAGTGGTGTGAATTCGGTTGAAAGCGGTTTAAGTGCCTTGAATCTTGCTTTGGATGCTGCCGTTATTGCGCGCAGTTTTGCTAAAAAGGAGGGGCTATGGGCTTGAAGAGTC
>Ga0194037_1000271_pt1 | contig 40863 bp, 39 predicted proteins | sample JunL306m_MetaG_FD_148653 | JGI IMG/M metagenome (GOLD analysis project Ga0194037, IMG submission 148653) | Anoxic zone freshwater microbial communities from boreal shield lake in IISD Experimental Lakes Area, Ontario, Canada - Jun2016-L304-6m | ecosystem: Environmental > Aquatic > Freshwater >... | reverse complement strand
GCTGCCAATATTAGTAGTAAGACGGGACCCACATACTTCTTCATATATTTCATAAATTAATTCACGGTATTGCATCACGTATAAAAATCCTGTATACGCACCTGTATCCACCCCTACAATTGAATTACAAATTAAATGATCCGAGATACGCGCCAGCTCCATGATAATCACACGTAAGTAATCGACACGCTTAGGTAATTCTAATTTTAAGAACCTTTCGCAAGTAATATGCCAGCCCATATTATTAATTGGACTACTACAATAATTTAAACGATCGGTAATAGGCGTAATTTGATATAAAGGACGACGCTCTGCTAATTTTTCAAAAGCACGGTGAATATAACCCACTGTTTGTTCAGTGGAGACCACACGCTCACCATCTACTTCCATAATATTTTGAAACACCCCATGCGTTGCAGGATGGGTAGGTCCAATATTTAAAGTGGTCGTTGTTTTTTCAATTGACCCTTTTGGTAGTGTTATATGACTTTGATGTTCCATTCTATTTTTATTGCGCCTTTACTTTTTTAAATTGTATTAACCTCTTCCAAACATTTCATCATCTTTATCTATTCGCGTTTGATCCTCTAATGGATACTCTTTTCTTAAAGGAAAATAATCCATTTCATCTACGTTCAAAATGCGTTTTAAATTAGGATGCCCTACAAAATTGATTCCGAAAAAATCATAGGTCTCACGCTCCATCCAATTAGCCGATTCAAATAATTTACTTGCTGTAAATACCGCAGTTTCATTCACCGAAGTACTCACTGAATAACGCAAACGAATATTTTCTGTAAAATTATGTAAATGGTATACGACTACTAATTCTGCACCAATATTATCAGGATAATTCACCCCGCATAAATCGGTTAAAAAAGTAAAGCCTAAACTTGTCTCTTCGTATAAATACTGAAGTACTTTTAAATTAATTTCTTTCGGAGATTCAAAAGATAAAATACCAGACGCCGTCGAGAAATTCAAAACTTGATCTCCAAATTTTTCTATTAACTTATTTTGTATTGTCTCGTTGCTTAATGCCATTTCTATGCTAAAAATTTTATGTTCTATTTTTTATTAGATTTATTGGATACCGTAGCTGTTTAATAAGTCGCGGTACTTTTCACTATTACGTCTGCGTATACTTTCTTGTCCTACTAAATCTTGGATTTTCATAAAACCATCAATGATGGCTTCTGGGCGCGGAGGACAACCAGGTACATATACATCCACGGGAATAACTTGATCAATACCTTGTAGTACACTATAGGTATCAAAAATTCCACCACTAGAAGCGCAAGCACCTACTGCAATTACCCAGCGTGGCTCAGCCATTTGTAAATACACTTGTCTTAAAACCGGTGCCATTTTTTTAGCAATAGTTCCCATGACCATTAATAAATCGCATTGACGCGGAGAAAAACCCACACGCTCAGAACCAAAACGAGATAAATCATAATGCGAAGCCATGGTTGCCATAAATTCAATTCCACAACAAGAAGTGGCAAAGGGTAAAGGCCATAAAGAATTTTTTCTGGCTAGTCCCACTACAGAACTTAACTGCGTTGCAAAAAAACCATCGCCTGGAACACCGTCTGGTGCCTTGCCCATAGAAATAGCTTCTGAAATTTCAGCTTCTTTTGGGTTCAAATTAAATCTAACAGGACGCATATTGTTAATGCTTTATTTTTTATTAATTAGTCTTCCCATTGTAGGGCTCCCTTCTTGATGATGTATATAAAACCCACCAAAAAAAATCCTACAAATAAAACCACTTCACCAAATCCAGCCCAACCTAAACTTTTAAAATTAACAGCATAGGGATAAAAGAAAATAACTTCCACATCAAACAACACAAATAAAATGGCCACTAGAAAATACTTAATCGCCATCGGTGATCTTGCATCTCCATGTGTTTCAATACCACTCGCAAAGTTTTCTAATTTATCGCTTGTATCTCTCTTAGGTCCCATCCAACTTGAAATCAAAATCATTAAGGCTACAAAGCCCCCTGCAAATAATAATTGCAATGCAATGGGTAAGTAATTAGTAGCGCTATTAGTCTCGTTCGCAGACATCCAATACTGCAACAGCATCATAGATAAGTTTTTGGTGCCGCAAAAATACGCAAAGGATAGCTCATATAACGAAAAACTCCCCATAAATGGGGAGTAATTTTCAATTATTTTTTACACAATAGATGTGCTTAAATTGTCGTTTTAGCCTTTTTTGATTTGAGTGGTATCGGCCACTGGCTTTTGAGCTGGAGGAGCAGGTGCGCCACCCTTAGAATTCTGCATTTTCTTGATAATCTCAATGTTTTTGGTGAACTGAGCCTTAGCTTGAAGGGTGGTTGGATCCTCTGGTACTAATTCTAGTACTTTATCGCACATTAACACCGCATTCTCATAACCCTTGGTCTCGTTATAATAGCCAATTAAGGTATAGTAATTGTTTACCAAGGTTTGCTTATTCTTAGCTACATCCTTCAATAAAAACTCGTTTTGAACATTCACCGCCTCAAATAGAATGCCTAGGTTATTGGCTGTATCTAGTAATTTAGAAGCTCTCACATTCATTGAATAGCCATTAGGCTTCTCTGGATAGGCAGCAATATATTCTTTGGTAATAGTGGAAGCTAAAGCTCCGTCTTTTGCATTAATAGCAATACTGGCTGTTTTATAATAATACACTTCATCCTTCACCCCTCTTAAAGCTGAATAACTCGTATACCACTTTAGTTCTTCGGCATACATATTATTTTTTTCATACATATCAATGCCTAACTTATAATATTTAAGCTTGTTTACTTTGCTTGTATCGGCTGCAATGGCTTTTTCCAAAATAACAGCTAATGAACCCTGACTTCCACTGAACTTGGATAAAATTTTCACCGCTAATTCATAATCGGTATTAATTAATTTATCTGGACTAGTATTCGTGATATAAGGCTCGATATATGATTTTGCTAAAACAGTATCCCCTTTTTTATCATAGTTCTTTGCTAGCAAAACGGCTAAGCCTGGAAAAATAGTAAGACTTCCTGCAGCTTCCATGGCTTTCGCTTTTTCTAAAGATTGATCGAATTGACCAGATCTAAATAAATAATCGGCACTGAAATATTCAAAGATGGGATCCTTGTCGGCATATTGTAAAAACAAATCCAAATTAGACTTTGCAATACTTGTACTTACTTCAGCATAATAAGTGTATAAAGAAAAATAAACTGGCGCGATAGCTGGATCGGCTGCGATGGCTTTAGCAAAATATTCGTCTAAAGATTCTTTATTATTTTGTGTTTGATACACTTTACCAATTCTATAAAAAGCATAGGCATTTTTAGCATCTGCATTAATAGCGTTTTGAAATGCTGTTACTGCATCACCTCCATTTTCACCGCCACCTAATTTTAAATAGTTAATACCTAGGCTAACGTAAAGGCTTGAGCTTACTACATCATAGGCGCTCACTGTTTCTTTTAACTTATCAATAGCATACCTGTGATCTCCAATACTAATAGGCAATTCAGAAAATACATATCCAATTGCATTAATGATATCTTGATTAGGCTTGCCTTTATATTTTCCTTTTGTATTTAAGGTAGAAGTAATAGCCACTTCTAAATTTTGTTTAACCGCATTGACATCTGCTCCTTCTAGTGATTGTATATGTGACATACCTATTAATAACCATGCATCATTGCCTTTTGCTTGTAAACTTTTTTGATATAATTCTTTCGCCTTCTGAATAGATTCTGGCGTAGAAATACCGTTATAGTTTTGCGCTAACATAGCCTGACCATACCAGAAAATAGTTTCACCATCTCCTGGGTTTTTATCGTAGGCCTCCTTAAAAAAATTAAGGGCTGATTTGTTTTTTTCATAATTTAATAACTTCACACCCTCCGCTAAAGCAGAAGGAGCTACTTGAGCAATTATCGCAGTAGAAAACACAAATCCTACCAAAAGAAAAACCAATTTTTTCATCACTTACTTTTTTTCATTTTAAATTTAATCCGACTGAAGATACCATTTATTGAACATGGTATATGTCCCTATGACACATCTATTTTTTTTATATAAAAGATAGAAATTATAGGGAAAGCTAAAAATATTAATTTTTTGGCAAGAATCACATTAATTTTTTATGAAAAACGTCATTTTTTGTTAGTATTATAGGAGCGTTAGTTTAATAAACCCTTTCTTTTCTGAAATCCCATTTTGGCAGGGACCAAAAAAGCCCTTTGAAATATTAATTGCCCTCTTTCTAAACTCATAAAATTAAGCAGGCCAGTGCCAAGCCCTGGAGCATTTTCCTTTAAAATATAATAAATGGGCAAGGATAGTGAATAATGCCCCTTACTAATATTAGACTGGGAAGGCTGGGCATAGTAGCCTTTTTCAATACACAATGTACATTCCACTAATGCCATTTTGATAGTTTTTCTATCTTCCATTTGTTTGGGATCATAATTATCTCCTACCCAATTCATGCCTACAAAGCCAATAGCATTTGGATTATTTTTTATATAGGAGATGACTTCCTCGCTTCCATTAGCAGACACTACATTTTTGCCAAAAGGGGTTTCGTGTAATAAACTGTCTTTTAGAAAACGTACCACCCCTGTTAAATGACTTCCATCCATCACTACCTGTTTATTGTTCTTGCCGCTTAGTGAAGCGCTTAAATCGGCCATGGAGAAAACAGAATCTTTAGTTTTTTTATTCACCACTACCGCAATGGCATTATAAGCAAGTATACCAAATGTAGGCGCATAGCCTAATTGGTACTTATAATTGGCTTGCTCCTTTTTATCCAAACCTCTTGTGATAATAATCATACGGGTACTATCGGACGCTAAATCTTTCAAACATTCAATCTCCGATTTATAGGAAACTTCAATAGTAGCAAGGGGGTAACTTAATGCAAATACTTTAAGCTCTTGTTCTATAAAGGGTTTGAAACTTTCTTCCACAGCAATTTTAATCCTGCCTTCGCTTGGCGTATCAAGTTTTTCCTTGGTAGCAGTTGTCTTACAAGCAGTGGCCAAAATGCAAACGCTCATAATAATATATACATAACGCATGTGCTTTAATTTAATAGTCAATGAAAAACAATGAAAAGGCTAATACATTTGATGAATACCTCTGTACAATCTAAAACCGCCATACAATAAACAAAGGCTGCCAAATATGTATCTAAAATCGGCACCTGCATTAATTATGGCATCTAAATGGAACCATTTTGCACCCAACATTAAAACCCCACAACCCAATATAAGCGTGGCCATGGTATAATCGTATATACTTCTAAAAATACGGTAAGTACGCTCCGATTTTTCACGAGGCCCATTCGCTCTTGGCTCGAAAGAGTGTTGGCTAGGTTCTTGATTTTCCATAAAATCCAGTTTTAAAGAGGCAATTTAAACAATTAATAGCCGATGTATTTAAAAAATTTATCTTTACTGCATAAATTTCAAACTATGAGCAAACCTTCTTTGCCACAAGGAACTAGAGATTTTAATGCGGCTACGGTTCAAAAGCGTCAGTTTATATTTAAGACGATCCAAACTGTGTTTGAAACTTATGGTTTTCAACCATTGGAAACGCCTGCTATGGAGAACTTGGAAACCTTAATGGGGAAGTATGGGGAGGAAGGCGATAAACTCATATTTAAAATTTTAAATAACGGCTTAGACAACCCACAGAAAAAAGAACAAACACTGGAAGGTATTGAAAAATTATTCGCAGGTAAAAATAGTACAGCCATTACTGAGCGTGCATTAAGATACGATTTAACCATCCCATTTGCAAGATACGTGGCCATGAACCATGGCTCATTGAGTTTCCCTTTTAAAAGATATCAAATCCAACCCGTTTGGCGTGCCGATCGTCCTCAGAAAGGAAGATACCGTGAATTTTATCAATGCGATGCAGATGTAGTAGGTAGTGAAAGTTTATTAAACGAAGTGGATTTAGTAGCAGTATACCTCACTGCTTTTCAAAAATTAAATTTACCAGTGGAGGTAAAAATGAATAATAGAAAAATATTATTAGCACTAGCACAAATTTGTGGCGGAGAAGATAAATTAATTGATTTAACTATTGCCATTGATAAGCTAGATAAGATAGGATGGGATAAAGTAAAAGAAGAATTAGAAAATAAAAATTTTAGCGAGGCTCAACAAAAAATTATTCAGAACTACTTAACTATTGAAGGTAGCAATGCTGAAAAATTAAACCAGTTAAGTATTTTATTAGGCAATAATGAAATGGGGCTAAAAGGAATAGAGGAAATAAATTATGTATTAGACTACCACGCACAAACGGGTATGGATAAGCATTTGGTGGCCGATTTCACTTTAGCAAGAGGATTAAATTATTATACAGGTATGATTTTCGAAGTGAAGGCCATAGATGCGCAAATGGGCAGTATTGGCGGCGGCGGGCGTTACAACGATTTAACCAGTTTGTTTGGTGTTCCTAATATTGCAGGTGTAGGAATTAGTTTTGGCGTAGATAGAATTTACGATGTAATGGAAGAGAAAAATTTATTCCCATCCACGATTGGCCAAACTACAGAAGTATTATTTTTTAATTTAGGTGAGGGGGAAGCTAAAGCGGCTTACTTACAAATGATGCAATTAAGAGATAAAAAAATTGCTTGTGAAATTTACCCTGAAAAAAGTAAATTCGACAAGCAATTTAAATACGCAGAAAAAAAAGGAATTCCCAACGTTATTATCATAGGTACCGAAGAACTAGCTAAAAGTGAGTGCACTGTAAAAAATATAATTACGGGCAAACAAACAACGCTTTCTTTATCGGACCTTTCTAATTTTGAATTCTAGTAATTTTTATTCGCCCAAACCTTAGCGTAAAAATCATCTTCCTTCATTGCAAAAGCACTTCCAGAAGGAGACGCTGCAGTAGCAGCCGATTTCTGAGCCGTTAATTCCATGCCTTGAACAACAATAGTTAAAGTAATTACTGCATGATTAGCATCTCTTTTGAAAATAATAGGTGCATCATAAGCAGCTAAATAAAAACTGTCTACTCCTTTCTTTTCTATAGCAACTGAACCCATGGCTGAATTCAGCGTTAAAACAGTGTCTTCTGCTGTTAAAGTAACTTCAGCTACTGGACTTCCTTCAGGAAATACATATTTACCTAAATAGTCTTTCAAAGGACTAGTTTGTGCGTTTACGGTAGCCATTACTCCCATTAAGATAACAGCCATTAAGAAGATTTTTTTCATAATTTATTATTTATTTGTTTCAAATTGTCTTCCGAAAATAAGTAAAATGATGGCCATTTGACAATAATTTTAAATTTATTATTATAGGTATTAAAAGAACAGAAAAAGAGGCTAAAAAAAGATTTAAATCTATCCAAATCCGATCAAGTATCTTTGCATTATGGAGAAGACAAGACCTAATATAAGACAGGTAGAAGTCGCTGACATTGAGCGATTTATATCAAAAATAGGCGAAAAGCCTTTTAGAGTAAAACAGATTGTAGAATGGTTATGGCAAAAACATGCACATAGCTTTGACGAAATGACCAACTTAAGTAAGGACTTACGCGGCTTATTAGAAAATGAATTTCAACTACCTGCTTTACAAATTAATACTACCCAACAAAGCGAAGATGGTACTTTGAAAACACGTTTTAAAACTTTTGATGGTCATATGATTGAAGGAGTTTTAATTCCCACTACTTTAAGAAAAACCGCCTGCGTTTCTTCTCAGATTGGATGTAGCCTTAGTTGTAAGTTTTGCGCAACAGGTACGATGGAGCGTAAAAGAAATTTAAACTTTGATGAAATATATGATCAAGTCGTATACATCTTACAGCAAAGCGAAGCCACTTATGAAAAACATTTAAGCAATATTGTTTTCATGGGTATGGGTGAGCCTTTAATGAACTACCATAATGTTTTAAAGGCCATTGAAAAAATTACTTCTCCTGACGGATTAGGTATGAGTGCTAAAAGAATTACAGTCTCCACGGCAGGTTTAGTAAAACAAATAAGACAATTAGGTGATGATAATGTAAAATTTAAATTAGCCATTTCCTTACATGCCGCTAACGATAAAAAGCGTAATGAAATTATGCCGATTAACGAAAGCAATAATATCAAAGGACTTGTTGAAGCCATTAATTACTTTTATAAAAAGACAGGCACTGAAGTGACTTTTGAATATATCTTATTCAAAGACTTTAACGATTCAGAAAAAGACGCAGAAGAACTCACTAAAATTTACAGACAAGTACCTGCCGATTTAATCAACGTCATCGAATACAACCCAGTGGATATTTTTCCTTTTGACAAACCAGACGAAGAAGGCTTTGAAAGATTTGTTGAAATTTTACAAAAAAATAGAGTGAATGTGCGCGTAAGACATAGTAGAGGAAAGGATATTGATGCAGCCTGCGGACAATTAGCCAATAAAGATAATTTTTAATAGTAGGACGCATGAATCAAAAAAGATCCGACAACTTTGACAAGTTTTCTAATAAGAAAAAAGGAAGCGCGGTTAAAGAAGAATATAGACAAGAAAAAAAGAAAGCTAAAGTTGAAATGAGGGCGGCGGGAGAAGCCATGCGTCAAAGAAAAAAAGACAAAGAAAGAGGTATTCCTGTTGAACCCTTAGGCAATAATAAAAGAATTCCCCCTGCTTCTAAAAGAACAGCTACTTCTTATGTAAAAAAAGGAGAGGCCCCTAAATATGGTGAATTAGCTAGCAGCTTCCCTGCTAAATCCAAGTTCACTAATAAAAGAACACCAGCATCTATGGACAAGGCGGATGAAAAAAGAACAGCCTCTATTGGCAAGGTAACCGCAGCTGCCGATGCCCCTTTTGAACAAATGCCTTTGAATAAATACATTGCACATGCAGGTATATCGGGTAGAAGAGAAGCCGCTGAATTGGTGAAGGCAGGACATGTGGCAGTAAATGGTGATACCGTTTTAGAACCTGGTTATAAAGTGAAGTATAAAGATGTAGTAAGATTAAAAGGTAAAGTATTACAGCTGCAAGTAACGCCGGTATATATCTTATTAAATAAACCAAAGGATTATATCTGTACCGCTTCAGACCCAGAAGGAAGAAAAACTGTTTTAGATATTATTAAAAACGCGACTACACAAAGAATGTTTCCGGTGGGTCGTTTAGATAGAAATACAACAGGTGTTTTAATTTTAACCAATGACGGCGACCTTGCACAAAAATTAACACATCCTTCTTACGAGATAAAAAAAATATACGAAGTTACTTTAGATAAACCGGTGACCAAGGCCGATATGGAGTCTATTGCTGCAGGTGTTGAATTAGAAGATGGTTTTATTGCAGCAGATGCAGTAAGTTATTTATCGAATACTTCTAAAAATGTAATTGGTATTGAAATTCATAGCGGCCGCAATAGAATTGTGCGTCGTATTTTTGAACATTTAGGCTACGATGTAAGACATTTAGATAGAGTGATGTTTGCCAACTTAACTAAGAAAAATGTGGACCGTGGCAAATGGCGTTTTTTAGCAGAGAAAGAAGTAAGGCTGCTTAAGTTTTTGAATAAATCATTTACCAGAAAATCTTCCAACTAAGTTTTACATGTTATCTATATTATTTGAAGACGAGGATATGATTGTATTAAATAAACCCGCTGGTTTATTTAGCATCCCAGACCGTTTTGGGAAAGAAGTATCCCTAAAATCTTTATTGCAAGAAAAATACGGAGAAATTTTTACCGTACACCGTTTAGACCAATTTACGAGTGGCTTAATTGTATTTGCAAAAAATGCAGAAGCGCATAAATTATTAAGTGAATTATTTGAAGGAAGAAGTATTGAAAAAAAATACCTAGGCTTGGTTTTAGGCAGACCTCCTGCAGAAGGAAGTATTGACCAACCTATTATGGAACATCCTGGGAAAAAAGGAACCATGGTCATTCATGCAAAAGGAAAAATGGCTTTAACTACTTATCAGGTTCTTACTTATTACAAGCGCTATGCTTGGCTCAATTTTCAAATTCATACAGGCCGCACGCATCAAATACGCGTGCATGCTAAACAAATGGGACATCCTATTGTAGCCGATGATGTATATGGAGACGGTGAGAAACTATTATTATCTTCCATTAAAAAGAAAAACTTTAAGCTAAGTAAAGCAGAAGAGGAAGAAAGGCCATTACTCGCTAGACAAGCTTTGCATGCACATTCACTATCGTTTATCTACAAAGAAAAAGAGCTTCATATAGAAGCTCCTTTACCAAAAGATTTAACAGCTACTTTACAGCAACTTGATAAATGGAATAAAGAATAATAATCTTCATTTTATTTTTTATATAGTCTTTTTACTTTTTTATTTAAGTGTGTTCTTATACACTACCCCATCCTTCATTACAAAATTCACTTGACCCATTAGTTCTATATTTTTTGTAAGGTCTCCAGGCACTGCAATAATATCTGCTAATTTATTTTTTTCAATACTTCCTAAGATAGCCTGCGTACCCATTAAGTCGGCAGCATTCCAAGTAGCAGCTTGAATAGTTTCAAGAATGGGCATACCTCCTTCTACCATATATCTAAATTCAATCCAGTTTTTCCCGTGTGCATACACACCTGCATCTGTACCAAATGCAATCTTCACCCCTGCTTTATAGGCTTTAGAAAAAGTAGCTTGAATTCTGGGCCCAATTTCCAAAGCTTTTTTAGTAACCATGGACGGATAATAGCCTGGAATTTTTGCAGAATCTGCAGCAGATCTTCCTGCAATAATAGTAGGCACTAAATAAGTACCATATTGTTTCATTAAAGGAAATACCGATTCATCCATTAAAGTACCATGCTCAATTGAACTAACTCCACCACGAATAGCACGTTTCATTGCTTCCACACCATGACAATGTGCAGCTACTTTAAATCCATAATCTTTTGCAGCCGCCACAATGGCTTTTACTTCTTCTTCTGTAAACTGAGGATTCTCTCCATTCGCAGCCATACTTAATACGCCACCACTTGCTGTAATTTTAATGACATCAGATCCTTCTTTATATCTTTGCCTTACTGCTTTGTAAGCATCTTCTGGGCCATTGATCACACCTTCTTTAGGACCAGGGTCACCCATTATATCTTTTCTATAGTTATTGGTAGGATCGGCATGACCACCTGTGGTCGCAATAGATTTTCCAGCTGTATAAATACGCGGTCCAATCACAGCTCCTTTTTGAATTGCTTTTCTTAAAGCAATATTCACACCCGAACCTCCTAAATCTCTCACTGAAGTAAATCCGGCCATTAAATCTTTTTCCGCAAATTTTAATGAACCAAATGCAACATCTGCATCGTTTAAAGTAAAGCCTTCTAAATAATGATTAGGACTGGTTTCACTTTCAATATGCACATGCATATCCATTAAACCTGGCATGACAGTACTTGTTTTTAAGTTCATTACTTTATCAGCAGCAGTGCCTATTTGATACCCATCTAGTACATCCATAATTTTATTACCCTCAATGACAATTGTTTTTTCTTTTAAAACTTGCAATTGTCTTACATCAATTAATTGACCACATTGCAAATAGGTTTTTTGTGCTTGGCCAGTAATGACTAAAAGCAGAAAAGATACACTGAATAAAAAATGCTTCATACTTAAATTATTTAGAGATTAAATATACAAAAAAACCTCAGCCTTTTATAGCGGAGGTTTAATTTGTTAGGCAATGACTCGAATCACCAGTAGCTTATTTATTCGGCTGCGGGGTATAACGTAAATAAGGTTTTACTATATTGAGTCCTTTAGGGAATTTAAGGAGGGCGTCTTCTGTTTTCACAGCAGGCACTACTATGACATCTTCCCCTTCCACCCAATTTGCAGGTGTGGCTACACTATAGTTGGCAGTTAACTGCAAAGAATCAATAACTCTTAATACTTCTACAAAATTTCTTCCTGTAGAAGCTGGATAGGTTAAGGTTAATTTTATTTTTTTATCAGGACCAATAATAAATAAAGAACGAACCGTAAAAGTTTCAGAAGCATTGGGGTGTATCATATCATAAGCATTGGCTACTGCTTTATCTTCATCGGCTATAATAGGAAAACCCACTGTTACATGTTGTGTCTCGTTAATATCTTTTATCCATTTATGATGACTTTCTACTCCATCAACACTTAAGGCTAATACTTTTACATTACGTTTTGCAAACTCTTCTTGCAAGGCCGCAGTGCGTCCTAGTTCAGTGGTACAAACGGGCGTAAAATCGGCAGGATGAGAAAATAAAATTCCCCAACTGTCTCCTAAGTATTCATGAAAGCTAATATCACCGATACTTGTTTTTGCTTTAAAATCGGGAGCAATATCCCCTAGTCTTAAACTCATATTTTATTTTTTTGTGTGTGAATAATCTCATCCCTCTTATTTAATATCAATAGATAATGAGAAAGAGAACACAAAGATATGCATTTCCTACTAATTTAGTAGACTTTTGTATATTTATTTTTCAGTAGGAGGCAGCGTATATAAATCCAATAAGCCATCAGGTAGTTCAACGCTAATGGTTTTCGCCTTATGGTTCACTGCTTTTAAACTTTCTTCATGCAAAGGAATATAGGCTTCTTGGCCTTGGTATAATATAGTCACCATTAATTGATGCGGTTGCTCAATCACTTCTTGAATAATACCAATAGGCTTGCCGGCTTCCACTACCGTATAGCCAAGTAAGGCCAAAGGAGATTGCTTATCCACTAATTTTTGAAATTCATCTTGAGGTAACCAAACTTTTTTGCCTAAAAGCATGGCAGTAGCTTCTCTACTATTAATGCCTTCCAATTGTAAATGTGAAATGGTATCTGTTTTAGCAGAAGCGCTTTGAATAAAATAGGGAATAAAACTTGCTGCATTTTTTTCTACAAAAATGGCATCAATGCCTTTAAAATGAATGGGCTTGCCCAAGGCATGTTCAATAATGACATGGCCAGTAATTCCATGGGGTGCCACAATCTTTCCTATATGTATGTACTGACTCATTTGCTAATTTAATTCATTTATCGACAAAATCATTTTCAAAAAAAACCCCCAATTCCGTTGATAGGAACCAGGGGCTTTTATAAAGCTAGATTAATTTTTAAAATTATTCTGCAGCAGGCGTCTCTTCAACTGAGGCTTCAGCAGATGCTTCCGCTACTGGCGCAGCTTCTTCAACTGGAGCAGCAACTTCTTCTACTTGTGCAGCTTCTGCTACTGGCTCTGCTACTTTTTTAGCAACAGGTACATACACTTTTTTAGCAGCTTCTGCTTTTTTGTGTGTATCACTAGTGCTTGCAATTTTTATTTCATGTGCTGCATACCATGTTTGGAATTTCTCCATAGCGGTTGCATCATCAAACAAACCTAATTTTACTCCACGAAGTAAGTGCTTCAAATAAAGTACTCCTTTGAAAGATAAAATTCTGTGAACGGTGTCTGTAGGTTGAGCACCTTTGTTTAACCACTCCAATGCCTTTTGACGATCCAATTGGATAGTTGCAGGAACTGTTAATGGGTTGTAAGTACCAATTTTTTGGATGAATTTACCATCTCTTGGTGCACGTCTGTCAGCCACTACTATAAAGTAGAAAGGCCTTTTTTTACTACCGTGACGTTGTAGTCTCATCTTTACTGCCATGTTAAATAGAAATTTATAGGCGTTATTAAATAGGGTTAACCGGGTGCAAATATAGTAAAAACCACCGAATAAACAAAGGAAAAAGGGGTTTAAAACCTATTAATATATGATTATCAATGACTTAGCTTATAATTAGCGTCTCAAACCAGGCATTTTACCGGCCATTGCCCCCGATGACATCTGCTTCATCATCTGCTTCATTTGGTCAAACTGCTTCATAAAAGCATTGATTTCTCCAATATCTTTTCCTGCCCCTTTGGCAATTCTTTGTTTGCGACTAGTTGAAAGTAAATCCGGATTTCTTCTTTCCAAAACAGTCATCGATTGAATAATGGCTTCCACTCCTTTAAAAGCATCGTCTTTAATGTCTACATCTTTTAAGCTTTTGCCCATGCCTGGAATCATGCCCATTAAATCTTTTAAATTGCCCATTTTTTTGATCTGCTGTATCTGCGTTAAAAAATCTTCAAAATCAAATTGATTTTTTCGAATTCTCTTTTCTAATTTTTTAGCTTCTGCTTCATCAAATTGCGATTGCGCTTTTTCAACCAAGGAAGTTATATCTCCCATGCCTAAAATTCTTTGCGCCATTCTCTCTGGATGAAAAACAGTAAGGGTATCTAATTTTTCACCACTGCTCATAAACTTAATAGGTTTATTCACGGTGTATTTAATAGACAAGGCCGCACCCCCTCTAGTATCACCATCTAACTTGGTTAATACTACGCCTGTAAAATCTAAACGATCATTAAAAACTTTAGCTGTATTCACTGCATCCTGCCCTGTCATTGAGTCTACAACGAATAATATTTCTTGAGGTTGAATTTCATTTTTAATAGCAGCCACTTCATTCATCATTACTTCATCCACCGCTAAACGCCCCGCCGTATCAATGATAATTACATTTTTATTATTTGCTTTGGCATAGACCAATGCATTTTGTGCAATAGAGACTGCATTTTTATTTTCTCTTTCTACAAAAACATCTACTCCAATTTGTTCTCCTAATAAGGTTAGTTGATCCATGGCTGCAGGGCGATAAATATCGGCAGCTACTAATAAAGGAGATTTTTTTTGTGCCTTTAAATAGTTAGCCAACTTACCAGAAAAAGTAGTTTTACCAGAACCTTGTAAACCCGCTACTAAAATAATGGTGGGGCTTTTGGAAAGGTCCATCAAGGAAGCTTCATTACCCATTAAGGCCGTTAACTCATCTTGCACAATTTTCACCATCAATTGTCCTGGGCTAATGGCATTAATAACTTTGGCACCAATGGCCTTTTCTTTAATACTATCTGTAAATTCTTTGGCTATTTTAAAATTGACATCGGCATCCAACAAAGCTTTTCGGATATCTTTTAGGGTATTGGCAACATTCAATTCATTAATTCTCGCCTGCCCTTTTAGGTGCTTAAACGCAGATTCTAATTTTTCACTCAAACTATTAAACATACATACAACATTAAGGGGAGCAAAGATAAGTGATCATAATGAGTCATGCATCATGAATTAAAAAGGTATAAATACGTTAAAATTAGGAAATTATAGAGTATTGTAATATGATATAAGATGTTGAATTTCATATACTTATGCCAATTTAGATAATACTCTATATATGTCTTGGCAGTTTGTTAACTAATAAAGAATAAAAAATACTTGGAACCTAACCTTTATTTAATATTATTGCATCAAACGAATCAATTTTTAAGAGGAGCTAGTTATATATGAGTAAGAAACAATTATTTACACTTGAATTTCCGGTGAGATGTTCACCCAATATTTTATTTGAATTTTTATCCACTGCCTCTGGACTACAAGAATGGTTTGCAGACAAAGTAGACGAATGGGAAAATGTTTTTAGTTTTTCATGGAATAAAGGTGTACCAGAGAAAGCAGAATTAGTGGACCAAGAGCCTGATAAATTTATAAAGTTTAGATGGTTGCATGGCGAGAAGAATGAATACTTCGAATTTAGAATTGAAAAAACTGAAATTTCAAATCAAACTATTTTAATCGTGAAAGATTTTGCTGAAAAGAACGAAGTCAAAGATCAAAGCCGACTTTGGGAATATCAGATCAAAGAACTCTTTCATCGTATAGGTAGTTAGCACCTACAATTTTGTTCAAGAAATTAGACATACTAATTCTTAAAGCCTTCATTGGCCCTTTTTTGGCAGCACTCACCATTTCAACTTTTGTGCTGACCATGCAATTCTTTTGGTTATACATTGATGACTTAGTGGGTAAAGGACTAGACCTATTTACTATTTTGGAATTAGTAGGATTAGTTTCTGTAAGTACATTCACCACGGCACTTCCCTTAGCCTTACTTTTTTCTTCTATCATGACCTTTGGGAATTTAGGTGAAAGCTTTGAGCTCATTGCCATTAAGGCGGCGGGTATTCCGCTGATACGCTTTATGCGTCCGCTATTTATTTTCACTATTTTTTTAGCAGGAATTGCTTTTTTATTTTCCAATAATATTATACCGGTAACGCAAATGAAGCTTACCAATTTGAAATATGAAATCATTGTAGCCAAGCCTGCCATTGATTTAAAGGAAGGTATATTTTATGATAAAATAGATGGCTATGTGATAAAGTTAGGGAAGAAAGAATCGAATGATAGTGTGATGCATAACATTACCATTTTTGAAAAAAGATTTGGACTACAAGATAATTTAATCATGGCGGAGTCGGGCGTGATGCGTGTCTCTACCAATAAAAAGTTTTTAGAATTTGTCATGTACAATGGCTGGCGCTATCAAGAAAGAGGTCAGCGCAGCACTACCAATACAGAATTCACCAGGCTTTATTTTAAAGAGTACAAAAAAATATTTGACCTGAAAAGTTTTCAGATGAATAAGAGCAGCGATATACTGTACGATCCAAAAATGTTAAGCGTTAGACAACTTAGTAAGGCCATGGATTCTTTACAAAACAAAGACGCCTACTTTATTAAAAGGACCAATGCCGATGTGGCTTCTTATTTAAAGTTTATGAACTTTAAGGATAGTGGTCAGTTATTTGCTGCAAAGAAAAATAGTAGTCCCTTAAAAAGCTTCAACAAACTTATTCCCGATTCTTTAATCAGCAGTATTCAACTTACCTCGGGCTATCAATTCTCCTCTCTATTATATAACCTTAAGGCCATCTCGGATACTTATAAAGAAAATAAAAATGCAAGTTCCCTTCACGGAATTGAATGGCATCGAAAATTTACTTTATCCTTTGCCTGCTTTGTGCTTTTTTTAATTGGCGCCCCGCTGGGTTCCATTATTAGAAAAGGAGGCCTTGGTACACCCTTAGTTTTAGCCATTATCTTCTTTGTACTATTTTTCTTACTCAATAATTTTGGAGAAAAATTAGCCAAGTCTGGGCAGTGGGATGTCTTCTCTGGCATGTGGATGTCTTCTATTATTTTAATACCTGTTGGCCTGTTCTTAACCTATAAGGCCATGCGCGATTCCCAGCTATTTAACCAGGAATTTTACTACCGACTTTTACAACCAATTAAGGTAACTTTACAGAAGTACTTTAAAAAATAATACCATGTCAAATTCAACACAAAACAGACGTCAGTTTATCGCTACTTCTGGTAAAGCGGGTATGGCTCTTGCCGCAATGCCCCTAATGGCAAAAATAAGTTCTCCAACTATTTTGACTGCTGCAAATGAATTCGCTCAGCAGCCTTTAAATTATGGCTATGCTGCATTAGAGCCTTTTATTGATGCCATGACCATGGAAATTCATTATACAAAACATGCAGCTACTTATGCTAAAAATTTAGCAGATGCAGCCATTGCTGAAAAACTAGATACCACGCAAACAAGTCTTCCCCAATTATTAAATACTATTTCATCTTACTCGGTGAAAATGAGAAATAATGCAGGTGGCCATTTTAACCATGAAATGTTTTGGCAAATGATGAAACCAGCTCCTGCTACTTTACCCACTGGTGAATTAGCAGAAGCCATTAATAAAAGTTTTGGTTCATTGGAGAATTTTAAAACCGCTTTTGGCGATGCGGCTAAAACAAGATTTGGAAGCGGATGGGCTTGGTTAATAGTGAAAGCAGATAATAGTTTAGCGGTTTGCTCTACGCCTAATCAGGATAACCCGCTTATGAATATAGCGGAAACAAAAGGCGCCCCTATACTTTGTTTAGATGTTTGGGAACATGCTTATTATTTAAAGTATCAAAACAAACGTCCCGACTACATCAACGCTTGGTGGAACTTAGTGAATTGGGAGTTTGCGCAAAAAAAATACGCCGAGGCAATCACTAAAAAATAATTCCAACGTGCCTTATTCTAAACAAAATTTGAAAGTTCAATATTTTGTAACAGCTTTAAGTATTGTTGTTTTTTTACTTAAAGTAGTTACTTATGCTTTAACGCACTCCTTGTCGGTTTTATCTGACACTCTAGAAAGTGTGGTAAATATTGTGGCTACCTTAGTGGGCTCCTATAGTTTGTTGGTGGCTTCCAAGCCCAAGGATAAGGACCATCCTTACGGTCATGGTAAAGCTGAATTCGTATCTGCTGCATTTCAAGGAAGTTTAATCATAGGCATAGGTTGTTTAATTATTTATAAAGCCATCGACAGTTTTATTCATCCCGTTACCTTACACAATCTAAATAATGGTATTGGATTATTAATTCTTATTGCTGTTATTAATTTAGTAACTGCTCTAGTCCTAAATCGCATTGGCAAAAAAAATAAATCATTAGCCATCTTATCTTCTGGTAAGTTATTTCAAATCGATTTTTTTACGACCGCATCTGTTGCCATTGGAATTATTTTATTAATTATTACAGGCTATGAAAAAATTGATGCCATCATTGCACTCCTATTAGGTATCTATGTAATTTATGATGGTTATAAAATTGTAAGACAATCCCTGGCTGGCATTATGGACGAAGCGGACATGGAATTATTGGAAGAAGTCATTGCTGAAATTAATTCATCGAGGAATGCAAAATGGATTGACCTACATAATTTGAGAGTGATTAAATATGGCGCTTTATTACATATTGATTGCCATTTAACGGTGCCTTGGTATTATAATGTAAATCAAGCACATGAAGCAGTGGATGATTTTACTAGGCTCATAAAAAATAAATTTGGCGATAGTGTGGAGTTTTATATTCATACCGATGGCTGTATGCCTTTTAGCTGTCCTATTTGCACTATTGAAACATGTGAAAAAAGAAAGGCACCTTTTGAAAAAAAATTAAATTGGAATTTAGAGAATGTATTACTAGATAGTAAACATAAATTATCATAAATAAGCATTATAAAATTTTATTGTAAAAATTACAGTATATGAAAGCATGGATCGAATATCAAGAAAAAAATAAAGACCGTTTTTTAGAGGAGCTATTAGCCTTATTACGCATACCTAGTGTAAGTGCAAAAACCGAACACAATGGTGATATGCTAGCCTGCGCTAAAGCAGTAGAAAAATCTTTACAAGAAGCAGGTGCGCCCATTACAAAAATTTATGAAACAGAAGGCCATCCAATAGTATACGCAGAAATTAATGTTGACCCGAAACTACCTACAGTTCTTGTTTACGGACATTATGATGTGCAACCTGCAGAGCCTTTAGAACTTTGGCATAGCAGCCCTTTTGATCCTACTATTAAAGAGGGTAAAATATTTGCACGCGGTGCTTGTGACGATAAAGGTCAGTTTTATATGCATGTAAAAGCATTAGAAATTATGACTAAGACGAATTCACTTTGCACGAATATTAAATTTATTATTGAAGGGGAAGAAGAAATTGGTAGTCCTAATCTTGCAGCCTTCGTTAAAACACATACCGATTTATTAAAGGCCGATGTTATTTTAATTAGTGATACGGCAATGATTAGTATGGATACTCCTTCCATTGATATTGGCGTAAGAGGTTTAAGTTATATCGAACTAGAAATTACAGGACCAAATAGAGACTTACATAGTGGTGTGTATGGCGGCGCAGTGGCCAACCCTATTACCATTCTTTCAAAAATGATTGCTTCTTGTCATGATGAAAATAATCATATCACTATTCCAGGATTTTATGATGATGTAATTATATCTACCGATGCAGAAAGAAAAAAAATGGCAGAAGCGCCCTTTGATGAAAATGAATTCAAAACCGACTTAGGTATACAAAATGTATGGGGTGAAAAAGGATACAGCACCAATGAAAGAACAGGTATACGCCCAACTTTAGAAGTGAATGGAATTTGGGGCGGGTACACTGGAGAAGGTGCTAAAACTGTTTTACCTTCTAAGGCTTTTGCAAAAATATCTTGCCGTTTAGTACCTAATCAATCGGCTGAAAAAATAACGGCCATGGTACTTGCGCACTTTAAAAAAATTGCACCTGCGAATATTACGGTAAATGCTTTTGAACATCATGGAGGGGAGCCTTATATCACCCCTATCGATTCACATGAATATAAAAGTGCAGCTAAAGCCATTGCCACTACTTTTGGCAAGGACCCTATTCCTGTGCGTGGCGGAGGCAGTATTCCTATTTGTTCTTTGTTTGAAAAAGAATTAGGCGTGAAAATTGTATTTATGGGTTTTGGATTGGATAGTGATAATTTACATAGCCCTAATGAAAAATATGATATTGTGAATTTTTATAAAGGCATTGAAACCATTCCTTACTTCCATCAATTTTTTGCAGAAAAACAAGCCTAAGCATGAAAGCTGCTGATATCATCAAAACGGAAAAGAAAAAAGTACGCTTAGATAAGTACTTATGGTCTATTCGTATTTTTAAAACAAGGAGTCAGGCCACCGAAGCCATTGACAAAGGCCGTGTTAAAATAAAAGGCGAGCCCGTAAAAGCATCTCGTAATGTAGTTATTGGCGATGAGTACGAAGCAAGAACAGAACATAAAAACTGGGTCATTAGAGTGACACAAGTATTAGAAGGAAGATTGGCTTATGCTGAAGCCATCAAATATTATGAAGACCTTACCCCTGTTGAAGAATTAGAAAGAGTAAGACAGGTAGCGGCTACTTTTCAAACCGGTAAACGATTGAGTAAAATAGGTAGGCCTACTAAAAAAGACAGACGCGATTTAGGAGAATTATTAGATTAAATAAAGTCCATTGGATTCTTTTATCTTTACCATATGACCATTGAAATTTTAACAGTACTGCCAGAACTTTTAGCTAGCCCCTTTGAACATAGCATGATGAAAAGGGCACAGGAGAAAGGTTTGCTCCATATTAAATTGCATAACCTCAGAGACTGGGCTATTAATAAACATGGTCAGGTGGATGACTACCAATATGGAGGAGGTGCTGGTATGGTAATGGTTTGTGAACCTTTAGCCAACGCCATTGACCAATTACAAGAAGCGGGCAAGTTTGATGAAATTATTTTTATGACACCCGACGGCGAGCGTTTTAATCAAAAGCAAGCCAACACACTTTCTTTACAAAATAGAATTTTAATTATCTGCGGACATTATAAAGGTATTGATCAAAGAATTCGAGACTTATATGTAACCAAAGAAATATCCATTGGCGATTATGTATTAAGTGGTGGAGAATTAGCAGCCGCTGTGGTAGTAGATGCCATTGGAAGACTTATTCCTGGTGTATTGAATGATGAAACCTCTGCCTTAACCGATTCTTTTCAAGATAATTTATTAGCACCTCCTGTTTACTCAAGACCTGCTGAATTTAGAGGTTTGAATGTGCCGCCTATTTTACTCACTGGTGACCCTAAAAAAGTAGATCAGTGGAGGCAGGAACAGGCCATTTTACGTACAAAACAGCGCAGACCCGATTTATTGGACGAATAGCAGCCCATTTATCCCTTTTTTTAATGAATTATGGCAACTTATTAAGGCTGTTTTAATTACATGTTAGATATTTGCACCCTAATGAAATATCCAAAGCTGAGCCTTTCTATATACCTGCAATCATACAGAAAACTGAGTATGTTTTTAGGTTTAGTATTATGGAGTGGCCAGCTCCAAGCTCAAAATATTTCAGATTTTCAAAAAAGCTTTCAACTACATATTCAACCCACCACGGCTAAAATTAAAATTGATGGTATTTTAGACGAGCCTGTTTGGGCCACTACTGAAGTAGCCAAGGATTTTAAGAAAAAATTTCCCAATGATATTGGAGAAGCTAAACGTCAAACAGAAGTAAGGTTTACTTACGATAATGAAAATATTTATTTTGGATTTAAAGTCTATGATAGTGGGACAGCTGTTATAAGAGGTTTAAAAAGAGATATTGGTAATGAAGGAAATGATGCTGTGGGTATTATGATTGACCCCTTAAATAAAAAAACCAATGGTTTTTATTTTTTATTGAGCGCCTTAAATGTACAATCAGAAGATCAACTAAGTTTAAGTTTTCAAGAAAAGCCTAGTTGGAGTTGGGATACAAAATGGTTTTCTGCCACCAAGGATTATGGCACTTATTGGATTGCTGAAATAATGATTCCCTTAAAATCTATCAGGTATGATCCCAAACAATTACAATGGGGTATTAATTTTTTAAGAGCCGATGCAAAAAATAATGAGTACAGTACCTGGACAAAAGTGCCTCCTATTTTTAAAGCTTATGATATAGGTTATTTAGGCTTATTAAACTGGCCCGCAGCTACACCCAGTTCAAAAAATAATATTATTTTTCTGCCTTTTATATCGGGCGCTAGTGGGGAAGATCAAGAAAATGGAAAGTCTCTGAACACTAATGCTACCGGTGGTTTTGATGCCAAAGTAGCTTTGAACGCTTCTCTAAATTTAGACTTAACAGTGAACCCCGACTTCTCTCAAGTAGAAGTAGACCAACAAGTAACCAATCTTACCAGGTTCGATATTTTTCTTCCAGAAAAACGCGGATTCTTTCTAGAAAATTCAGATTTGTTTTCTGATTTTGGTATGCCCTTTATACGACCATTTTATTCTAGAACTATAGGACTAGATAAAGACGGTAATAAAATTCCTATTTTATTCGGAGCAAGAATGTCTGGAAATTTAGACCCTGCTACCCGTATTGGTATGATGAATATGCAAACCGGCAAACAAGGCAATTACGCTGCCGAGAATTTCACTGCCTTTACTTTACAAAGAAGTGTATTGAAGCGTTCTGTTATTAAAACTTATTTTTTAAATAGAGAAAATTTTATTTCCGAAGCCGATGCTAAAAAAAATCCATTAGATAAATATGGTCGTAATGCAGGAATTAGTTTTGATTACTCTAATGCTGAAGGAACCTTTAGAACCTGGACCGATGTCAATAAATCTATTAAGTCAGGCATTAATGATGACGATATTTATGCAAGTACTGGGTTTTCTACTAATTCAAGAAAGTGGTCTTATATAAGTCTTATTGGAAGCCTTGGTAAAAATTATTATACAGACATGGGTTTTGTTCAAGGTATTGATAATTATGACGCTTTAAGAGATACAACTATTCGAGTGGGTTTTAAAAATTTATTCAATTCATTGAGTTATAAATTATTTCCTGAAAAAGGGTCCATTGGTAAAATGGTTTTGAAAATCGAGAATTTCACTACCCTGCATCCAGATAATTCTATTAACCAAGCCGATACCAAATTAGGATCCGATTTTCAATTCAAAAAATCTTCTAATTTCACACTTGACCTTACAAATACAGTAGTTAATTTATTATATCCAATTTCTTTTACAGACGGAGTTCCCTTACCAGCGGGTCATTATGTCTATAATCAAATTGTAATGAAATACATGTCCGATATGAGAAAAGCTTTTGGAATAGAAAGCATGTTGAATATTGGACAGTTTTACAATGGGGAAGTAAAAGGAATTGCCATGGGTATTACCTATAGAAACCAACCCCATTTTAAAGTATTATTAAGTGCTCAATTTAACAATATCGTATTTCCGAACCCCTATGGTAGTACCAATTTAGTATTGCTGCAACCTAGAGTAGAATGGAATTTCAGCACTAAATTATTCTGGACCACTTTTGTACAATACAATACACAGAGCAATAACTTCAATATTAATAGTCGCTTACAATACAGGTTCAAGCCTATGAGCGATTTCTTCTTGGTTTACACCGATAACTACTTTACCGACCCTCTTTTTAAAAATAAAAACAGGGCCCTTATCTTTAAGTTCAGCTATTGGTTTAACCTTTAAAGGCTCCGTTCATCTATTTTCTTCAAAAAAACAGGCTAGTTCTTAAGATTTCTAAATTACATAAAGGATATTTGCACCCTAATGCAAAATCAATTCCAGCAGCTTCCACTTTTAATAAAATCATTGAGAAAGCTTTCTTTACTTTCAGCATTGCTATTTTTTGGTTACTGCAGTCAAGCTCAAAATATTTCAGACTTTCAAAAAGAATTTCAATTAAATATTCAGCCCACCACTAGCCCCATTGTACTAGATGGAATTTTAGACGAGGCCGTTTGGAAAACCGCTACACAAGCCAAGGATTTTATAAAAAAATACCCCAGCAATATAGGCGCTCCAAAGCAAGCCACAGAAGTGCTTATGACCTATGATGATAAAAATATTTACTTCGCCTTTAAAGTATATGCCAAAGAAGAACAAATTATTAAAAGTTTAAAGAGAGATGTGGGTTATGAAGGCTCTGATTGTGTTGCTATTTTATTAGACCCTGCTGGCCAAAAAACAAATGGTTATATTTTTACTCTAAGTGCTAAAAATGTTCAATCAGAAGATGAACTCACCACGAATACAGAAGAAAAACTTTCTTGGAGTTGGGATACCAAATGGAATTCTGCCACCAAAGTGTATGCAGGTTATTGGATTGGAGAAATTGCGATTCCTTTAAAGTCATTGAGGTATAATGTAAAGCAACAATTTTGGGGTATTAATTTTTTAAGAGGTGATTTGCAAAGCAATGAATACAGTTGTTGGACAAGGGTGCCTCCTATTTTTAAATCCTATGATTTAGGCTATATGGGTATTTTAAATTGGCCTAGCGCTCCTCCAAAATCAAGCCTAAACAAAATTATATTACCCTATATCACTGGAAATGCTACCACTGATGATGAAAATAATAAATCACTTCAAAATACTGGTAACGTTGGTTTTGATGCAAAAATGACCTTGAGTTCTTCTTTAAATTTAGACGTAACTGTTAACCCCGATTTCTCTCAAGTGGAAGTAGATCAACTAGTAACTAACTTAACACGTTTCAATATTTTCTTACCAGAAAAAAGAGCCTTTTTTTTAGAGAATGGCGACTTATTTTCCGGCTTAGGCAATTACTTCATTAGTCCATTTTATTCTAGAACCATTGGACTTGACAAGGAAGGTAATACCATACCTATATTACTTGGGGCAAGGGTTTCTGGTAACTTAAATTCAAGTACCAGAATTGGAATGATGAATATTCAAACAGGATCCAAAGGGAGTTATTCACCAGAAAATTTTTCAGCATTCACTATTCAAAAAAGATTTTGGAAAAGATCTTTATTCAAAACTTATTTTTTAAATAGAGAAAATTTTATTTCAGCTGCAGAGATTAAAAAAAATCCAATGGATGAATATGGAAGAAATGCAGGTATAAGTTTAGACTTAGCCAATATCGAGGGTACCAAAGAAGCAAAAATGAGTTACCATCAATCCATCAAACCTACTATTAACAGTAAGGATGCATTTTATGAAGCTTCTTATTCTAGAACCATCAACAACTGGCGTTTCTTGGGGCAAACGGGCAATGTGGGTAAAAATTATTATACCGATATGGGGTATGTCCAAAGAATTGATAATTACGATGCCTTAAGAGATACCACCATTCGAGTGGGATTTAAAGATGTTTATGCGAACGTAACCAAAAGGATATTTATAAACAATGGAAAAATTGGTAGAATAGAATTTTCATTGGATGAATTCGTGGTATTCAATGCAGATAATAGCTTTAGTGAAAATGAAAACACTTTAAAGATAAAAACAGAGTACAGAAATAGTTCAGGTTTGGCATTAACATTCACTAATTCAGATCTTAATTTATTATACCCTACCAAACCAGGTGATGGCATCCCCTTACCTTCAGGAAATTACAAATACAGCCAATTCAATTTGTTATATAATTCTGACATGCGTAAAATGTTTAGTTGGAATTCAATGTTAACCATGGGGCAATACTATAATGGTAATATTACAGGACTTGGAGCAGGTATCATATGGAGAAATCAGCCCCATTTAAGTTTTTCATTGAACGCAGAAATAGATAAAATTCAATTGCCCAAAATTTATGGAAATAACAATTTAATTTTAATTGCTCCTAAATTGGAATACAACTTTAATACCCAATTATTCTGGACCACTTTTGTTCAATTTAATACACAAACCAATAATTTCAACATCAATAGCCGTTTGCAATATAGGTACAAACCTATGAGCGACTTCTTCTTAGTTTATACCGACAACTACTACACCGACCCTATGCTTAAAAATAAAAACAGGGCGCTTATCTTTAAGTTCAATTATTGGTTTAATTTGTGATAGCAAATTAAACGTATGGGCAACTCCTTTTCTATTTCAGGTCAATATGTAGATATTCTTAAAAAGCATATCTACCCCGCTACTATTAGGGTTCAAAATGGTATCATTGAGTCTATTGAATCTACTCTGGAAGCCCCCATGCAGTATTTACTACCTGGCTTTATTGACGCCCATGTGCATGTAGAAAGTAGTATGCTTATTCCTAGCTCTTTTGCTCGTTTAGCTGTAACGCATGGCACTATTGGAACCATCAGTGACCCTCATGAAATTGCCAATGTATGTGGGATGGAAGGGGTTCAGTATATGATTGACAATGGTAAAAAAGTTCCTTTTCATTTTTTCTTTGGGGCGCCTAGCTGTGTGCCTGCCACTGTTTTTGAAACAGCAGGTGCTGCTATTAATAGTAAGGATGTGGCTAGTTTATTAGCCAACCCCGATATTTATTATTTAAGTGAGATGATGAATTTCCCTGGTGTTTTATTGAATGACGAGGAGGTGATGAAAAAAATAGCGACCGCACATAAACTAGGCAAGCCAGTGGATGGACATGCTCCCGGACTTAGAGGAGATGATGCTAAAAAATATATTGAAGCAGGCATTAGCACCGATCATGAATGTTTTACCATAGAAGAGGCCTTAGATAAACTTCAGCATGGTATGAAAATTTTGATTAGAGAAGGAAGTGCTGCTAAAAATTTTGAAGCCTTGTATGAATTAATTCAGGACCACCCTTCTATGATAATGCTTTGTAGTGATGATAAACACCCGGATAGTTTAGTAGAAGGACATATTAATAGTTTGTGTGCGCGCGCAGTAGCGAAGGGTATTGACCCACTGCTAGTCTTAAGAGCTGCCTGCATTAACCCTGTGGACCATTATAAACTACCTACAGGAAAAATGCAAGTGGGTGATGCTGCTAATTTTATAGTAGTTCAAGACCTAGTCACTTTTAAAGTAAATCAAACTTATATTAAGGGAGCATTAGTGGCAGAAAATGGAAAATCTTTTATTAAAGCGGTAATTGAAAAAGCCATTAATAAATTTGATGCAAGAAGTATTGAAGAAAATAATATTCAAATTAGTTTGAATGAATACCCACAGCAAGACGGAAAAATAGCTGTTATGGAAGCCATCGATGGGCAACTTATTACAAATAAATTATGGCTAAGTCCAAAATTAGATGCTGGTAAAATCGTATCTGATACCGAATCTGATGTTTTAAAAATGGTGGTCTATAATAGGTATTTTGCAGCTCCTCCTAAAATGGCCTTTATCAAAAACTTTGGTTTTAAAAATGGAGCCATTGCTTCTACCGTTGCGCACGATAGTCATAATATAATTGCCGTGGGTGTATCTGATACCGATATTGTGCATGCTATTAATTTAGTGATTAAAGAACAAGGAGGAATTAGTTGTGTAAGTGCTAATGAAATAAAACTAATGGGGCTACCCGTGGCAGGACTTATGAGCTTAGAAGATCCTTATAAAGTGGCGGCCAATTATACAGCTATAGACTTAATGGCTAAAAGCTTGGGATCTAGCCTCGGCTCTCCCTTTATGACACTCAGTTTTATGGCTTTACTAGTTATTCCACATCTTAAATTGAGCGATAAAGGCCTTTTTGATGGAGATGGCTTTAAATTATTTTAAAATAGGAAAGAAGAAACTTAGATTTGAAAAAAATTACATGCCATGGTACATCATTTAAGCAAGCAGCATAGTTTAATGAGCAATTGGATTGCAGAATTAAGAGATGTGACTGTTCAAAATGACAGAATGCGTTTTAGAAGAAACTTGGAAAGAATTGGTGAAGTAGCTGCTTATGAGATGAGTAAGTTAATGCCTTCGAAAATACAGGCCACCAAAACTCCGTTAGGCGTCCATGAATCAAAAGTATTAGTAGAACAACCTGTACTCGCTACTATTCTAAGAGCAGGGCTACCATTACACCAGGGCATGTTAAACTATTTTGATAAAGCCGACAATGCTTTTATTTCTGCCTATCGCAAACATCATGATAATGGAAGTTTTGAAATAAGTATTGAATATTTAAGCTGCCCCGATTTGAATAATAGAATAGTAATTGTTTCCGACCCTATGCTGGCCACCGGCGCTTCTCTCATTCAAACCATTCATGCCCTTACAAAAATTTACAAACCCAAGGAACTTCATATTGTAGTAGCCATTGCTAGTAAAGAAGGTATTGAGAAAGTGGAAGCAGCACTTGGAAAAGATATACCCATTTGGTGTGGCGATATGGATGCTACCCTGAATGATAAGAGCTATATTATTCCAGGCTTAGGCGATGCAGGTGATTTAGCCTATGGCACTAAAATGCAATCCTAATCCCTTCTAGATTAAGACTAGTTCGTATCTTTAGCAAAACTATCATTTGCTTAAAGAACTCATTTTAGCTATACGTGCCTATTTTACAGCACACCGTTTTATTCTAGAACATAAGTTATGGAAGTGGATGATATTACCAGGTATTATCTATGCCTATTTATTTTTAGTAGGCATGAACTATTTTAGTCAATCCTCTAGTTTTTTTATTGAAGCCATTATTTTAAAAACAGGATTAAAATCTTGGGTAGATAATTTAAGCAGCGACTTAATTGGCTTTTTTATTACCATGGGTAGTTTCTGGTTATGGTTTACCTTACTCTTATTTTATTTCGCTCTATTCAAATATTTATTTCTTTTATTATTTGCACCCTACTTCTCTTATTTCCATTTAAGAATAGAAGCTATTAATAAAAAAGAGGCCTTTGTATTTAATTTTAAAGCCTATCAAAAATTGGTACTAAGGGCTTGGCTATTAAATGTCACTAATTTATTATGGCAAACGGTTTACTTAATTCCCATTGTTATTGTTTGCACACTTCCCATTGTAGGTTGGTTCACTCCTTTTTTCACTATTATTTTAGAATGTTATTTCTTTGGTTATGCCATGCTAGATTATGGCTTAGCTACTGAAAAGCAAAATAAAGTAGCTACTGCCACTTATGTCAATAATCACAAAGGTTTACCTATTGGCAATGGGCTTGTTTTTTACATAATGCACTTAATTCCTATTATAGGTTGGATTACTGCTCCTTTTTATTCACTTATTGCAGCACAATTGAATACCCAAGAACTTAAAGACAAAGTATTATGAGCCTAGGCAAAGTTTTTTTACTACCCATGATTTTACATGAAGAAGGCTGGGAGGCCTTGCCTACTGATATCGTAAAATGGATTGAGGGCTGCGATGCCTTTTTTGTAGAAGAGGAAAAAACAACAAGACGCTTTTTCAAAAAACTATGGAAGGAAATGGTCATTGATAACTATACTTGGTATCCTATTCATAAAGTGGAGGCCGAACAAATAAAGGCATTTAAGGATTTACTGAAACAAGGAAAAAATATTGGTATTATTTCTGAGGCAGGCTGTGCAGGCATTGCCGATCCTGGACAAATACTAGTAGCCGCTGCACAAGAAATGGGCGTTAGTATTAAACCCTATACAGGGCCATCTTCCATTTTATTATCCCTAATGGCCAGTGGTATGAATGGAAATTTATTTCAGTTTCATGGCTATTTACCTATTGATGTAACAGAAAGAAAGAAAAAAATTCAAGCCTTAGAGGCCGATGCCATTCAAAGAAATTGCACACAGTTATTTATTGAAACACCTTATCGTAATAATCAATTACTAGAAACTATTTTAAATACTTGTAAGCCCCATACCAAATTATGTATTGGCGTGGATATTACCGGACCTACTGAATCTATTATTACAGCTACCATGGCGGACTGGAAAGCAAAATTGCCGGAGCTGCATAAAAAATTAGTTATTTTTTTAATTGGCACCTAGACAATTAGCAGTTCTAAGAAATTAGAAAAACGTATTTACCGCATCAAAACAAATGAAAAAATGAGCTAGTATGCCGGATGGAAAAATCTCCTCAGTATAACAGAGCAGCTCATCCCCTTTTATTTATTTCCTCTATCTTATTAATAGGTATTGTTTTTGCACATTATATATTAGCGCCTCATTATACTATGGGTAGTAAAGAGGCTACGGGTATACTTATAGGCTCTTTACTTATTGTACTTTGTATCATACAATATACTCCAAGAGGCCCGACACATAATAGTAGCCTAATTTTTTATAATAGTACCCTATTCATAGTAGTTTTTGTATGGGGCATTGTACTTTTTTATATAACCAAAGAAAAAAATATTTTTCAAATACCTTATCCTGAAAAATTTATTACGCTTTGTAGAAATTCAGTCATAAATAAAATAAATAACAGTATTTACTCCCAGGAAGCGAATGGTTTTGCCCAAGCATTAGTGTTAGGTGTGAAAACCGACTTAGATAAAGAAATACTTATGGCTTACAAGCAATTAGGCATTATACATATTATAGCCATTAGTGGCATGCACCTTGAAATTATTTTTAAAAATATTAGCCGAATCACCCAGTGGCTGCCTCGGAAAAAAATATGTATGTATATAGAGCTATGTATTGTTATTAGTAGTGTTTGGATATACACCTTAATGGCTTTTGCAAGCCCTTCTATTGTGAGAGCGGCTGTTTTCTTTTGCATATATTATATAGGCAGGTTTATGGGGGCTAGCTCTTTTACTTTAAATACCATTGCTGGAGCTGTATTCATTTTATTATTATTTGATTTAAAAAATATAGAAAATATTGGCCTGCAATTATCTTATGCAGCAGTGGTAGGTATACATTTATTCTACCCAGTTTTTAATAAAATGCTCCCCATGGATAACCCAGTGCTTATTTTTTTATGGAGCAACTTATGCGTTAGCTTATCGGCTCAATTAACCACCTTGCCCATTTTACTGTATCATTTTCATCAAATAGCCTCTTTGGTATTAGTGAGTAATTTTATCATGGTGCCTTTAAGCACTCTTTTATTGTATGCATTAGTGCTCTTAGTTTTAACTCCTTCTTTATGGAATCTTCCAAGGCTAGTAGGTGAAATCATAGAAAAATATATAATAGGTATGAATAAAGCCATTCGCTTTTTAGATACCCTACCCATTAATCATTCTATGCATATATCATTGAGCCTAGGACAAGTAATTCTATTGTATCTTGGCCTATTAGTTATCTATGGCTGGTTGTATACAAAAAAAGCCAAATGGCTAGTCTATTTTTTGGGCCTATTTTGTATAAATAGCTTGCTAAAGTTATTCAGTCAGGCCTAATTTTTGTGGAAAAGCTAAAGGAAGCAAAAAACAAGAAGGGCTTACCTTTGCTTATGGAAAAGAAAATACAATCAGCCTTAATTTCAGTTTTTTACAAAGATGGTTTAGCGCCCTTAGCTAAAACCTTACATGCTTTAAATATTACTATTTATTCTACTGGTGGTACTCAACAGTTCATTGAAGAACTAGGTATTCCTTGTATAGGAGTGGAAACAGTAACTGGATACCCCTCTATCTTAGGAGGAAGAGTGAAAACTTTACACCCTTCCATTTTTGGAGGCATTTTAGGTAGAAGATATGAGCAGCAAGACTTGAAAGAAATGGAGCAGTATAAAATTCCCGCTTTAGACTTAGTGATTGTAGACTTATACCCTTTTGAAGAAACCTTAAAAAATACAGACGAAGAAAAGTTAATTATAGAAAAAATAGATATTGGCGGGCCTTCTATGATAAGAGCGGCTGGTAAAAATTTCAGGGACTTAGTGGTTATTGCTGCCAAAGACGATTACTCAAAATTGAATCAAATACTTATTGACCAAAAAGGAAGCACTACCATTGAGCAAAGAAAAGCCTTTGCTGCTAAGGCTTTTGAAGTAGTCATGCATTATGATGTAGATATTAGTAATTATTTTAATCCTGCTACTGGAAAAGTTTTAAGATATGGAGAGAACCCACATCAAGTGGCTACCTTCTATGGCAATTTAGAAGATTGGTTTACACAATTACATGGTAAAGAATTATCCTATAATAATTTAGTAGACGTAGATGCCGCTATTGCCTTAATAGCCGATTTACCTTTAACAAGTTTTGCGATTATTAAACATACCAATGTTTGTGGAGTGGCTAAAAGAAATAATGTTTTCGACAGTTGGCAAGCAGCCTTAGCGGGTGACCCTGAAAGTGCTTTTGGGGGTGTACTAGTAACCAATGCAATAGTGGATGTAGCTACTGCAGAGGCTATTCAAGAAATTTTCTTTGAAGTATTAATAGCGCCAGGCTTTGATCCTGCTGCCTTGGTTATTTTAACAGCTAAGAAAAATAGAATCTTATTGCAATTAAAAAATGAAGTAAGTTTTAATCCTACTCAAAAAAAATCTATCCTAAACGGAACTTTAGAACAAGGTTTAGACAATGGAAATTATAGCAAATGGGAAGAAGTGGGTGCAAGACCTTGTACTGAAAAAGAAAAAGAAGATTTAATTTTTGGAAATATTATTTGCAAGCATTTAAAAAGCAATGCCATTGCTTTAATTAAAAATACACAATTAGTGGGTAAGGGTTGTGGTCAAACAAGCAGAGTTGATGCATTAAGACATGCTATTGAAAAAGCAAAACAATTTAAATTTGATTTAAAAGGTGCAGCTTTAGCTTCGGATGCATTTTTCCCTTTTGATGATTGCGTTAGAATTGCCCATGAAGAAGGCATTGAGGCCTATATACAACCAGGGGGTTCTGTAAGAGATAAAGACAGTGTGGCTTATTGCCTAGCTAACGGACTTGCCATGGTGATGACAGAACAAAGACATTTCAAACATTAAGCAAAGCCTCATGGCTAATCAAAAAAAAGCTTACTTAGCCTTAACGGTTACCAGCCTTGTATGGGGAACCACTTGGGTAGCAAGTAAAATGGGCGTATCGCATATGCCTGCTTTTGAATTAGCCAGTATTCGACAATTTTTAGGAGGCAGTATTTATATTAGCTTTTTTTTATTAAGAGGTGAAGGCCTTCCCACAAAAAAGCAATTTCTATGGTTAATCCCTATGGCATTTTTAATGTTTGTGTCTTCTAATGGTATTGCTACTTATGGATTACAATTTATAACCAGTGGTCTGGCCGCTTTAATAGCAGCACTCTATCCTTTATCAGTAGTACTTATTGAAAGATTTTATTTTAAAGCCATTAAAATTACCGCTCAAACCATGATAGGTTTATTTTTAGGTTTATTAGGTATTGCCTTTATTTTTTACAAGGATAGTTTACTAGTGCATGGTACGCATTACGCATTAGGCGTGGGCTTATCCTTATTCGCCATGATTACTTGGAGTGTGGGTTCCATTATTATTTCAAGGAATAAAATAAATATGAACGCCTATTATTCTATTGGTTGGCAAATGCTTATAAGTGCAGCCACCATGGGTTTATTTACTTTGTATACAGGTAATTATATTGCACTACATGAAATTCCTGCTATTTCTTGGGGCGTTATTATATATATGGTTATTGGCGGATCGGTCTTTGCCTTTATTTCTTTTATATATAGCATGAAACATTTGAATCCTGCTATTGCTTCTTTATATGCTTATATAAATCCTATCGTTGCTATTTGGGTAGGCTCCTTACTCTTAAATGAAAAAATGAGTTTCACTAGTATTGTAGGTACTATTTGCACCCTTATTGGTGTGTATTTAGTAAATAGAAGTTTGAAAAATCAGAAAGACCCTGTGGAAGCTATTTCCGATGCCGATGGCATGTAAGTTTACTTCTTATGTCCTTCCTTCCAAAGTTGATTAAATGTTTTGGTAGGAAATTCAAGAGGAGCTCTTTGATGGCTCCATCCTTTAAACATTTTATTGATCATCCAATTTTTTATAGGAGCAGTGCCTTGATTCATGAGCCTTCTATTCATAGAAGTTTGTTTCCAAACTTTCCATGCAAATTTTTCAGCAAAATTAGCTTCCCCTAATTCTACCGATTCTTTTCTATTCTCTAATAATAATTCGTGTAAATTAATTTTAACAGGGCATACTTCTGTACAATTACCACAAAGGCTAGAAGCATAACTTAAGTGCTTATAGTCGTGCATGCCTCTTAAATGTGGCGTAATAACACTTCCAATAGGTCCACTATAAGTAGTATCGTAAGCATGACCTCCAATATTTTTATAAATAGGACAAGCATTTAAACAAGCACCACATCTTATACAATAAAGCGCTTCTCTACTTTTTGCATTTGCTAGTAAATCGGTACGGCCATTGTCTAATAAAATAACATACATTTCCTCTGGACCATCTGATTCACCTTCTTGTCTTGGACCAGCAATAATACTATTATATACCGTTACTTGTTGTCCTGTTCCATAAGTGGCTAGTAAAGGCCAGAACAAACCAAGGTCATTGATAGAAGGAATCATTTTTTCAATACCTACAATGACTATATGTGTTTTAGGCCAAGCCGCCGATAATCTAGCATTGCCTTCATTCTCTGTAACGGCAATAGCACCCACATCTGCAATAATAAAATTAGCGCCTGTCACGCCTATTTCAGCTTGCACATATTTTTCTCTTAAATTTTTTCTAGCCACCAATGTTAATTGCTCTGGTGTTAAATTAATATCGGTACCTAATTTCTCATTAAATAATTTTGCTACATCCTCCTTACTTTTATGCATGGCAGGCGTAACAATATGATAAGGCGCTTCTCCATCCATTTGTTGAATGTATTCTCCTAAATCAGTTTCTACACTTTCAATACCAACCGATTCTAAATAGTTATTCAAATGAATTTCCTCTGTGACCATGCTCTTGCTTTTCACAATGGATTTGCAATGCTTCTGTTCACAAATTGTTCCAATAAAATTTAAAGCTTGTTCACTATCCTCTGCCCAAAAAACCTTGGCTCCTCTTTTGGTAATTTGTTCTTCAAATTGATTTAAGTATAAATCTAAATGTTCAATAGCATCCCATTTTTTATTCTTAGCTAATTCTTTGACACGATTTAAATCGGTGAATTGTTCTTTGCCTTTAGGTACGACAGCATTGTACTTACCAATATTAAAATTAATTTTTTTGCGATGTGCTTTGTCAATCGCTTTCGCGTTGCTTTTTTCTAGAAATGATGCTGCGTAAATACTTTCCATGAGGACAAAAATAGTTATTTATTTTTAAGATGCTTGGCTGTTGCATCCAAGGTCTCATAAAATATTTCCCCATACTTTCTAACAATGGACTCCTTTAAAAACTGATAGGCAGGTACTTTTAACTTTACACCCAAGGAACAGCCCGATTTACATAAATCTTCGCGGGGCTCATAGTTCACATATTCCACAGAAGGGTCTTGCTTGCTTTTTTGTATTTTAATAGGGAATAGATGGCAGCTAAGGGGCTTTTTCCAAGGAATCTTGCCATCATTATAGGCTTGCTCAAAAGCACACTTAATCACGCCTTTCTCTTTATAACCATAGGCACAAATAGCACCATTAATAGTAGGTGTTACCCAGCCAAATTCACGATCAAATAAATAAGGTCCCACTTCTTTTACTTCTTGAATACCTTCCTTGGTCATATAGGGTTTCACCTTATCATAATACTTTTTTACAAATTCCTTTTCTTCTTTCTCTAATGGCGCTCCTGCATCCCCATCTTCACAACAAGCCCCTTTGCATTTAGATAAATCGCATACAAACTGCTCTTCTACTAATAAGTCGCTCACTAATACATTGTCAATAATTATCATTGGGAATATTTAGGATATAAAGATATCATTTTTTCCATCTAAACGTATTCAAAATATGGTGAATGTCTTCCAATAAAAACGCATTCACAGGTGCTAGAGAATCCTGATTAGGCGTGGTATCATAATACAAGGCGCCTCTAAAAAAATGTCGGGTAGAATCTGTTACGAAAAACTGATAAGGGGTTGCCACTTCGCCCCCAATAGTAAAGAAAACACCTTCCACCCCTTGCGGGTTTTGAAAAACCGAATCGCTCATAGAGCTTGCCATATTATTATGGTTATTGGCAAAAGTATACGCATCTCTAATGAAGGTATCTAATTGTTTTGGCTGCATAGCTAAATAACTTATGTAAATAGTAGCTGCTTGTCCAGGAAAACGAATGTTCATCCATTTGCCTTTTTGCAAGCCTGTTCTTTCTTTATTGACAGCATTATCTATTACTGCATAACTAGGGTACTCAAAAGAAAAGGGTTCTTCTTGTTGATCAAAAACTTGGTAGGCTTTTTCAGGAAAGAACAATTTTGCATAGCCTTTGTTTTTGATGGAATAAGGACTATTACAAGCCATCAGCAAAACTAGTAAAATAAAAAGGCCCCCTCTTAGCTTATGCATGTTCTATTCTTTTATACATGTTCTATGTTTTGAGTAGGCAGCGGCGTAATAATTAATTGAATTTTATGAATTCTATTTTTTTGAATTTCAAGCACTGTAAAACTAAATTGTTTGTACTTCACCACTTGTTGTAATACAGGGAAGGCACCTGCTAATTCCAAAAATAATCCAGCCACTGTATCGCTCTCCCCTTTTACTGCATCAAAATTGTTAGTAGGTAGTTCTATATAATTACAAAAATCAATAATGGTTGTTTTGCCTTCAATAATATAATGGAACTCATCAATTTTTTTGATCATCAATTCTTCTTCATCAAATTCATCCTTAATATCGCCTACAATTTCTTCCAATATATCCTCTAATGTAATAATACCGCTGGTTCCGCCAAATTCATCTACTACAATAGCAAAGTGAATGCGTTTTAATTGAAACTCTTTCAATAAGTCTTCGATCATTTTTTGTTCATGTACAAAAAAAGCTGGACGAATTAAAGGCTTCCAATCATAATCGGCATTTTCGCTTATGTGTGGAATAATATCCTTGGTATGAATAATACCTGCAATGGTATCTAAGTCTTCTTTGTAAATGGGAAAGCGACTATAATTATGCTCTTTAATATGTGCTAATAAATCATTGAAAGAAATAGAAGCATCCACTCCACAAACATCTAATCTAGTTTTCATGATTTGTTTTACCGAAATATTACCAAACTTAACAATGCCTTTTAAAATACTTTTTTCATTGGCTTGGTTATTCGGAGAAGTCGTTAATTCAATGGCATGATCTAATTCTTCCATACTATAAGAACTGCCCATTCTTTTTTGTGCTAATTTTTTTTCAATAATATTAGTGTACTTTACCATTAAGCCACTTGGTTTTGAAAATAGAATATAGACTGCTTGAATAATTAATCCAAAGTCTTGCGCAAAGCGAATATTGTTTTGAGTGGCCATTACCTTGGGCAAAATTTCTCCAAAAAATAAAAGTAGTAATGTGACTGCAATTACTTTTATTATAAATTCCATGCCAGGGAAGGTGAAAGCGTCAAAAATAAAAAAGTGGTCAATTAAAATATTGGCAATTAAAATAATACAAATATTAATAAAGCTATTGGCAATTAACATAGAAGTTAATAGCTTTTTAGGGTCTTCTAGTAAAGAAACAATTCTTTGTAAAGGCTTGTATTGTTTTGTTTTTAAAACTTGAATGTCTTTGTAGGATAAAGAAAAGAAAGCTACTTCCGAGCCTGCAATGACAAAAGACAAAAACAATAAAATAGATATTAAAATAAATAAACCACTGTCTTGTTGAAAGGTCACATTACTTATTGAGAGTAAATTAAATAAAGGGCCCGAATGGTATTCCAAAGTGGATGAATTTATAGTGGAAAGTTAAGATTTTTAAAAAGAAAAACCCGAATTCCCCTTAACCATGGCTATTTTTAAAAAATCGTTAACGATTTTAGGAAAGGGGTACTTCACAAACCCTTCTTTTTTAAGCCATAAGGCCTTTGTAAAAATGCCTGGCTTCTTTTTTAAAGCCACTAGTATGAACCTAGCTTCTATTTGCTGGTGGGTAAGTGTTTGTTTATAAACATTAGAAGGCAGCATGCTTTCAATGTTTTGCTTAGAAATACTCAATGGTTCAAGAATATACTTTTGCATATAAGCAGTGTTAAGACTTGCCCTTCTCTCATTTTCAATTAAATAAAATTGATACAAGTTGGACCAAATATCACCCAACCCTCTTTTTTGAATGAAGTAAGTATCCTGGTATTTAAAAATGAAGAAATCAAAGAATCTATTTTTCTTTTGTATGATTTTTAATTTTACAGGTAGTAGATTCACTTGACTTTGCGTAAATGCCTTACAATTTTTTTTCATCGGGCAGCTAGGACAGCGTGGCGCCATGGGCTTGCAGACGGTAGCTCCAAAGTCCATTAGGGCTTGATTATAGATGCCCGCTTTTGAGGTAGATAAATTTTCATTCGCAATGCAATTAAAAATAGCGATACCTTCTTTGGTATCAATGGCTGTGGCAATTCCATAATATCTGGAGAAAACTCTAAACACATTTCCATCCACCACAGCATGCGGTAAATTATAAGCGAATGAAGCAATGGCCGATGCGGTATAAGGACCTACCCCTTTTAATAATAATAAACTATCATAGGTGCTTGGAAATTTTCCTTTGTACTCTTTTACAATATGCCTAGCGGTAAATAATAAATTTTTACAACGATTGTAATAACCCAATCCTTCCCATAGTTTAAAAACCTTTTCGTCCTTGGCCGCAGCCAATTGGAAAATAGTGGGGAAGTTTTTGAGAAACTTTTCATAGTAATCCCAGCCTTGTTCCACCCTGGTTTGCTGTAAAATAATCTCACTTAGCCATATTTTATAGGGATCTTTTTCCCCTTTCCATGGCATGGGACGGTCATTGGTATGTTGATTCCATTTTAAAAGTAAATTGGTGAAAGGGGTAGCCATTAGAACAAAAATGGATTAAAATTGGGAAAATACGTTCAAATTAGACATAAATTCAGCTATTACACATTTATATAATTTTATATATAAATTAATTATATGTATATAAGCTTAGAATTATGGGCTAAAAAGGATAAAAATATTGGAATATAGTTGCAGAAAGGTAAAATTTAATTTATTTTTAATACTGAACACCAAAAATTAAACTTCATGAGAAAGTCTGATCTTATCAATCAAATTTCTGAAAAAACTGGAATCCCTAAAGTGGACGTATTAGTTACTTTAGAAACTATGTTTAAGGAAGTGAAAGAAAACTTAGCGAACGGCCAAAACATATACATACGTGGCTTTGGCAGCTTTATTACTAAGAAAAGAGCCGCTAAAATTGGACGTAATATTAAAAAGAATATTGCAGTTCAAATTCCTGAACATTTTATTCCTGCATTCAAACCAGCAAAAGAATTTGTAAACGAGGTTAAAAGCAAACTTAAGTAACTTACCTTTGCGAGAAATTGACCTATTTTGAAGAAACCTCAGTTTATTGTTGTTTTTCTAGGCTTGCTATTATTGAGCATCCTTTACTTTTTAGTTCCCAAATCTAAAAAAATTGAATCTTCGGCTTCTAGCCAAACTGTTGCTAATGAATCTGTTAGCTCCCAATCTATTCTAGATGGGGCCAAGCTTAGCCTCAATGGTGAACAAAAAATTGCCTTATTATCAATTGAAAATCAATTAGTTGCATCTAAAACGGTGGCCGATAGCTTAAAAGTTTATAAAAAGCTTATTCAATATTGGTCCGATTCGGTTCAGCGCATTGAACCTTATTTATATTATACTTACAGCGCTGCTTTGTTGGAAAATACTGAAAAAAGCCTCACTTTTGCAGCCCAGCTGTTGGTAAATAACTTAACAACGCCTGACGCACCACCTGCCCTTCAGAAATGGATGGCATTAAATGCAAAAGTTCTTTTAGAGAAAGCATTGGTTATCAATCCTATAAACGATACATCAAAAATAAATTTAGGTGCCTGCTACCTGTTTGGAAATATTTCAGACAACCCTATGCAAGGCATTCTAAAGGTGAAAGAAGTAGTGGACAAGAATCCACAAAATACTTATGGCCAACTTATTTTAGCATTAGGGGGTAAGAAATCGGGACAGTATGAAAAAGCCATCGAACGTTTTTTAATCATCATCAAACTTGAACCCAATAACATCGAAGCCATGGTTAACTTGGCCGAGTGTTATGAATTGACCAACCAAAAAAATAGCGCCATACAGTGGTATACCGTAGTGAGAGAAAAGGTAAATATACCCGCAGCGAAAGAAGCAGTGACTAAAAGAATTCAAGAATTAAAGAAATAACATTTTATAACAAAAATTATTCGACATGCCTTGTGGTAAAAAAAGAAAGCGTCATAAAATTGCGACGCACAAAAGAAAGAAACGTTTAAGAAAGAATCGTCATAAGAAAAAGAACAAATAGTTCTCTATCCTAAGACAAGCGTATTTAATTAACTAAATACGCTTGTCTTCTTTTCAAATCACACACCACTTATCTACTAAGCAACTTTACTTTACCTTTTCCTTCCTTTGTAAAGTGGATGTGTATCAAAAAAATAAAACAGCAGTTCCGCTATTTCGTGGGCTACCTGTTTTTAAAAGTTGCTATCGTGAACAAAGATTTAATTATTAACAGCTCCGCAGACGGAGTTGAAATAGCCCTATTAGAGGAAAAAAAGTTAGTTGAAATACATAACGAAAAACTAGATGCCCGTTGGTCTGTAGGAGACTTGTATTTAGGTAAAGTCAAAAAAATTATCCCAGGACTGAATGCAGCCTTTGTCGATGTGGGCTTTGAGAAAGATGCCTTCTTGCATTATACCGACCTTAGTCCCTATATAAAATCCATTTTAAAGTATACGCAG